>Ga0208645_1000237_pt1 | contig 69689 bp, 110 predicted proteins | sample VirMetDEL_Sep_01_FD_184519 | JGI IMG/M metagenome (GOLD analysis project Ga0208645, IMG submission 184519) | Aqueous microbial communities from the Delaware River and Bay under freshwater to marine salinity gradient to study organic matter... | ecosystem: Environmental > Aquatic > Marine >... | reverse complement strand
CACGAAGTAGGTGCAGTAGAACCAAATATTTGATAATACCTCTGACACCTCTGTAAATTCACATCATAAGGTATAAATTCGAAATCCGAGGCGGATGTATCTGCTTCGAGTTGAACGCCTGTAACATTCCAATAACCACTTGTTGTTCCAAAGACAGAAGCAGTTTGTCCATATCCTAACTTTGCATTTGAGTAAGAACCCCAAGAAGTATTATCGCTTGATGTAAAATCACTTCCCGCATCTGTAATAAACATCACTCTCATACCAGAGCCATTGTCGTTATCAATAACTCCTGTTGTATCTCCCGCAAATGTAATAGTGATTTTTTCCCAAACGCCAGATGAAGTAGCTGAGTAAGTATTTCCTATAATTCTAGAGTCATCATCTAATAATAAAGATACTGCAAAATTCCCAGTAACATTTGTTTTTAACCAAAAAGATAGAGTAACGCTTTCTGCACTAGATGTTCCAAATTTTAATTGCTGTAAATTTTGACCTTCTAGTCTAGTAAAAACCCTAGCATATTCATCTGATGCTATTGTTGTTTCTGGCGTTGTTACATTTATTTTCATTGATTTTCCAAAACCTTGACCAGTAGGTACATCTGTGTCTTGATTAAATGTAAATACTCTTTGATCATAATTATTTGAATCGTTGTATTGAAATCTATCTACTCCAAAACCATTCGTAGAGGTAACAGCACTACCTCTTTGATGTATGGACATATCCCCGTTGATAATCAAATTCTTAAAATTGATCTGTCCCGCAATCTTCGCAGCGGTGATATCTTGGTTCGGTCCTAAGCGGGTGATGGCCATTAGATTCCAAACGCCTCTTTAATCTCTTCGGTGGTTAAACCGAGTGCTTCTAGCTTTGATTTGGCTGATGCTTTTCTTGCTTCTTTATCAGTAATAGCTTGGTCATAGTCAGCTTGTAACTGAGCCAATCCGTCAATACATTCTTGTTCTGTTGGTTTTGTTTTTGAACTATCGTGAATAATGAGGTTTGCATAAACTTTGTTTTTTGCATCACTCCACCCAAACCATTGTCCTGTGTGTAAAGATACTAAATAATCTTCAATGTGTGTTGGTCGCATTATGTATCTCCTAATCTAATAAAATTCATATGTGTAAATGTTTGAGAGCTATTTCCCCCCACTTCACCAGCATTACCAGCAATAGCAAATCTTACTTTTACATTACTATCAGTAACATCTAACATTATGGAGATATAACCAGTTGTCCAAGAATTATTAACTAAATTAATTAAACCATTAGCGTATTCAGTAAAAGTTCCACTATTTGTTTCATCAACCTTTATTTGACAATTTACTTGAGCATCTGTGCCCCCACTTCCATAAATTTGAGAAATAAGTTCTATCTTCCAAATTCCTGTTGGTAATGTGAAAACACCAGAACTTTCTGTAATACTTGTACCAACACTACCTGATTTTGTATTATCTGCTCTTTCTAAATTTGTAATTGGATCGGCATTACCAGTGAAACTTGTCGACAACCTCCATTGCTCCGCTGAAGTAATACCATTAGTAGTCGCAACACCTGTAAGGGTTGGACTATTTGTGGAAAAATCAACAGTGGTTCCAGCGGCAAAATCAACAGTGGTTCCTGTTTTACCAATAGTAATGCTTGAACCGTTTCTGTTCTCAATAGAATTTACCTTGATCGTGGACAATGATTACTCCTTAACTCTTGGGGTTGTCAGCCTTGATCTGATTCACTCTAGTGATTTCCGCATCTAATCCGTTCTCGATAATATTTTCGATTTGGGATTCGATAGAACCATATAATGCTTTACGAGTGGCAACGACTTGAGCGTTAGACTCTTCAGTCGTGGCTGCCGCTTCGAAAGCATTGAGTTGATCAGCAGTAGGCTCGGCAACACTGTCAACGTTCCACTGTGCGATGTAGGGACCTTGACCATTAGAATCATCTTGTAATAAAACGTCAGTGGTGAAATCAACCGAACTCACGCCATTATCAGCTAGATACTTCTTAATTTTTGTACTTAGTTGTGCCATGTTTTACTCCTTTATATTTTTTACACTATTTTTCATTATCTTGCTACCACTGGTATTCCTGTTGATGAAACAAAGGGATTTTCGGCAAATGCCATGTAGATGTAAGTGCCACCCGATGCGTTAGTATCATTAAAAGTTGATCTTATTTTAAATCCATTTGATAAGTAATCGAGGTCTATATCTTCTGCTTCTACATTTGTTGCATTTGCATAAACATAATTATCAGTTGGATTTATATATCCTGCTCTAGCTGAATCATGTAATACCCATGCTTGAACAGCATCTGTTCTTTTAATTAAAGTAAAAGCAGGTTTAAACCCTGTATAGACGAATGTTCCGTCACTGCTTCCATTCCCAGTATACTTACCGAACTTGCTATATCCTTCTATTTCTGCGAAACAGTAGGCGACTACTGATTTATTATCATAAGCATCACCATAACTTACATGGAATACACTACTATCTAATGTTCCGTTGAAAAAACCAGAAGTCACATCACCAGATGTTGAATCTAACATAACTCTCTCGCCCTTACCTATACTTTGATGAAAAGTGTACCAAGCAGGGTTTAATACATTATCATCTCTTAACTTAGTAATAATCATAGCAGGTGTTTTTCCTAATCCATGACCTATTGTTTGAGAATTTGCAGTCGTTTCTGTCCAAGTCACAATACTAAATCCTGCAGTAGTATTCGCTTGAACTGTTGAGGTGATACTTCCGTCTGTGTTAGATGATGTACTCCCTGCGTTTGCTTTCCAGTTCCATGATACGTAAGTTGCTCCATTAACATTGATATCGCCAATAGAACTTGTACCTGTACTAAATCCGTCACTATCTAAAGTAAATCCACTTACTGTATCTTCGGCATCAGTTAAATTTGGATATAATCTTTTTGTTTGTCCTCTTGAACTATCAAATACATTATGATTGTTTGCATTACTTCTTGATTTAATCCAAGTCCAATCGGGTTGAAATCCAACACCTGTTATAGATAAATCACTTCCTGTACCTGTATATAAAACAGTATTAAAATACTGACTTCCGTCATCAATCGTAGGGGATGCTTGTGTACTTAAATTTGAACTATTTAAACTTAAAAACCCTGTTGGTGGAGCATAATAAAAGTCACCCTCACCATTAGAATCGGTATTATTTTGTCTAGTTGTATTACCTGCAAAAGTGCTATCTTGCCCAAAATTAACTACTTGTGACCTACTTGAATCATAACATCTATGACCAAATTGGACTTCTGAATTTGCAGTAAAAGTTCCTGTTGGATTTGTTCCATTAGCAGGGTCACCACTAGCATCCCAAGTTCCGTTATTACCAAACCAATATTTACCTGCAACACAATCCACTGCCATCATTACGATATTTCCTGCAGTAGCATCATCATTAGCTATATATCCATTAATATTATTAGAATAAAATAAATCTTTAGATGTACTGCCTGAAACTGAATACCATTCGGCATACGCTTTAGAAATACCATTAGGAGTAATCGCAAAGGTACTACCAATAGAACGACCTTCACTACCTGTTCCTGTGCTTTTTAAATTTCCTTCAGATGTGACTTGTTCTGAATTTGCACCACCAATATTTAATCTGTCTAAAGGATTCATAGTACAGAAATTTCTTGTAGGTGTGTCTATCATTTGGTCAGTAGATACTATATTCGTAGGAGTAAAGTTATTACCATTACCCGATTGGTCAGCACCTAAACTACCACTATTTTCAAAATCTAAATAAAAACCATTCGTGCCATAAGTTCCTGTGTATTCAATCGGCTTCCATATACCACTATCTTCATCAAATTCACCGAAGTCAGTAGGGGATAATGCTTGTCCGTCTATGAAATTGACTTCTGCTAGATAGCCGTCTAAATAATTACCACCACTAGCTCTTCCTAAATAATTAGAATAACTGCCTTCATTTAAAGGTGATGTATAATTACTATCTACAGTATTTGAAATTGTTAAATCTACTTGAACACCATTAACATAAATTATTGCTCTGTCATTAGCAGTTCCATTAGTAGAATCATATTTTAATACAACATGATACCAAGCACCGATATCACGAAAAAGCATCTGCGTATCAATTAAAGTATCATAAGAAACAAAATTATCAGATGTTTCTACAAGTCTAATGTAATTTTGTGAACCACTTCCTCTAAAATAAAAACTACTTACATTATTTCCACTAGCTCCATTAAAAAGTGCTGATGATGTATCTATATTTCCTCTTTTAACCCAACCTGACCAAGTAAATATTTTTGCATCAGTTGGTGAAGATTGATTTGTTCGTGAAAAACCTGCTGAATCGTTATCGTTTAATCTGACGGAATTATCTATTGCATATCCCCCTCGAATCGATGTTCCGCCTACTCCTGCGAAAGGCATCTTATAACTCCTCGGGGAAACTTACTAGAGGTCGAGAGACCACTCCGTTTTCATCTTCAGTCCAAGTAAATAAAGTTTTTAAATCTTCGACTGTACCACAAGCATTAATCATACTTTCCATTTCATCTGACTTTGCTCTCACTTCACTTCGGTAAGTAGCAACATCTGTTGGAATTGTTTTGGTGTTATCTTCTTGGTAGCGAATAACATACCAATCGGTCGGTGCAAGTAGTCCACCTGCTTGTGCTTTAATCTTGGCAATCTCTAATTCTTTTAATCCGTATTGTTTAATATCTCCTACTGCTTTGTCATCTGGTATTTCATCACCTTCAACAAAGAGAACATCATCTAAAGGTTTAGGAGTAGCTGTTCCATACACTCCCACAACAGCACCGTTGCTAAAGCTATAAGAAACATCTGTATTAATGTAATAGGCTTCGTCTTTTTTATTGGTGTTATCCACCTGTACCTCGTAGATACCGATTGCTTCTCTTTCATTGTTACTCCATAAAGTAAAAATAGATTTGGGATATTGATTCTCACCAATCGTAATTCCTTTATTGGAATTAACGATTTTAATAAACTGATTATTTTCTACTAAAGCAAACATTAGGCGATTCCTATACTTCTTCCTGCTTCGAGCATATTCGTACCATCACTTCTAAAAATTAATAAATCTTTTCCCCCTGCTGTAGTTGTCAACGTAGGAGCTGTTGCTCCGTTGAACTTGTAGACAGAATTGAACGTCAGGGTTCGTGAACCGGTGCCATCTTGAATGATGAGAATAGAATAAAAACCACCGTCCACCATATTAGTCGGTGCTGCTAAAGTACGATTCCCTCCCAAAGTTACTTGACAAGTTGGATTATCAAAGACATTCCAATTAATCGTAGCACCATCAGTTAAGGTGCCTGTGGGAAAATAGACAGCATTATTCATACTAATCGACGTGTCGGTCGAAACACACTGCATTGAATCAACTTTAAGGATACTCATGGTTGCTTATAATATAACGAAAGTGGCACCACTTTCAATTGTAATTGTTCCTGTTACTGAAAAAGGTCCTGCGACCATACCATTCTCATCAGCCTCCACGGTCACGTTGACGACCGATTGTCGGTTAATGGTATAAAACTGTGATCCTAGAGATTCGGAAGTGACACTATTATTGGTAGGACTACCGATTGATAAGACATCTCCGAGCACGACTCCTGAAAAAGTGTCCGTGGCTAGCGGTGCGGACGTAAAGGTAATTTGATTAGAAGAGATCATATAAGCATCTCGAGGGTATTGATAAATACCTGAAATACTCACAATTAGATTTTGTTCTGTTTGAGGGTACACAGGCTCCGTGCCATTCGTTAAATTAAAAGTAACGGTGCTTCCGTCAAAACTTGAAGATATATCATCTAAGATAATATATTGTCCTGTTAAGGGTTCTTGTCCGATGTAGGGCATTTATTCACCGCCTCCATTATCTGTAATTGTGTTTCCTTCAGCTACCCATTTGAGTATTTCTTGATAGTGTCTGTTATCATTAGAAATTGGAACTATCATTTCTACTTCGTCTATAATAGCTCTAATTCCTAAAGTGATTACTTCTTCTGTTCCGTCTTTATGTGTAATTATTTCTTTTTCATATATTGCTTGTGTAATCATTTTTTATAACTCCGAGTCTGCACTAAATTTGACATTCCAATATTTACCTGCACCTGCTGAAAAAACATTTGTACCTTGAACTCTAGCACCTAGTGTTTCGTCTATAGAAGCTACTACTACTGTAACTGAACTACAACAATTTTCATTACCACTAATTTTAGTAAGAGTTGGATTGGCTCTTTTTGTAACTTTGAAAGGAACACTTACTCTCATGTCAGTTGCAGTTCCATAAACAGGACCTTGATATCCACCTTCAGCAAATTCAAAATATCTTTGACACCTCTGTAAATTCACATCATAAGGTAAGAACTCAAAGTTACTAGCAGATGTACCGACTTCGAGTTGGACTCCTGTGATCCACCAATCGTCTGTACCACCTGCCAAATCAAAGTTTGTTACATTTCTATCAGTATTATTTCTAGCTTGCCATGAGGTAGGCACTGATCCTCCAGAATAATTTGAACCACCATCTAACCACCATTCTAATATAAGAGATTGACCATTATCGTTGTCTAACGCTCCCGAAGTGTCTCCAGCGAATGTAAAAGTTTTCTTTTCCCATGTGTTTGCTGTGTTAATATCATATGTGGCACCAATGATTCTATCATTATCATTATCTCTTAAATTTACTTGTAGATTAGTGCCAGTTTTAGATGACCTTACCCAAAATGATAAAGTTAAACTTTCAGCATTTGATGTGCCTTTTTTAAGTGCTTGGCACATTAGTCCTTCTATTCTTTGCTCAAATGTTACTTGTTCTCCTGCTGCTCCTGGAGATGCTGTTGAAGTGACTAAAGCCTTGAATGCTGTTCTAAATCCTGCGTTGTAGGCGGCACCACTAGACAAAGATTCTTGGCTAACTGTGTAGGTGCCATATTCAAAAACTGTTTTGAATCTATCTACCGTGCTGTATGATATTCCACTGTAACTTGATGTGCTGGTTGACCTCTGTGCAATAGACATATCACCATTGATGATGAGGTTACGGAAGTTGACATCCGCTACTAACTTCTCGGTGGTCACTGCACCATCCGCTAATTGTGAAGTGCCCACGGATCCTGTGGCGAATGCTGCGGTGGGTAATGTTGTGAGTGCCATGGTCTATGCTCCTATAATCCTGTATGCTCCAAAAGCGGTTCTACTATGTGTTGCATTACCACCAATTCCAGTCGTTCCTGAAGAAATTTTTATAGTAGCATACAACTCTACATAATCGGTAGTTCCATTAAAATCTACAACGCCAGATACAGCAAAGGTGTTACTATATCCAGCATAATTATTTCTAAAATCTAAAACTTGAAAAAGTATATCAGAGCCGTTCTTTCGTATTCTTGCATTACCATATTGAAGAGTAGAGGCGGTACTATTATCACTCATCCAACTTCCGTAAACAAAATATTTTCCTGCTACTGTTGGTGTAAAACGATAGTTAGTAGAATTGTCATAACAATTATCGGTATCATATAATTCACTATTACATTGAACTTTTGTTGTAGTATCATCTGATAAACTTTGAGTAGAACTTAAAAAAGCATGAAAAGCAGGAGTCATCGCAAGAACACCTGTCGCTAATCCTGAAGCAGGAGTAAAGCTTCCCGCACCATCGGAGGTGATGATTGAGTTATCTCCACCGTCAGCGAGTATGTTTACTTTGATCTTGCTTGTCATTTATGCTCCTATTAATCTAAACCCTTGAAAATAAACTTTTTTATCTAATCCGTTATATTCTAAATTACCACCACTATCTTGTCTGACATATACATCTACAAAATCATCAACACCATCTAAATGTGTGATAATAGAACCATTGACAGAATTATAATATAATTGAGGACTTGTGACTTCCATAATTTCTGTTTCATTTTTTCTAATATAGATAACGAAATTTTCTGCATCTGTAGCAGAATTAGCTTTAACTGTAGCAAAAAAATTATAATAACCAGCAACTAATGGTGTGTACCGATAAGTCGATGTGTTAAAATAATTTCCTGTATCAAATGTTACACTGTCAAAAGGAACAATAGTTCTTGTACCATTTGCAGTAGTAAAGTTCGAACTAGCGTAAGCTCTAAAACTAGGAGTATTCTGAGGGAACCCTGAACCAAGAGTCACGGACCCTGAACCGTCACTACTGAGCAACGTATTATTGCCTGTGTCTTTAATGGTGTTGACTAAGATGTTGCTCATTATACTCCTATTAATTTAAATCCTGTAAAAAAAGAAGCAATATCTTGAGACGCACTACCTCCAACAACGGGATTGTTTGCTCCAAAATTTGCATAAACCTCTATGTATTGTCCTACTGATAAATTAAAAGTTGCAGAAGCAAATATATGTGAATTTCTTAATTGATTGTCCGCTGTTTGTAATTGATTGGTAATTGATTCTCTATTGCCATTTTTATAAAAAGCTAAACTGTAATATTCTGCTGTTCCATTATCAGCCGTACATCTTAACATAGCAGAAAAAAAATATTTACCTGCTTTAGCAGAAGGAACTGTAAATTTTGAATCAGCAAATGCATTATCTGTATCATAATACTCATTAGTAAAAGTTACTTTTGTCCAAACACCATCACTTATAGATTGAGTGCTTGTTTTATCTACTTTGAAAGCAGGGGTATTCGCAAGACTACTCGGTGTCGTAGTTACATTGGGACCAAAAGCAATTGTCGTGGTATTCGTTCCACCAATCGTCAAGGTACTCGAAGCATTACTGCTTAACGTATCGAGTTGTTCTACTTCTAAAATACTGGTCATATGATCACCAAGGTTGAGGTAGCAGGAATAGTAATAGTGTTACCTGCTGCTACAGTTATTGTTCCTACCAGTGAGCAATTTCTATTGGCAGGTAAAGTTAAATCATTAAAAGTCTGTTGATTGTTTTGAAAGAATTGAGGAGCACACGCTGTGCCTTGCACGGTGCTTGGTGTCGGGCCAACTGATTCTAAAGTTTGTTGTAAGTAGACCACATAACAAGTATCACTCGCAGAGATATTTCCCCCTAAGTTTAATTGAAGTCCACTATTGGAAATTGTATAAGTGTTCGGATTCTGCCTCACCTCATTGACGAACAAAGCCAAATCTTCGGGTACAGTGACTTGACGATCTAAAGTATAAACAGAACCACCATCACCAGTAATCTGTTGACTGGTTAAACTTGCAAAATTATTACGAGGAGCTGCACCGATATAAGCCATTAGCTAACACCATCTATTGAAGAAACATTAATATCGCAATCTCCTCCAGATGCTGAACTTTGTGCTTTTATTTTACCAGAAGCTGGTAAAACAACTTTTCCTGATATTATCTCTAAAGAAGAATTTTGCGGTACAGCTGCATTTTTAACTAAGAATCGTTCACTAGCACCTGTTCCGTCAGGGTCAATTTTAACGGAAACGTTAATTGCAGCACTACCTGTATTAGAACATAATAATCCTACAATTACTTTTTTATTAGTTGTAGTAAAAATAGTTGTAAGGGTAGCATCTGTTAAGCTTGCCCCATTAAATGTAAAATTATTAGCCATTATAAACTTGCCGCCATTGTAATAGCAAATGCTTCGGAGGCCGCTCCTACAGTGTTGCCATCACTATCAATGTATACTGTTTTTGAAGCAGGTAAAGTACAAAATACAGATTTCGTACCAGCACTAAAATTAACAGCATTATCTGAATTAGAACTAGTTAATATTGTATCTCTCGATAAAGTATCAGGAGTAGCATCAGTAACTGTTCCGATTCCTACTTCCCATTCAGAACCTCCTACTATTGCATAGTAAGTATTATTACTGTTGCCTATTCCTGATACAAAAGATTCGAAACCATCAACTGCGCCATCTAAAGAAATGGTACCTGTACCAGTTGTAGTTGTTTCTTCCTTTACTCTATCGTTTAATACAAACGCCATTAAGCAATTCTAATTAACGCAGTACTAGCACCAGGTGCTGGAAACTGTATCTCAAATGTTCCATTTGAAGATGACTTATCAGTTGTAAAATCGAGTACACAAATAGCTGAATTAGAGTTAGAGTTATTATAAATTAACGCTCCTCTTGCTGTAATTGTAGCACTTGACCATGATACGTTATCACAATCGAGATAAGCTGTCGTTCCGTCTGTTGCAACGACTACGTTTGTTAATGTTTCTCCACCCGCAGTGTAACCTGTTCCGGTTACTTCATTAGATGTAGAATAGGCGGTTGTTGTTCCGTCTAAAGTTGCTGAACTAGTATATAAAGCTATCTTTAATGTTGCTGAAGTCAGATCTTGTCCTGCGTCCATTAAATCCTGCTTAAATACAGTACAGAGTGCTTGCGATATTGCCATAGTATTACCTCCTTATTGGCTTCCTGTCAAGGTATCCGTGCCAGCAGGGCTAGCAGGGAATTTGTAGTCAGTTCGTCTGCGCCTTCTTGATTGATTATTCAATCCAGCTACGATTTCCTGATATCTTTTATCATATAACGCATAATCTTCCATATTCTTTGTAAAAATAGAAGCTTCCGATAAACAACCGTAAAGTAGTGCGTCATCAGCGTTTTCTGTTAACCAGTTAGTTGTATTGGTTGTAGAAAGAGTTTCAATTCTTCCAACATACTGCATTTCTACTCGATAATTTGAATCTGGAGTAGGCGCAAGTAAAGTTGAATCATCATCATAATTAGCGAAATATTTAGGAACTCCTGTTTGACTATCGTCCGGCCAATACTCATAAATAAATTCATCTGTTTTCATTTCAAGAAAAATTCTATCACTACCGTTTTCTATTAAAAGATTTTTTATAATTAAAAGATCGCTAGGATTAGCTAAAAAACGATTACCGCTTGTTAAATTAGTAAATTTATTAAAGACAAATGCTTCAGGATCAATTTCTCTTAATAATCGCTGTTCCGTATTATTAATAAACGTATCTAATTGATTAGTAAAATCCGTTCCTGTATTTTGCATCCAAGTCTGGATATCTGTCTTTAAATCTGCGTAAGTTGTTGCCATTATGCGTCTATACTATCTTTTTTTGCAAATTTATGCGATACATTTCCTCTAAAACCGTAAGTTCCGTAATGAGTTAATGGATATGTTATTTCAGCGTATATTTTTCCACCTATTTGCTGCCATCTACGACAGAATGTATAATCTTCACTTAAATATCGATTACTTTTAGGATCAATCATACAATCGAAAAAAGCATAGCACCAATCACTAGAATATTTATTATTATTAATAATCTGATCGGAAGTATATTTTAATTCAGGATACGCTTCTCTCATTTTTACAAATACGTCTTTTTTAATAAGCATAAATCCTGTAGCGGCATCTAATACTTCTACAAATCCGTCTTGTACGTCTATATTTAAGGGATCAGGAAAGTTTAAGTTATATCCTAATAACTTTTGCTCCATAGTTTTTAGATCTCCTTTTTTAACGTAGTATTCTAAATTTTTCCATTCAATAGTCTTTCGAGGATAAATCGCTGTTACAACATCTTTATCGTATTCTAATAATTTAGTAACTAATTCAGGATAGAAAGCGATATCGGAATCTACAAATAATAAATGAGTACAATGTTCATTATCCATAAATTGAGATACCATCGTGTTTCTTCCTCTTGTAATTAAACTTTCGTTTCCCATAGTGTTTAAATGAATTTTAAATTCTTTATCTCTTGCTTCTTGAAATAATTTTACGACACTGTGAAAATAAGCTTCATGCATCATACCACCATAACATGGTGTACAAAGCATTATATATGCATCTTTAGCTGATGACGACTGAGACATTTCCTAACTCCAATCCAATTTGGTTTCCGGTAGCTACTCCTACTTCCTGTCCTGTGTCTCCGAAAGTGCCCGGATAGATTACTGATAATTGATTAGGTACGCCTCCTGTAGCTGAAAGAGGAGCCTGAGGTCTGGCATTCTTTAGTGCTTCTGGATCACTAAAAACTATTGGATCGAGTTGTGGTTGTTTAGATTCATATTCGCTAGTATGAACTAAAAGTCCGTTCCATTCACGAACCATTTCTAAATAAGGATATTCTAATCCTGAACGATCTGAAATTGCTCGAGCATATTTTCCTTTAGCGAAAGGAAAAGAAGGTGCTTTTCTAGGTCCACGTTTGTTAAAAGCCACTTCGGTAACCTGGAACTATTCTAAATGTTTCATTTAAATCTGCATCTTTCGCTCTCGTAAATGCAGTTTCATATTCAGCTTTTAAATATGATAGTTTATTTAAATCTACACCTGCTCTTTTCATTCCCATATAATAAGCTAAACCTGCAACCATACATTCGTAAAATCGAAAAGGAATATCAATATCTTGTTCATTTCCACTTGAACTTAAAGCTGTAATATCTTCTATTTTTCTTATTCTCCAATAAGAAATAACATCAGTAGAATTATCGGGTGCTGGATAAATATATAATTCAGGTGTTCTATCTTTTTGTAAATAAAATTGAGTTGCTCTTCCTACCGTTGCTTTATTAGGGTAAGCGTTATAATCAGTTAAACTAATTCTTTCTACGCTATAATCAGTACTATCTCTCGTTACATACATATCTACGATATCGACAGTGTCTGTATCTAAAGTGTAAGTAACTGTGCCAGAAGTTAAACTTAAAGTTTTCTTTTCAAGTGTCCACTGATTAACACCACGATTTGCCCAATCAGCAAACATAACATTAAGACTACGTTTCGCTGAACGTATATCATAACCTAAAACGGGTTCTCCTCCAATACGATCCATTGCTTCTTGAATCGCATCATTAACCGTTAAGTTAAAAGTTGCTGTACCTGATGTAGCCATTACGCCATAAATACTGTTATCGCTGATACACCTGCAGTTAAATTTACAGTAGCATTAGTTGAACATTTAATACCTTCAGATGGTAATGAAATCTGAACTGGACCAGATGCTGCTGATGCTGCCGTGCTTAATGCGAATAGTGTAGTACTACCATCTTTAAAAGTAACAGTACCTGCTGTGCCTGTAGGAGTTACAATAAATCCTTTTATTCTTATTGGGCCAGCAAATAAAGTAACATCACTTCCTGTTGTCGTAGTGCTTTTAGCGAAAATATCTGAACTAGACATTGACACCTCCTTGTAAAATTTTTCTTAATGTTGCTATTTTAGAATCAAGTTCTTTCATTTTGGCAGTTGATAATACTCCTTGACTTGCAAAATAAGGACTAGTAGATTGTTGTACTGCACTCATTGGTCCAAATGCTCCCATTGAACTAGGTGTTCCCATTAAATTTTGACCTGTAATTGGTTTTTGAGCAGATGAAGAAGAAGCTATTTTTTTGTAAGCATCTGCATATTTTGATAATTGAGATACTGCTTCATCAGTTTTTTTCTCAGCTTTTTCTAATGCTTCATCAACTTTTTTATCATCACTTTTAGTTTCTTCATTTTCTAAATCTACATCTAGTACTTCTTCTTCTTTAGTTGAATAAGCTTTATTGCTTTTCATTTCTGCTTGAACTTCTTCAAATGTTCTTTGAGTATCTCTATTTGGATCGTAAATAAATTGATCTATATAACTTGACATGATATCGCAACTATATACAATAAATAGGGCCTTTAACAGGCCCTATATTAATTAGTCACCAGCAGTAGCGCCAGTATCTACTCTAATCCAGTTCGAACCGTCAGAGAAAACTAAGTTCCCTGTACCGTTACCTGTAGTTTCAGAAGCTTTTAATGCATCTGATACAAATAGGATACGACCTGTATTTTCTGAAGCTGTTGGCAAATCTGCAAAAAGAATTGCGGTAGCTGTAAAACCGTTATTTGAAATAACTGGTCCTGAAAAAGTAGTGTTAGCCATATTAACCTCCTTGGTGTATAGACCGAGTTACATAATCTCTATACCGTCTGCTCAACTCAGTTTATGTAACTTGTTATGTTGAGAAAGAGAGGGCGATAACACCCTCTCTCAGTTTTTTAATTATTAGGCTGCGCCTGGAGTACCGAAGATACCTCTCCAATCGGTGAAACCGAATGAATATCTTTCTGATACTTTGTAGCGTAAGTTTCCTGTCTCAAAATCACCTTCAACAGCTTTTTTAAGTGAACGTCTTACGAAATGCTTCATGCCATCTGGCACGTCAGTCATTAAGAAGAACGCATCAGGGTCAGTTAGACGCTGATTAACTGCTACGCCACCAGGGATCATTCCCATTGATTTCATAGCGTTAATATCATTGTCAGCTGTACCTGGTCTTAAGTTACTGTTAATGATTCTTTCAGCAATAAACATTAACTCAGGTGGAACGATTAGCTTCTGACCTGTAGCTGCAACAGGAATACCTCTATCGTCTGTCATTTCAGAAATCTGAATTAACATTGTCTCTAGAGATGTTTCTGATAAGTCAGCTGCAGTTGCGAGAATGTTTGAAGCTGTTCCGCCACCGCCAAGTGGGTGAGATGCATTAAGCATGCTTACTCCGTCACCACCGACTACTGTGTTAAAGCCGTTGTTTAAGATGTTAGCACCTTTGATTTCTTTTGTGTGCTGCATTGATCTTGCTAAAGCTCTAGCGTACTTTGCACCAAGTGAACCGTAAAGACCATCTTCTTCAGCTTCCTCAGTAATTGAAAATGCTAATGCGATTGTCTCGTGGGTATATCTTGCTACAATACCTTCTCTTCCTGATTCGTAAGAGATAGCTGCGCCTTCTGCTTTAGTAGGAGCTGCACCGAAACCAATCATCTGTACATCTTCTTCAAAAGCCTTTTGTGATTGCTCAACAGAGAATATTTCTCTCCACTGTTCTGGGTAACGGTCATATTCCATACCAAAAATAGTGTTGAGGCCTAAGTTAAGCTGTTTTGTAAATAAAGATCTATTTAATGCCATAACTTATTATACTCCTGCGCCTTGAGTCGATAATCTGTGCTGGTTGATAACTACTTCAACTTTAGCATTCTCACCGAAATCATTATTAGGCTCATCTACTTTTCTTAGAACTCTAAGAACAAGTGAAGTTGTTGCTAGAGTATCGTTATCCAACTCGTGTTGTGAATAACCGTAAGTAGAATTACCTGCTGTTAATAGAACGTTTGCTGTCTCACCAATGTTAGCTTGAGCAATAGAACCGTTACCGGCCTGTACTGTGTAAGTAATCATTGGGTCGTCATAAACATAAGCTTTCACTGTTGTGTTAGCTTTTACTGTGGTACCGGAAGTCCATTTTTTTACAAACTTCACGTCACCTGTACTTTCATCGACATATTCAGCGCCGTAAAATACTCCAATTGCTTTTTCAGTATTAGCGAAAGTGTCTAAATATCCATCTGATCCGAGATCTACGATATCGCCAGAAAAGAAATTTGCAGCTTTGCCATTTGCAATTAGGTATTCATTGGCTCTGATTACGCCACCGGTTAAGTGTCTTTTAGGTACAAAACCGTTTGGTGTGTCTGCGTTAGCCATTTTATATTTACCTCCTTAAAATTGCCATTGCCTTACTCACCACCTACTGTCGTTTTAGATCGATGTTCTCGTTGGATAGGATTACCTGGTTGTTCTGATCTATGTAAGTCATGCTCGACTGCAAGTTCTTGATTTCGTGTTTTATTTGCATAATATTCATTACGCTGCGAAATCAATTCCTCTGGCATTTCACAGAGAACCATTCCTTCAACGCCAATGTAACCGGCGAACTTTCCATGTTCAATGGTAGCCACTGCGAAATCCTTAGACACTGTCTTTGGATCTCTTGGTTGCCAACCTTCTCTCATTCGTTTCGCCCAATTAGTTGGGTTATCTTGACCTAAAATGCTAGTCGCTACCCAACGTTGCTTATATCCTGGCCTCGCTGGTGGCGCCTCTAACAATGATGGCGGTCTCCAAGCTTTTTTACGAGAAAGCTCATCTCGTGTTTCTTTAGTTGTCATTATCAGGCTCCTTTTCTATTTGTCCTGTATTGAAAGACTAGCAAGTTCCCTTGCGTATCTTTTCAGTGCCGCTGGATCGCTAATATCTATTCCAAATTTTCTAGCATTTGCTAGATCATCAGCAGATAGCTTAACGCTCTTAGCAGAACCCGATGTAGATCGAGAAACACCTGCAACTGGCGATTGCACTCTCTTCTGTTCTGAAGATACAACCTTTTTATCATCTTGTGAAGTGTTTTTATCTGCTGTTTGTTGCGGATTTATTAAGTCAGGAAAATACTTTGACATTCTTTTATCGAGTTCTTGATAATATTCCGGATCATTTACGTCATATCCTTCTTCTACTAATTGATTATCAATACCAAAAGATAAAGTTGTAGCATCTCTATGCTCTGGTTTATTCCACCAGCCAGAGTTTCTAGCAATCCAATCTTTTGCTAATTCTGGAAGAGAATTAATTCTATCTTCAACATTATTAGTATTTTCAACTGGTTTCTCAGGTTGAACGTTAGATTTTCTTTGTCTTAAATCTGACATTGCTTCCATTAATTCTACCTGTTTATCAGTTTCACCTGATTCAATAGCTTCTCGTAATTGTTGTGCTACCGTTTTATATTGAACTTCTTTTTCTTCTTTTTCTTTTTCTGCCATAGAAGCTTCAATACGAGCTAAACGATCTTCAAGCATTTTTGCTTTTTCAGCTGCCGCTCTAGTCTTAGCAACTTCTTTTGCGATACGTTTTTTTACTCTTTCCGAGTAAGGCTCTTTTTTAATTTCTTCTAATTCAGATCTAAGATTAGAAAGTTCAACTTCTAATTCAGGCTTTTCTGATTCTGCATTCTTAGAAGAATCTCCTTCATTATCCAACTGTTGCGCATTGATTGCTTCTTCAATTGGATTTTGATTTGTTTGTTCTTCTTTTTCCTCGTCAAGAGTTACCTCGACTTCCTTTAGTTCTTCGTCTATCATGGTTTAACCTCCCATGTATTGCGTGGTTGTGCGCCACGTGTTTATACTTTAGTTGTTAAGATATCAGGGTTTGGTAAAACTGCTAATATCTCATCATCATTTAACAAGAGCATCTTAACGCCACCTACGTCAATCTTACTTCCTGCATATCTACCATATACAACATAGTCGCCAATTGTACACCACGGTTTTTGGCTTTTATCGTAACATTCATCTCCCATAGCAAGAACTCTTCCTTTGCTATTAAGATAAGCTTGATCTTCTACAGCTTTATCAGTTAAGATAATTCCACCTTTCGTTTTTTTAATCGGTGCGATTGGTCGAATGAGTATTCGAAATCCACACGGGATTGGTAGTTCTTTTGGATCAGCGACATCACTATCGGTGTGCCAATCATTATTCATGATAATATTACTCATCTTCGAGTATATCTCCTTTCATGTATCGTTCAGAAATATCTTTAATAATATCTCTGGCTCTATCTAAACCATGAACTATTCCAATAGTTTTGATATATTGTTCGTGAGTATCAAATCCTGGATTAACAGTTCGTTCAGATAAATCTCTTCTAAGTTTTTTTATTTCCTCTAGAATTGCTTCCGTTAGTTTTAGCATTTAGTACCTCTAAAATAGATTGTAGTGTTTGATCATAATTTTTATTTACTTCTTTTGAAGCCATCGCAAATAAGTTAGGTTTTATTACTTGAGTTTTTATTTTTTTATTTTGAAGAAATTTTTTAGCTTGTCTTATTTCTTCTCCGGTTGGCCTAAGACTCTTTTTTTGCAGCATCTTTCCTTTCCGCCATTTTCATAGCTGTATCTAGTGCTTTTAATTTTGATTCTCTTTCAAGTCTATCTTGAACTTTTTCATCTTTCTTTACGCCTTCTACAAACCTAGCTTCTCTTATCTGCATTTCTTTCGCTTTAAGCTGAAGTTCAGCTTGATCTTTAGCGTTCTGTTGTTGCTGTTTAACTTGTTCTTCACTCGGAGGTTGACTTTGAGCTAGAAGTTGAGCTGTTTGTGCTTCAAACTGCGCTAAAGCGTTTTCTGCTTCTGGAGATAGTTCTTCCTGTTCACTATCTCTGTCTTTAAAGTCTATATTAGGAATTTGTATCGGCATTCCTGCTTGTTGTCCTAAACTTTGCATAGTCATTTTATATTGATACGCTAAGTGTTCCGCCATGTGTGCTAACATAGGACCTAAGATAGCTTGTTGTGCTTGAGTATTTCCACCAAATCGTGGATCAGCTAAAAATTGTTGATGAACTGCTAAGTGAGCAGTGTGATTTTGATCCATAAACGCTTTTATCGGAGTTTGATTCAATACCGCCATATTTTCAGAGACAGGATCCATTCTTTTTGGCTCCATTTCTTCAAGTAATAGTTCTTCAGGCTCTGGTATATTCAAAGCACGCACTAATCGTTCATAGGCTTTACGCACATCGATAATTTGAGGAGCAGATTGAGCTAGTTGAAGTTCGGTTTGCGCCATAGCGATTCTTTGTGCCGCTGAAAAAATATTTGGATCAGATACAGGGATAATATCGACACGTCCATCGAAATCTTTTCGTCTAACCATCTTCTCATCGCCGATAATTTCGTAAGGATATTCGTTATCTAGGAATTCTCCGTTTAATTCACCGATTAATTTAAGTTCTTTTCCCTGCGCCATGTGTAATCTTTTATGAATCGCACTAAATACTTTTGATCCTTGCTCAATTTGTGCTACAATACTTCCGACAGGAGCAGATGAAGCTGCATCTCCGACCATAGCATCAGCAATTGAAGTAAATCTACGTCCAGATTCAGTTAAAATTCCTAATAATTGCATTAAAGTAGGTGATGGCTCTTTAAATGGAAGTGGAATAAACGATTTTCTTAAGTCATCGCCATAAGCTTCGACTTCAACCCACTCACCAGGTGATACTGTAATGTCTCCACCTTCAATTCGAGCACCTTTCGCTTTAAATCCACCATTTAAATTTGCAAATGCAGCACTATCAAGTAACGCTCTGAGTGCACCCGTGCTTGCATGCTGTAATCCACCGATCATGTGTATTAAACCGAAGCCGTAAAAGCCTAAACCTGGTAAATATTTATAGTGAATAAAGTAAACTCGCTTGTTTTGTAGCTTATCATCTTCTTTCCAATTGCGTCTAATCGCTAAAATTTGCTGTGAAGAGCGATCTACTGTAATAATGTAAGGTAACTCTAAGTCATCTTCATCATTTCCTAAGTTATAGTTAACATGAAACTCTAAAACTTGTCTAGTTTGATCACTATTACCAGGGTTAATTCCGTCTAATTCATCTAAAGTCTGTTGAACTTGACTTTCTTCATCATCATTTGAAGCTGAAGTTAATTTAATGTCACGATAAAAACCCGTTTTCATGTATTTTTTAACATCATTAGTCGTTAATTTCATAATTTGAGTATATCGAGGAGAAGTATCTAATTCAGTTGTACTGTAGGAAACGACTAAATCTTCCGCAGGAATGAATTTAGCACTTACTTGATCTGAAGCAGTGTCATAATAAACTTTTTTAAACGCTGATCCTGCTAGAGATAAGTTAAATAACATCTGATCTAGTTCGCTAAAGTAATCGGGCATTAACTGAGTGATTTGATAGTTCATAAATTCTTGAACTCTTTGAGCCTGCATCTCTCTTTCTTCTGTAACTTTTCCAATAATTTGTGTTTTTACAGGGCCGCCGGGTGGAAACATTTCAGAAATTGCTCTCGCTTGGAATTGAGTTGCAGCTTCCGCCATTAAAGGATTATGAACTCCAGAAGCACCAGGGAATGGATCATCTCTTTCTTCTGAAATAACACCTAACATTTTTAGTCCTTTTGAATATTGATCTTCCCAATCTTTTCGAGAGGACTTATCGTTTTCAAATTTATTTAAAAGGTCAGATGAAATTTCAGCTAGTTTATCTTTATCTAGATCTTCAGCTAAGTTTGCATAGTGATCTGTTTCATAAGGATTAACAAACTCTTCTTCCTCTTCTTCATCACCTTCAGAAATGTCTACGTTAATAGAACCGTCTGATTCTATTTCTAGTACATCTTCTAATTTGTTATCTTCATTCGCCACCTTGCATTTTCTCCTGTAGCTTAACTTTTTCACCTATTGGTAAATTAATAAAGTTAGTTCGTAATTCAAAAAATTTATCTGCCCAATTGGATAGACGATCAGTTAAAAATGTTATATGTAAATCTTTTTCTTTTAACGATTGGTCTTTCTGTGAAACTTTCGATTGAAGCTTAGTAACTTCCCTATCTAATCTTTTATTTTCTTTTCTTAATTTTTCTAATTCGTTTTCTAATTTAGTAGCCATTACTTTTTCTTGCCTTTCGTTTTCTTTTTTGTTTTTCTCTTTTTACAATTTTTCATTTGTTTTGGAAAAGAAGATCTATTTAACATCTCCACCTTCTTCTCGCTTGACGTAATCTAGAATTAGGGTCTTTGGCCGCTTTCGGAAATTTTTTCATTTGACCCGCACTTCTAGCACAGTACGATTTTCTTCGAGCGGCACGTTTTCCTTTCGGATTTTTTTCTGTTACCGCTGTCGATAATTTTGAACCTGGATTTTCTCTTCGATACCGAGCTACCCCTGCTTTCGTCATACCCGCTCCACTTTTTGTAGAGCGAAAATATTTCTTTGTTTTAGGAGGTTGCTTGTCCGGCATTAATCGTCATCATCTTCCGGTTCAAGTTGCTCTAGTTCAGGCTCGATAATATCAATCGTATCTTGATCATCTTCTTCTACAGCTTTATCGAGAAGTTCTTTTAATTCTTTATATCTTGATCCTGGCATGATTTACTCCTTTGAACTTAACCACTCTTTGGTTTCTTTACTTCCGTCACTTCCCATTGAAGAAGTTTCAGCTTTAGTCGTATTTAAGTATCTAGATTTCATTCCTTCCATAGCACGTGCTGCGGTTTCTACGCCTTCTCGATCACTCGGACCAGGTCCTAAACTTGATCTTGTTCCTTTATATTTTTTAGGCATTACTTTTTCTTCTTACCCTTTTTCTTTTTCTTTGACATTGCTTTCATAATCGCCATGCCTCGTTTCTTTTCATAAGACGAAATTTTTCCGTCTTTATCTAAGTCCATTTTTTTCTTCATAACTCTACCCCTTTATTTTAATGACCATCATGCCACTTACTTCCATAGGTGTTTCTTGCATGCTATCGCTAGTGATTTCTTTTCCTGGATTATTCATCGCCTCTACGAGCATCTCATCATCTCTTAGACATCTAGGATATTTGTCATAGAAACGATCATCTTCCTCGATTAAAGCTTTCGCATAATTCGGACTAGATTTCGCCGGCATGGGCTTGGTCGCTTTATACATACTTGCCATTCGAATACTATAACGATATTTATTTAACTGTAAAAGGACTTTTTCTGTATGACTCGATAAGGTTTATCGTCCCATTCTTCATCTTCAGGATCGTTCGGGTGAGAAACTAAATAGTTATCTCGTATCAGCTGCCACGCTTGAGTTGACGTATCGACTAAATCGTCGTGCTTTCCATAAGGAAAAGAAGCACATTCTTCAACTAAATCATCGACCCACGCTTCATTCGGAATCCAAATTAGTCCCGTTTCTAACATGGAAGCTACGACATGGGCTCTGGAAACTTTATCTCGATCGGGTGTAAATTCTTTCACAGGGATCCCTGCTCTTCGTAGATCTTGAAGTAAGCTTTGACCTGATGCTCGTTTCTCGACTAAAACGACATCGGGCTTCCAATCGAAAAATGATTGTTGAGCCTCTTTTCGTAGTTCAGGATACTCGACACGATTACGCCACGCTTCTAATAAAATAATACAAGCTTGATCTTTTCCTTCTTCGTCTATATGTGTAAACACACCCCAAGTTGTTCTTGCGGAATAGTCAGCGGACTGTTTCGCTGAGAAAGCAGTGTCCCACGATTGAATGATCGTATGACACGCTGGGAATCTTTTCTTATCCCATACTCTCCACCAATCTCTTTTTAAGATTTGCCCTTGCTCCGCACTTGGCTTCTGCTGGTAGAGAGATTGCCACACTCTTTCTCCGACTGTCGCTTGAATCTTTTTTAATTTTTCGAGAGGATAGGCTTCGGGCCAGAGAGCATCCCCGTTATCGTTAATCGCAGGAAGATCTAAAACTTTCCACTGCCCTGGTTCATTTTCTAAAACGAAACCGGCGAGATCTTCTTCGTGCCATCGTGTTTGAATAATGATGACTTTTCCGCCCGGCATTAATCGTGTAAATGCGACTGACTTATACCATTCAATCAAATTCCTTCTTTGAACTTGAGATTCCGCATCTTCTCGCCCTTTAATCGGATCATCAATAATGAGTAAGTGTGCACCACGACCGGTAATTGCGCCGCCCGCACCGACTGCTGAGTATGTTCCACCTTGAACGGTGTGAAAACGTTTCGCTGAAGTAGAATCATCTCGAAGTGCCGTGTTCGGAAAAACTTTTAAGAACTCTTCCGATTTCACGTGGTTACGCACCTTGCGTCCAAAATCATCAGCTAGTTCTTGAGCATACGTAGATTGAATAACGAAATTTTTTGGATTCCTTCCAAGAAACCAGGCAGGGAACATTTCGGAACATAGCATTGACTTTCCATGTCTTGGCGGCATAAAAATTGCTAGACGATCAAATTCATCTCGTTCTAATGCTTCCAAATTTTTAGCGATTAATTGTATATGGGCAGGAGTACTATACCCGTTATACATGTGTTGAGCGAACTTTAATATGGAAGTTTGTGCTCCAGATACTTCCTGTTTTTCTTTTTGATTCTTGATGACTAAGAACGCTTTTTCTCGAATCTCTTGAGGAGCGTTTTTATCTAAGATTATCTGTTCAGCTTTTTGTAGTATCTCTAAGTTCATAAAAGAAACTTTCATCATCGCCTGCGACCCATTTAGAATGATGCTCGACACTATATTCAATAGTCGAAACTTTATAGTCAGGGAACATCATTTTTTTGGGAGACAAGCTTTTATCATAAAAAATTATTCGATTATTCGGTTGCGCCGCATAGTGGCCGTTATCTAGTTCGAGAATATTAAACGACTTATGTTGGCTCGGGACTTCGGAATATCCGACATCAGGAATATTAGGATCAGGGTGAGCAGAATCTATCGTGAACAAATAAGTTCCGTAGTGCCAATTTTTACTTGGGGATAAATACTTGCAACGCCCTGTCCCGGGATTACATTTCTGGATTACAGCTACATGATAGCTAAAACAATCCCATAACTGTAACTCTTCTAATGGTAAGCTATCGTCTTTATCTACTAGCTTTGAGCAGAAAGCAGATATAGGCAACTTATCATAAAGAGCGCCAGAATTATATAAGTACGTTTCGAAATACAAAGCTCGGCCGGTAATCGACTTAGCAGTGACCCACACGCCTTTTTCAAATTCTCCATGACCTTTTTCATGGTCGTAAAGATACTCTTTTTTCACATAAACTTCAATAGGGGGAATATTGACAGTAAGAAAAGCCATTTATTTATTTATATACGAAATTTATACACATAAAAGCCATTTGTTGCGGCTCTTCGATCCTCTTTATCAGCCGCCCTTTCGTTTTTTGAAACTTATACGAAATTTTTTTCTATAAACTTAATCGAAAATTCTAGAGAGAGTATTTACTCTCTCTAGAAAAAATTAAGATTATAATTTATTTACTTCTTCTAACGCTTTCTTATTTAAAGATAATAATTCATCTTTATTAGTTATTTTACTATCTTTAAGAAATGAAAGATTAAGATTAATAGTATCTAAGTATCTAAGTTTATTTTCTTTTCTTAGATTATTTAAATCTATCGAATAGATAGTTTTTAATTTAGAAGTATTATAATCGTAATCGTCTTTATTCATTCCGTTTTTAACGGAATTTTCTATAGTAGTAGAGAATTTATAATTCTCTAATCTAGTAAACGATTTTCCTTTTTTATCGTTTACTAATCTATGAAGAATTAAATTATCTTTAATTCTTATTAAAGAAGAAGGAAATTTATTTAGTTTTCCTTTTCCTTTTTCTTCTACTTTAGTTTTATTCATTTTCTTTTTCCTTTCTTTATTCTTTATATTAAAGAATAGTATATTTATTTCATATTTTTTAAAAAAAGTAAAATTATTTTTTAACTTTTTTTAATTTTTTTTATTAAATATATTTCTTTATAAAGAACTTAAAATTGCGTAGTAGTAATAGCTATAAAAGCAATTAGTAGTATATACAGTATTAAGTCCATATTCTTTCCTTTCTAAAATTAGAATATTTTAAATAAAATCAATTCTAAACAAATAATATTATTTAGTTGATCAGAGTTGCGCAGAGCTTTGCTTACGAAGCGCAATTGATTGTTTATTATAGACAAACTACGAACTACGTACTTTGTCTAACGACAAACGTCAATGATCAAGAGTCAAGGATCAACTGATCAACAGGGATCAATCGATCAAGAATAAAAAAAGGGGACCCGAAGGTCCCCAATTCGAATTATAATTTGTTAACTAATGCTGTGAATTCCTTCACATTCTTTTCCATTTGAGGTGAAAGCTTGACTCCCTCAAATTCCTTAAGGAATGTCAAGTATAATTCCTTATGGTCTTTTTTAAGATATCTTGCGATAAGTACATTAGGTTTCTTAAACTTCCCATTACTCATGCTATCGTATGCGATATCAATAGTTCTGTAACCCTGTTCGAAAGCTTCCTTGATCGTAGTAGCTTTCTGTGCTTTTGAGTAAATCTCATGCGATTTACTTCCGTCTTGTTTCGGGTTAACCAATCTAAAAAGACAGATATCGTTTCCGATTTGATTAACAGTTCTAGGTAGTTTAGTTTCGGTTTTTTTCATTTTTCTTTCTCCTTTATTGTTGCTTTATTTTACTAAAATAATTAACAGAAGTAAACATCTTTATTATAAATAATGACATTTAATTTTTTCGTTGATCCGGGTTGTACAGACTTGTACAAAGATCCTGGTATGTTGTTGCGTGATCCCGTACTCCGTACTCCTGGATCCGGGTTGTACATTACTGATCAAGAGTCAAGGGTCAACAATCAACAACCATCAACCACGCTTACTGCGTGTTGCTGTAGGATGCTTTGAGGGAATCAAGGTAATTGACGATGTCGTCCTCGCTCATGGTGTCAAGGTTTGTTGTCTTAATCTCTTTCTTATCAACAAGGTACCCTAACATTTGTGCCTTGAGTCGAGCGGCCTGAACCGCTGCACCAATTTGCCCTCTATCTCGAGCTTCTTGGATCATGGCATCAATCGCTTCGATCTCTTTGTCCATCGTATGAACTGTTTGTTGGTGTTGAAGAGAGCGTAATCGATCAAGGGCCTTGCGTATTTTATCTTTCTTTAGTAGGCGTGTCGCTTGAACGTGCGCTGCAGATTGAGCATAACCGGCTTCCAAAGCCGCTTGTTTCTTACCTAAACCTTGAAATATGAATTCAACAAACTTCTTTTCCTTGTCTGATAAAATCTTATTTTCTGCACTAGTAAAATCAATAATATTATCGGGTCCTTTATCCATAGAATTATCTATAAACTAAAAGGCCCGATAAGTAAATACTAGGTTTTTATATTAATAAGGGTGGTCATCGTATGAACTAAAGATCGTGTTAGGAACGTTTAACCCTCCGGTTAAATCTAATTCTAATTCCTTGACTATGTATTCTAATCCTGAATGACCAGATAATTCTCTAGCTTCAGCTATTGCAGATTTAGAATCAGGGAATAAAACGAAATGCGATATCTTCTCTTTGTCCATATCGTATTCTACGAATCCACTGTCTTTATCTGCCCAGGCTAAAGTAGGAACTGTTATATATTTATGGACAGCATCTTCATTATTTAAGTCTTTATGACTAATAGAAGTATTGTCGGAATCGACATTAAATATTGCGTACACTTTCATATTAATCTCTCCTAACTTTAATTGGCACGATTTCTACTGAATCGTTTGTTTCACTGTGAACATACTCTAGCTTTTCTAATGCTAATTCATAAGTCATAGAAAAAATATAATCAGTAGTTTCATGATTTAGTTCGTTTGGCATATAGTAAAACGATTTATCTTTCGTGTTTACTAATGCGTATGCGGTTACATCTTTCATCTTTCGACCTTTCTTTTTAAAGTTTCTTTATTATAAAATTTTAAAAAGCATTTCTAAACAATTAAATTACTATCGACATTTTTCTTTGCTAAGTCTGCGTACCAGATAATCCATTCAGAAGGTTTAAGGCATGTCTTAAATCTAGCTGTAACAACTTCTATTCCGTCAAACAATTCTACTAAAGTCTGTGTAGTCATTGGGTTGTAGTAAAACTCAATGTTAGCATAGAAATCGCTAAGATTGTAATTAATCTTACAGTATAGTTCGAAGTCATCTTTCTCTGACTCTTTCATTTCGTCATCACCATTAATCATTAATGTGTTTACTTTATGTATGATACGTTTGAAATCACTCATTGTTATCTTCCTCTGACACAGGAGCGAAACATGGGTACTCTCCCCAATTAGGTTTTAGTTCTGATAGATCGCATTTGAACGGGTAGTTATAACCAAAGCCTGGGATATCTTCTAGTTTCTTATCACTGTAGTCACTAGCTAATACACTGACCCAATACTTTTCTTGGATTTCTTTTAGCCTTTTAATGGATTCATTTATAATTGCCATATAACGATATGCTTTCGCTCTATGCTGTACTTCCTCATAGTTCTGAGCAAGCATTTCTTGCATACTAAAGTTAATTTCTTTGTCTTGCCAAATCTTTTTTACGTCCATTTCTTTCTCCTTTTTGTTTTATTATAAACTATTATTCGTCAGATGAAACCTCTTTATCTTCATCAGGAATATATTTCTTGTCTCCTAATGCTCTACGTCTTTGTTTAAGTTCCATAAACTTGTTAGCATTATATTCTTTACGTTGATCTTCATTCATATCACCCCACATAGTATCCATTTCATCTAGTGAATGTTTGAATGGATAGTTATCGCAGAAACCTGGTAATTCATTTATATCGTCCATACCATCGCATAGTTCCCATGAATTAACTAAACTCTGTAATCTAGATATAGCAAGATTAATCGTATCCATCTGTCTATATATCAGAATAGTATAAGCATTCTTAAAAGCCCTATCTTGTAGTTTACTATCAGATTTAAAATAGCGAACTGTATCAATAAGGTCATTCTCTAGTTTTTGATATTCGTCATGCATTTTCTACTTTCTCCTTTTGTTTATTATAAATTATTTAACTACCCAATGAAACATCTTTAAATTCTTTCATGTAGTATCTTTCTTTCCATAATCTGCTACCATCGAGTGCTGGACAAATAGTTTCTAATGTATTGTAGAATTCTCTTTTTCCTGACTCAAAGTCTTTGCAAGGTATCTCTACAGATATATTATAAAACCTAGTCTGATCGTTCACACTAGTAGGTTCGTATGGTATTTGTGCTCTACATCTAAGTATCATGTTCAGTCCTCCTTAAAGTTATTCTGTCGTACAGTTCCTTAACTGTAATTACTTCTTTTGTTTCTTCATTACGCATTTCAGTGTTTTCACAATTATCGCAAAACTCAACCCACATACTTCCTAGCATCATAGCTTTAGTACCATTATCGGGTCTACGAGTATCGCATATATTACAATGATCGGCCATAGTTCTTTCTCCTTATAATTTTATAATAAAGAATTAATTATCAAGATAAACATCTTTATTAGTAATCCACGCAGGAATCTTTCTACTTTTGTATTCTGCGAAATGTAATTTCTCACCTATGTAATATCTACGATATGCTATGTGAGGGTCAGTATCTTTATATTGATCTGGCATACACTGAGGAAACTCGGTAAGCTGAGCAACATCTGAATCTGGCGTTTTAAATGGACCAGATAATTTAAATGGACTCATACGACAAGCGGTATGAAGTTTAACCCAAGTCTTATGAGTTCTGTTATAGATCTCCTCATATAATTGGCACAATCTTTCGAAGTGTTCGTATAGCCAGAAATAGTTAGCATGACTAGTTCTGGCCCATACTGTACACGGGTGATTTACATAAGCTGGTTCGTAATATTTATATTTACCAAGATGTTCAGATTCTAAGACATGATGAGCTGTTGATAACATCTGGCCTGTCTCTAATATCATCTTCACGACATGCTTATCGCATAGCCATTCAGCTGACGTTTGAGCACATCGTGATAAAGCAAAGATATTCATAAGACACCGTATTGTTTTAAAACTAATAACAGTAATAAAACTATAATGGTAGTTTGCTGATTTAATCTCATAACTTGTCTTTCAGCAATTTAACTACGTCATCTAAGTTGTTTTTAAGTAATTCAACAATGTTGTCGTCTAAGTATTCGCCAACCTTATCTTCAACTATTGTTTCAATATCAGCGTTGTTGATTTCTTCTTCAACCTTTTCGCATACTATATCGTTAATGATATCTTCTACTGTATTTGCCATATAAGCCTCCTTTGGTTAGTTGTTAGATAGGGGCCGGAATACGACCCCTATCAGAAAAAGAAAATGAATATAAAATAATACTAAGAATAATAAAAACAAAGTATACAACGATTATAAAGTGAATGTCGCTTTAGGAGTTTTACTTCCCATACCTTCTTTGTCTCTATCTTCTGTAGCGATAAAACCACGCTCTCTATCCCAATCGATATCAATAGTTCTACCACCTGCTTCGAGAAACTCACGAATGGTAATTCCATTCTTGTAGATCTCAAACATCTTGTAACCCTTAGAGCCTTCTCTCTTTGGATTCTTCTCTACACATACTTGTATACGAGCATCTCTGTCGTACTTATATGTGCCTTGTTTTTCTCTAGGAGTAGGTACTACCTTACTCTTAGTTTCTTTTGCGCCCTTTGCTTTTACAGCTTTTGGCGTCTTTGATTTACCCTTTTGGGTATCGGTTGATAAAGCCATTTGCTTTCTCCTTTCTATTTTTATTTATAATAAACTTAAATACAACCTGAGTAAACAAGTTTATTAAGATAAATGTATAACTACATATATACCAATAGCTATAACTATATAAGCTATCAAGTCCATTTAAATTCCTTTCTATACTATATAGAGACCAATTCATAAATATAAAAAACCTTCAGAGGGGTTAATACTGCCTCCGGTAGGATTAGCTGGATTGCCTCTAAAATTCTGACTAATCCCTATATTCCTATTGATATACAATAAAAGTAACCACTTGGGATTAGGGATTGCCATTTTGCGTTTCACTTTTTATAAAAATCCAAATTGCTTTTTTATTCACTAGTATATGACGGTTTTAGGATATACTCATCACAAAGTATTAAAATAAACCCTCGTAATTGACTAGCTGTTAATAAATCAAGCATGGCAGCTTCTTTTATCAAACTTAACTCCTCATGGTTAAATCTGTATCTTTCATCTACCTGTAGCTTATCATAAATGCGTGCTATTTTATCTTGGATGACCCTTGGATCTTTCATCTTTTACCCCTTTCTGTAATCTCTTAGCCACTTCTTTTAGTACTTTTTCCTTGATTTCCTTGTTTTTCTTACCGAAACCAGTAATAATAATACGACTTGACATTTATCTATATCCTTTCATATCGTGATCTTCGACTATGTAATCGATCCAATGAGGAAGGTTTTCAATCTCTTCAACCATTCCACCCTTCACGATTACCTTTATCGTATGTTTAACATCTAAAAGAGCACGTCTTTCTCGAATTTTTCGAAAGACATCCGCTTGCTTTTTCTTATAAATACCACATAACGTTTCATAGTACTGATACATATCGTGCTTTTTCGATGCTATTCTCATTAAACCATCGGGATCGGCGAGTAAATCACCCGCTTTAAAGATGATCTCCCAATCGTTACTGGTCAGATAATCATCAGCTAAATCTAATCTAGCTTGAATCCAACCTTTACTTCCTACGTCATTCATTTTCCACCTCTATTTCCATGTCATTAGCCGCATCTTCGACTGCCCACCAAGCGAGAGCATTCTTGAATTGAGTCAAACTTCCTATATGTTTTGTATCGAGATATATTCCCATAAAAGAAATAATATCACTACTTCCCATATTCGTAGCGGCAGCATCTAATCTATCCCATATCTCATTCTCGAAATAGTCATAGAACTTGATCGTATCACTGTAATAGATCAGTTCACTAACGATACCAGTTCCACAACCATGATTCATGATCTCTCGAATAGTCTGCTTTTCCTGTGTAGATCGAAGCCAATGCTCAATGTTTTTATATTTGCTATATTCGTCTGACAATGTAGACCTCCTTCCAACTCTTAAACCATGGAATTCGATCCCATCCGTACTTACGAATAAGACATTCTTCTAAATGTTTAAAGCTATACATGATCACTTTCTCCTTTCTCTGCTAATAGTACCATGCTTTTACTATCTGGTGGTAAATACCAAACACTTCCTTTCGTTTCGACCCATACTTGAGCGCCGCAATCTAAAGGCTTATCGGGTGAATAAATCACTTCCGATTCGCCCATTAGTTCTACGTTATGCGCATAGATAGATCGCCCTCTCGTTTTAATCGTGATGCAAGCATCTCGCTTGCCTGTCTTACGATTTCTACGAATGATCTGTTGATTGATGTGTATTCTCTTGATGACTCCCAATCTCGACCTCCTTATAAATATTCGACATGATCTTATTTAATGAATTTCGAAGCATATTCATCTCCGTGCTAATATTAACATGAGCACGAAAGATACCTTCGAGCTGATTGATAATTAACTTCGTATTAATCAATTCAACTTGCTTGATCTCTACTTTTCGCATCTTCTTTCTCCTTTAATTTATTATAAAGAAATTCCGTACCATTAGGAACCGATTTCTTCATATAATCTTGCACGATGTGATTTAAGATTAAGTTCTTGGTAATCTTGCCTACGATTCCTTCTTTTTCCGCACGGCGCTGCCAATGGTATTGAATCTTTTCCATACAAGCATCCGTGATGTCATTGAGGTAATAGACTTTCTTGTTTTTCATATAGCCTCGCATATAGCTAACCATATAATCTTTTCTATTTGTAGTCATTATGTACTCCTAATACTTCTTCGAACATTTCGAAAATAGTTAATCGATCATCTGAAAATAGATTACAAAAAGAATGGATGATCATTGGTTCAGGTATATCGTTTAACCATAAACGAACATCTTTTTCATCACCCCATTTCGTCGTGTTATCTTCTTCATCAAGTAAAAAATACTTTTCCGTGCTTTCCGCATAACCGATATAAGTTTTATCATTAAAATAAAACGGTGTGTGCATCATTTCGAGAGTGATGGTATGGGCGAGATAATCTCTCGCCATACCTAAAGCTTGATCGTAGCCCTTACTCATAAACGATACCCTTCTAAGACGACAGTAGGGCCAGCAAGATAATCCCCGTTGAAATCTTCGTCTTTCGCATTGTGTTTCCATTTATAGAAATCTAGCCATAACTTGGTGGCCAGTTCATTTCTAGGAAAACCGTAAAGTTTACCCTCTTCATTAATAACTAATGAAACAGAGCGACCGTTCAATCGACCGGGAAGTACTTGAATGTAACCGCCGACGTGTGCTTGAAGTTCCTTTAGATCGGGTTTTTTATCGCCAATCGATTTAGGAAGTTCCTGATCGTCTGCTTGTATAACGTACACTGCTTTTTTAGTCATATACTTTCTCCTTTTTTATTTATAATAAATTTTATCTAAAGAATGTAAAACAAGAATCTTTATTTAGGGGATGGCGGCACTCCTAATCAAGGGCACTCGATTAGTGATTTTTGCTATATATACACGGATTTATTTGTTAATTTAAATGCCGCCAACTCAAAAATAATATATCTGCTGTGCAAAATAAACAATTTTCTTTAGCGATCAACCTAAATATAAAGTGCCACAAAGGAGAAAATATAATGTTTAATTTAACCAAACGATCAATGAATCACTTTCTCAACTTCTTTAAAACAGAAGAAGATAAAGATGAGTCAATTAAAACTTTCTGTCAAGCTGAATATAAAAATGATTGGTACGCTGCTTATATGACATTTAAGCAAGAAGGTCAATTCCCTAATTTTATCAGAAGAACTTTATAGTACATCTTCAATTAGTCCCGCTTGAACACAAGTAAATTTTAATGTTACTGTATCAAGGTCTTTTAGGTCTCGAGTTATGGCTTGATAATATTCATTACATTGGTCATATGATGGGTGTATCACTTCGGATCCCATTCTGACACAAGTGTGATCAACGCCATAACCTAGACAAACCCATCCTACCAAAAACCATTTCATTCATCAATGAAGCGTGACGCTATCTCCTGTGTCAAAGATCGGAAGCGCATTGAGATCAACATCTCTCATATAAAGATTCGCATGTTTTCCTTTATCGTCAAGTAAAAATGTAACGAATTTTACATCTTCTCGATTCTTTACATCTTTAATTTCTTTTACAGGAAAGTTCATGTCTTTTTCTAAATCTTCAAAGCAAGACTGATCGTAGCCATGATCGTGGTGTTGTAAACTCCACTGGTTAATGAACTCTAATAAAGTTCGTTGCGCATATCGTATTTTCATCTCTGTTATTCCTTTCTTAATTCTAAAGTATATTTACTTAATGAAACAGTCTAAACCGTTAATGAAGAGTTAAAGGAGTCATACGACCGAAAGACGTTAGATTAGGGACATCGGGTTGAACTAAGATGTTTTTAATCTTATCGTACCCTATTTTATCTTCCATTCGCTGTACTATCTTACCGATATTACTGTATTCAAGATCGTCATATTCTTGAAATTCAACAGTTTTTAACTGTCCTTCAACTTCGTAATACACCTTCACTACATACGGAAAAGTCTGTTTCATCTCTTTACCTTTTTTAATGTACTGATTTCAATCGTCCATGCTTTCGGGATGACCGTGATTCTTGAACCGAACTCACCGGTTTCATCTCCGACTAACACGATTTCATCATCATTTTCTCTATATAAATATCCGACACTCGTACATTTAGCGAGAACTGCTTTTTTGTCGATCTCTTCCCATTCATGCCACCCGGCTCCTAATGCGTCAAACGCATCCCACCAGGTAACATGAACGATATCGCAATCTTCTATTTTAGCCATTCCCTAACATATAACGAGAACTACTCTTATTCAACTGTGTATTTAACGACACACTTTCACCTGCCGCTCGACCTCGATGATAAGCTTCTCCATTCGTAACATTACGTTTAGTTGATGTAGATCGAAGATGAATACCTTGATTCTTTAAGTGATCTTGGCATAAAGCTAATTCCGATTTATATAAAGCAGGAAGATTATGCTTCGTTCCTTCGATTTGATAATCACCGGGATCTTGTCGCTCTATCTCTCTATACTTTTGATTAATTCGAGCTGTTACTTTAGAAGCGCAACCTAATTCGAAGTTTCTTCGAATACCATTCAGTGTGCGTTTATCGCCCGGTACGGGTGCGACATGTTCTTCTCCTAATCTTTTAATCGTGTTAATCAGATAGGAAGCCATCGACTTTGCGACCGCTATATTATGCGGCCTTCCTACGTAGTTATGCTCCGTAGCTTTCTTGTAGTTATCGTCTAACACTCCTGTATTATAATAATATTTACAAAAGTAAAGACGAGCAGTAGCAGTTCGTAAAGTAATCTGCCATGTCTCTCTTACTTGCTCTGTAAAAGCTTCATCAGTAATATCTTCATGTTCTAAATCGTTAGTAACATCGTCTGCGTTTAAATTATATTCCGCAAGATATTCCTGTGCTTTTTCAAAAGCCATCTGTGCTTCAGCTTCCGAAGCACCTGAATCGTTAGCCATCGCAAGTAGTTTTGCGATCTTCTTTTTAATAGCTTCAATATCGGCCATTGGATTCTCCTTTCTTTATCTTAAATTTATTATATACGAAAAAAATAATTTTGTCGCAATTATCTATAATTCGAGTACAATAAAATTATATTTTGTTCATTAAGTCCTCCTAAACTTTATAACAAAACGTACTAGAAGGCCTTTTCTTCGGAAAGGGCCTTTTTTATTGAATTCCAATCAGAAGCTATCGATAGACCCTTTAAGTCGGTATAAACTACGCCAGAAATCAGCTTTTCAGCCATTTCTGGCCGGTATAAATAAATTTCCTTACTAACTTTAGCTAAGATATAGACACGCCCTTTAAATCGAGAAAAGGAACGATGCCACGCTATCTGTTCTACTGATACTTTGAGTCTTACTTTCGAGGTTTCTTTAACGGGTTTATCAGCGTACTTTCCTTCAATCCAGCCACAAACGCCTTCAGGCGTACAGTAAAAGAGATCAGGGATTCCTCTTTCAATCGCTGTTTCTATTCTTTGTAAAAAGAAATCATTAAGATGTTTTCTTGTAAGATTCCACAGATTCGCTTCACTCAATGTTACCCCAATCTTTCCCTGATTCTACATCAACCTGAAGAGGTAGATCTAGATCAACACAGTTTTTCATTTCATGGACAATTTCTTTTAACTGTTCTAATCCCTTATCATCTTGAGGTATCGAGAAATCAAGTTCATCATGAACAGTTAATAAAGGAGTCAAGAGCCCTGCTTCATAGACTTTGAGCATAGCCGCTTTTGTTACATCAGCCGCACTTCCTTGTATTAAAGAATTTAATGCTTTATGAGTATAAGCACGCCTTAATGGTTTTCCTTTATAAATTTCTTTTGCTCGTTCTAATGGATGACCCATGCTTCCGAAGTCAGTAGCATCTTCCCATAGATCGAAGTGTCGTTTGCGACCGAGTAAAGTTTTTATATAACCACTCTTGCTCGCATAGTTTAACATTCTATCGTATAGACCTCTCACGAAAGGAACACGTGTATGATATTTCTTAAATAAAGATTCTGCTTCATTCCATTCAAGTCCTAACTGACTCGCTAATTTCTTTTTACCCATACCGTAGAATAATCCTAAGTTAATCGTTTTCGCTTGCTTTCTTTTTATTCCTGCCATTGATGCGACCATCGTATGAAAGTCCGTTTTCTCATCAGTCTTATAAGCTGATAACGCCGTCATACTTTCTGGTAATTTTAATCTTGATGCAAAGTGAACCAATAATCTCGGCTCCTGCTGTGCGTAGTCAATACAATACCATTTCTGATCTTGTTCAGGCAAAAAGAGGCCTCGTATTAATTTAGATAGTTCTTCATCACGAGCAGGTACCTGTTGAAGATTCGGGTTGCTCGAACTAAATCTCCCTGTAACTGCTCCTCTCGCATTAAACTGACAGTGAACTCTTCCATTAACATGCTTTTCTAAAATCATACCATGAATAAATGTTGTGCGTAGCTTATTTAACTTTCTGACTTTTAAGACTAAGTTTGATAATTCATCTTCAGCTTGATCAAGAAACGTTTGAGTAAAGCTAGGCTTTCCTGTAGGAGTACGACCGTAAGGAATACTACAGTTATCGTAGGCTCTTCCTAAACTTTCATTTGCCCATACATTACAATCGATACCTGATTTCTTATTTAAAATATCCTGCGCTTCATGTTCTTGTAGTTCTAATCTTTTAGATACTTTCTCTGCGTTATCTAAATCTACATTTACTCCCTGTACTCTCATAGATAAAAGCATCGGAGTTAAGTTTGTTTCTAATTTTACAATCTTTTCTAGTTCCTGTTGTTTTATCTGTTTCCACTGTTCCTTAATAATCTTTACAGGAAGTATCGCATCCTGTTCCGCATACGGTCCTACATAACTACTATGAAGGCGCCATATATTTCCCTTTACATCTTTCTTTCCGAAGTGTGCTCGAACAGCATCCGTTAATAAAGTTTCGTCTTTACCATCACCGACATACTTCTTTCCTAAAGCTTGTAATGAATAATCTTTCTGATTCTCATCTATAAGATGTTCTAGTAATTGAACGTCATAGCATTTACCATTAACTTTAATTCCTAAATTATGTAGCCATTCTAAATCGTATAAGGCATTCGCAAATACTTTCGGAGTATCAGTCGCAAGTAATTCTTTTAAATAATTTACAACTAAAGGTTTAGGAAGATTGCCACCGTCTTGATGTGCGATAGGAAGATAATAACCTTTACCATCATCTCCTGCTACGCTGATTCCTGCAACATGACCATCTTTTCTGATGCTTCCAGGTCCATACTTCTTTAAGCCTGGGTCGAATGTTTCTAAATCAACTCCGATTATTTTAGAGGGTGAAAGATCAGGAAGTACTGTAGGAGGTGTCCAATTGCTAGTGGGTTTGAAAAGATCCGTCAATCCTTACCCACTTTCTATCGTGTCGTTCCCATAATAATCTTGCTTTTTGATCAACGTAATCTTCTTCAAAGATAATAGTTTGACAACTCGTATTTAATAATAACTTAGTACACGTCATGCAAGGAGATACTGTAACGTAGCAAGTATCGATTTCAAACACATTTTTACACTGAAGGAGTGCGTTCTGTTCCGCATGAACAGCTTCACATAAATCTAAATCAGTTCCTGATGCTGAGTTAGCACCAATGCAGGGTATATCTAAACAATGAGGTTGTCCTGATGCCACACCGTTATACCCTGTCGCAAGAACATGTTTTCTTTTATTAATTAAAACAGCACCAACTTTTCTTCTAAGACACGTACTTCTCTCTGACACAAGGAGTGCCATATCCATAAAGTATTCATCTTTCGAAGGTCTATGTTGTAAAAAATTCACTAGGATTATCTTTCCACGTGTTTAATTGTTGCTTTAAATCTTCAAAGCTGTTAAAGTTTTCAGGTTTAAAAGTTGGATAGGAATTACCCATTTCTTTAGAATCTATCACTTTATAAGCCTTTTCAAAGTTCTCTTTATAAAGATGTCGACTACCCGCATTATTCGTCAGCATTCCTAATTTAAGATCTTTACCATGAATTTCTTTCATTAAAAGACAGACAGATAAACCGATCATACTAAAGTTAAAGTTATCGTAAGGCCAACCGAGCCATACGTCATTACTTCTCATATTCGCAATCACATATAAAGTATCTCTTCGAACTAAGAACTGTAAAGATAACGTGCAAGGCACGTCTTTCGATACGGGTGGTTTCTCTCTCCATATATTAATACAAGCTTGACGTGTCGTTATATCGTCATTTAAAGCTTTACAGATATAAGGTAACTGATCTACGACTTTAGGGCCGTAGGCTCCGAAATAAAATACTCCGTCATCACTAAATCTTTTAATAACGTTAGAGTAAGGTTTAATTGTTGATACTCGATTATCACCTGATAGTATCCAGTGTGCTTCAGCGAACATGAACTTATATCCAAGTTCTCTTTCTGGTATCGTAACGATAGGTGAACTCATATCACATCTAGTCGTATGTCCGATAATCTCTTTCGTAAACATACCACGAGGGTCTGCTCCGAATCCTCTATCTTCTACTTCATCAAGTAGATTGCGATAGACTTCATTAGCATGATTCATAGGCATTGCTTTCTTCCTTTCTATGGTCTTAACTTATCTATTATTCTATCTAAAATATCTTTATCAGTAAACCGATCGTATCGTATGAAGTCATCTCTTTTATTTAATGGTTGTATCTTCTTTAAATAGTTATCTGGCCCTTCATAAGTACCGTACCAATGATCATAATATCTTTTAACAACATTCGTTATATCGTGATACTCTTCGTGTCTTTCTTCTCTTCTAGTCTTATGTTCTTCAATCAATCTTTCATAATCTTCTGGTATAGCCCATATATAAATTGCACCATGACTCTTTAGCCAATCAACCATATTCATAGGATTATAGCTTGGACCAGGTGCTCGTTCATAAGAATAGATTTGCTCACTCGGCCAATGTCGATCTAAGATAACAAGATAGTCTTTTGATAATCGAATGGCTCTTCTCGCAGTAGCGCAATGCCACTTTTCCATTTCTTTATGCACTCGAAGATGCATATAGCGAGTTTCAAATAGCCAATGATTTCTAAGTTTATTAATTAATGTAGTCTTACCAGCACCATCGGGGCCTTCTACAATTAATATTCCATTCATAATAAATCTATTATAAAGTTTTTTAATTCCTCTTTAGACCAGAATATATCTTCATAATCTAATAGTTGCTTATCTCGATAATCTTTTAATTCACTATCACTCATTAACTCGATTGATTTTCTTGATTTAATCCTATCTTCAAAAAAGATTGATAACTCCGTAGGATCTCCTACAGTAACGCATTGAGCATCTCTAATCATTCCATATCGTACACGCCACCAACCACTTTTTCTTAAAGTATGATAATGAGGCGGTACTAATACTCCCCATGATTTCTGATACACTTTATATAGTTCATGTTCACTAATTCTTTCTTGACCTAAGTTCTTATTACCATAAGCTTGTACTTCCCATTCACCATGTGTTTTTTCTAACCAACCTGGCTTTTGTATAAGAGAAGCATAGACCCATTTTTTCTCTTTATTTTTAATGTCTACCTGTTGATCAATACTAAATAGATCTGTAGGCGTTTCCATGTAGGAATCGCAAATAGGAGTCGGATCCCATGAAATTAATTCTTTCGCTTTTATACCTAATGCTTCAATATTACCAGTTCTATACACTGGTGCAAGACATCTATAAGGCCATTCTTCAAATCCCATTGTAGTACATAGGTCGTTTAATTCTTGCTTATAGTCAAGTGCTTGATCGTAGTATCGTTTCTTCATAGGAGCACCAGACTTTGTCTGTGTTTTCCATAAACGCCAATGGCCTTCTCTTGCAAATGTAGCGAAGCCAGAAGGAACGTCTTTTGTTTGCCAATCGTCAAGAGCACAGATAGCATCAGGTCTTTTAGCTAAAGTGTACATCGCACCATAAGTATAAGCACTTGGTAAACTATTAGGGGGAAACATAAAAACAAATACGTGATCGTATTCCGATACATCATCACCTGGTATAATTGGTTTTTGAATTACTTCGTGACCTGCTAGCTTTAATGCTTTCGGAAGTAGATTCGCACTAGTTGCGATATTTAATTTATTATCACCACTACCAATTCCTTTAGCAGTGAATCCTGTAATTAAGACTTTTGCCATTTCTTAATAATTCCTCGTATATCAGGTTTCTTCCAACCTTCAGGTTTAACTACGTCAAATTCAGATCGTTCACTTGCTTGTCGAATCTTTTCCATGTTAGATCGTTGTACTTCTTTCCATGCTTCCTCAAAAGGTAAACCCATCAACCACGCTGTTCCCATTGCCACATAGCAGATATCAACTAAAGCATCTAATATTTCTACATCATCTTTATTATCTAAAGCTTCAGTCAACTCAGCAATCTCTTCCATGATAAAGTCAACACGCCAATTACCGAAATTATAATCCATTGACTTAATTCCTTTACCTTGATTAAATTTAAACTTTTTATGAAAAGCATCAATATCTTTATACTGACTCATGCAAATAAATCCTCCATAGCAGGTGGCTTTGTATAATCCACTAACTGTACATCTTCTTTTGCTTCTTCGTTTGAAGCAATCGAATTTTTAACTACTCTCGCAACGAACTCACCAACAGGTGGCATTACTGATCGTGCGATTAATGATCCCCAACCAGACGGAGGACCGGCCCATTTATAATCTTGAGGATATCCAGAGAAGTGAGCCAATTCTTTATGACCTAATAATCTATCTTCCGTAGGGTGAATATAAAACCCTCCTGCGATAACACCCGCAGGTTTATGTGCCCTTAATCTCCATTTCATAAACTGAGGTCTACCTTTAACTCCTCTTCTTCCTTTCTCAGATCGTTGCCAAGTTTCTGGTGGATTTAACTTTTCCCATACAGTTCTTAACTGTTCTCCTTGACCACATTGAGAAACTAATTCAGCTTCTGTTTTAGTGAAACTATTCATATGTCCAGGATCAGGTACTTCTGCTAAAACTTCTGCAATCGTAGGAGCAGGGTTCCAATTCAATCGAGGAAACGACAAGCCTCCTTTATGTGCTAAGAAAAAGAATCTTCTTCTACTATGATTTAAATTTGTGTATTGACCATCTACTAAAAAATGAGTAACTTTGTATCCAGCTTTTATTGCTTTTTCTGTAAAACTTTCAATCATCGGCCGCCCTCCTGTTTTTGCAAATACTCTCGGAACGGACTCAATCGCTAAAGCTTTAGGTTGTAGATCGTGTAAAAGAGAAAAAACATGAGACCATGCTTCAATGCGAGGATCATCTCGCCAGTCTAAATCTTTGCGACCGCCCGTTCCTAGTGTTGACCAAGGAGCACAAGGAGGGTTCCCATAAACGAAATCAACTTTACCTTCGAAATCTTTAACCGGCCAGTTAGAAGGTCCAGAAAAAACTGGTATATTCGGTCTATTTAAAGCAAACGTGTCAGCGCCATAAGCACCATCACCTTCAAAATGCGCCAAAACATTGAAGTGCTTTTCTACTCCAAGAGTAAATCCACCAGCAAATATATGGCTTCCGATTGCGTTCATAGTCATGTTATAAAATCGTGCTCCTTTCTAATTAGAATAATAATAACTTATTTCGCATTTAAAACAAAGATTTTTCTTCAATTTTTTGTGATATATAGTAGTACCACTTTTCTGAATACTCATCTTCATCTGGTCGTTTTAATTTCATATCTATCCCTCCAAATTTTAAAATTTTAAAACCGGAACGAAGTAATAAGCTTGCCCACATTTCTTTTGGAAGAACAGAATAATGATTCCTTTTATGTTCTTGAATCGCCGGTTGATCAGGCGCAGGCATTTCTAAATAAAGAAAGCCTCCTATTTTCATAATACGATTAAATTCTAAAAACGTTAAATAGGGAAAAGGACTATGTTCAATACAATGACGACACCATATATGATCTGTATAATTACTATCTAATCCTGTAAATGTAATATCAGCAGTTCGATAAGGAGTATCTGTCTTAATTAAATTATCAATATCTTTTTCAGCTTTTGTAATTCCTAGTGTATTAGAATATCCTTTCTCATGTAAGTACTGTTGAAATAATCCAAAACCACATCCTACGTCAACGATTTTATCTTCTTTCATAATATTTAAATCAGCTAAAAATAAATCAGCTTGTTGCTTCAGTACATTATCATGCATATTTGAGTAGGGTTCTTCGTAGATTTCTGAATCACACCTTTCTAAAAATAAATCTAGAATTTCTTTATTTGTTTTCATATCGGGTAACTATATAATCCTTGTGGGTTTACTATATATAAGTTATTCTTTGCTCGAGTAATTCCTACATAAAAGACACGATGTTCATCATCAGATTGATCATTTATGTTCTTCCAAGTAGCATACGATACGTCAGTGAGAAGCATTACATTCTCAGCTTCCGCACCTTTACTTCCATGTATAGTGCTTAATCGTATTCTCGGTTCATTATAAAAAAGATCTCCTGTCTTTTCTAAAGCTTGATAGTAATATTTATCGTCATCAGGAATTAAAGTTAAAGCTTCTTCCCATTTACCCATTGCGATAAGTCCATGATTATCTTTTAATTCTTTATATGTATAAGTTTTCTCTTTATCTAAACTGTTTCCGTTTTTAAATCCTCGAGTAATTCCTTCTCCTGTTCTCATACAACTATAAAGCTTCATAATTGAATCGTAAGGTATTTCTTTTCCTTCAATTAAATCTAACCAAGTTCTAATTGCTATCACGTGTTTGTTCGCTCTAAAGCCACCAAACTTTCTTTCAAATACATATCCTTTCTGCTTTAAATATTTTTCTATTGGATATAATTGATAATTATTTCTAGCTAAAATAAGCCAACTTCCTTCTGCCATATTTGCATATTCATAAGATTCAATATAGTTTACTGATCCCTGTTCCTCTGAACTAGACCAATTTTTATCGTATCTATTTACAATTCTTTTTGTAACTTGATTCGCTAAATCAAAAACTCGTTTCTTTAATCGATAACTAAACGGCAGTGTTCGAATCTCACCATCAAGATTAAGAAAAGTATCTACGTCAGCTCCTGCCCATTTATAAATAGCTTGATCATCATCTCCTGCTATATAAATCTTTTTAACGACACTCGATAGCTTATCAATAACTTTCCATTGTAGTTTCGTTAAATCCTGCGCTTCATCAACAAATAAAATATCAATATCAGGATTATATTCCGATTCTAGAAAAGAACTTAGCATATCAGTAAAGTCAAGAAGATTTCGTTTCATTTTAAAATCAACAAGAGTATCGGAAAATAGTTTTTGTTCTTCCCACGAATAATTACATTTTAAATTTTGCCACGTGTCTTTTAAAGGGCACATCTTTGCCCTAGCTAATTGATCGCAAAATAACATACGATCTCCTAAACTTGCTCCGTTATTTACAATTTGTTCTTCATCAACATCGCCTGTCATATCGATTCGAAGTATCTTTTTAAATTCCATAACGTGTAGACCTTTAAATATTCTTTCACTATTAAGACCGAGAGATCTAAAACATAAGCTATGAAGTGTTCTAAAATAATCTAATTGATCTTTATCAATCTCTTTAAACTTTTCTAATGTTCTATCTCTCGCTTCTTTAATCGCTCTTCTAGTAAATGACACGAAGCCAATACGTTCTGGTGATATACCACTTTCTATTTCTTCTTCTAAAATATTTAATAATGTAGTGGTTTTACCCGTACCAGGCGGACCTAAAATTATTTTAGTTTTATCTTTCGAGAGCATGCTTAAAATATTCTATCGTGTCATCTAATCCTTGATTTAGTTTTACTTGAGGAGTCCAACCTAAGTAATGTTGAATTTTATCTATGTTAGGCTTTCGATGCATTGGATCGTCAGGTGAAGGAGCATCGTTTTTCCAACCCGGTGCGTCAGTCTTTTCAGCGATTACTTCTGCTATCTCTACAATAGAATAACGATCAGGATTTCCTACATTAAATATTTCTTTATAGTCGCTTTCACAGATTCGAATTAAACCTTCTATTGTATCATCAACATAGCAAAAAGATCTAGATTGAAAACCACCACCGTATATGATAAGATGATTACCCTGTAAACCTTGAGTAATAAAATTCGATATTACTCTACCATCATTAATCGCCATGTATGGACCGTAAGTATTAAAGATTCTTGCGATTCCTATATTTGATTTTAATTTATTTATTGATTCATAGATTAAAGCTTCCGCAACTCTTTTACCTTCATCATAACAAGCACGAGGTCCAAAAGAATTTACATTTCCCCAATACGTTTCTTTTTGATCATCTGTTTGAGGGTCTCCATATACTTCACTTGTCGAAGTATGAAGCATACGAACATTTCCCTGTTCTAACGCATACTGAATCATGTTTTTAGTTCCGTTATAACAAACTTCTAAAGTTTGAAACGCATGAGTTTTATAGTGATCGGGTGATGCGGGACATGCTAAGTTATAAATATAATGTATTCCTTCTTTATTGTGTTCTCGAAGAAGCATTGATAAATCATCTTTAACGATATCAGCTTCATAAAAACTGTAATTATCTTCATCTAAGATATTAGATTCACTTCCTGTTAAATGATTATCCACACCAATAACTTGATGTCCTTGTTCCAATAACTTCTCACATAGATTTCTTCCTAGAAATCCAGTTGCTCCGGTTACAACGATTCTTTTCATTTTTCTGTCATTCTCCTAATAATATTCATTTGTTTATCGGAGATCATAACTTTCTCTTTATACTTCTCTATTCTTTCTTCTTGATCTTTGAGAAAATTACTCTCCCACTCGCTTATATTATCTCTATTTATTTTAGAAATTAAACCGATTAGTTCTTCATAATCGTCATTATTCATTACTTTTAACAGCTTTTTAGGAAGCTGTCGTGGGGCTTTTAATTCAATTCCTTGATTTTTTAAATGAAAATAAATAATTCGACATACTTGAACGTCAGCTAAAGCATCGTGCCAATCGAAATATCCTACATTAAAAAAGTGTTCATAAGTTTCAATTAACTTAGGAAACTTATAGTCATCAAAATCGCTCTCTAATTTTAAAATATCTTTTGTACTCATCATAGTACAATGTAAGTCTTTAGGTTGACGAAAGGGTTTCTTTAAATATAAAAAATCTCTTGCAATAATTTGCAAGTCAAAAGCTAAGTTGTGTGCGACAAGTGTGTGAGCCGAAGCTGCCATAGAATTAAACACAGAGAGGGCACTAACAAGAGGTACACCATAAGTAGTTGCCTTCTCATTGGAGATTCCATGAATATCTTCAGCATCTTTAGGAATGCTCCAACCTTCTGGTCGAATGAGCATTGAATATTGATTAACAACTTTTTCATCTTCATCTACTAACTGTGCAGCTATTTGTACTAAGTGAGGTTGATTTGGATCATTGGCTTCTAAATCTCTACGCCATAATCCGTTTGTTTCAGTGTCAAAAAATAAATACAAAACATTTCCTTTCCTTTATAAACACAAACAATCTTCATCAATATCTAATTGACAGATTGGACAGATATTAGGATCCAATTCCCCAATGTCTAGCGTGTTCATCTTCTTTATTTCTTTTTAGAACTTGCTTTAGCTTTTTCAAAAGCTTTTTTAGTAGGCGCACCTTTCGCTCCTTTCTTTCTCATTTTTTCTCCACGCTTTCTTTTAGCATGAATGTTTGCCCATAAACCTTTTTTCATTGTTTAACGTTTAACGATATTCCTGTTACATTAACAGTAGTATCTTTTTTTGGTTGACAATTATTACAATTACAGATTGCACATTCGCACATGCAAGTACTTTCTTTATGACAATCACAGCCACATTTATTACATTTTTCCATTAAAAAACTATTTCCTCATCTTCTGTTTTAATTTCAGGTTTTGTAAATTCTTCTTCTTGACGTTCAAACTTAGCCATTGACCAAAGATTTACATGTTTTCCTTTAATCTTTTTCGTTAAATGTTCAGCACCAAATTCTTTTAAATGAGCAGTTACTTCATGTAACTTAAATTCTTTAAATCTATGTTTTTCTAAGAATTCCATAAAATCATTAATTCTAAACATCGTTAAGTTATCTTGCGTTACCGCATGACCTCTTAATAGATCTTCAATTATATCAGAAGAAGTGCTTCCTGTACAAAACCTTTCGCATAATTCTAACAATCTTCCTCTATTTGAACTATCGGAATTTACTTCAACAATCTCCATTTTTTCCATTAATTCATTAATCGTTTCAAGCCATAAGGGTTGTGCTACGATAGGCATTAACGTATTCATATTCTCAAATACGACCCTTTGAAAGTTCTTCTGATTAATAATTTCTAAGCTATCAATAGGGCCAATTCGATGGTCGTTTACTGTAACGAAATAAGTTGGTGGATCAGTATTAATTTTAGTAATTCCACTAATCGCAGGTAAATTTCCATGATCGCTTATACCGAATTTACAAGTTAGACAAACTGGTTTATTACAAAAAGCATTAATGGGTTGCTCAGAGCACATATAGTTGTATTCTTTCTTTTCTAAAGATTTAATAATCGTCTGTACTTCTTTAGATTTTAACGGAGGCTCAATATACTTATGATTGTATTCTTCAATCTTTTCTTCCCATTCGTCAGGATGCGCTTTCTTTAAATATACTCCAACATTATATAATGAATTATTTCTCGTTCCTTCTGGTATTCCATGCTGAAGTAAATACTTTAAACAAGGAGGACCATCTGGTAATAATTTCTTATCTTGCTCTTTAAGTTGTGGAATTTTTATTTCATCAACACTATCTATCTTTCGAATGTCAGCTAGTTTAAGAAAATCTTCAGGATTAGTTATATGTTCTCCATTATAGATTGCATATCGTGTCGTTCTATTTCCACCAAAGTAAGGCATATTGATCCAGTTTCCTACATCTCCTCGATCAGTAACTAATTTTATTTGTTTAGGAAATATTTCAGCACTAGGTTTTCCTAACGCTGATGTAATCTCTCTTAGTTTATTAACTACAAGTTTTGCTGATGTAGCTTTCTTAAAGAAAACATAAAGGTGTATTCCACCTGATTTAGTTAAACAAGGTATAAAAGGGGATGTTCCTAGACTCTTTGATAACGTATCTACATCTAAATCGTATTCATCAATATCAATCGCTCCCCATAAAACTTTTGCGTCATCACGAATAGGAACTACACCCAGGCCTTGCTTTCCTTCAAGATGTAGTTCCCATTGCTGTAACGTCAGCTTTTCAGCTATTGTTCTTGCTGTACCAGACCGCTTTACGCCAGACTGATCTGTATCTAAATCATATCTGCCGTAAGCACGGTCTAAACCACTAAATAAATTATAAAAATTTTCTGCTAGCATTAGAATGGAATGTCATCGCCATCTTCTACTGCTGCAGCTTTTTTCTCACCTCTTTTAATAGATTCCGATAAAGCTTTCGCATCTTTATATAAATTTGCGTTAGTAATAGGCGCAGGTTCTCCTACGTTATAGACGAACCATGAACCTTTATCATTATCTTTCTCTCTTGTAGAGATTTCCCATGAGTAATAAAAAGTAGGAGGTTCAATCATTTTACCATTTACTACTTCTTTTTGTAACTTCATTCTCGTTAACCAGTTTCTAGAAACGGATAAAAGAGATCCAGTCATCGACATTACAGCAGGGTCGTAGCTACCATCTTCATTAATAACCATAACGTAATGGTCTGCGGTATCAGCAATTTCATTTCCATTCGGAAGTACAAAGCGACCGTTCTCATTTTTCGTTAGATCGGAAGGTCTATCTTCGTGTGATTGAACTAATCCACCACCTTTTTCTCTTGGAACCCACTCTACGTAAGATTTCATAAATTCACAAGGAACAACTTTAATCGACCCTGTATATAGTTTTTTAGTAACTGTATTGAAGATATGACCTTCTTCAGCACCTTCTATATACTTATCGTCTTTCTTCTTCCTTTGAGGGCTTCCTGATTGAACAATCGCCAATCTTGGAATACTCATATCTTCAGTTTTTACGTTCTGAAGTCCTTTACCAGCATCAGCTATAATTTGATCTGCTAATTCAGCTAGTATTACATTTGTTGTTTCTTTTTTAACAACTTGCTTTTCTTCTGACATATCGTTATTTTTCTCCTTTCGATAATTTTACTTTCGCTAAAGGTGTTTCATACCAATTAAATAATTCTTCTGGTATATCTTCTCCTTTATTTCGAAGGTCTTTAAAAGTAGCTTTTAAAGTTTGAGGATGTACTGAAGCTTTTTCGTCATAGTTATCTTGACCATTTTCTTTCAATATTCCTTTAATCCTTTCAGCTTCCTCGTGTTCACCACGAGCAAACGATAAAGTTATATCATGTTTAATAATATCTCCTAAACCGTTATCGTCAAGCCAGCCTAAAGCTTCTTTTTCTTTTTCCTTTTTAATACTAGCATATAGTTCATCTTTGATAGCAATTTCTGTGCCATCGTCCATAACGAACTTACTAATATTTAAAGACGCCATTACATCTGGTATTTCTTTTTCTTTAACATCTTTAATTTCTTCATATGTTTGACTAGCTAAAGTTTTATACTCAGCATACTGACGTTCCTTTTCTACGAGTTTACGACAAACTAAATTTAGTTTTCCTAACTTTTCATCTGTCGGTATCTCACGTTGTTGTTTAGCATCTTCTTCAAGACTACTAAATATTTCAGTTGACATTGTCTTTCTCCTTTCTTCCGAATAAGTCAATTGATACTGAATAATAAGCTTTCGTTTGCTTATCCCATTTCAGTAATTTCATATAGCCATTATTAATTTCACCGGCCACCATGGCCGTTATAGCGATTGCCGCCGGGTCTCCCATAGCTAATATATAATCTTCATCTGTAAAGTCTTTTAACTTTTTCCGTACAGCGTTCACTGCTAGATTAGATGAAAATACAATTTGACTTCCGAAAGGAAAGATAACATCTAGTTCACCGAATCGTGCGGCAGGTAAAACGTTCACCGATGGATTCTCTTGTACTATAAATACTCTCGAACTCATTTGTTTCTCCTTTCTTATTTTTCGATATAATATAAAATAATTTAATAAAGTATACAGAAAGAATTATAAAATGACGCAAGTATCTTTTAGTGATAATGAATTTATAGATTATAAATATAAGACGAAACCATTTAAACATCAATGGGACGTCTTTAAAACTTCTCGTGATGAAGAATATTACGCTCTTTTTATGGAGCAAGGTACAGGTAAATCAAAAGTTATTGTAGACACGATAACTCATCTTGCAAGAAAAGGCAGTATTGATAGTGCAGTTATTGTAGCACCTAAAGGTGTTTATCGAAATTGGCTAAAGCAAGAAATACCTATTCATATGCCTGATGATGTCCTTGATTCTATCTACATGGAAATATGGAATCCTATTGAAACGAAAAAGAATATAGAACGATTAACGGAGTTTATGAAATCTAATCATAACGGTCTTAAAGTCTTTATTATTAATATAGAAGCTTTTAGTACATTAAAAGGACTTCACTATACACAACGATTTTTAAATGTTCATAAGTCTATGGTCGTGATTGATGAATCATCAACAATAAAGCATAAGACTGCTCGAAGAACAAAGAACTTATTAAAGCTTGCGAATATGGCAAAGTATCGTAGAATATTAACAGGAACACCCGTAACTGCAGGTCCAATCGATATCTATACTCAGATGTCTTTTCTTTCCGATAATATTTTACAATCTTCTTTCTATGGCTTTCGTAATCGTTACTGTGTTCTAAGAAGGCGAACTATTAATATGAGAACGTTTGACGAAATCGTAGATTATCAGAACTTAGATGAACTACAAGATATCTTAAAACCGTACTCCTATCGTGTAACGAAAGCTGAATGCTTAGATTTACCAGATAAAGTTTATACAAAAAGAGAAATTGAAATGACTCCGAAACAGAAAAAAATATATGACATCTTAAAGAAAAAAGCATATATTGAATTATCGGAAGAAAAGTCTGTAACAGCACCTCTTGTTATTACACGATTATTAAGACTGCAACAGATTATGTGTGGCTTCGTAAAGTATGATGACGGAAGAGAAGAAGAAATAGATAAAGTTAATCCTCGAATAGAAGAATTACTTCAAGTATTAGAAGAAACAGAAGGTCAAGTTATTATCTGGTCTAACTATACTCGATCTATTCATGATATAGAAAATGCAATTAAAAAACATATGAAAAATAAAACTTGCGCCACTTATTATGGAGATACTAAATCGGAAGATAGACAGGAAATAGTAACTCAATTCCAAGCTGGTGAAATAGATTACTTTATAGGACAACCTAGAACAGGTGGTTATGGATTAACTTTAACTAACGCCACTACTGTTATTTATTATGCGAATAGTTATGATTTAGAAGTACGATTACAGTCGGAAGATCGACCTCATAGAATTGGCCAAACGAATAAAGTTACTTATATTGACTTCGTAACTCCTAAGACTATTGATGAAAAAATATTTGAAGCGTTAAGAAATAAAAAATCTTTAGCAGATAGTATTACAGGGGATAATTGGAAAGAGTGGATTTAAGTTGTGATATCAGGATTATTTATAATATATAAAATACTGATAGACGCAGACACATTAAAACTTACAGAAGCCGAACTAGATACAGCTCTAAACTCTATATCTGTTTTCTCGGTTAATTTAATTGGAAAACTATACATCTGTAGATGATTCCCGTCTGTTAGTACAATTACTTCTTTTGTGTTAAATACTCCACCCTGTGGTCTTGCCACTAACAAAGTTTTTAAAACAGCAGGAGTATTTGAACTATTCCCTGTTGAGATATTTGTTTGATGAATATAAGCAGTGTAGTTAGCTGGTACAGTCCAAAAAGCTTGAAGTGTTTGATTAGTTCCGTCTCCATTAATTGTAGTGTAAATATTTGCAGGTACACCTGTCGTCACTGTTCCTGTTCCTACATAAATAATTCCTGCGTTTGCCTCGCCACTTCCTGCGGTTAAAACTATTGCTCTGTTTACTCGTAGAAATGAATTAGTAGTCGTAACAGCCGTTTGACCATTCATAGTTATTGTTTCAGAAATTTCATTATAATCTCCGTCTAATCCAGAAATTAAAACTGTTCTTGCACCTGTTCCTGCTGACGTATCATTTACATCTGAACTTGATACTGTCATAGTAGTTGCACTTGGTGGGTAAGAATATAAACCTCCTTGTGCCCAAATAGTTTCTACACTATCTCCAACAACTGCATTTTGTCCAAACTTATAAACATGTTTATGATAAGCGATTTGATTTCTCGATACTTGTAATTCAAACGGTTCAGTTCGACCTATTCTTGATATAGAAGATACAAGTTTAGTCATAAGTTTTAATTAAGAACTCTTCAATCCACATTACTCGATCTTCCATTTGAAGAATCTTTTCTTTTATAATCGCTATATCTTGTTGTATTTCTGCAACACGATCAGCTTTTCTTTCTACAGCATTTAATCTTTCTGACCACATTCCCCATGTCATTGCGAGTGTAGCTATAAGCACCACATAAGGTAATACAGTTTTGAGATCTAATTGCATAGTTTATTCTATCATTAATGTTCCATTTTGCGAATACTTTTAATAAAAATTCTTCCTTGAATTTCTTCTAATTCTGCCTCTGCTTCACCACAAGTAATTAATACAGTAGGTCCCATATTACGTTTCATAATACGTTTCTTCTCTAAACACTCACCAACACCTGTTGTGTAAACATGTTCTAGCAGTTCTCCATTACCACTAAATAAACAAAGAACCATCACTACTTTCCACATTAGTGACCGTTCCCATTCGCAAAAGCAATATCTCTTGTAGCGTCTTTTAGTTTTTCTACGTCTTTAGTTAGTTTATCCACTTGTTCTTCCAAATGCTCTAACATAACTTGAGTGTGTAAATTTTCTTCTAATTGTAAAGCGTGTTTTTCAATCATTTTCGCATTCATTTCAATTAGCATATATATCTCTAAATTTTTAGGAGTTTGTTCTGCCTTTTTTAAAAGATCAGCTTCCATTAATTGACGATTAGTTTCTAAGATATTTAATCGTTCAATAACACCAAAATAAGCCCAAGCACCTACGACTACGGCAGTTACAATAGAAATTAAATTTCTAATCGGCATTCCAACTGTTGTTTTATCGCTTATTTCCATAACCATAACATTATAATTAATAATAGCATTACTGCTGCAGTTAAATAAATGAACCAGTCTTTCATTTATTTCTTAAACTTTTTAATCGCTAAATCAGTTACTTTCAATCCAAAAGATGATGCGATAGCTGCCATTAAAGCCCATATATACCAATCAGGTAAACTATCTAATGTTTGAAATCCTTCTTTTAATTTATCAATCCATTCATACTTTCCAAAAAAAATTGCACCAAAAACTATAAGGAGTGGAATTGAGAGAATGACCGTAAACCATTCATCTCTCCACGAGTTTTGCATGTTCTTTTGTGAGGCAATAGCGTATTCAATTTCACCTTCTGCCATTTTTCGAATATGGGTTTGCTCAGCTTCCGCCATAAGCTTTTTAGTTTCCGTTTTTGTTTTAATAACATCAACAGCCCCCTTTGCTACAGTTCCTAGTAATGACCAAATCATTATGATTCCCTTACTATATCCGCTAAATCGTTTGCACGATTAGGTGTTTGTTTCGCCCACCGACTGTCTAACATTTCATCAGCCGCAGTTACATAATCTTTTTCTTCTAGAGCGGCCTTAAACTTTTTAAAGCCACATAGGCGAGGATAGCCTAACTGAAAACACATTTCAATAATAACCCCATAAATTTCTTCTGGATGTTCATGTTTATCGATAAATTTGTCAGCATCCAATACTGCTGTTTCAAAGTCTTTTTCAAAATAACGCATTACAACGTCATCTGAATATTCAACATCTTCTTCTAAATCGTCTGAATTTAATACTAAATGTCCTACACCAAAAGTTTTTAAGCCTAGAGAATCTTTATATATTTTATTAATTTTGCCTTCGTGCTTAATAATACGTTCTTTAATCGCTTCCAAAATAACACTCTCCGTTGTCTTGTACGAAAAGTAATTTTACACTATATTGTTTTTGTTTGCTAGAAGGTTTTCTATATATTTTTTGTCCATTCTTCTTTCTAAATGTCTCACTTTTAATGTCTACTCCTATAAGTTTCTCGCCATCAAATATAACAACGTCAATAAAACCAGTAACATGAACGTTTTTAAAAACATGATAACCTTGCTTCAATAACCATGAAATACCAGCGTATTCTGCTGATGTTCCTTTAACCGCTTTACTAAGGGTTAATATATTCTCCACCTTTACTAATAATGCCTTCCGTAATTTTATCTATTATAGAATCTTCCGCAGGTTCTTCAGCCTCTACATACTGTGCCGCTACAACTGTAGCTCTAGGATTTAAAAATTCTTGTTCTCCTAATAATTTAGCGTATTTTTCAAAATCTAAAACGTTATCAAGATACTCTTCAGCCCCTAATAATTTAGCTGATTGTTTTATACCACGAATAATTGTACGTTTTCTATCTAACTGACCAAGAAACAAGTTTTGAATACTTCTAGCGATAACTGGTTCTTTTTCAGCATCAACTATTTTCTTTTGAAAAGTATTTAATAAATCAGCAATATCTGAAAACGTATTAATGAATTTATCTGCTTTTTGAGTTCCGAAAATATTTTTAAGCATTTCTTTATTATTATTTACATTTAAAAATTCTTTTAACTTTTCTCCGTTAAAAGCATACATACCTGCTCTTGAATCATAAGCAGAAGTTGATTCAAAGAATTGTTTTAAAAAGAATTCTTTAGTTTGTTTTTCTATATTTCTAGCTAATCCAGCATCAGCTGTTCTTATTAAATTAATTACTCGATTAAAAGACGTAGGATTCTTTTGAAAGAAATCTAAATAATTAGCAGGATCTAATCCCATAATTCCTTCAAATTCTTTTTGAACTTTCTGTAAAGCACGATCACTAGCTTTTTTATTAGCTTCTACTAACTGTTTAAATTTTAACGGACTTTTCATTTGCTTTAAAATATTTCTATTTTCACCAGTAAAAAAATTATCAACATACTTATTATTTTTTAACCAAGCTTCTGCTTTTTTAGCTATTTCAGTAGGAGACAAGCTCATATCGTTTAAAACATTTTTATAATAATCATCAATAATGGATTGTTCAAAAGCTGCCTTTTTCGCAAAGTTAGGAGTTTGATCTAAGATACTTGCCATTTCACCAGAAAAACGAGCATCACTTAATACATGATTAATTATATTTCCGTCTGATAATTTAAGTTTACCAGAATTAGATTTTTGAAATAATTGATTCACTACGTTATTATCAAAATCTCTACGAATATTTTTCATATTTTCATAAGCATCAAAGATAGCGTCAGCATCGCCTTTTAAATTCTTTTTTAAAGATCGTTTTAAGTCAGTTCTTAAAGCGAAAAGTAATTGTTTAAATTCTCCTTTTTTAGCATCAGGAACACCTTTTAATGCTGAAGAAAAAGCATCTCCAGATAAAGCATCTATGTATTGAATTAATTGTTGAGTTTCTTGAAGAGTTAAATTTTTTACTTTTCTTCCGTCTTTAGTAAACTCTAAAAAGTTTTTAAATAAAGTATGTTCATTCGTACCCGGCTCTAACTTATTTAAAAAAGATCTATTAGAATCGATTTGTTTTAAAGTTTTTTGAAAAGTAGATAACTTAACTAAATTATCAGTTACTTCAGGTCCATATTTATTTAATATATTAGAAACGGAATCTTCTATTGTTTTTAACTCACCTTGAATTATTTTATTTTGATCTTGAAATACTTTTTGAACAAATCCGAAATCATCTAATAAATCGGATGCTTGACCCGTTGTCTTACTTACTAAGTCGTATATTTTAGTAACACTTGCAAAATCAGTAGTGTAAGAATCTAATATTCTTTGCACATCTTTTTCTACACCTTCAGTTAGTCCTGCTTGTATATCTTTTCCCATTTCACTAACTACCGCTGTACGAGGAGCAACGTCAGTGTCAAATAAAGTTTTTGAGTATGTTTCTAAAGCATCTTGAGATTTATTTATTTTATTTTTATATGCTTGATTATACTTAGGTGCTAGTTCAGGTATCTTTGAAATAGTATTTTCTTTTATTATTTGTTCATATCCACCCGTAGCTTCTCCTAATGTAAGCTGTACTCCTTTACTAGAATCTTTTGTAGTTTCTTGTATTTCTTGATTAATTTTATTTAACTTATCTACGTTAGTTTGACCTGCAGCTATTGCTGCCGCTGAATCTTCTATTTCTCCTTCTGGTAAAGTTTTCTTTCCTGCTTTACTTAATACCCACCTAAATACTTTATCCCCTAGTTTTGTTAAAACAGCGGTAGATACACCCGTAATAGCGGCATCAGGAAGTGAATCAATAAATACTTGAACACCTTCTTCAGCAGTAGGTTCTTGACCTGATAATTTAGCGTTAGTGTACCAAGCTAATAATTGAGCAGATGATTCAACAACACCTGCAGCTATGCCAGCACCAACAGCACCTCCGCCAGCATATGCTGGTATCTCTAATAAAATACTTGCAATATCTTTTCCAAAATATCCAATATCTCCTTTAGACATACCTGGCGCATTTACAACTGACCAGTTTCCACCATCAGTTCTATATAATAAAAGATCGTCATTAACATTTAAGTTATAACCTAAGTCATCTAATTCTTGTATTCTGTTAATATCTTTAAGCGTTTCTGGTTGTAGTTCGTTAGCGTATGCCATTTCAATAGATGAATCAGGATTAAAATATTGAATAACGTTTCCTACATACTCTTTAGTAGTATCTCTAGGCATTTGAGAAGAAGCACCGTACATTAGATTGTATGCGAAATTAGCTAAATCATCTGTTTCTTCAGCGTTTAAACCTAGTAATTGAAGCGATGTTGATTTAGATGGTTTAAAATCACTAATTGCTTCATACTTCTTTTCTTCTGGAAATTCTATATTTGCAAATTCAGTAGAACCTGGTTCAAACGGAAACTTGTATTGTACTTCTTGATCAATTAAGTATCTTTCAAGTTCTTTATTATAGTTTTCTACTCCTGCTTTCATTTTATCTATATCATAGCCAAGAGTTTCTAATTCTTTAGATTCTTTTACATTTCCAGAAAGACTATTAATAATCGTATCTAGTTCTTCATCACTCGAAGAATTAATTTTTTTTAAAATTTCTATTGACATTAAAAGTTATAATTGGGGTAAAGTTGCGATAAGATTGATTCGTTAATATCTAATCCAGGATATTTTTCTGTCCATTTTCTATATTCAGCACTATTCTCATCTAAATTTTGAGTAATAATAGTTCTACGTTTTTTCTCATCATTTGCGATTGCCAATGCTTGAGCGTCTGTTAAATCTTCCGGATCTTGTGTTAAATTTAAACTTTCTAATAGATTAGTTGCTGCATCAGATTTAGATAAGAATATTTTAGCCGGATCTTGATTAAATTGTTTAGCTACATCCATTCCGTTCATTACCATTAATTTAGTAAAGACATTATAATCTCCTTTTTCTTTTTGGAATCCCCATGTTTTCATTTGATCTTCTGTTACACCGGATTCTTTAAATGCTTGGTTAACTTGACTTTCTACGACAGCTTTTGCATAATTTGCAGCTGAGTAATACGTTTTACCATTAAATTCAATTCCTTTTGGACTTGCTGAAGTCGGCATTTGATTTAGTTGGAAATTTTTATTAATAAAATCTCTTTCAGCTTGATTTTGTAAAATATCGTATTCTTTAAAAGAAAGTAATTGAGATGAACGTAAACCAAATCCAAATGCACCAAGAGGTTTAGAAGCTTTAATAACATTCATATCGTTATCAGAAACAGGGTATAGGTTTTTAAGATCATTTAATAATAAATCAAAAACGTTTGCTTCCATATCTTTAAATATAGAATAATCTTTTATATCTCTTCCGGCTATGTCAGCCATCGCTTCAGCAAGTCGAGGAGATTTAGTACTAACAAATTCAACAACAGGCGAAAGCAATCTATCAGCATTAGTAATACCTTCAGGACCTCGTTCAATCGAAGAAGCTAATCTTACGTTTTCAGATAACAAATCTTTTTGCTTAGTTAATTCATTTAAATCAATTCCAACAATTCTTTTATCTTCTTCTTCTATATAAGGATATTTACTTGGGTCAAATGAATCCGCAGGAACCTTTTGAGTAGATAAAGCGAAATCTAAATACTCATCAATCTTTCCGTCTTTTAATTGAACAGTAGCGTATCCCGGTGTTCCTGCAGAAAAACCTAGTTCAGAAAAATATGGATCATTTTCTTCAATCGTGTATCTTATCTGCTTTGTTTCATATTTAGGACCAGTTGTTTTATTTTTTTGTCCATATCGTAATAAGTTTAATAATTTTTGTTGTTCAGCTTCACCTGTTTGAAGTGCAGCATTAGCGACACGTGCAAATGGAGAATCAAAAGAAGGTGTTCCTGATTCTTTCGCTAATCTTAAAAAGAATTGAGTTCTAGGATCAGTTAATCTTTCTGTAAAAACATCTCGTCCCGTATCTTCAGAAAATGCTGTTTGATATAAAGTACCAGCTTGATTACCAGTCATAGGAAGAGCACCTGCAACTTTGCCGGCAGCTTGAAGATTTTCTAAATCTACGTTAGTTCTCCCTGTAAATAATTCACCAAATCCAGAAGCCACTTCTTTTAAAGTTCCCATAATACCTTTAGTATTAAGACCTAAACTTTTCTTTAAAGCATCTCCTTGATCTTCAGTTAATCCAGCAATGTTAATAATATTATCAGCAACTGCTAGTTTTTCTTCATAGTCTTGAAATTGTTTTTCAGCGTCTTTAAATCTTTCTAAATCTTGAAATATAGTTTGACCGCCTGCTTGGCTAGTTGATATATCTTCTTGCTTATCCATTTGAGCAAGAACTTCTTCTGTAGATACTCTTTCTTCTGTTCCTGGCGGTGCTTCGTTAGCAGTGTCGTAATTTATAATCGCTTGTTCAAATTTTTCTTGTCCACCGTATTTATCGTAAATACTGTTTATACCTTCTTGATTATTATCTTTAAAGAAACCTTGAAGAATATTAAAATCTTCTTTTATATCTAAAGCTGCTGCCATATTAACTCAGCTTTTTAAAGTCTACATCCACTTTACTGTAATCTACAGCTAAATATCCTTTAACTTCAAACGAAGCTTCTGGTACTTCTTGAGCCATTACTCCTTGATATCTATGAGGACTATCTATATAATTAAATTCATAGATATTTATTCCTGACGGAGATTGTCCTACTAGTTCAATATTTTCTTTTAATCTTATATCACTAGGCATACCACCCATACCATAGAACGCTCCAGCGGCGCCTGCAATTTGACCAAATGGTGAAGTTCCACCTATTACCTGACCTACTGTACCAGAACGCTCTTCACCGTAAGAACGAATCGGAGCACCTGTAAGAATACTCGATAAAAATCCAAGTTGCCCTCTTTCAAAACCTTGCTGTTCGACAAAGTCACGATAATTTTCTAATAATTTTTGTTGTTCTACTGCCTGCTGTAATCCACCGAACTGAGTTGCAGCGGCAGCTTCTTGAAGTCCTACTTGACCTAACTGCGCTTGTAACGCAGGAATTGCTTGCGCAGCTTGCATCTGACCAGTTGCAGCGGCAGCACGATCTTGAGCAAATCTTCCTGCAGCTTCAGAAAACGCTTGAGATTGTAATTGAGCTGTAATATCACCAGCTTTCTTTGCTGTTTCAGCTTGAAGGACAGCTTCTTGTATTCCCTGTCTTGTTCCACCAAAAGCACCTGATTGAACTGCTTGTGCTCGTTGTCCTTGTGAAGCTAAAGCTGATTGTTCTTGTAAATTTCTGATAGCAGCATTTGTAACTTGTTGAGTATAAGGATTCATATATTGCTGAGCCATTTGAGGAGTAAACTGCATTCCTGCAATATCAGCCGCGGCTGATACTCTTTGCTGTGCTTCAGGTATAACTCCTGATGCTCCGAACTGACCTAAATTTGTTTGTGCTTGAGTTATTGCAGCGTTTTGCAACTGAGTTAAATCTGCAATACGATCTCCTGTGTATGCTTGAAATGGTTGTTGACTTGCAGCATTCGCTCTTGAAAATACAGATTCCTGTAAATCTTTAAAGTACTGTGGAATTTCATACTGTACTTGACCTTGACTTGGTGCTTGTACTACAGTTGAAGTTGGTTTAAATAAACTTCCCATTATAAATTATCTCCGTATGTGCCGCCTAGATATTCGAAGTTTTGTCTCATTAACCATTGATGTTTTCTATCGATATCGTGTCCTTGTGTCATTTCAAGTATTAAAGGCATTTTCGTTAGTTTAACGTATTCTTTAACATATTCTAGCAATTTTTTTGCTATTCTACTATTCCTTTTTTTATTATCTACGTAGAGCCAATTCACTCGATAAAACTTCTTATCTGTGTACCACATATCCCCTAATACTAAAGATATCGTTCCTATAATTTTACCTTCTTTTTCAGCCACGATAACGAAATGATTATAAATAATATCATGTATATAAGCATCTCCCTTTCCTGTATTAGGTTTTCCTAAGTTTAAAGGCGATTCTTTTAGCCAATTAAGAAGTAAGTTTCTAATTGGTCGTACATCGTCTAAAGTCGCTTTGCGATAGTTAATCAAGTAATCCTTTCGATTTTAAAGCGTCTATTAGTGTTCCTAAAATATTAGCTACATCTGATAATGTAGCAGTGGATGCATCTAGATTCTTGGTTGTCGTAACATTACTCGTAGTAAAACCCGTACCAGCGGGCTGAGTTATTTCTAATAAATACTGTTCTAAGTCAGTAACCGCTCGATTATATATCTCGTTTATATCGTCTTTATTTCGACTTAAAGGAATCGTAGGAGGTCTTTTAAATGTCATTATCGTTTACCATCGGGTCGAGCATCAACACGTAAAGTTCCAAATCTCCAATTATCATCTACACTAGAATCACTTAATATTTTTACTGCGATTTGCCTTCCTCTCGCTCTCGTATTTACATCTCTCGTACTAGAAGTAATATCAATTACTCCTGATTCCGTTTGAGTATCAGCAGGAAATTCTCTTGATAATAAATTCATTTTAACTGTTCCTTGTAAGTTTTTAAAATCAGGAATATATCCTCGAATAAACATGAATTGATCTCCGTCTGCAATATCTACATCTCCACTAGTAAGATATGATTCCATAATCGCACCATTTTTAGTTGTCCCTGTTTCGTGTTCATAAATAAAACTACGACCAGGGGATACTCCGTTTAATGTTTGAGTAGTCGCTTCTGTAGAATTATTGTAATACTCCGTAGCTTGTGGAACGCTAAATACTCCCTGATCTATCCAAGTACTACGATTCATAGTTCCGATATACCATACATTTTCTTGATAATTATAAATAACATATCGATCTATTTGACTTGAATTCGCTGAACAATAAAACCAGATAACTTCATTAAATTCATTATTCTCACCCGCATAAATTTGAGGATTTTGAGATGTATTAATATTATTAAATACATAAGATTTAACACTACAAGGAAGTTCTTGAATTGAACCTCGATAGACCATAAATCGACCTTCCGACATCCAATAGGCTGTATCATTAACAACTACTGTAGAATTCATACCCACAGCTCCACAATCTGTTCCTAATAATCGAAAGCCAAAAGTAAAGGGAGGACCGATAAACTGCATACTATGAAGTCCTAAGTCAGTCCATACTAAGATTTCGTTTCTTGTTTTCTTTGCAGATACAATTTTACTACCTTCACCTAATCTTTGAGAGCCCGCTGTATTTGTTGTTGTAGGAGTCCATTGTGTAAAATTTTCTTGATCTGACCAGCGAATAAACATCGTGTCTTGAGTACTCGGAGTTCCTATCGTTAATTCCGTTCCAAAACAAATTAAATGACGATCAGGAGTAGAAACTAACCCTGTAATAGAAGCGGTAGGAGCATTACTAACTTGAGTCATTCGATTATTGTCTAATCCTGCGGAAGTATCCCAAACGTAAGTTCCACCGTTCTTTTTCCAACCGTATAAATCTTCACCCGCATTATCGAAACTCCACATTCCCATATCGAGAGTAACGTTAGAAACGGAACGAGCAGTTCCCCAACCTTCCGATCCGTAAGTATAAGTTCCCCAACCGTATCCTACTGTTTGAACGTCAGGTTCTACTGTTTCTTCAAATTCCGCATCTCCACTTCCTGTCGTTGTAATACCCGCACCTGATTCCGCAGACGGCATTTCAATATAAAAAGCATCTCCGTTAGCAACACCTTGAACTTCAAATTCACCCGTTTCAAAATCAGAAACAGTATAGGAAGTACTTGCTGTTAGTCCTGATATATTATCAAAGATAACAAAATCACCAGCGCCAGCACCGTGACTATTAATATTAACTGTAACATTTGAACTACCATTCGTAGATGTAAATAAACTTGTTAAAGACGTATTAGATTGACGTATCGGGGTAATATCGTAAAGATTTCCACCGTTAAATATGTAAACTTTTTTATTTGTGCCAAGTCCGATATATCGACTTCCGTCTAAATCGAACCATGCTTTAATTCCTCGAACAGCTCCGACCATCGCTGAACTTGCGATACGAAGCCAACCTCCTATCTTTTGAGGAAGTCCGAATCGAAAACGAACTTTATCACAATCTACCCAAGTTCCTTCCGCACCATATTCCGTGTTTTCTTTATCGATTCCAGGTCTAAATTGAACTTTATTCAGCATCTTTCTTATTTAATAATTTAGCGGTTGTTACTAAATTAGCTTTCACCATTTCATTTCGAAAGCTTTCAATAGCGGCCCCTGCTTGATTTGTTTGTCGAGAATTTTCAATCATAAGTAAAGGCATCATCGCCATCGCACAACCGTATTCATCTAATTCTTCACCCGTTTGAGGATGCGTTCCTCTTATTTGAATAAACCAAGCACAGTCAAACTTTTTACAAGGTTTAAAGTTATTAAGAGGACAGTTATCTTTAACTTCAATTTTCAATGTTAATCTTTCGAAGCGATAATTAAATCGACATATTGAACGTCTAAATTAAAATCATCACTGAATGAGTGAGTGTGAGAACTACCAGCTAAAGTACCAACGCCGTGACTGTGCGCTTGATCAGAACCACCAGAAGGAATATCTAAATATTCATAACTCGCACCACCACCTGAGGAAGATCCTCTATTTAGTGTTCCTTTATCTTCCGTTTTCGCTCTTTGAGAAGGTGTTAAAGTATAGCTAGGAAGTTGAGCTTGCGTTAGAACGTGACCTGCAGTGCTTCCTGTAATAGTTACGGAAGTACCTCCTGATGTACCACTGACAGTTTGAGCTGTATTAAACGCTCCTGAAAAAGTATTACTACCACCCGAACTTGCTGTTCCTGTCACGACACGTAACGCTTTATTATTATGTGTCGTATCTTTCGTCCAACCAGTTGGTGCCGCTGTTTGTTGAAATAACATTTTCGTTCCAGAAGGAAACGGTTGAATCCCCGTTAAAGATGATCCATCACCTGTATAAGTAGTCGCATTAATCGTATCAGCACTTAACGTTCCTAACGAATTAGCGAAAAGATCGACCATTTCGTTTCCGTTTTTATTATACATAATCGTATGCGCACCTTGACTTACTGCAACTCCATTTGCTGTATGACCTGTAGGAGCAACTGTTAAAGTATAACTACCGGAAGTATTATTATGAAAGATGTATTCTTTTTCTACAGCAGGAACGTAGACATAAATATTCCCTGTTAGTGTTCCTGTAAATTCAATAACTTTATTGGCAGCTTCATTAGTCGTTTCAACATCAGGGTCTCGATTCGCTTGACTTAAAGTAACGTTCGTGCTACCAGAAACATTTTTAGTAAGATAGCCTCCTACAGCGGCGTCAATAACTTGAAGATTATCATTTGTATTATTTCCCCAAATACCAGCGTTTGCGCCAGCTTCCATAAGTTCTAATTTTAATCGATCTGAATATGTTGATGCCATTTTATGCCGCTATCTCCGTCCATGTGTTTGTACTTGAAGTATCTACATTAGACCAACTACTGGTAACTGATGTATCTACATCAGTCCACACATTATTAGCACCTGGTATTTCCTGCCAAATAATAGGTGAACCTAAACTTATATTAGCAGAAAATCCAGAAATTGGAAGAATTTGTTCTGTTGATACTGTAACGTTTCCTTGAATTAATTGTAGTTCTTGACCTGTCACTGTAGCAAAAGTATTAATTACTACAGAAACACTATTTAACGCACTAGTTGCTTCTTCTCCTGTAACAGGAATAACAGCGTTTCCTACTACTGCTTCCTCTCCTAAACTAGTAGTTAATTCTTCACCCGTAATAGAAACTATCGCACTTCCTACTACTGTTACATTTGAAAGAGTTGAAGTTGCTTCTTCTCCTGTTTCAATAATAACAGCATCTCCGATTACTATTTCATCAGAAAGAGCGGTTGTGGCTTCAACACCTGTAACACTAAATACTTGATTTATCGCAACTGTAACACTAGAAACATTTCCTGTCGCTTCAACCCCTTCTTCAATAACGACAGCATCTCCTACGACAACTTCATCTGATAATGTAGTTGTCGCTTCTACCCCTGTAACAGAGAATACTATTCCTGTAAATACAGTAACGTTGGATAAAGAAATAGTTGCTTCTTCACCCGTTTCAATAATAATCGCATCTCCGACTACAACTTCGTCTGATAATGCTGTTGTAGCTTCCTCTCCTGTTACAGAAACATTCGCATTAGTAATAACTGTTTCATTTCCTAAAGAAGAAGTTAGTTCTTCTCCTGTTATTATAGCTATTGCTCCTGCTGTAACAACTACGCTATTTAAAGAGGAAGTTAATTCTTGACCAGTAATTACTATAGTAGCGTTTCCTACTACTATTTCATTTCCTAAAGAAGAAGTTAATTCTTGACCGTTTTGATTAATTACTGTAGATGCAGCTACAGTAACGCTGTTTAATGAAAGAGTAAGTTCTTGCCCTGTAACGAGAACTGCAACGCTAGTACCTCCTTCTGCTGAAAAAGGTGCTTCAGCGAATGATAACCTAGCTAAATACATAATTAGATATTAAATGGATTACGCTCCATTATCTACTATAACGCCACCGTTTTCAACCCATTCTAGTATCTCTTGATAGTGTCGGTTTGCTTCATTGTGAGGAACTAAAAGTATTTTTCCATCATCTAGCACTACTTTATATGAAGTATGCTCTCCTTCTAAATATTGTTTTTCTACACTGTTAATCATAATTCTGCATCTACCTCTAAATAATTACTTGATGAACCATCTGGGTTTCTTATATAACCCGGCTCGCCACTTGTAAAACTTCCAGAAAAATTCATAAAGACTTCTTTTTCTGAAACCGCTGTTGAATTTAATGTTACATTTGTTGTGCCGCTTGGTGTTCTATAGGCTATTGTTCCATTTTGAGTAACGCTAGGACCTGTTCTCATTACAACTGGTAAAATAGTTGGACAAAATACTTCACTTGAATTTGCAGAGTAAGCCATTCCGTTTGTCATATTACACGAAGTAGGTGCAGTAGAACCAAATATTTGATAATACCTCTGACACCTCTGTAAATTCACATCATAAGGTATAAATTCGAAATCCGAGGCGGATGTATCTGCTTCGAGTTGGATGCCTGTAATGTACCAAGTATTTCCTATTGTGTCAGCTAGGCTGATTGTGCTATCAGCGTTTCTGTCTGTATTATCTTGTGTGTGCCAAGAAGATGAAGGTGTTCCACCACGATAATTACTTCCACTATCTAACCACCATTCTATTTGAAAACCAGCTCCATTATCATTGTCAATAATATCTGTGGTGTTTCCTACAAAATTTAATGTTTTCTTTTCCCAAGTGTTAGCAGAGTTAATTGTATAACTGTTATTTATAAATTTACCCCCATCGACTTGTCTGATGTTTTGACTTAATATTCCTGTTTTATTAGATTTAACCCAAAAAGATAAAGTTAAACTTTCAGCATTAGAAGTTCCAAATTTTAAAAGTTGGCAATTTTGTGCTTCAACATAATGGTATAAAATTAAATAATCAGCAGCCGAAGGAGAAGCATCAGCCGTTGTACATTCCATTTTTAAAGAGTTAGCAAAACCTTGTCCTGTAGGAACATCAGTTGATTGAGATTGTGTCCAAGTACCTAAAGAACTTATTGTTGTTCTAAATCTATCCACTGTGTAATATCCAGCAGAAGATATACTTGCTTGTGAAGTACCCCTCTGTGCAATCGACATATCCCCGTTGATAATCAAATTCTTAAAATTGATCGTACCCGCAATCTTCGCAGCGGTGATATCTTGGTTCGGTCCTAAACGGGTGATGGCCATCTAGTTATAACTCCTGTTCTTGTTCAGCTTTAAAAGTAGCCCAAGCATCTTTAACATCTTGTGTCCATGCGGCATTACATATTGCCTGAACTTTTTGATCTTGACTAGAAATATTTTGATGGGGGTGAAGAACATGGCGATGTCTTGTTCTTGATATTTCGACACCATTTTCTTTTAAAATTGTATCAGTGGCAACTTGAACAGCCTTGTATTCACCTACGACTTCAATTTTAGTGATAGTTGTTTCTTTTGTTATTGTCATTGTTTTGTTCCTATGTTGTTGTTTGATATGTTCCACCTAAAACTATATAAGAAGGTAGCCCTGCAGTTGCTGGAGCTACATAGTTTCCATTTCCAGTTCCCAATCTATAATAAACAAGTTTTATAGTTGATTGAGCACTTAACATTATAACACCTAAACCATGAGCAGTGGCGTCTTGAGCTAAAACATTACAATCATTTATTGCTCCCAAGGACATTGCGCATCTATTTCCAGAATATTCAAAAGGAAGTCCTCCTATTTCAATAAAAGTTCCTGTTCCATCTGAGGATGCTGAAGCAGACAATCTAATTGATATAGAAACTAAATTACCCACCTTTGTGTAAAAACCATGTTGCTGGGTATAAGTCACACTTGAATCACCATTACTTGCTTCAAGAGTTGGAGTAAAAGTACCCTCTTCGTAATCATCTAATAAATTAGAGGCACTTGGAGAAGTAACACCTAAATTAATACCTGAAGGAAAAGTAACACTATCCCCTGAGGTAAAGCTGACCGCATTACCTGTACGAGATTGAATATTATTTACCTTGATCGTGGACAATGATTACTCCTATATCTTTGGGTTGTCAGCCTTGATCTGTGCCACTCTGTCTATTTCCGCCTGAAGTCCATTTTCAATAATGTTCTCCAATTGTTTAGCAGGTCCACCGTAAAGAGATACTCGAGTAGAAATTACTTGAGCATTGGTCTCTTCTACAGATGCTGCCGCTTCGAAAGCATTGAGTTGATCAGTCGTAGGCTTGGCAACACCGTCAATGTTCCACTCTTTAATGTAGGGACCTTGACCGTTCGAGTCATCTTGTAATAAGACGTCAGTCGTGAAATCGACCGAACTCACGCCATTATCAGCTAGATACTTCTTAATTTTTGTACTTAATTGTGCCATGTTTTACTCCTTTATATTTTTTACACTATTTTTCATTATCTTGCTACCACTGGTATTCCTGTTGATGTGACAAAGGGTGATTCTGCAAATGCCATGTAAATTATTGTATTTCCACTACCATTTGTTCCTGTATCTACATTTCTTATTTTAAATCCGTTAGATAAAAAATCACTTCCATTTGATTTGTTATATTCAGCACTTGAATTATTTGGCTCTAAAGATGCTTCAACAGGATTGAATGTATTTCTTGTATTATCTCTCATAACCCAATTAGTACTTCCATTATTTGTGTTTTTCCATATAACAAAAGCAGGTCTAAACCCAGTATAGACGAATGTTCCGTCTGTACTTCCATTCCCTGTATAGCTACCGAACTTGCTATATCCTTCTATTTCTGCGAAACAGTAGGCAAGTTGGTCTGCACCTGATTTATTATTTTCATCATTTGCACCTATTGAAAATACAGTGCTAGTTGGCTCTGTATTATTCCATACAACAGAATTAGTTGCAGTTGCTGATGTTTGATTTAATCTTACAAAATCAGTTGCTGATAAAGAATAATGATAAACTGGCCATCCATTTGAAGCACTTCTACATTTCGTAATAATAAATTTTGGTGCAACACCTAATCCATGTCCAACAGTTGCGTTTGCTTGTGTTCCTGTATAAGTGACTATAGAAAATCCTGCAGTAGGATTTGCTTGAACTGTTGAGGTGATAGTTCCGTCTGTGTTAGATGATGTCGTACCACCATTGGCTAACCAATTCCATGATGCAAATGTTTGTGAAGGATTATTTACTGCATTTGAAGTTCCTAAAGTAAATCCGTCTGAATCAAATGATTTAATTATTTGAGCAACGTCACCAGAATAATCATATTCAGCATTAGTTGCATTTGACCAAACTGCTTTATTTGCACCTCTATTGGAATCTACCCAAAAATGCCACTCAGCAGCACTTCTCATTTTTGCCCATACTAAATCTGGTTGAAACCCTGCACCTGTAATTGCATGATTATCAGTTCCATTACCACTATATAAAACAGTATTAAAATACTGACTCCCATCATCAATCGTAGGGGATGCTTGTGTACTTAAATTTAAACTGTTTAAACTTAAAAACCCTGTTGGTGGAGCATAATAAAAGTCACCCTCACCATTAGAATCTGTATTATTTTGTCTAGTTGTATTACCTGCAAAAGTGCTATCTTGACCAAAATTAACTACTTGTGACCTACTTGAATCATAACATCTATGACCAAATTGGACTTCTGAATTTGCAGTAAAAGTTCCTGTTGGATTTGTTCCATTAGCAGGGTCACCACTAGCATCCCAAGTTCCGTTATTACCAAACCAATATTTACCTGCAACACAATCCACTGCTATCATTACAATATTTCCTGCAGTAGCATCATCATTAGCTATATATCCATTAATATTATTAGAATAGAATAAATCTTTAGAAGAACTGCCTGAAACTGAATACCATTCGGCATACGCTTTAGAAATACCATTAGGAGTAATCGCAAAGGTACTACCAATAGAACGACCTTCACTACTTGTTCCTGTGCTTTTTAAATTTCCTTCAGATGTGACTTGTTCTGAATTTGCACCACCAATATTTAATCTGTCTAAAGGATTCATAGTACAGAAATTTCTTGTAGGTGTGTCTATCATTTGGTCAGTCGATGCTAAATTCGTAGGAGTAAAGTTATTACCATTACCCGATTGGTCAGCACCTAAACTACCACTGTTTTCAAAATCTAAATAAAAACCATTCGTGCCATAGCTACCAGAGTATCTAATCGGTTTCCATATACCACTATCTTCATCAAATTCACCGAAGTCAGTAGGGGATAATGCTTGTCCGTCTATGAAATGGACTTCTGCCATGTATCCGTCAAAATAAACCGATTGTCCGCCCATATTGCTTATAATATTAGTTGATGAACTATAATTAAATAAAGTATCAAAATTTAAAGAAGGATATGTTTCTGAACTAAATGATGTTTCTTGTATGCCATTTACATATAATTTTAATCTATTAGAAGATGTTGCTTGACTAGTATCTACGGATATTTGGATATGGTAAAATGCAGAAGTATCTCTAAATAATCTGTTAGTTGTTAAATTTAAATCAAAACCACCACCAGTATACTGATAAAATCTTAATGTATCATTAATAAAATTAAGAGCAGATTCAGTACCACTTGTTCCAGTTCCAAAAAATTTAAATTCAGATGATGCTCCTAAATTCCCTCTTTTAACCCAAAGACTAATAGTAAAAGTTTTTCTATTTGATGTACTAGGTGTTCTAGTTAATGAAGGACTATCATCATCATTAAATCTGAGGGAATTATCAATGAGATATTGACTATCTCTAACCGATGTTCCGCCTACTCCTGCGAAAGGCATGTTATAACCCCTCGGGGAACTCGGCTAAGGGTCGGGTAAAGGTTCCGTTTTCTTGTTCGGTATATTCGTACAATGCTTTCAATTCATCAACAGTCGTACAAGCATTAATCTGTGTTTCCATTTCATTAGACTTTGATCGAACATTAGCTCGATAGGTAGCGATGTCTGTGGGAACAGAATAACTAGCAACCTCAGTTGCTTTAACTACATGCCAATCGGTCGGTGCAAGTAGTCCACCTGCTTGTGCTTTAATCTTGGCAATCTCTATTCCTTTTAATCCGTATTGTTTGACATCACCGACTGCTTTGTCATCTGGTATTTCATCACCTTCAACAAAGAGAACATCATCTAAAGGTTTAGGAGTAGCTGTTCCATACACTCCCACAACAGCACCGTTGCTAAAGCTATAAGAAATATTTGTATTAATGTAATAGGCTTCGTCTTTTTTGTTGGTGTTATCCACCTGTACCTCGTAGATACCGATCGCTTCTCTTTCATTGTTACTCCATAAAGTAAAAATAGATTTGGGATATTGATTCTCACCAATCGTAATTCCTTTATTGGAATTGACGATTTTAATAAACTGATTATTTTCTACTAAAGCAAACATTAGGCGATTCCTATACTTCTTCCTGCTTCGAGCATATTCGTACCATCACTTCTAAAAATTAATAAATCTTTTCCCCCTGCTGTGGTTGTCAACGTAGGAGCCGTTGCTCCGTTGAACTTGTAGACAGAATTGAACGTCAGGGTCCGTGAACCGGTGCCATCTTGAATAATCAAAATAGAATAAAAACCACCGTCCACCATATTAGTCGGTGCTGCTAAAGTACGATTCCCTCCCAAAGTTACTTGACAGGTTGGATTATCAAAGACATTCCAATTGATCGTAGCACCATCAGTTAAGGTGCCTGTGGGAAAATAGACAGCATTATTCATACTAATCGATGTGTCGGTCGAAACACACTGCATTGAATCAACTTTAAGGATACTCATGGTTGCTTATAATATAACGAAAGTGGCGCCACTTTCAATTGTAATTGTTCCTGTTACTGAAAAAGGTCCTGCGACCATACCATTCTCATCAGCCTCTACGGTTACGTTCACCACGGATTGTCGATTTATTGTATAAAACTGTGATCCTAGAGATTCGGAAGTAACAGAATTATCGGTTGGACTACCGATTGATAAGACATCTCCGAGCACGACTCCTGAAAAGGTGTCCGTGGCCAGTGGAGCGGACGTAAAGGTAATTTGATTAGAAGAGATCATATAAGCATCTCGAGGGTATTGATAAATACCTGAAATACTCACAATTAGATTTTGCTCTGTTTGAGGATACACAGGCTCCGTGCCATTGGTTAAATTAAAAGTAACGGTGCTTCCGTCAAAGCTTGAAGATATATCATCTAAGATAATATATTGTCCTGTTAAAGGTTCTTGTCCGATGTAGGGCATTTTATACCTCTGGTTTCTCTGGGAATACCACAGCTTCAATATCTGCGACTGTGGTTAATCCGTTAGTAATATCTCTTAATGCTTGTCTATAAGTCGTCATCTCTGCACTCATGGTTTGGTCAGACAAGGCTAGGTAATCTGTTTCAGATAGTA
>Ga0208645_1000234_pt1 | contig 70395 bp, 61 predicted proteins | sample VirMetDEL_Sep_01_FD_184519 | JGI IMG/M metagenome (GOLD analysis project Ga0208645, IMG submission 184519) | Aqueous microbial communities from the Delaware River and Bay under freshwater to marine salinity gradient to study organic matter... | ecosystem: Environmental > Aquatic > Marine >... | reverse complement strand
GGTTGCCGAAAGAACCGTCATGGCCATAGCCATGAAGGGCTTTCATCCTTACAGATAAGTACGGTGAAGATGAACAAGCCTTTCATTTCGCTGTGCCCAGAAATTACTCGGGCACATGCACTGACACTGATGGATTGGTTGAAGGATGAGCGCGTGACTCGCTATCTGAGCGATTCGCGCGATGTCTGCCGATCCATCGAGCAAGTCATTGATCGCACGCAACTGCCGATCCTGACCCATCTATTCAACCGGGGCGGCCGTTTTTTCATGGCCTACGACCGGTATGACGCCCCTGTGGGTTTTGTTCGCCTGATCAAGACCGGCTCAGATTGCGAGATAGTCCTGGCCATCGGAGACAGCGACAAATGGGGGCGAAACCTTGGTGCAGGCACGATCCGCGAAGGCATGAAGCTGGCCTTCCTCGACATGCGGGCCGGGAAACTCATCGCCAAGATCCACTCGGACAACAAGCGTTCGCTGAAAGCTTTTCTGCGCAGCGGTTTTCTGCTCGAGAGCGAAACACCGACCTTGAAAACATTTTCCATGACGTCGGGGCGCTATCTGCAGTTCTTGCGTGAGGATGCCGTTGGCGACTCAGGTGGGATCTACATCACTGAGGTCGACAAGGCCAGGTTAGAGAGCCTGATCGCGCTCGAGGAAGGTCCGGCCGTTGTTGAGCTCGAGCATGAGCTTGAACGGGCCATCGTCGTCAAACCGGATCAGGTGGCGTGCAATGTCGTCACGATGAACTCCAGAGCCTTGCTGCAGCTGGACGACGAAGAGATCGAAGTGGCCTTGGTCTATCCAGAAGACGCTAACAGCAGTGCTGGCAAGTATTCCGTGTGTTCCGAGATCGGCGCGGCCATCCTCGGTTACCAGGAGGGAGACGCCATTGACTGGCGGATCTCCGAGCGGACCCGCCGAATTGAAATCCGGAAAGTACTTTACCAACCGGAGGCAGCGGGTGATTTCCACCTGTGATTGCTAGCGTTCGCTCATCAGGCATGCAGGCCCCAATAGAACGGGGCCTCGATCTGGATTCTCAAGCAGCTGCAAAAGAAACCCGCCCGGTAGGCACCGCGCGGGTTTCTTTTTGCCCAGGCCGATTCACCTCTCTCGCCCAATCCTCCCCCCTGTAGGAGAGGACTTGTCCGCGAATTCCTCAACCCCACCGAAGAACTGCAGCCAAGGGCGATCCCCAAATGGGAAGGGCAGCTCCCACCGCGCCATATTCCCTTCCATTGCTTCCCCGGTTATCTGTGACTAGGATCTGCAGTATTAAATAGCCACGCCGATACAGTAGAAGCGCCGAAGGGATTCCAGGTTGCGGGTGCTTCCATCAATTGTTCTTGCTCGGCTGCTATTGCTGTCCCTCCTACTTACGCGAGTCCTATGACCACCTCCGTCATCCTCGGCATGCTCTGCGCGCATCTATTGTGTTTTTGCGTGATGTTCCTGCTCATCAGTACCCGGCTGAACGGCAAGAAAATGGGCATGGAGGTCTTCGCCCTGGGCAACCTGCTGCTCGGCCTCGCTTATATCCTGCAATTGCTCGACGGCCCGCCGGACTGGGGCTTCATGAGCGTCGTAAACCACACGCTGACTCTCTGCGCTCCGGTTGCCTACTTGCTGGGCGCCATGCGCTTCTTTGACCGCCCAACCCCAGTGCTACGGCCATTGCTCGCACTGGCTGCTGGCTACTCGGTACTGCAGGTGCTGGTGCAGCTGACGCTCGGCGACGCGGCCCGCCATGCCCTGTTGGCAGGCTTGTGCGTATTGCTCTTTTTGGGCATGACAGTCGCCGTGCTTTATGGCCGACGGAGCTTTGCCAAGGATCTGCACGTCGAAATGACGGTGTTCGCCGTGCTGATCGCCGGCATCTGCATCCTCAATGCCGCGAAGTTCGCCATGATCCTCAATGGCGGTGTGGCGGCGCTGGATATGAGCAGCGGCTTCCAAAAAGTCTTCTATATCTACATGTCGTTCCTCGCCACCGTGCTGCCGCCCTGCGCGGTATGGCTGGTGCTGCGCCGTCTCACCGACGAACTGCGCACCCTGGCTGCGCACGACCCGCTTACCCGACTGCTGAACCGACGCGGGCTGATGGATGCCCTGGACGCACACTTCCGCTCCCGCACGGCCGCGCCGGCCTATCTGCTGATCGTCGATATCGACCACTTCAAAAGCATCAACGACACCCACGGCCACAACGTCGGCGACCTCGTTCTGAGTCGCGTTGCCGACGTGCTCAAGGCCAACTCTCGCCAGGGCGATCTGATCTGCCGGCTGGGCGGGGAAGAGTTCGTGGTCATCGCCCTGGATACGGACAGGGCCGGCGTGCTGCAGCTGGCAGAGCGTATGCGGTCGGCGATTGAACAAAGCGAAGTACCCGGCACTGCTATGAAGCAACCGATTCGCTGCACGGCGACCATTGGCGTTTCGGATGAATTCACCAGCGCGCATGCGTTCGATGAGTTTCTGCAGCAGGCCGATGCGGCGTTGTATCGGGGGAAGGCGGCGGGGCGCAATCGTGTCGAATGGGAGCTTGCGCAGGAGGTCTAGCGAGTCATATACAGCGAGCCAAATTCTGCAAACCGGGGTAATCGTAATCCGCCGGACGCTTCGCTCAGAGCAGCATCGCCATCGAATACATCTTGTCTGAGGCATTCGCCTAAATCATCCGTCTCGACCGCAAATTAAGCACCTTCGCTTCACACTCTTTGGGTGGTGGCATGTGGCTATTATTTAGTTTGCTCTCTGCAATTTTGGTTATACAAGGGAGTTGTAATGCGGCAATTTAATAGTGAGGTGAGTTGGTGAGCCGAGTTATCAATCGCGTCATCCGCCAAGCTGCTGAAAGTCTCGGGAGCAGCCTTGATCAGTTTTATCCTTCATATGGTCGGAACGGCCTAAACGAACGCAACCTCACGTACCAGATGGCCAAGGCATTCGAATCACGCAGCGATGCCTATGCGTTCATGGAGGTACCGTTCCTTAATACTGCGACCGGCCGCTATGACTATCGTATCGATTGCATGTTGTTCGATAAGGATCGGGTGGTCTTCGTCGAGTGTAAGCGTCTGTACAAACCTGAGAAAGCCCAGCAGTTAATTGTCGATTTGCAGCGTATGAACGTCGAAAACCTTGCGTCGGTGCTGGAGAAGTTTACTGCTGAAAAGCCCAGAAGCCAGTCGGTCTATCGGATGATATTAGCTGAAACATGGCAGAAACCCATCACTGAATGGTGGAAAAGCAGTAACTCTGGCAGAACTTGGGACGGCTCCTGGCTACCAGAAGATCGTGGCGTTATTGAGGTCAAGACTTTTGACAATGGCAAGACGCTGTACTGGTTGTACGCATACGAGCCGTTGCTGTTCTCCAACTAAGTGCGTCGAAGAGGGGGAGGTGTTGGCTGATGCCCGGCTATCACCGACTGGTAGCCGCAGGCAAAAGTTGATCCTAGCGGGAGATTACTCAAGTTCTAGGGCAATCTGAAAAGTCGATCAGTGCCCGAAACCTTAGGCGCGGAGCTGGAGCAGGAAGAAGGTCCGGCCCACCTGTTCAGTGCTACAGCCTCGTTGGGCAAAGCTGCATCAGCCGTGTGAATCTCCCCAGAGGCATTGCTCCCGAAAAATGTGGGCGTTTCAAGAAGGGGCATCTGACCCAATACGATATTTAACATAATATACATTATGCGAACTCATGACTTATCCATCGCGGGGCCTTTCAGCCACAATTTGGCCAGGCTGAATCACTCACTTTGCTCTCCAAGTACCTGAAACTCCGGCTTTATCGATCACTGCCATGATCCATGCAACCCATGGGCGTTGAAAACGTTCGCTTTGCACGCACATGGATGGGTTCGCTTCGATTCAGCTTATGCGCAACAGGATGGAGCGCCTGGGTTGCACGCAGACCGCGACGCCCTATATCCACATGGAGTTTTACCCAGGCTGGTCCATGCGGCTGACTTGTCCGCACATCGACATCTGATGTCGATCAACTCATCGCGATTCCCTTGACCAATGCATTGGCTCACACAATACTGTATCTATATACAGTATCTGGTCATTTCCCATGTCATCCGTGGTTGCGCTTGACCGATTGATCGACGCTCGTCGTGTATGGCGAGGCCAAGTCGTTTCATCGCCATCGGGCTCCAATTTTTCAACTGGACACCCGTTTCTCGACGCTGCATTGCCAGGTGGCGGCTGGCCCAAGGCTGCCCTTAGTGAAATTCTCACGGCTGCGCCAGGCACCGGCGAGCTGAGTTTGCTGTGGCCGACCATTGCCAAGCTTACGGCTGCGGGCGAGCGGGTCGTGTTGGTCTCCCCTCCTCATCTGCCCTACCCCCAGGCCTGGATTGATGCGGGTATCGATTTGCGTCAACTGAGCATCATCCATACCAGTGGCCGCGACGCTTTATGGGCGGCAGAGCAGTGTTTGCGCTCGGGGAGTTGTGGTGCTGTGTTGAGCTGGTTGCGTCAAAGCGATGATCGTTCGTTGAGGCGCCTGCAGGTGGCTGCCGGTACCGGGCAAACCCTGGCGTTCGCTTATCGACCACAGGCGGAAGCCGCCAATCCTTCACCGGCAGCGCTGCGCCTGGTGCTCGAAAGCCAACCAGCACAGCTGCGGGTGATCAAGTGCCGGGGCGGTTTGCCGCCAGCGCAGCCGCTCGCGTTTGCTTGGCATTGAGCCATTCATGCTCTGGGCTTGCATCTTGTTGCCACAACTCGCCATGGACGGCGTACAGCGCCACCGCGCCGATGTTGATGAGCCGTTGGTGTTGCTTACCGGCTCATCACAACGACGCATGCTGCAGGCCGTCAATCCAACGGCCCGCGCCCTGGGACTGAAGCCTGGCCAATCACTGACAGCGGCACAGGCGCTGACGCGCGGGTTTGCTACGGCGGAATATGACCCTGTAGCCATCGAGCGCTGGCAGCAGTTTCTGGCCGCCTGGGCCTATGGTTTCAGTGCTCAGGTCAGTCTTCATTATCCGCGCTGCCTGCTGCTGGAGGTGCAGTCCAGCTTGGGGTTGTTCGGCCCCTGGCCGCGTTTCGAAGCACGTCTGCGCGCTGAGCTTTCGGCACTAGCCTTCCAGCACCGCATCGCCGTGGCGCCAAACCCGGCGGCCGCGCGGGTGCTGGTCAACGTCGGTGATGGGCTGCTGGCAGGTGATGGGCAGACGCTCAAACGGATACTCGATCCATTGCCAGTGGATAGGCTTGGGCTTTCCGCCATGGTAACCACTGCCTTCAAACGCATGGGGCTCAGGCAGTTGCGGCAGCTGTTGGCTCTGCCGCGTGACAGCCTGGCCAAGCGATTTCCTGCTGAAGTGCTTGGCCATCTCGATACCCTGCTGGGCCATCGTCCGCTGGCGCTGGAGTTCTTCAAGCCTGCGGATGTTTTCGATGCCCGTATTGAGCTGAATTTCGAGGTGGCATCACATCAGGCACTGCTGTTCCCGCTACGCCGCTTGACGGCCGATCTGGCGGCTTACCTGGCCGGCCGTGACAGTGGCGTACAGCGTTTCGCCTTGTATCTCGAGCATCGAGCGGGTGCCGACACCCGGGTGCAGGTGGGCTTGCTCAGTACCGAACGCGACCCTGGCATGCTGTTCGAATTGACTCGCGGCCGTCTGGAACATCAACAGTTACCAGCGCCGGTGCTGGCCGTACGGCTGGTGGCTCGTGAGTTGCCGGTGTTCATGCCGCAGCATCAGCAGCTGTTCGATGAGCGTCCACAGCAGAACCAGCCCTGGGAGCAATTGCGTGAGCGGCTGCGTGCACGGCTGGGTGATGACGCACTGCATAGCCTTGGCGCCAGAGCGGACCATCGCCCTGAACGCGCCTGGGTGAGCGAGCCGACAAGTACGCTACTGCCCGTCAGTGGCCCACGCCCAGGTTGGCTGCTGAGCGAGCCACAGCCATTGCGGGATATTTCGCTACGCATTCTCTCCGGCCCGGAGCGAATCGAATCCGGCTGGTGGGACGGTGAGGACATCCGCCGCGACTACTACGTGGTGCAGACCCGTACAGGGCAACGCGGCTGGGCCTTCCGCCCGGTCGGCAGTGACGGTCCATTGCTGCTGCACGGCTGGTTCGCATGAGCGATTACGCCGAGCTGCATTGCCTATCGAACTTCAGTTTCCAGCGCGGCGCGTCCAGTGCGCAGGAGCTGTTCGAGCGTGCCGCAAGGCTGGGCTATCGCGCCTTGGCGATCACCGATGAATGCACCTTGGCGGGCATCGTGCGTGCCTGGGAGGCATCGAAGAACAGCGGCGTGAAGCTGATCGTGGGCAGTGAGGTGCTGATCGAGAATGGTCCGAAGCTGGTTCTGCTGGTCGAGAATCTGCAGGGCTATCAGGCACTTTGTGGCCTTATCACCCGGGCACGGCGCCGAGCGGCAAAAGGTACATACCGACTGCTGCACGAGGATTTCCCTGCGCAGCTCGATGGGTTGCTGGCCATCTGGCTCAGCGAAGGCAGCACCACTACCCTGCCCTGGCTTCGCTCGGTATTCGCCGAACGCCTGTGGCTGGGCGTGGAATTGCACCGGAGTGCGGGCGATGCTGCACGCCTGCAGCACCTGCTCGAACTGGCAGGCGATCACGATCTGCCAGCTGTGGCCTGTGGCGATGTGCACATGCATGCCCGTGGCCGCCGCGCCTTGCAGGATTGCATGACTGCTATCCGCCACCATCTTCCCGTAACCGAAGCCGGCGCCTACCTGTTTGCCAATGGCGAACGGCATCTGCGCCGAGTTGATGAGCTGGTCGAGCTGTATCCGCCCGAGCTGCTCGCCCAGGCCCTGCGCATCGCCGAGCGCTGCCACTTCGATCTCGATCAGCTGAAGTATCACTACCCGCACGAGTTGGTGCCGGCCGGTCATGACCCCACCTCCTGGCTGCGCATTCTGGTGGAGCGCGGCGCTGCCGAGCGTTGGCCCGAGGGTGTGCCGAACGTCGCTCGTGCGCAGATCGAACACGAACTGGCACTGATCGCCGAGCTGGAATACGAAAGCTACTTTCTGACCGTGCACGACATCGTCCGTTTCGCACGTGAACAACGCATTCTCTGCCAGGGCCGGGGCTCGGCGGCCAACTCCAGCGTCTGCTTCGCGCTCGGCATCACCGAGCTGGATCCCACAGAGAGCCGGCTGTTGTTCGAGCGCTTTCTCTCCCGCGAGCGCAACGAGCCACCGGATATCGACGTCGATTTCGAGCATGAGCGGCGTGAAGAGGTGATCCAGTATGTGTTTCGCCGTTATGGCCGAGCGCGTGCCGCGCTTACGGCTGTGGTCAACAGCTATCACGGCGCCGGGGCGATACGCGACGTCGCCAAGGCCCTTGGCTTGCCGCCTGATCAGGTCAATGCCCTGGCTGACTGCTGTGGCCGCTGGAGCAACGGCCCACCATCGGCCGAGCGTCTGATAGAAGCGGGGTTCGACCCACAGAATCCACTGCTCAGGCGCGTGCTGATCCTGACTGGTGAGCTGATCGGTTTCCCCCGCCACCTGTCACAGCATCCCGGTGGTTTCGTCATTTCCGAGCACGCCCTCGATACGCTGGTGCCGGTGGAAAACGCGACGATGGCGGAGCGCACCGTCATCCAGTGGGACAAGGACGATCTGGACATGGTCGGCCTGCTCAAGGTCGACGTGCTGGCGTTGGGTATGCTGAGCGCGCTGCGTCGCTGTTTCGGCCTGATCGAGCGCTACCGGGGCACGCAGTGGACGCTGGCGACCCTGCCTAAGGAAGACCCGGCCACCTACGCCATGATCAGCCGCGCAGACACCATCGGTGCGTTCCAGATCGAGTCCCGCGCGCAGATGGCAATGCTGCCGCGCCTGCGCCCGAACACCTTCTACGATCTGGTGATTCAGGTGGCCATCGTCCGTCCGGGGCCGATCCAGGGCGACATGGTGCATCCCTACCTGCGTCGGCGAAACGGCGAAGAACCGATCGACTACCCCTCTGATGAACTCAAGCCGGTCTTCGAGCGCACGCTCGGCGTGCCGCTGTTTCAGGAGCAGGTCATGGAGTTGGCCATCGTCGCAGCCGAGTACACACCTGGCGAGGCGGATGAACTGCGCCGCAGTATGGCCGCCTGGAAACGTCATGGCGGGCTCGAACCGCATCGCCAGCGACTAACCTCGCGCATGCTGGAAAAGGGTTACACGCAGGCTTTCACCGAACGGATATTCCGCCAGATCGAGGGCTTCGGTAGTTACGGTTTTCCCGAGTCGCACGCGGCCAGCTTCGCCCTGCTCGCCTATGCCAGTTGCTGGCTGAAATGCCACGAGCCCGCAGCCTATGCTTGCGCTCTGGTCAACAGTTGGCCGATGGGCTTCTACAGCCCGGATCAGGTACTGCAGGATGCACGGCGGCATGATGTAGAGGTGCGTTCCGTGGACGTACGTTACAGCGACTGGGATTGCAGCCTGGAGTCGAATGAACATGGCGAGCCGACCATCCGCCTGGGGCTGAGGATGATTCGCGGCTTCCGCGAGGCCGATGCGCGGCGTATCGAAAAAGCGCGCCAGTGCGGCGCATTCCGTGATGTCGAAGACCTTAGCCAGCGTGCGTTACTGGATGCATCGGCACGCGAGCACCTGGCCGATGCTGGCGCGCTAAGCAGCCTGGTGGGTGATCGCTATCGGGCGCGCTGGGCAGTCTCTGGGGTCGAGGAACAACTGCCGCTGTTTGCAGGCGTGCCTGCGCCGACTGAAGAAGTCTCGAGCCTGCCGGTACCGTCGCCAGGCGAAAACCTGCTGACCGACTATGCCACCCTTGGCACCACGCTCGGCCCACATCCTCTTGCCATGCTGCGCGAGGCATTGCGCGCCCAGCGCTGCCGCAGTTCCGATGATTTGCAGGCGATCGAGCACGGCCGCCCCGTCAGCATCGCCGGCATGGTGATCGGCCGGCAAAGGCCGCAAACCGCCAGCGGGGTCATTTTCGTCACCCTCGAAGATGAGTTCGGCCTGGTCAACGTGGTTGTCTGGCACGACCTGGCCGAGCGGCAGCGACGAGTACTGGTGCAGTCGCAAATGCTGCGCGTCGATGGCCACTTGGAGACCGTCGACGGTGTGCGCCACATAATCGCCGGACGCCTGACGGACATGACGACGCTGCTGACGGGGCTGGATATCCGCAGTCGCGATTTTCACTGAGCAGTCGGCTGCCCCACCAAGCACTGTACGAACGCAAAAAAAAGGCCGCACTGGATCACCAGGCGGCCACAAGTCGTCTTAACCAAAGGAGATGAAGTGGAGCCAGAGCGGCGGCTTGCGGGAGTGATACAAAAGCCGCTGCCCGTGGAATCTTCATCGGGGTGAAGCCTATCGTCCTTCGCCGCCAATACCGCATCGAAGTCGTTGATAGTGATCATCAATCCGCTTGAATAGTGCATCTTCAGGCTGGGTGGTAACTCTAAGCGCGCCCTCTGGGCCGGGCCTTACCTCGATGTGAGGCGCGTTTAGAACAGCACACCAACACCGGGAGCACTCATGCACAAGAAGCACTGTCTCGCGCTGGCTTGCAGCCTCGCGCTGGGCGGGCAGTTGGCTCATGCCAGCAGCCAGTCCGAAGCCAATGGTTTCGTCGAGGACGCCAGCCTCAATCTGTTGCTGCGCAACGCCTACTTCAACCGTGATTACAAAGACAACACCAACGATGCCAAGACTTGGGGCCAAGGCTTCATCGCCACTTTCGAGTCCGGCTTCACCCAAGGCACCGTCGGTTTCGGCGTCGATGCTTTCGGCCTGCTCGGGGTCAAGCTCGACAGCGGCCGCGGTCGCAATTACCGCGCCTTCTTCGACACCGATAGCGAAGGCCGTCCGGTGGACGATCTGTCCCAGGCCGGCGGTGCGGTGAAACTGCGCGTTGCCAATACCGTGATCAAGTACGGCAACCAGTTCCCTTCCCTACCGGTTCTAGCCCATGACGACAGCCGTCTGCTGCCCCAGTCCTTCACTGGCACGCTGGTTACCAGTAACGAGATCGAAGGCTTGGAGCTGAACGCCGGCCGTTTCACCGCTGACAGCCCGATGGGCGACTCGGCACGCGATCCCAACCGCCTCAAGAGCATCGACGTGCTCGGCGGCAGCTACGCCGTCAGTGACGATCTGAGCCTGGCGGTCTATCACGCCGACCTCGAGGACATGTACAAACGCTACTACGCCAACGTCAATTACAACCTGGCGCTGGCGGCTGATCAGGCGCTCAATTTCGACTTCAACATCTACCGCACCAAGTACGACACCGGCTCGGTGGCTGCAGTGGATCTCGGCGGTGATGGCCAGGGGGATCGCAACACCATCTGGAGTCTGGCGGCCAAGTACAGCATCGGCGCCCATGCGTTCATCGTCGCGCATCAGCGCAACAGCGGCGATGCTGGCTTCGCCTATGACTACGGCGATGGCGGCGCCAGTATCTACCTGGCCAACTCCTATTACTCGGACTTCAACCTGAAGGACGAGCGCTCCTGGCAGGCCAGCTACGAGCTGGACTTCGCCGAGTACGGTGTGCCGGGCCTGCGCTACAAGTTCGCCTACGTACGCGGTGATAACATCGATACCGGCAATGACAACAACGGCACCGAACGCGAGATATTCAACCAGATCGGCTACACCATCCAGAGTGGTGCCGCCAAGGATCTGCATCTGCGCCTGCGTAACTCCATCTACCGTTCCAGCACCGACGTAGGGCCGGATCTCAACGAGATTCGCGCCTTCGTCGAGTACCCGCTGAGCATCCTCTGATGGCGACTGCCCCGGCTTCGGCTGGGGCAGTTCTCAGCCTCGCAGCGCCTGCGCAACGGCCTTGGCAGCCTCCTCGATGGCGCGCTCCTCGTAAGGCGCAAAGCCCATGACCAAGCCTGGGCCACGTGGGTTGATGCAGTAACGCGACAGCGGCATGGCATCGATCCCCTCAGCACTCAAACGGTCAAAAGCCTGCTGTTCGTTCTCCACCTGCAAACGGCAGGCGATATCCATGCCTGCACGAATTTCCGGCACATCGATCAGCCCTCGCCAATGCGTGTGCGCGGCTTCAGCGAAGGCAGCGGCGCGCGCTGCGTAGATCTTGCGCATGCGCCGCACGTGGCGATCGAAATGGCCCTCATGGATGAAGTCGGCCAGCACCGCCTGCGCCAGGCTGTTGGCATGCCGTGACATCAGCGCCGACGCGCGGGTGAAGCTCTCGATCAAGTGCGGCGGCATTACCAGATAGGCCAGGCGAATCGAAGGAAACAGCAGCTTGCTGAAGGTCCCAGCCATGATCACCGAGTGCTCAGTGCCTGGCATCGAGCGCAATGCCGGAATGGGCTTGGCGATGAAACGGTATTCGCTGTCGTAGTCGTCCTCGAAGATGTAACTGCCCTGCTCCGCTGTCCATTTCAGCAAGGCCAGACGCCTAGCCGGCGACAGCTCACCCCCCAACGGCGCCTGTCGTGACGGGGTGACATAGGCCAGCCGAGCGCCTGGTGCCAGGCGTATTCCCTCGTCCACCTTGAGGCCGGAGCCATCCACCTGCACGTCCACTCGCCTCACGCCAGAGATGTCCATCAACTGCCGTGCGCCGGGGTAGCCGGGGTCTTCCATCCATACCTCGGAATCACCTGGCGCCAACAAGCGCAGGCAGATATCCAGCCCCTGTTGCACGCTGCCAAGCACCAGGATGCGCTCGGGCGAAACCTGCACGCCACGGGCGATGGCGAGGTAGCCGGCAATGGCCTCGCGCAACTCAGGCAGCCCCGCCGGGTCGGCATCGAGCAGCATCGTCAGACGCGAGCTACGCAGTTGCTGAGTGTGCAACTTGCGCCACAGATCGATGGGAAAGGCGCTGATATCACCACGGTGCGGAAAGAACGGGCGCAGGCCATTTGGCAATGTGCGCCGAGAGAAGATGGGCTCGATCTGGGTCAGACGCTTCAGCCAGGGCGTGTCGGGCGCTGTGCGCTTGCCTTCCACCTCGGCCACCACCTTGCGCCGAACGTATCCGGCATTCAGCGTCGGGTCCGGCAATACCTCGCTAACGCGCGTACCGCTGCCGGTGCGCGCTTGCAGATAGCCTTCGGAAAGCAGCTGTTGATAAGCCGCCTGCACCGTGCCGCGCGCCAGGTTGTAGTGCTCGGCCATGGCGCGCGTGCTAGGCAATTTGCTGCCTGCCGGCAGGCGCCCGCCCAGGATCGCGTCACGCAGCGACTCATATAGCCATCCCTGCAGGCTAGTCCCCTCCTCTGGCGTTCCCAGTGGCAGAAAGAGCACCTGCGGTGGCGCTTTGTCGACTGGCATCAGGGCTCCAAAGTGGACTAGTTATTTGTGCAGATATTGGATCAATACCATGATCCAAAACAACCTCACAATCGATCCCGTCGTCAGCCAACACCTTTCTTCTCAACTACGGGAATTCACGATATGAAACAGCAGATACTGATCATCGGTGCCGGTTTCGGCGGTATGTGGAGTGCGCTGAGCGCGGTTCGCCTGCTGGACCAGCACCAGCGCCTGGATGTTGCCGTCACCCTCCTAGCCCCCCAAGCCGAACTGCGCGTACGCCCACGCTTCTATGAAAGCGACCTGGTCACTACCGTCGCCCCGCTCGGCCCACTGTTCGATGCAGTCGGTGTGCAATTCGTGCAAGGCAGCGCGACGCGCATCGATGCCGCCGGGAAACGAGTCATCTACCGTGACGCGAGTGGCGCCCAGGCTGAATTGAAGTTCGACCGCCTGATTTTGGCATCCGGTAGCCAGGTCGCCCGGCCGCCACTGGCCGGTATCGACCGCTTCGCCTTCGATGTCGACAGCCTGGAGTCGGCACAACAACTCAACATCCACCTGCAGGGCCTGCGCGACAAACCGGACAGCCAGGCACGCAATACCGTGGTGGTGGTCGGTGGTGGTTTCACCGGTATCGAAACAGCCACGGAAATGCCGGCGCGGCTGCGCGCCATCCTGGGTAGCGAGGCCGATGTGCGAGTGATCGTCGTCGACATGGGTAAACAGGTCGGCAGCGCCATGGGCGAGCAGATCGCCTCGGTGATCGCCGAAGCCAGCGATACCCTGGGTGTGACCTGGAAGCTCGGCAGCCCGGTGTCGATGGTCGACGAGCATGGTGTGCAGTTGGATAACGGCGAGCGCATCGAAGCCAGCACCGTGGTCTGGACTGTCGGCGTGAAAGCCTCGCCACTGACGCAGCAAATCGATGGCGAGCGCGATGCCTTTGGCCGCCTGCACGTCGACCGCAATCTCAAGGTGCTGGGCCAGGACGCCATCTACGCCACTGGTGATACCGCGTATGCCGCGGTGGATGATCGCGGCAACCACGCACTGATGACCTGCCAGCACGCCATTGCCCTCGGTCGCTCTTCCGGTAACAACGCTGCAGCCGATCTGCTCGGTGTCGCGCCGACGCCTTACAGTCAGGTCAAGTACGTCACCTGCCTGGATCTGGGCGCCTGGGGCGCGGTGTTTACCGAAGGCTGGGAGCGCAAGGTGGTGCTGACCGGCAAAGAAGGCAAGGCGATCAAGACCGAAATCAATACTAAGTGGATCTACCCGCCAGAGGCAAAGCGCGAGATTGCCCTGGCTGCTGCCGATCCGCTGATTCCGGTCGTGGCCTGATCGATGTAACCAGCCCAGGGCGCGATTTGCCCTGGGCTGGCGGTATTCAGTCGCTGTAAATCTGCACCTGCAGCTTCGCGGGCGGGTCTTCGCCTTCGGCCCGCGACCATTCACCTGGCGGTTGCCCGACATGCTGGACGAAGGTGCGCGAGAACGACGCCTGCGATGCGTAGCCCACCGCATCGGCGACTACCTTGATCGGCATCCCTTCAAGCAATAGATCCTGCGCCACCTTCATGCGCCAGGCCGTGACATAGGCCATGGGCGTCATGCTCATGACCTCGGCAAACAGCGCGGCGAACTTGGTGCGCGACATCTTCGCCAACTCGGCCAGACGCTCCACGCTCCAGGCTTCCTGAGGTTCCTGATGGATGCAAATCAAGGCCGGCCCCAGCTGGCTGTCCTGTAGCGCATATAACAAGCCACTGGTGATGCGCCCTTCGCTCACCGCGCGACGCACGAGCAAAACGAATACGTACTCGAACAGCAGATTCAGCGCCTTGTTGCGCCCAGGTGCCGGTGTGCGGAACTCATTGACCAGCGAGCCGATCACCGGCCCGAGCTGTTCCAGGGCGCTCAGCGGAAACACCAGCGTTTCCAGCAGGCCCAGTGGAAACGGCTGCTGCCCTGAACGTCCGAACTGGAACGAGGCGCAGATCAGGTCAACGCCGCCGGGCTGGTGCGCGCGCAGCTTGTAACAGCAGGTGCTGGGGCAGAACAGCACGCTCGGCTCACTGATTGCGATGCGCGGCTTGTCGGCATGCACCATATCCAGTGCGCCTCGCTCGATCAAGTGGATGAATGCCATACCAGGGGGTTTGTCCAGCACCAGGGTACCGTCTACCGGGCCGGCGAATAACAGTCGCCCTTGCAGGCTCGTGCGATCGAAGAACTCGGAAAGAACATCCATATTGGCAGCGTCCTGATTAAAGATTCTCTAGGTTGTGAAAGTAAAACCGGTTGCAACCCATGGGGTTGAACTGTCGTAGATTCATAGACAATTTCGCCGATGAAAATTCCAACCGTCATTCACCAAAATGGAGAATCTCCACGATCCGTTTACCCGAGCATTCCCCCTCCTTTCCCGAAAGATTCGTCAACCCGGCTGCCGCCGATCAGATCAATCCGTAAGAGTGGCCATCCTCTTGCGACTGGGCCTGCATCTTGGCGCGCTCCTGCATACGCTGGGCGATCTCCTCTTCGACTGCCTTCTGTTGCTCAGGTGGCAGCGCCTCGATCTCCTCTTCGGTCATGCCCATTTCCTTGAGTATGCTGTCGCGTACTTTTTCGGCGGGGGTCATTGCCATGTAAGCCTTGAAGGCCTCCAGTGCAGCGTTACCACCCTCGTCACCCAGCGGCTTTTCCACGTGCCCGGAACCGACGGATGTCTCCACCTCGCCCTCCGACGCGTTCTGCAGGGCAATCCGCAAGCGGGCAAAGCCCTCCTCCGTGGCCTGTCTGGCGCGAAACTCGCGCTCGGAATCGGCGTTCGCCGTGCGCGTGGTCTTCTCCACGTTGCGCGCCAGTTGGGCCAGATCGCCCTGCTCTTCACTCTGCTTGTTGCGAAATCCCGTCAGCGATATGCCGCCGTAGCTGCCAATGCCTCCAATCGTGCTCATGCCGTGCTCCTTGACTGAGTTGCAATTGCCAGGCGCACTGATACAAGGCGCATGCCAGCCCACAAGGCACACCTAATACATTGAAAATATTGGCTTTTATTTTTGATCAGGAGAGAGGCCAGGCAAGCCTTTGCCGTTTCGCGGCAAGGGCTTGCAGTCGCCGTCTCAGTATTGCCCGCTCATCTGCCGAAAGGCATCGAGCAACGCTTGGCTGAGATCGACCGAGGAGAACTTGGTCAGCACCGCGTTGGCACCTACCGAGCGCGCCTTCTCGGTATTCATGGTGCTGTCCAGCGAGGTATGCAGCAGCACGTAGGTGTCGGCGATATCAGGACTGCGGCGAATTTCCTGAACCAGGCTGTAGCCGTCCATCTCGGGCATTTCGATGTCCGAGACCAGCAACTCGAACGGCATACCGGCCTGCTGATAGTCGTGCAGTTGTTCCAGCGCGGCCTGAGCACTGCGCACCGCGGTGCAATCGAGCCCCAACTGACGCAAGACATTGAGTGTTTGCTGCAACGCGACTTGCGAATCATCCACCAACAGCACACGGCGGCCCTGCAGCAGGCGGCCATCCTGGCCATCGAGCAGTTGCCCGACGGGCGCTTCTTCGAGTGCCGGTGCAATGTCGTGCAGCACCTTCTCGATATCGAGAATCTGCACGATGGCGCCGTCGATCTGGGTCACGCCGGTGATGAAGGCGCGATTGCCGGAACCGGCAGGAGGCGGCCGCACGTCGCGAGTGGAGCACTGCACAATGCGCTCGACCCCCTTCACATGCAGGCCCTGACGCGAGCGGCTCACCTCGGTGACGATCAGACAACCGTCGTCCTCGTCAGCCGCACCGCGCTCACCGATGGCGCGCGCCAGATCGATCACCGTCATCGCCGCGCCACGCAGGGTGGCGATACCGCGCACATTAGGGTGACGACTGGGTAACTTGGTCAACGCAGGGCAAGGAATGATCTCGTTGACCTTGAGCAGGTTGATCCCCAGCAGGCGGCCGCTATGCAGACGAAACAACAACAGCGATAGCGCGTCGCCAATAACCATACTCATGCAGCTTTCCTTGAACGAACGGTAACCCTACCGGGTATAGCGACCAGCTGGCTGCGGACTTTAATCCGCAGCCAGTTTCAAGGCCACTCGCCCACGGTTCGGGCAGGTTTCCATGTAACGGTGCGCTTCGACGAAATCCTCGAAGTCGAACACCTTGTCGATCACCGGGGTCAGCAAGCGGTCGGCGGTCATCTGGTTGATGTGCGTCAACGCACGCTGCACTGCCTCGTTGTTCGGCTCAATGCCCAGTTCCGGGCAACCGGTGAAATCCAACACGCAATGACGGAAGAACTGCAGATGCTTCTTGAACGCTGCGCAAGCCGGAAAAGCCGTGTCGTTACCGCCGTTGATGCCGTACAGGATCAATTTGCCGCGCGGCGCGGCAATGTCGCCCAGCAGCTTCATCTGCGGGCCGGCGCACTGATCGAGAATCACCTCGACGCCTTTGCCTTCGGTGTAGCGCTCGACTTCCAGAACCAGGTCCTGCTCTTCGGTCGCGATCACCTTGTCAGCACCCAGGCCACGCAGGAACTCACGGTCCTCCGATGAACTGGTGGAGACGATGACCTTGGCGCCCAGCGCCTTGGCCAGTTGCACGGTCTGCGGTGCCATGCAGTGGCTGGCCTCGGTGATCAGCACGTGCTGACCGGGCTTGAGATGCGCAAGATCGATCAACGCCAAGTAACCGAACAGCAAGCTGGTGTAATGCACGCTGGCTTCGAGCGGGCTGAGCACCTCGGGATAACGGGTCAGGGCGTGGCTGGGCATCAGCACCAGATCACCCCAGGTCGGATAACGGTTCGGCGTGCTTGCCGGGAAACCGGCAACGGCGGTGCCGACTTCAAGGTCGCTTACACCGTCGCCCAACGCGGCCACGGTGCCGGCCAGTTCGAAACCGGTACCGGCAGGAAGCTTGGCCTGCTCGGCCGCCAGGTTCTGCCGCCACAGCACGTCTTTCCAGCCAAGGCCGACCGCCTGAACGCGCACCAGCACCTCACCAGGGCCGGGCACGGGCGTCGGAACCTCTTCGTACTGGAGCACATCGGCATCGCCGAACTTATGAAAACGGATCATGCGGGACATCGCTTACCTCGAGCTTGATCGCGGATTAACACTTCAATGACTGTGGACTCTATCCGCTGTGCGGCGGCGACACTATCAGACTCTATCGATAGTCTTCATGCCTGTCAGTGATTCAGCGGCTTTCAATCCGCTACACACTGCCCGTACTATTGCCCGGGCAAAGGCTCTCATTAGCAGCGCCGTGCTGACAAGGCCCGTATCCCTCGAATGGTACCCGGATGAACCGCAACGACCTGCGTCGCCTCGACCTGAACCTGTTGATCGTCTTCGAGACCTTGATGCACGAGCGCAGCGTGACGCGGGCCGCAGAGAAGCTGTTTCTCGGCCAGCCAGCCATCAGTGCGGCGCTCGCCCGCCTGCGCACCCTGTTCGACGATCCCCTGTTCGTGCGCACCGGTCGCAGCATGGAACCGACCCCACGCGCGCAGGAAATCTTCGCTTTGCTTTCGCCGGCGCTGGATTCGATTTCCACCGCCGTCAGCCGTGCTGCAGACTTCGACCCCGCCACCAGCAAGGCAGTGTTTCGCATCGGCCTGTCCGATGATGTCGAGTTTGCTCTGCTGCCCGCGCTACTCCGTCGTCTGCGCGCCGAAGCGCCTGGCGTGGTGCTGGTGATTCGCCGCACCAACTACCTGATGATGCCCGGCCTGCTGGCTTCCGGTGAAATCTCCGTGGGCGTGGCCTACACCGAGGAGCTGCCGGCCAACGCCAAACGCAAGATTCTGCGCCGCAGCAAGGCCAAACTGCTGCGCGCCGATACCGTACCCGGTGCGCTTAGCCTCGATGATTACTGCGCGCGCCCGCATGCGCTGGTGTCCTTCGCCGGCGACCTGACCGGTTTCATCGACGACGAACTGGCCAAGGTCGGGCGTGAGCGTCACATCGTACTGGCCGTGCCGCAGTTCAACGGCCTGGCCAGCCTGTTGGCGGAAACCGATATCGTCGCCAGCGTGCCGGACTACACCGCTGCCGCCCTTACCGCAGCGGGCGGCCTGCGCGCCGAAGAACTGCCGCTGCAGACGCAGACCTTCGAACTGCACATGGCCTGGCGTGGCGCCCAGGACAACGACCCCGCCGAGCGCTGGCTGCGCTCGCGTATCCAGATGTTCTGCGGCGATCCCGATAGCCTTTGAACATCCGGTAACGCACCATCCAAGTGCCGCCAGGAACCTTCACGCACCGTCATAGATCGAAATTGATATAAGTCCATCTTTTATCATTCCCGATGATATTGAAATTCATGGCGTTCGATTCGTAGCCCTCCAAGACTCACCGCAGACTCCGCCCATCCACAAATCCGACTGGCGGAGTCACCCATGGAACAGCAGCACAAGAACATCTGGATATTCCCCCTGGCCCTCGCCGGCGTCCTCGCACTCAGCGGCTGCGACCAGGCTGCGCAGACTCAAGCGCAAATGCCCGCCCCCAAGGTCAGTGTCGCCGAAGTGATCGAGCAGCCGATCAACGAGTGGGACGAGTTCACTGGCCGTCTCGAAGCACCGCAGTCCGTTGAAATCCGCCCGCGCGTCTCCGGTTACATCGACAAGGTCGCCTTCGCCGAGGGCACCCTGGTGAAGAAAGGCGATCTGCTGTTCCAGATCGACCCGCGCCCCTTCCAGACTGAAGTCAAACGCCTCGAAGCCCAGCTACAACAGGCCCGCGCCAGTCAGGCACGTGCCGCCAACGAAGCGCGCCGTGGTGAGCGTTTGCGCCAGAGCAACGCCATCTCCGCCGAACTGGCCGATGCTCGCGCCAGCGCCGCTACAGAAGCTCAAGCGCAGGTCGCAGCGATCGCTGCCGAACTGGAAAACGCCCGCCTCAACCTCGGTTTCACCCGTATCACCGCGCCCATCGATGGCCGCGTCAGCCGCGCCGAAATCACCGAAGGCAATCTGGTCGGTGCCGGTGAAAGTCTGCTGACCTCGGTGGTGTCCACCGACAAGGTCTACGCCTATTTCGACGCCGATGAGCGCGCCTTCCTCAAGTACATCGAGCTGGCGCGTCAGTCCGGCGCCGACGCCCGTGGCGCCAGCCCGGTGTACCTCGGCCTGTCCGATGAAACCGACCATCCGCATCTGGGTCAGCTGGATTTTCTCGACAACCAGGTCAACCCACGCACCGGCACCATCCGTGGCCGCGCCGTGTTCGACAATCAGGACGGCCGCTTCACCCCGGGTCTGTATGCCCGTCTGAAACTGGTGGGCAGCAAACCCTACGCCGCCACCCTGATCAAGGACGAAGCGGTCGGTACCGATCTGGGCAAGAAATACGTGCTGGTGCTCGGTGACGACAACGCCGTGGCCTACCGCTCCATCGAGTTGGGGCCAAAGCTCGAAGGTCTGCGTATCGTCCGCAGCGGCCTGAATAAGGGCGAGAAGATCGTCGTCAACGGTCTGCAACGTGCCATGCCTGGCTCCACTGTCGATCCGCAACCAGTGTCCATGGCCGATGACAGCACCCTCGAACAGCTGGCCCGCATGCGCCAGGCCGTCGATGGCAGCCAGGCCCCGCGTATCGCCGCCGAAAAAATCGATGCTCGCTCGCCGCGCGGCTGATCCAGCCTGCGCCTTGAGGAAAGACCCATGAATTTCTCGCAATTCTTCATCCAGCGGCCAATTTTCGCCGCGGTGCTGTCGCTGCTGATCCTGATCGGCGGCGCCATCTCGCTGTTCCAGCTACCGATCAGTGAATACCCGGAAGTGGTACCGCCCACCGTGGTGGTGCGTGCCGACTTCCCCGGCGCCAACCCCAAGGTGATCGGTGAAACCGTCGCCTCGCCGCTGGAGCAGGCCATCGTCGGTGTCGAGGGCATGCTCTACATGTCGTCGCAGTCGACCATCGACGGCCGCCTGACGCTGACCGTGACCTTCGCCCTCGGCACCGACCTGGATAACGCCCAGGTGCAGGTGCAGAACCGCGTCACCCGCACCATGCCGACCCTGCCCACCGAAGTGCAGCGTCTCGGCGTGACCGTGGACAAGGCCTCCCCGGACCTGACCATGGTGGTGCACCTGACCTCGCCGGATCAGCGTTACGACATGCTCTACCTGTCCAACTACGCCGCGCTCAACGTCAAGGACGAGCTGGCGCGCCTGGACGGCGTCGGCGACGTGCAGTTGTTCGGCATGGGCAACTATTCGCTGCGCGTCTGGCTCGACCCGAACAAGGTAGCCTCGCGCGGGCTGACCGCCACCGACGTGGTCAACGCCATCCGTGAACAGAACCGTCAGGTCGCCGCCGGTGCCCTCGGCGCGCCGCCTTCGGATGCCGGCAACAGCTTCCAACTGTCGATCAACGCCCAGGGCCGTTTGGTTTCCGAGGAAGAGTTCGAGAACATCATCATCCGTGTCGGCGACAACGGTGAGATCACCCGCCTACGCGACATTGCCCGCATTGAACTCGGCTCCAACCAGTACGCCCTGCGCTCCTTGCTGGACAACCAGCCGGCGGTCGCCATCCCGGTATTCCAACGTCCCGGCTCCAACGCCATCGATATTTCCGACTCGGTGCGCGAGCGCATGGCCGAGCTGAAGAAGTCCTTCCCGCAAGGCATGGACTACGAAGTGGTGTATGACCCGACCATTTTCGTCCGCGGCTCCATCGAGGCAGTGGTGCACACCCTGCTCGAAGCTGTCGTGCTGGTGGTGCTGGTGGTCGTGCTGTTCCTGCAGACCTGGCGTGCTTCGATCATTCCGCTGGCTGCCGTGCCGGTGTCCTTGATCGGTACCTTCGCGGTCATGCACATGTTCGGCTTCTCGCTCAACGCCCTGTCGCTGTTCGGCCTGGTGCTGGCCATCGGTATCGTGGTGGACGACGCCATCGTCGTGGTGGAGAACGTCGAACGTAACATCGCCCTGGGCAAATCGCCGGTCGAGGCCACTCGCCAGGCCATGAAAGAGGTGACCGGCCCCATCGTCGCCACGGCCCTGGTGCTGTGCGCCGTGTTCGTGCCGACGGCCTTCATCTCCGGCCTTTCGGGGCAGTTCTATCAGCAGTTCGCACTGACCATCGCCATTTCCACGGTGATCTCGGCCATCAACTCGCTGACCCTGTCGCCCGCCCTCGCCGCCATCTTGCTCAAGGACCATCACGCGCCGAAAGATGCCTTCTCTCGTGGGCTCGACAAGCTCTTCGGCGGCTGGCTGTTCGCCCCGTTCAACCGCATGTTCGAACGCGCCAGTAACCGCTACGTCGGTACTGTGCGTCGCGTGCTGCGTGGTAGCAGCATCGCCATGCTGATCTACGGTGGCCTGCTGGTGCTCGGTTACCTGGGCTTCTCCAGCACGCCGGCCGGCTTCGTGCCGCAACAGGACAAGCAGTACCTGGTGGCCTTCGCGCAGTTGCCGGATGCCGCCACCCTGGATCGCACCGAGGCGGTGATCAAGCGCATGAGCGAAATCGCCGGCAAGCATCCGGGCGTGGAAAACACCGTGGCCTTCCCGGGCCTGTCGATCAACGGCTTCACCAACAGCCCCAACAGCGGCATCGTTTTCGTCACGCTCAAGGACTTCAGCCTGCGCAAAGACGCAAACCTGTCTGCCGGCGCCATTGCCGCCGAGCTCAATGGCCAGTTCAGTGAGATTCAGGAGGCCTACCTCGCCATCTTCCCGCCACCACCAGTACAGGGGCTGGGCACCATTGGCGGCTTCCGCCTGCAGATCCAGGACCGTGGCAACCTGGGCTATGAAGAGCTGTATACGCAGACCCAGAACATCCTCAACAAGGCCCGCCAGTTGCCGGAGCTGAACCCGATGTCGGTGTTCACCAGCTACCAGGTCAACGTGCCGCAGGTCGATGCCGCCATCGACCGTGAAAAGGCTAAGACCCATGGCGTGGCCATCGATGACATCTTCGACACCCTGCAGGTGTACCTGGGCTCGCTGTATGCCAACGACTTCAACCGTTTCGGCCGCACCTATCAGGTCAACGTCCAGGCCGACCAGCAATTCCGCCTGGAGCCGGAGCAGATCGGTCAGCTCAAGGTACGCAACAACCGTGGCGAGATGGTGCCGCTGTCGACCTTCGTCAAGGTCGATGACAGCGCAGGTCCTGATCGGGTGATGCACTACAACGGCTTCCTTACCGCCGAGATCAACGGTGCCGCCGCGCCGGGTTACAGCTCGGGCCAGGCCGAAGCAGCGATTGCCAAACTGCTCAAAGAGGAGCTGCCGATCGGCATGACCTTCGAGTGGACCGATCTGACCTACCAGCAGATCCTCGCCGGCAATACCGCGATCTTCATCTTCCCGCTCTGCGTGCTGCTGGCCTTCCTCGTGCTGGCCGCCCAGTACGAAAGCTGGAGCCTGCCGCTGGCGGTGATCCTGATCGTGCCGATCGTGCTCTTCACCGCCATCACCGGGGTGATCATCGCGGGCCTCGACAACAACATCTTCACCCAGATCGGCCTCATCGTGCTGGTGGGCCTGGCCTGCAAGAACGCGATCCTGATCGTCGAGTTCGCCAAGGAGAAACAGGAAGAAGGGCTTGATCGTGTCGCAGCCGTGCTGGAAGCCTGCCGCCTGCGTCTGCGCCCGATTCTGATGACCTCGATCGCCTTCATCATGGCCGTGGTACCGCTGGTGCTGTCCAGCGGTGCAGGTGCCGAGATGCGCCATTCCATGGGTGTGGCGGTGTTCTCCGGGATGATCGGTGTGACCTTCTTCGGTCTGCTACTGACACCTGTGTTCTATGTCCTGATCCGCGGTTCCGTCGAAAAACGCGAAGCCCGCAAAGCCGCCCGTTTGCAGGAGTCGCATGCATGAAAGCCTTTGCCCCCGCCCTCCTGACCCTGGCGCTGTCGGCCTGCGCCGTTGGTCCGGACTACCGAACGCCGGTGACCGATCCAGCGCGCATTGCCGCGCTGGAAGCGGCCGATTACGACCGCAGCCGTTTCGAAGCCGCCTGGTGGCAGCAATTCGACGACCCGACGCTGAATCAACTGGTGCAGCGTTCGCTACAGGACAACCGCGAACTGCACGTGGCCTTCAACCGCCTGCGTGCGGCACGGGCGATCCGTGATGATGTGGCCAATGACCGTTTCCCCACGGTCACTAGCCGCGCCAGTGGCGAATTCGGCAAGGCTCAGCAACCGCCAACCAGCGATGAACGCATCCGTCAGGAGCGCTACGACCTGGGCTTGGACATGGCCTGGGAAGTGGATCTGTTCGGCCGCATCCAGCGCCAACTGGAAGCCAGCGAAGCCCGAATCGAACTGGCAGAGGCTGACTACTACCAGTTACAGGTCAGCCTGATTGCCGAACTGGTCGATGCCTACGGCACCTTGCGTGGCGCGCAGCTGCGCGAAAACATCGCCCGCGAGAACCTGAAGAACCAGCAGGATTCACGTTCCATCACCGAGCAATTGCGCGATGCCGGCGTTGGCAACGAGCTGGACGTGCTGCGTGCCGATGCACGCCTGGCCGCCACCGAAGCCAGCCTGCCGCAACTGCAGGCGCAGCAGGTGCGTGCACAGAACCGCATCGCCACCCTGCTCGGCCAGCGCCCAGAGCAATTGCAGGTCGACCTGACGCCCAAGCCATTGCCGGTGATCGCCAAGGCGCTGCCGATTGGCAACCCGGCCGAACTGCTGCGTCGTCGCCCGGATATCCAAGCCGCCGAGCGCCAGCTGGCGGCGGCCACCGCTGAAGTCGGTGTCGCCACCGCGGATCTGTTCCCGCGCGTCAGCCTGTCCGGTTTCCTGGGCTTCACTGCCGGCCGCGGCTCGCAACTGGGTGCATCGGCGGCACGCGCCTGGGGCGTCGCACCCAGCATCAGCTGGGCCGCGTTCGATCTGGGCAGCGTGCGTGCACGCCTGCGTGGTGCCGAGGCCGAGGCCGATGGCGCACTGTCGCAGTACGAGCAGCAGGTCCTGCTCGCGCTAGAGGAATCGGAAAACGCCTTCAGCGATTACGCCAAACGCCAGCAACGCCTAGTGGCCCTGGTGCGCCAGGCCGAAGCCAGCCGTGCAGCAGCTGATCAGGCGGCAATTCGCTACCGCGAAGGCACCGTGGATTTTCTCGTGCTCTTGGATGCCGAACGTGAACGCCTGGCTGCCGAAGATGCCCAGGCCTCGGCCGAGGTGGAGCTGTACAGCGGCATCGTCGCTATCTACAAAGCGCTTGGCGGTGGCTGGCAGCCACAGGCCTGAACCCTCTCCCCTCCTTCGCTTGGCAGTTGCTTGCAATCGAAGGAGGGGTATATATGAAGTTGTCGAATTTCCTTTCTTCTAATTATTTCTGATTGGCATTCCTGTCCAGGCACTCAGTATTTATAAATGCCACATCATGGCAATATGCCCGCATCGCCATAGATAATTAATCTTTCAAAAGATCAGCCATACATCGGATGGCGGCGATTTAACTTGCCTTGCTGGTGGTATCAACTATAACTCTCCAGACTTGGAACTATTTACCTAACCAATAAATATTAAAATACCTTGCTTATGACTCACAGGCATTTAAATAGGTGAATTCATGCACGGTCGTACCGAATTAAGCCGTGCATATTAAGTGCTTCCGATAGGTGGACTGCAAAGCATCCATCATGCCAAGAAACAACCTGCGAGCGCTGTATCTGCCCGTCAAGGTAAAGGAGTTCGTATGCTGGGTTCGCTTGACCATCCCAGACGCCTGTTGATCGTGGAACCTGTAAGTGACTGCGAGCGACTCATTCCCGAGCTGCAAGCGAATAAATGGTTAGTCGACCACGCTGACCTCAATAGCAAGATCGATCCGATTTATGATGTGTGCGTCATTTGCCTACAAGCGCACCATCTCGACTACCTGGAACGGATAAAACAACAGATTCGTGACAGCCAGACCGAGTGGATCGCGGTAATGAGTGACAGCCTGCGAGGTAATACGGGGCTGGCAAACTTCATATATGAATGGTTCTTCGATTTTCACACGCTTCCTTTTGACTTATCCCGCCTGCATTGCACACTGGGCCGCGCCTCAGGCATGGCCCGTCTGTATCGTCGTATCACCTCGCCCCCGACACTAACGGCTGGAGAGTTATTGATCGGTCAAAGTCAGTCGACTCAAGAGCTACGTCGCTTGATTGACAAGATTTCCCCAACTGATGCCTCTGTCCTGATAACGGGTGAAAGCGGCACAGGCAAAGAGCTGGTTGCGCGCCGTCTGCACAACCAGTCTCGGCGGGCCGCAGGCCCTTTCGTGGCGATCAACTGTGGTGCCATCTCCGAGCAGTTGATCCACTCCGAGCTGTTCGGTCACGAAAAGGGAGCATTCACCGGCGCCAGTCAACGCAAGATTGGTCGTATCGAGTCAGCGGAAGGAGGAACGTTGTTTCTCGACGAGATAGGTGACCTGCCCCTGGAAATGCAGGCGAACCTGCTGCGCTTCCTCCAGGAAATGACCTACGAGAGGGTTGGCTCCAGCAAGAGTATGACGGCAAATGTACGTGTACTGGCAGCGACCCACATAGACCTCGAGGCGGCCATCTGTGCGGGGCGGTTTCGCGAGGATCTCTATTACCGCTTGAATGTGCTGCAGATACAGACGACCCCTCTGCGCCTGCGCAAGGAAGACATTGCCTTGTTCGTCGAGCATTTCTCTCGCCAGTACGCCAGCGAGATAGGCCGTCGCCCGCGCAAATTCAGTGATAGCGCAATGAACACGCTGATGAGCCACGACTGGCCCGGAAACGTGCGAGAGCTGGCCAACCGTGTCAGGCGTGCTCAGGTTCTCGCCGAGGGCCGCCAGATAGAAGCACACGATATCGGCCTGACCGTAACCGCCTCCATGCCTTGCCGCCCCCTAGATGACTACTTGCTGAGCGCCGAACGCCAGGCGCTCGAAGATGCCCTGATGCATTACTCGACCAACATGAGTAACGCCGCACGTTCGCTGGGTGTGTCACGACCGACCTTCTACCGATTGCTGCACAAACACCAACTGCGCTGACACAGCTGTTCAGAAGTAGTAGGGAAATTTGATGCTGAACGAGAAGTCCGGCGCGTCGGGTGTCAGTCCGATTGACAGGTTGGGCACGATGGTCAGCTTGTCGCTCGCCGCAAAGGTCATGCCTATGTTGAAGTAAGCGGCGTTGGCATCGCTGCCAGCGATGGTCTGCCAGCCCTGCCCTTCAGGCTTGATCTTGCTCCGCTGACTGATCAGCTCACTGAACGACATCGACATGCTTGCACGTTCGTTGAGCGCGAACGCCACACCCAGGCCGAACTGAAACCAATTGCCCAGATCCACCTTGCCCGGCACCTTGACCCCTCGCTGCGGGCTGATGTCGTCATAGCTTTCCTCAAGGTTGTAGGTGTACGAAAAATTGCCAAACACCACTGTGGGATCGAGGGTCTTGACCAACGTGATACCGGGCGTGATGGACCACACGCCGTTGCCCGTCGGCAGATCTTCCGGAATGCTCAGGTTGTCGTTCCCCACCACGCGGTCGAGCTTTATCCCGTAGGGTTCAACACCGGTCGGAGCCTTGACCCTCAAGCTCAGGACCACGTCCGGGCTGCCTTCGTCTTCATCCAGCAACTTGTAGGCAATGCCCATGTTGACGTCTCCGAGCCGGGCATCACCCGTCACGGTCGCCTCACTGACCGATGTGCTGGAACCGCCAGCGCCTGCCGACTGATAGGTACTTTCGCGGTAGATCCACGGCGTGTTGATATCCAGCTGCCAACGTTGTGCCCAGTTGTAGCGGCCGGTCAGATCGAAAGTGAAGGTGTCGGCATTGATCTGATCCACGCCGATATTGCCCAGGAAGATCGCATCCAGGGCCAGAAAACCGTTGAGAAACAGCTGGCGTGAATCGTAGTGGCTGTAGGTGATTCCTGGTTCGATGCTGAACGTACCGCCGCCGAAGAAACCACTCGCCTCCTGATACAGGTTTTCCACGCTCGCGGGAGGCTCGGCGTTATCTTTCAAGGCAGTTCCATACCCGGCCGACGCTTCTGCACTGGCCATCTGAGGGTTGCGTGACTGAGGCGTAGCGCCGTTACCTGCCGCTGCCGCCCTGCCCTCGATCTGGCGCAACCGCTGCTCAAGCACCATCAAGGCGTTCTGCTGTGTCTGATAACTGGCGCGCAGCCCTTGCAATTCCTTCTGCAGGGCCTCGACCTGGGAGTCGTCGGCCGCAAAAGCCACCAGACTGAAACAGACACTCATGCTGAACGTGACGAAGACGCCATATGCTGGGCGCATATACCGGATCCTTGTGCCGTGTGGACACCTGTCAGTAGCCGTGAGGGCGCAAGGCCCGAATTTGCTCGATGCAGTTCTCGAGGTTGAGATTTCGCGGGTTATCACGTAGCGCGACGTTCAGGGCCGCCAGGTTGCGGACGTTGTTCAGGGTGCCGGAGATATTGGCGTGCTGCGCCACGCCGCCACCGATTTGCTGGCTACTGGAACCCTGCCCCTGGCTGGCATTCAAGGCGATGCTGATACCGCCGGCGCGAGTGCTGACGTGAACCAGGCCGGCTGCATTGCTGAAGTCCTGGCTACCGTTCCAGGGCTGTGCATCGGGATCGACAGGTACGTCGCCATTGCCCGTTGTAATTCGTAGCCGCAGATCATTCAGGCCGGTATTGAGATCACCGGCCGTGCGCACGCTTTGCACGATGCCTTGCACGTTTTCCAGGCCAGCACCGCCAGTGATGGTGCCACTGCCTGCTGTAACGTTGCCGTTGCCATTGCCGGGCGAACTGATCTGGCGTACATAGAGCGACGGCTGGATCTGACCATTGGCCACGTTCAGGGCCACCTCAGCACCGATGACCTGGCCCGCACTGTTCTGCCAGGTAGACGTCATCACCACACCGAAACTGATGATGCGATCCGGCAACACATAGCGACCCCGCAGTTGCGCCAGTTCCTGATCGCTGACCTCGACGGGCTGGAACAAGGTGCTGGCGCCAACCGGTAGACTGGCGGCGAGAATGCTCGCCGCTAGCCATAGTTTTTTGTGCATGACCAACCTCCTGGGCAATCGGCCCAAGTTGGTTAAAAGAAGTCACTCTGGATGAAACCGAACTCCATCAGTTCGGCGTCCCTGACGGGACTGAAGTGATCGATGCGGCGCTTCGCCGTCAGCGGTTCCGGTGGTGTCAGCAGTGCATTTTCGCGGTCGTAGCCAGGGCCGATCAGCGCGAAAACGATACCGTTCCATCCCTTGCTGAACTCGCTGAGCCCCATCTTCTTGTGCCCCAGCACGGGGTCGCCGATATAGACGTAGCCGCGGTAGGTACGCTGCAGCACGACAAAGTGCTTGTAGCCACGGACATCGAGCAAAACGATGGCGGGAATCTTGATGCTGTCCAACTGCTGGGCATCAATGCGATAACCACGCGCTCTCAGTCCCAGCGTTGCGGCGTAGTTCTTCATGTCGAGCATGGAAAATCCTTGAGTGCGTACCAGATCGGCATCCGCACTGGCCAGCATGCCCCTGATCACATCCTCTTCGCGCAGCGCCAAGCCGTAAGCCTGGTTGAGAATCGTCGCCATGGCCGCTGCACCGCAGCTGAAATCGGTTTGCTGCTCGACCAGGTTGGAAAAACGCCGCTCACGGATGCTCTCCACCTGTATATGGGCCAAACCACCATTGGGCAGCACGGCAAGGCGTAGTTCTGCAGCACCGGCCAGCGAACAGAGAGCCAGGCAAAGGCAGCAGGTAAAAAATCGAGATCTGGAGCCGAACATGGTGCCTCCAGCAGAAGGAGGCGGCGCTATCGATACAGAACGGCAGCGCCGCCATTTCCCTACTGAGCTACACAGGCGTTGCAGCCGGCGGCGATAGCCAGGCTGTTGCTTTGCTGATTACCACCACCGGCGGCAATGTTGACGCCCACGTTGCCCGAGGCATTGGCCAGCGAATCGCTCAGGCTGGCGTTATTGACCACCGGGGTCTGTGGAGTGCGCGGGTTATAGCCGCCACCGCCGAATCCGAAGCCGCTGGCTACAGTGGGCAGGGCTGCATCGACCTCGAACACGTCGCCAAGCTTGTTCTCCGTCTCGTTGCCGCTGGAGGTCTGGGTAATAGTCGACGCCGCAGTAGCGACCAGGGCGTTCTCCGACGCGGCGATCGACATGTCGTTTTTCTGTTGGTTGTAGTTGCCGGCTGCAACGTTGATCGCAACGTTGCCGGTCGCTTCGTTGGCACTGCCCAGCACGCTGGCATTGTTGGGGTTGCCGTAATTGGTCAGGGTGTTGTTATAAGCCTGCTGATCCACACCAATGCTGGCACTGGCACTGCTGGAGGCGAGACCTCCGAACACGAACGCGGCATCGGCGGTCGCAATGGCTGCAGCATTGGCCTGCTGGTTGTTGTCACCGGCGGCCACGTTGACACCGACGTTACCCGCTGCACCATCCAGCGATCCATCAATGCTGGCCGTGTTCTTGGTCTCGTTGTTGATCACATCGTTGCTGTGATTGATTTGCGTGTCGTCGACGCTCGCGTTGGCGCCATTGGGGTTACCGTAGCCACCTCCGAAGCCTTCGGCCTGGACAGTGGTTGCCAACATCGCGGCCAGAGCAAAAGCCAGAGGACTTAGCAGTACTGAGTGTTTCATGGTGTTCTCCTTGCGGTTTTGGGTGTTGACCTTTGTTGCGGCAGGGCTCAATCCACCACCCTGATGCTGAGGTGATTGGCAGAACGGTTGCCAATACCCGCACTCTGGTTCAACTGCACCACGCCACGGCTACCGGCGAAGGCCTCGTTGCTCATGTCAACTCGACGCTCGCCACCCAGGGTGGATACGGTTGAAGCTGAATCGTTGGGGCGCGTTACGCTCTGAGCGAGAACGCTGTCATCCAGACTCTCCGGCGCGGCGATCAGCGCCACGCTTGCAGAATTGATCTGCTGGTTGGCGATGCCAGCGGCCTGGTTGATGCCGACAATGCCGCTGCCATTGCTGAAAGAATCGCCGGTGATGGAGGCTTGGGTATCAAGTGGCAATGTGCGCTGGAGGAGGTTTTCCTGCCGCTGCACCACGGTGTTCGTAGCCACGCCATCCACCCCCACAGCAAGGGTGCGAGTGTTTACCTGCTGCTGCAGATGGCCCGCAGCCTGGTTGACAGCCAGATTGCCCTGGTAAGCCTGGCCACTGGCGTCGATGCTGGCGCTCATGCTGTCGGCCTCCGCCGACAGGCTGAGCAGCAGCACAATGGAAAACAGCCAATGCTCGCGCATGTCAGCGCCCTCCTATGCTCTGCAAAGGGCGCAAACCTTGCTGCACGCTGCGATTGACCTGATCGGCAATGCCGTTGCTGCGTGCACCTCCCGCGTGGCCCGAACCAAGAACGGGAATACCTTGGTGAGTAGCGGTAGGAATTGGTGTGCCGAGACTTCCCTGGAGCAATCGCTGCGGAAGTGCCAGACCGCTGGAAACGCCGGCAAAGTCGCTGTCACCGAGCTCGCCAGTGACCCCTGTGGCGATGCTGCCGGGATTGACCACGCGCGGATGTGGATCCGGGACGATTGGATTGACCGTTGCCACGCGCGTCTGCACATCGCGGCTGATGATCACGTCGCCATCACCCGCCTGGGCTACGCCCACCAGCATGGTTACCAAGACCAATATGCAGCAATCCCGCTTCATGCTCGGCATCCTCTCAAGGGTGTCGCTCAATGAGCACACCACTCTCGAAGACAAAGCATGGCTTGGGCCAATATTTACTTATGCTTTTAGAACAATCACTTACAGAAATGTCTTAACTAAGACGAGAGCGTTTTGTTAAGCAGCTGAGACAGCCCAGACCGCACAGAACATCCGATAAAAGCGTCGCGACCGCTCAAGCCCGAGGGTTTCTGTGGGAAAAGTGGGAGTGTTAAGCGCCTGATTCAGATTGAGCCGGTGCAACGCCATCCGTTGCTCCAGCGAGTCAACCAGGAAGATAAATAAACTCTGCTGTCATTCGTTACTGGCGCATAAACCGCTAATGCGCGAACTGGCAATACACCTGGCTAGCCGACCTCAACGCGATTACGCCCCAGCGCCTTGGCGCGATAAAGCGCTGCATCAGCTCGCTGCAACAACGTCTGCAGGGGAAGTTCTGCCTCGGCCTGCATGGCTGTTACACCTACGCTGATGCTGACGTGGCCTAAGGGCGAACGAACATGAGGCAAGGCCAGCGCCGCCACTGACTGCACCAGTTTCTCCGCCATGCCCTGCGCACTGGCCAGACTGGTAGCCGGTGCCAGGAAAACGAACTCTTCGCCGCCATAGCGCGCCACCAGATCGCTGGAACGGCTGATGGTCGTGGCCAGCGCAAGCGCAACCTGTTGCAGACAACTGTCACCTGCGAGGTGTCCGTAATGGTCGTTGTAAGCCTTGAACCAATCGACATCCACCACCGCCAGGGCCAACGGCTCGCCCATTCGCTGGGCGCGTTTCCACTCCTTGGCCAATACCTCGTCGAAATGACGACGGTTGGCGATGCTGGTCAAGGCATCGGTGAGGCTCAGGGTTTCCAATCGGCTGTTGAGCACCTGCAGCGCTTCGGTCCGTTCAGCTACACGCGCCTCCAGCTCACGCTCGGAGCGTTGCAGGCTTTGCACCAGTTGCTCCTGCGTCTGCAACAACCTGGCCTGCGCCTGGAGCTTTTCCTGGCGCATGACGTTGATACGGTCAGCCAGGGCGAAGGCCAGCAACAGCATCTCCAGCGACGAGCCGATCTGCAGACCGTCCACGGTAAAGGCGTTGGTCGGCAATATGCCCATGGCGCGCAAGCTGGTGGTGGCCCCGCCGAGAATCAGCAGGCCGAAGGCTGCGAGAAAGAAGTAGGCACTGCGTTGACGCTTCAAGGCGCAGGCCAAAGCCACCCCCATCATCACGAAGGCCGTGAGCAGATTGACCACGACGGCCACACGTGAAACCTGCGGTAAGGCAACGGCATAGAGCAGAGGGGAAGCCAGGTACAACGCCACCAGCGCCAGCAACCAGCGGTCGACCCGCGGCAGCAGACGGGCTGTCTGCAGCATGCTGCGCATGAATAACAGCATGCCGCTCAGCGCCAGTGATGCCCCCGAGTAATAGGCCACGTTGGAGTTGAGTGGCAGGCCGAACAGCGTCCAGTCCGGTGCCATGCCGTTCTTGATGGTTAAGGCGCAGACGGCGCACAGTACGAAGGTCACGTAGAGCAAGTAGATACGTTCTCGCAGGGCGATGAACAGCATCAGGTTGAACAAGATCATCGCGACGGCAATGCCCATATAGCCGGATCGCGCCATGTAGTCCTCGCGCTCGTAGGCCTGAAAACCTTCGACGGACCAAAGCTGCAGCGGCACCAGAAGGCCAATGCTCGACTCGACCCTCAGGTAGACCGCCTGCTGCGAGTGCGCCGCAAGGTACAGCGGGAAGACGAAGTTGCGGTTGTCATAGGCCTTGCTGGTTTGCGGTCGATCCGCCCCGGTGCGCCAGGCGCGATAGCCGCCCTGCTCGTTCGGCAGGTAGGCATCGACATGGGAGATACGCGGGTTGTCCACCACCAGCAAACGGTTCAGCGCCTGGTCGCTGGAATTGCCAATATCCAGGCGAAACCAGTAAGCCGAACGCGTGAACCCCAGGGCGAAGGACGCGCTAGCGGCCTGCTCGACGCGAAATCGCCCAGCGACCTCGGCAGAGCGGACATCCACCAGCGTCAGCGCGCGCGAGGGATCTTCCAGCAACCCGACATGGGTGGTCAGGATCAACGGCTCCTGATCCATCGCCGTAGCATCGAGCTGGCGAACACCCGCCCAGGCCGACGAAGCGAATATCGACAGGCTGAGCAGTATCCAGAGGGCGAACCGAAAACGCTGATGGGTGTTCATGCGGGATATCGACTGGCGTTCGAATGACACCAGCTCGCGAGTGATCACAGGAAGGCGAGTCTACAAGACAACTCAGGGCGCTGCCAAAGTGCCATGACGATCAGAGCAGCGCCTTACCGATCATTGCTGCCAATACCAGCAGGCAAGCCAATCCCACCCCGTAGGCCAGGCTCCGCCAGGGTTGCCAGCCGCCCAGGTACGTCAGCGTATGGATTGCACGGGCGACGGTGAATGCGCAGAACAGCAAACCCGTCACGTCGTCCGGCGTCTGCAGCGCAATGGCAAGAGCGCCGAGCACGAAGAACAGCGGAATATTCTCCAGGTCGTTGGCCCAGGCACGGGCAGCACGCCGTACCTGGGGTAAATCCTGCGCCATCACGGCGCGGCCAACGAAGGCTGCATCCTCGACATTGGCGAAGGCTCGATACCTGAGCCGGAAGTAGCCCTGGTAACAGGAGATCACCAGCATCTTCAGAAACAGCGCCAGCACGCATAGACCGTACAACTGCAAAAGACCGTTCACCGCCGCAGCTCCAGCGGGCGCGTGCGCAAGAAGCCCTCGACCACGATGTAGGTCAGCGGCCCGATGGAGGCGAAGACCACGGTCAGTGCCAGGTACGGCAGGATCGAAAACAGCGAGCGACCCTTGGCCCGTGCGTCCCGGTACATCCAGAGTGCGGCCAGCGATGCCAGCAGATAGAGATCGATGACCACCTGAGCGGTGTCGGGCCGCGACAGCAGCTCCAGGCCGAAAGCGAGCAGAGACTGCTCGGCCATCGCCATGCTCCAGGCGGTATAGAGCGAGAACGCCAGCAAGGCGGCGAGTGCGAGGTAAGGTCTGCTCATGGGCGGCTCCTGATCGATGATGCGAGCAACTTAGTGATAGGCCCGCCCCACGCTCAATGACCTGTCAGGTCATAGACGTCGCCTCACCCGAACTGCCAGACTCTGCGCATGAATGCCCATCTGCCGCCTCGCACGCTCCCTGCCACGTCCGCAGGCCTACAACTGCGCATGCTCCGTCGCCAGGCAGACCTCAGCCAGCTCGACCTGGCCCTGATCACCGGCATGTCCCAGCGCCATATCAGTTGCATCGAAACCGGTCGCGCCAGGCCGAGCCCTGCCACCCTGCACGCCCTGCTGATGGCACTTGAAGCTCCGTTGGAACAGTGCAACAACCTGTTCCTGGCCGCCGGCTATGCACCGCGCTACGGTTCCTTGCCGCTCACTTCGCCATCTCTGGAGGCCATCCGTAGCGCCATCGGCCATGTGCTGCAAGCCAACAACCCCGCCCCGGCGATCGTCCTCGGCAGTCAATGGCAGGTCATGGCTGCCAACGCCAGTACGGCCGCACTGTTCGCCCTGCTGGGATTACCAGCGAATGCCACCGATGAACTCAACCTGCTGGTGACGCTGTTGCAGCCAGGTGGCCTGGGCGATCATCTGCTCAATGCCGACGAAATCCGCTCGGTCGCCTGGCAACGCGCCTCTCGTGAAGCCCTGGAGAATCCTGAGCTGGCCACTCTGCTGGCAGGCTTGCCGATGCCATCCGGGCCGGCGTCGCTGGCCAACGACGCTCCCCCGCTGGTGATGACCCACATCGACTCACCCGAGGGGCAACTGAGCTTTCTCTCCACCTTCACCACCTTTGGCATGCCGCTGGACATCACGGTAGCCTCGTTGCGTATCGAGCACCTAATCCCTGCAGACCCGCACACCTGGCAGGTCATGACCCAGGCCTACGAAAACAGCATCAGGCCCTCGACATGACCCAGCAAATCCAGGATGCCCTGGACCTCCTGAGTCGCCACGTTGGTAATGCCCGGAGACAGATCGAAGTACTACGCACGGCTTCCAACGCCCGATAGACTGCCCCTTGGAACTGCCAGGGAGATGCCAATGACAACCGATCAGATCGCCGCCTTCTGCCTCGCCCTGCCGGGTGCTCGCGAAGACCTCAAATGGGGCAGTAACCAGGTGTTTTCCGTGGCGGGCAACAAGATGTTCGCCATCCTCCACTTCATTGGCGAGGACCTGGCCTTCAAGGTCGATAGCGACCTGTTTCTCGGCTATGTCGATCGGCCGGGCATCCGCCCTGCGCCTTATCTGGCCCGCGCTCACTGGGTCAGCATGAGCGCCCAGCGCTTGCCATTGGGCGACGATGAACTGCGCCAGTTACTCACGCGCTCGCATCAACTGGTGGTGCGCAAGCTGCCCAAACGCCTGCAACCCGGCTTGCTACTGGACGAATAAGGGGATGTGACAGGCGATGTAGGCGCCATCGAGCAACAGCAGATCGATCCAGAGCAGTTGATGAGCGACAACGATCAGCCAGAAAACGGCTTGATAGGACACTTTGCGCGTCTTGTGCCGGAAGGTCTGCTGCGCGATCAAAGCCCCCGGCCAACCACCGGCCAGCTCGACCAGGTGCAGGGTGTTTTCTGCCGTGCGCCGGCTACCGCTCTGAGCACTGCGTTTATCCAGCCAGTACTGCAGAAAACTCAGCACGCTGGCCAGCAGATAAAGCGGCAATACCCACCAGAGCCCCTTGCCGAACAGTTTCACGGCGCCAAGCGACGGCAGGACACAGAGCAAAGCAAGCATCAAGGCCTTGCTAGAGAAGTGCTGGATGGAGCCCTGCGTCGCTGGCCGATGCGTGAGTTTGGCGGCAGGCTTTCGCGCTACGGGTGCAGCCTTGCCAGGCGTTTTCGGTTTACGCCGGATCGCCTGACGGTCAAGGCTCAGCTCGCCAGCCAGGCGCAAATGCTCGGCACGCGGCCGACCGCGCGGGTCACGCCCCTCGATGAACAGCACCTCGTCGCCCGGCTGCGGGCGACGGTCACCGCGCATTACCGAGATATGCGCGAAGACCTCGGCACCTCCGTCCTGCGGCAGGATGAAGCCAAAGCCCTTGGCATCGTCCCAGCTTTTCAGGCGCCCCTTGCGCTCGTTGCCGATCACGGTTGCGCCGTGCTCCAGTCGATCAAGTGCAACTGCCAGGTGGCGAGAATCACCAGGCCGAAGGCGATGCGGTACCAGGCGAACACCGCGTAACTGTGGCTGGTGATGAACTTGAGCAAGGCACGCACGGTAATCATCGCCACGATGAAGGTGCTGACGAAGCCGATGGCGAAGATCGGCAAGTCGCTCATCTGCAGGATGTCGCGGTACTTGAACAGCGAATAGACCGTGGCCGCGACCATGGTCGGCATGGCCAGGAAGAAGGAGAACTCGGTGGCAGCCTTGCGCGACAGGCCGAATACCAGGCCGCCGATGATGGTGGCGCCTGAACGCGATGTGCCCGGAATCAGCGCCAGGCATTGAGCGAAACCGACCTTGAGCGCCAGCTTCCAGGTCATGTCGTCGACCGACTCGGCCTTGATCGCGTGTTCGCGCTTCTCCGCCCAGAGCATGATGACGCCGCCGATGATCAGCGCCATGGCCACGGTGATCGGATTGAACAGCCAGTGCTCGATCAGGTCGGCGAAGGCCAGACCGAAAATCACTGCCGGGATGAACGCCAGCAGCAGATTGAAGGTGAAACGCTGGGCTTTCGGGTCATTGGGCAAGCCCACGACCACGCCGAGCACTTTCGCTCGGAACTCCCAAATGACCGCCAGAATGGCGCCGAGTTGGATAATGATCTTGAACGCTGTAGCGGTTTCGCCATTGAAGCCCAGCAAGTCACCGACCACGATCAGGTGCCCGGTGCTGGAAATGGGCAGGAACTCGGTCAGGCCTTCCACTATGCCCAAAATCAGGGCCTGAAAGGCCATCCAGATATCCATCAAATCCCCCAAAGCGCGGCAACTACCTACGCGTAAATTTAGAACGTGGAGCGTGGCCCCGGCCGTGGGACACAAGTCAATCGTGGAGGTTCCTGGCAGCGGTCTAACGCGGTGCTATTCAGGTTCTTTGCCGGGCTGCCGAAATGCTATCAGACAACTAGAGTGAATAATGCCTCGATGTGACAGTATTGCCCTGTGCCCGTCGAGGCAGACCTGAAGCCGACAATTACAACAATCAGGAATTCGTCCATGAACAGCTTGCGTAGTCTTCCCATCAGCCGACGTCTTTGGCTGATTCTCGCGTTGGCCATCCTGACGCTGGTCTTGCAGGGCGCCTATATGCTGCGCCAGATCCACACCGACCTGTACAACGGCAAATCGGAAAAGACCGAGCATGTGGTACAGAGTGCCGCCGGCATTCTCAAGCACTTCCACAGCCTGGAAAGTGCCGGCAGTCTGAGCCGCGAAGAAGCGCAAAAACAAGCCATGGAAGTGGTCCGCGGCCTACGCTATGACGGCCAGGAGTACTTCTGGATCAACGACATGACGCCCGTCATGCTCATGCACCCGATGAATGCCAAGCTCGAGGGCCAGAACCTTTCCGGCTTCAAGGACCCGGACGGCAAGGCGCTGTTCAACGAGATGGTCGCCATCACCCGCAGCCAGGGGGCCGGTCAGGTTGACTACCGCTGGCCGAAGCCCGGTGCCAGTGATCCGGTACCGAAAATTTCCTATGTCGAGCTGTTCCAGCCCTGGGGCTGGATCATCGGCTCTGGCGTCTATGTCGATGACGTGCAGGCGGAGTTCCGCGCCCAGGCGATGAAAGCCATGAGCATCGGCCTGCTGATCGCCGTCTTGCTGGCGGCGCTGGTGGTGCTGATTACCCGCAGCATCGTGCAACCGCTGCAGGCGGCAGTGGACGCCATGGCCAACATTTCCAGCGGCGAAGGCGACCTGACCCGCAATCTCGACACCCATGGTCGTGACGAACTCACCGCGCTGGCCACCTATTTCAATGCCTTTACCGAGAAGCTGCGCCACGTGATTCGGCAGATGCTCGACTCGGCAGGCTCGCTGGATCAGGCCGCACGCTCGCTGGGCGACATCTCCAGCGAGGCGCAGCGCCATAGTCAGCAACAGGCGCAGCAGATGGAGCTGGTGGCGACCGCCGTGAACGAGGTGACCTACGGCGTGCAGGACGTGGCGAAGAACGCCGAACACGCCTCCAGCGAGATGCACACTGCCGAGGATCAGGCCAGCCAGGGCCAGCAGAACATCGAAGCGAGCCTGCGCCAGATCGGCCAGCTTTCGGGCACCATCGACAAGGCGGTCGAAGTTATTCAGTCGCTGGCCAGCGAAAGCACGCAGATCGGCAGCGTGCTGGAGGTGATTCGTTCGATTGCCGAGCAAACCAACCTGCTCGCCCTCAACGCTGCCATCGAGGCTGCCCGTGCCGGCGAGCAGGGCCGTGGCTTCGCCGTGGTCGCCGACGAAGTGCGGCTGCTGGCGCAACGGACGCAAACCTCCACCGCCGAGATTCAGGGCATGATCGAGCGCCTGCAAGGCAACTCCGAGGCAGCGGTCAAGGTGATCAACGAAAGCAGTCGGGCCTCTCAACTGACCGTGGAGCAGGCCAGTCAGGCCGGCGAAAGCCTCGCCCAGATCGCCCAGTCACTGCGCAACCTCACCGGGCTCAATGCCTCGATCGCCAGCGCCACCCTGCAACAGTCCCACGTGGTGGAAGACATCAACCAGAACGTCACGCAGACGGCCGCACTGGCCCACAACACCGCTGAGTCTGCCGAGCAGTCGAGCGCGGCCAGTCAGCACCTCAAGCAACTGGCCGACCAACTCAATCGCCTACTCGGGCAGTTCCGCGTATGAGACAAGCATGAGCAGCATGCAGCATCAGGAGGTCGATTTCAGTCGACCGCAGAACCAGGACCTGGTCTGGGACCTGGACAGCATGGCCCGCCGAGAGCTGGCCGAGCGCTTCATCAAGCTGTTCGAGAACCGCCTGTGCGTCTATTCCGAATCGGTGGGGCAGCTGTACACCAACTACAGCCTGCATTTCCCCACCGATCTCGGTCGCAAGATGGTGGTACTGCCCAACCCCTATGCCTTTCACGACACCCTGCATGGCATCGATAGCCAGGCCATTCGCAAGACGGGCCTGTGCGTCTTGCCAGGCCGGGTTCTGGGCAAACCGGGCTTGCTACTCAGCACGCAGATCAAGGATGGTGGACCGGCGCCCAAGACCATGCCGTTCAAGCCCGCGCTGGCGCAGATCATCAGCAACCAGAAGAAGATCGGCGATCTGTTCCTGCCGGTGCTGATGAAGGGTGATCTGCGCGAGTTCGACCAGCAAATGCCCTATATCCACCTGCATCGCCTACAACTGGCGCGCCTTGAGCGACTGTCGAGCTTCGAGCGCGACGACATTCAGCAGACCATCACCCGCAAACTGCTGATGCTCTATCGACAAGCCGACAGCCTGGTGTGCTGAGTCGGCGTCCCCAGTACAATCGCCACCCTTTTCTCGTTTGAGGACGCCGGATGTCCTGGCTCGAACTCATTGCTGCCGGGCTCGGCATCGTGGCGGTCTGGCTGACCGTCAGACAGAACCCCTGGTGCTGGCCCATCGGCCTGGTAATGGTGCTGCTGTATGCCTGGCTGTTCTATGACTGGCGCCTGTATTCCAACCTGCTTCTGCAACTGCTGTTCGCCGCGCTGCAGCTGTATGGCTGGTGGCAGTGGACCCGCGGCGGCGAACGCCACGATGGGCGCACCGTCAGCCGCCTGGGCGTGGCCGCAGTGCTGACTGGACTGCTGAGCGGCGCGCTCGGTGCCGGGCTGCTCGGCTATCTCATGGCCACCTACACCGACGCCAGCTCGCCCTGGCTGGATTCGGCGCTGACCGCCTTCAGCCTGGTCGCGCAGTGGTGGATGGCACAGAAGCGTCTGCAATGCTGGACGCTCTGGGTGGTGGTGGACCTCTGCTATGTCGCCTTCTTTCTGTACAGCGAGCTGTTTCTCACCGCAGGCCTTTACGCGGCCTTCACGGCTCTGGCCATCAGCGGCTGGCTCAGCTGGCGACGCGACCCAGCACTGCGGAACGCAGTATGAAAGTTCTGGTGCTGACCGGCCCGGAGTCCAGCGGCAAGAGCTGGCTGGCGGCGGAAATACAGGCGCGCTTCGGTGGCGTGGTCGTGGGCGAGTACGTACGCCACTTCATCGACGCGCAACAGCGCGATACCTGCTACGCCGACATCGCCGAGATCGCGCGCGGCCAGTTGGCCTGGGAAGATGCGGCACGGGCAGCCACACCCGCACTGCTGATTCTCGACACGCACCTGTTGAGCAACATGCTGTGGAGCCAATGCCTGTTCGGCGATTGCCCCTCATGGTTGGAGGGAGAGCTGTTGGCGCGGCGTTATGACCAGCACCTGTTACTCGATCCCACCGGCGTGCCCTGGGTCGAAGACGGCCAACGCTGCCAGCCACAGTTGGTCGAGCGTCAGGCCTTTCATCAAGCCTGCAGAGACTGGCTGCTGGCTAACGGGCAGCGCTTCAGCGAACTGTCCGGCGACTGGGGCCAACGCCGCCAGGCCGCACTTGAGCATGTCGCAGCGCTACTCGGCTCAACTGATCAGCACGCTGGCCCAGGCCACTAGCAAGCTCAAGCACACCACCAGTGTCAGTGGCGTGCGCAGTGCCGGGTACCACTGTGGCGCCAGCCCCACCCGCACGGCGTGCATGTCGGCCAGGTACAGGCCGACGAAGGAGAACAGGAAGATCGGCAGCGACAAGCCCATGGGCAGCCCACCGGCCAGAGCAGCCCACCCCAGCAAAGGCGGTATCACCGACAGCCCCAGCTGCAACTTGGCCTTCTCGTCTGCCTCCTCGCCACGCATGGCCAAGCCCCAGTGAATGGCGCCCATGAAGGCCAGAATCACCGCGGAATAATCCAGCAATGCGTCAAGCACGAACGGACGCCAGCCCAAGGGAATCACCCAGATCCCCAGCGCGCCCCCGACGAATGGAACCAGCCCTGCATACCCCAGCAAAACAGCCAATTTTGGCGGCTTCTCGGCGTCGAACGGGTGCATGACAATCTCCTTGGCGACAGTTTGCCAAGCACCTTAGCAGCGTTTATCGCGCGTTACAGCAAGGGCCTCAGCGCAAGCGATGCTTGTGCAGCAGTCGATAGAAGGTCGGCCGCGATATTCCGAGCGTGCGCGCCGCCTGGCTCATGTTGTGGGTATAGCGAGCGAGGACATCGTTCAGCGCCTGCCGCTCGGCCCGCAGGATGTAGTCCTCCAGCGTCACGGGGGCATCGATGCTGGCCTGCATTGGCTGCAGCCCGAGGTCAGCGGCAAGAATCTGTCGGCCCTGAGCCAGCACCAGGGCGCGCACCACGCGATTGCGCAACTCACGCACATTGCCGGGCCAGGCATGGCTGATCATGGCATCTACCGCCTCGTCGCTGAAACGGCGGTGATGGCGAGCGACCGTAGCGCCAAGCTGCTTGGCGAAATGCTCGGCCAGTAGCAACAGATCGCCAGGGTGCTCTCGCAGAGTCGGCGTGTGCAGTTGCCGGGCCGCCAACAGTTGAAACAGATCCGGCCGGAAGCGCCCCTGCTGAACCGCCGGCATCAGCTCGTCTCGATCCAGGGTGAACAGCGCTGCATGCGGATGGCGCTGCAGGTGATCCAACAGCTTTTGCTGATCCGCTTCAGCCAGTTGCCCAGGGTTTTCCAGCAGTACACTGCTTACCGTTGCAGCGCTGAGCGCAGTGACATCGAGTTCTTCGGCGCAATCGATACAGCGCAGGTAATGTGAAGCACGGGGTGAACGCTGGTGCAGCAATCGCGCCAGCAGGTGCTTACCGCTGCCGGGTTCGCCACTGATGAGCAACGGACCCTCATTGCGCCCCAGAGTATCCAGCAGCTTGCGCAAGCTGCGCGCAGGGCCGCTATTACCGATAAACTGCAGTGGCGCTCGCCCGCCTTTCAGTCTGGACAATCGAGTAGCCGCCTGAGCCTGAAGCAAGGTTTCCAGCAATCGCGGCATTTCTGGCGGAATCGGCAGCGCTGCGAAGAGCCCTTCGCCGGCCAGCTGTTCACAGGCTTGCATCAATCGTGCGTCGTCCACCAAGGCTACGCCCCCCAGTCCAGAGCACTGCAACTGCTTGAGCAGCGCAGGACTGGGAGGCTGATCGAGATGCAGCAGGAGCGCATCAGCAACATGGCTGGCGAGCATTTCCGGGGAGCAAGGCTTCAAGGTCCAGCCGGCAGCCTGCAATGGCTGGAGCAAGGTGTCGTATGCATCGAAAGGTTCAAGCACCAATAATTGCCGGGATGCGACGGAAACTGCCTCGAACATATTCCATCCTTGGCGCCATTATTTTGTAATCCCAATAAAAACAATACTTTGGCGCGTGCAATTGTAACGCTAGCAAGAACTTTGACGCCCCATGGATCATTTCTCTATATCCATTGTTCCTGCTGGTTATTGCGCGCCGCTTCAGATCACAGCGATGGCATCTTGCCAACGCTGTGCAGTATTGGCATAACAAGCAACTTAATAAGAACGCCACAAGGATGTCTCTGATGCGTCTGCTCCGCCGTACCCTCAAGCTCATCCTTCTGTTGGCCCTGATCGGCGTCGCAGTGGCGCTGTATTACGTGGCCAATCCCAACCTCCCGGCGTATCAGCAGCCGAACCAGTTGCACTATTTGCAGCAGTGGAGCGAGGAGCAGCGTCAGACCTACTACTACACGCCCCAGGGCACCACAGTTAAAGGCCTGCGCTATGACTGGTTCAACGCGCTGGAAATGCCGTTTGGTAAGGAAAAATTCGCCCGCCTCGACTACCTCGCCCGCTTCGGTTTTCTCACCGATCCGAAGCAGCAGCCCAGCGATCTGAACCCCGGCAATCTGCCGGTCGGGTTTACCCGCCACCAGGACAGCGAGAGCGGCGAGCATTTCCTCGATATCAGTTGCGCGGCCTGTCACACCGGCGAATTGCGTTATAGAGGCCAAGCCGTGCGCATCGACGGTGGCGCGGCCCTGCACTCCCTCGCCTCCACCGTCCCCACCCTGCGCGGCGGCGGTTTCGGCCAGGCGCTGGGCATGAGCATGGCCTTCACCTACTACAACCCGCTGAAATTCCGCCGCTTCGCTCAGCAAGTGTTGGGTGACCAGTACCCACAAGGCCGTGATCAGCTGCGTGAAGATTTCAAGCAGGTGCTCGACAGACTGCTGGCGACGGCATTCAACGATTGGCATCGTGGCCTGTACCCGACCGAAGAGGGATTTGGCCGCACCGACGCCTTCGGCCGCATTGCCAATACCGTGTTCGGTGATGTACTGGACGAGGCCAACTACCGCATTGCCAACGCGCCGGTCAGCTATCCGCAACTCTGGGATATCTGGAAGTTCGACTGGGTGCAGTGGAATGGCTCGGCCATGCAGCCGATGGCGCGTAACGTCGGCGAAGCCCTTGGCGTCGGCGCCAGCCTGCATCTGCTCGACGAGCACGGCAAAGGCGTCGCCGAAGCGGATCGCTACGCTTCCAGCGTGCGCCTGCATGACCTCTACACCCTCGAAGAAACCTTGAAGCGGCTGCAGCCACCGAAATGGCCGGAAACCATCTTCGGCAAGGTGGACCTGCCGCTGGCCAGCCGCGGTAAGGCGCTCTACACCGAGAATTGCGCCTACTGTCACGCCCCGGATCCCAAGCCCCGTGATCAGCGCCTGGCGCCTGCGCGCGACCCCGAATGGAAGATGCGCGTTGTGCCGATCAGCATCGTCGGCACAGACCCGACCACTGCCGATAACATCGCTGACCATCGCTTCGACATCAGCCGCCTGGGCTGGACCAAGGCTGAACTGTCGCGCCTGGATGTGAAGCTGTTCGGTTCCAGCCTCGATGATGTCGATTTCAAGAGCATTTCCAGTGCCAAGGGCCTGGCCTACATCACTGCCTACGTGGAAAACCGCGCTTATCAGGATGCCGGTATCGCACCACGCCAGCGCAAGGAAATGGACGGCTATGGCCTGTCCATCGGCGTTCAGGAAAAGCGCGGCTACAAGGCCCGTCCCCTCGACGGCATCTGGGCTACTCCGCCCTTCCTGCACAACGGTTCGGTGCCCAACCTGTTCGAGTTGCTGTCACCCGTGTACGAGCGGCAGGCACAGTTCTGGGTTGGCGACTTCGAATTCGACCCGGTGCGCGTGGGCTATCGCAGCGACGAGTTCCCAGGCGGATTCCTGCTCGATACCCGCATCACTGGCAATAACAATGGCGGTCATGAGTTCCGCGATGGCTGTCGCCAGGAAGGTGTAATCGGACGCGCCCTGTCGCCGGACGAGCGCCTGGCCCTGATCGAATACCTCAAAGTGCTCGGTAATGCTGACCTGGAAACTCAGCTCAGCCAGGCACCGGTGCGTCCCTGGACACCTGGCCCCAACTGCGAAGGCTGATTTCAACCGATACCTAGAACAAGGATTGCAACGATGTTGAAACGCTTCTGGCTCTGGCTCGGTCGTCTGCTCGGCAAACTGCTGTTCACCGTCGCTCTGGTCGGCCTGATTGGCTGGGGAGTGGGCGAAGCTTATTACGCCTGGAAATTCTCCGGCCCGGTCTCCACGCAAGAACAGATCGCACCGGATGAAGCGGCGCTGACCCGGCTGATCATCGAAGATGCGGTGCGCATCGTCGAGCAACACCGCGATAACACCCGCGTGCTGCGTGACGCCCACGCCAAGGCCCATGGCTGCGTGAAAGCCGAGGTGCAGGTGCTGGATACGCTGGATGCGTCACTGCGCCACGGCGTGTTCAGCGAACCCGGGCATACTTGGCAAGCCTGGATGCGTCTATCCAACGGTAACGCCTATCCCCAGTTCGACCGTGCCCGTGATGCACGCGGCATGGCCATCAAGCTGCTCGACGTGCCTGGCGAGAAACTCATGAAGAGCCCGGCGCACGCAGGCGAGCAAGACTTCGTGATGTTCAACCATCCGGCCTTTTTCGTTCGCGACGTGGCGGAGTACCACAGCAATTTCGCCGCCCAGGCCGATGGCAAGAAGGTTCAGGCCTTCTTCCCCAGCTGGGACCCGCGCACCTGGGAGCCTCGTCACCTGGTCATTGCCCTGAAAACCCTGGCTCCAGCGCCAGAAAGCCCTGTGGCCACCACCTACAATTCCATCGCGCCCTTCAAGCTCGGTGAGCTGAACATCAAGTACCGCGTGATACCTGCACCGCAGAACTGCCCACCCTACGAGCTGCCAGAGCAGAACAACGCCCTGCCCAACTTCCTGCGCAATGCGCTTTACCAGCAGCTGTCACTGGACCGCGCACCTGCGTGCTTCGAGTTGCAAGTGCAAAAACAGAATGCGCAGTACTACATGCCAATCGAAGATCCGAGTGTCGAGTGGAGCGAAAAGATATCGCCCTTCGAAAGCGTTGCACGTATTACCGTGCAACCTCAGGACTTCGATAGCCGCGAACAAAACCTGTTCTGCGACAATTTGTCCTTCAACCCCTGGCATGCCCTACCAGAACACCGCCCGATCGGCGGCATAAATCGCTTACGCAAATCGGTATATGAGGCAGTCAGTGCCTACCGGCATCAGCGTAACGCGCCAGCCCCCGCTGTTACTGCGCCGCAGCCGAGTGAAGAAGAAACCGAGTTGGAACTTTCGCAGTAGAAAGTTGTAACCCGCAAGACGCCTGAAGTGTTCACCAGGACACTTTACGGCGGCAATAAAACTTTTTTCAGTAACGTGTGACTTATGGGTTCGCTGCGTTCATCAACAGTAATGTAAGGCCAACAGCAATAACCTGATGGCCGCAATTAATTACTGGGATCAACTCGGAGAAACCGAACCCATGAACACTCCGCTGCGTTTTAACGAAGCCCTGCTGATTGCCGATCGCGCCTTCCGCCCGTTCCAGTGCGTAGCCTGGGCTCCGCAGGACGGCACCGGCGTCGTCAGCATCAGCGTCATCGACCGCACCAACACCCGCCTGCTCGGCCGCCAACTGTCCAGCGCCACCTACAGTGACCCGCAACAGCTGGAAGCTGCGCTGCAGCGCTCCCGTGACGAGCTGCGCAGCCAGGGCTTCGACCTGGCGCCGTGGAGCATGCCGGAGTAACTCGTTTCGGGGCGCCTTGCGCGCCCCTCGATTTGCCCGTTGCGCTTAGCCCCCGGCGACTGCAGACTGCTGCGATCACCCACTGTGCCGAGCTTAGCGCCATGCTTGAACTGCGCCCCAATTGCGAGAACTGTGACTGCGATCTACCTGCAGCCAGCAGTGACGCCCTGATCTGCTCCTTCGAGTGCACCTTCTGCCGTTCCTGCGCGGAATCCGTTCTGGCGCTGCGCTGCCCGAATTGCAGCGGTGAACTGGTAAAGCGCCCTATTCGCCCAGCCGAAAAGCTCGAGCGCTTCCCCGCTTCCAGCACGCGCGTACTCAAGGCCTGAAATGAAAAGGGGCGACTCCGGTCGCCCCTTTTACATCTGCTCTGGCCTATCAGTAGTAGGCGTTCTCGCGGTTGCTGTGATCGGTCACATCACGCACACCCTTGAGTTCAGGAATGCGCTCGAGCAAGGTTTTCTCGATGCCTTCCTTGAGGGTGTAGTCAGCCTGGCCGCAGCCCTGGCAACCACCACCGAACTGCAGTACGGCGATGCCCTCTTCGACCACATCGATCAAAGTGACCTGGCCGCCGTGGCTGGCCAGGCCGGGGTTGATCTCGGTCTGCAGGTAGTAGTTGATGCGCTCGTTCAGCGGGCTGTCCTCGTTGACCATCGGCACTTTGGCATTCGGCGCCTTGATGGTCAGCTGGCCACCCATGCGGTCGGTGGCGTAGTCGACGACTGCGTCTTCCAGGAAAGCCTCACTGATGCCGTCGATCCAGGCAGTGAAACTGGCCAGGCCAACGGCGGTGTCTTCAGGTTTCTGCTCACCCGGCTTGCAGTAGGCAATGCAGGTTTCCGCATAAGGCGTACCTGGCTGAGTGATGAAAACGCGAATGCCGATACCCGGAGTGTCCTGCTTGCTCAGCAGCTCGGCCAGGTAGTCTTCGGCAGCTTGGGTAATGATGATGGCGCTCATGGCAACTCCTCACGGTCATGCGGCGAATTGTACGCCAAGTGACGCCCTGAATATAGTCCTACTAATTTACTCAGGATAGTGACTGCAGCCTTCCTGAGTCGGTTCGCTGGCCGCCCCAGAGCTTGGCGCGGACGAAAAAGCGCTTTTCGATCAACTCGTAGCTGCCCCAGGCTGCCACTGCGATCACCGGTATGCAGGCAGCGATGACCAGGGTCGGCTCAAGATCGAGTCTGGCCTGCAGATACCAGCCCAGCGATAGCACGATCACGTGCAGCAGATACACCGAGTACGAGCAATCACCCATATGACTAAACAGGCGATTGCCCCTGAACCAAGGCTCCATGGCGATGCAGGCGGCGACTATCAAGACACTCGGTACGCCCCAATGCAGTAAACGCATGGAGTTGTCGAAGTGGTAGATGGTCAGCAGCGCTGCACTGATGACCAGCAGTGGCAGCCATAGGCCCTGACGAATCCAGCCCCGTTTGTAGATCACGCCCAGGCATACCCCGAGGACGAACTCATAAACGATGCTGTTGCGGTAGAAATCGCTCATCCACGGCTGCGTTGCCAGCAGGCTGAACGCTGCCAGGGCCAGGACGATGAATAGCAGGCGCAATCGCTCGGTAAAGACGAAAGCCAAGGCAAACAGCAGGTAGAAGAACATCTCGTAATTCAGCGTCCAGCCGACATTGAGCGTCGGATAGAGTCCAAACCCGCCGGGATTCTCGGCCGGGATGAAGAACAGCGAGAGCAGCAGATGATGCAGGTCGAACTCCTGCACGGGCATCACCGGGTTGACGAAGGCGATGATCAGCGCCGCAATCAGCGAGTAGAGCCAATAGGCCGGGACGATACGCAGCACGCGATTGAGCATGAAGCGCCAGGGCGTGATGCTCTTGCCCTGGGTGGAGAGATAGATCACCAGGCCGCTGATGACGAAGAAGATGTCGACGCCAACAGCACCCCTTTCGGCAAACAGGCGGCCGACGAAGCTGTCAGCCTGAAAATCGAAGAACACCTGCATGACATGATGAAAAACCACAACCCAGGCTGCCAACGCCCGTAACGCCTGTACTGAAACCAACATTGAACCGCCATTCCCCCTGTTGCCGAGATCGAAACCGGGTTGCCTGGAAACAGGCAACCACAGGGTCCGACCGCAGCACAGCGAGAAAGATCAGCGCAGCGAAACAATGAACGACGGGGTGTAAGCCGCGCAGCAGACACCTCAGCGTCTGCCGCGCCAGGTCATGCTAGAGATTCTGGTAGCGATTCATATCCAACACCCCCGCCTCAATTGGCTGGGTTTCACGGATACGCTCGGCCAGATCGTGGAAATAGCGCCAGAACTCGGGATGACTGCGGCGCACGCCCCAACGCTCGACGATAGTCTCGAAGGACTTGGCGTCGCTGACAGCCTCCATCTGCTTGACGAAGGCATCCACCTCAGCGGCTTTGACGTTGAACAGGAAGTTCGGGTAGCTGCTCAGCACTTCCGGGTAGATGGTCAGGGTGTCCAGGCGCGGTTGATAACGCAGCTCCTCGCCCAGCATGAACGCCACGTTGCTATGCGCGCGGTTGCGCAGCAGGCTGTAGATCTCGCGCGAACCGTCGCTCAGCTCCACCCGCAGCATGGTTGCTTCCGGCAATTGATCGATCACCCGCAGGCCACCGGCCGGGCGGCTGGCCAGGCGCGCCAACGCCTGCTCGGTATGTTGCAGTTCCTTGGGCAGGCCATCGCGATAGCAATGCGCGCCCGTGCAGCGGTTGATCGGATCAGGGCGCGCATTGAGCTTGGCGTAGCGCTGCAGCAGCTGTTCGGCGAACTGCTTCTTCGGATCGTTGCCGGCCAGGCCAATGGCGCTTGGTGAGCGGTGATCGACCGAGGTGTAGTCCAGCAGCATCTTCAACTTGCCGCTGTTCTGATACCAGTCATCCAGATAGGCCTCCCGCGAGCGGGCCGGCAACAAACGCAGGAAGTTGACCTCGGCACCGTTGCGGATCAGGTCGAAATACAGGCGCGTCTGTGCCTGATGCGAGACGTTACCGAACACGTCGAAATTGACCACCAACTGGTAGTAGGTGCGCTCCAGCAGCGGATAGTCCAACCACCACAGGGTCTGCGGAATCTCGCCGAGCAGGCCTTTGCGCACCGAAGCGCTGTCGTGCTGACGGAAGATCGACAGCAACGCGTTGTCGTTGCCACTCCAGATGTGCGCCCAGTCCGCGGCAGGTGCGTCAGCATAGGCGTCCTTGCGCAGGTTCTCGTAATCGTTGCGCTTGTCGCGGTAGTTACGCCACAGGCCCAACAGATCGCCAATGTCATCGAACTGGCCAGGCATGGCCAGCAGCGGCGTCGCCTCGCGCTGATATTCGGCATCGGTGATATAGAGATCGTGCTCCGGCGCCTGGAACACGGCCCAGAAGTTGTCGCGAATCACGTCAGTGGCGATCTGCCCGCGGCACACCGGGCCACGGATGAAGGTGCGTACGAAGTACTCGGCGTTATCCAGCATGAACTGGTAACGCGCCCGCGCCGGAATCGCGGCGAAGGTTTCGAAGGGATTGGCGCGGCGCTGCGCACCGTAGCCTGGCACGGCATCCAGCGCCCAGTCCTCGCCAAAGAACAGCTCCTTGACCCGCGCCAGCTTGGCGTCACCCAGCGGATAGGTGATGTGCGTCTTGTGCACGATCACGCCCTGGATCGGCCAAAGGCGGTAATAGAACTCGGTGCCCGGATCATCGTTCGGGCGGCGTGTGGCGATGGGGTCGATGGGTTTGCCGCTGGGGGTGCGCGAACGCACCATCTGGAAGAAGTGGCCGGGCTCACCACCCTCGAAGTGCAGGTGGGCGAGGAACAGGTGCTCGTACAGCCAGCGCGACACCAGGTCCTGCCGTGCGCCGGGCGCATTCATGAAGCTTTCCCACTCCGCCACCTGGCGCAACTCAACCGCGCTGGGCTTTAGCGCCTGTTCGGCGACCGGCGCGCCCTGCGCCAACCATTGCTCCAGAGTGGCGTATTCATCATCGTTCAGGCCGGTCACCGCGAACGGCATACCGCCATGGGGGTTCTTCTGCGCGTAGGCGGCGAACTCGCCCGGCAATGGGCAGCTGTTGCTGCGGGTAATGGCAATGTCGAGGTTGTCAGGGAGCTTCGCGTTGGGCTCCAGCGGCTCGCTGCGACCCAGCTCGAGCATGCGCTTAATCAGTGCCGCCTGGCCGTTCTCGCCATCGAGCACCGAATGAAAGTCGCGTTTACGCCAGGCCGCTTCGCCTTGCGCGTCCAGATACAGGCGCGTGGTCGCTTGCGCCTCGCTGCGCGTGCCGTCGTAGACCAGTTGCTTGCTGGCGCCACGCAAAATGCCTTCACCGCTGCCGAGATTGAGCTGGCACGGTGCGTCGTAGCAGGTGTGGCAGGCCACGCACTTGTGGGTAAGGATAGGTTGCACGTCGTCGATATAGGAAATCGCTTCCGCACGGGCCAGGCCTGCTGCGAAAGAAAGAAGAAAAAGAGCAGCAGGCTTGAGCATGACCACATCCTTGATTGCGATGCTGGCAATTCTAACGAGACGGCGTCCACAGCAACATGAATGAAATTCATGGAAAGGCCGCCAATGCTCCAGAACCCTGCAGCTTTGCTATCATCGCGCACCTTTGTTTCCGCTTTGCTCAGGTAGTTCTCATGTCCGATCGCAGCGCCCGCCTCCAAGCCCTCCAGCAAGCCCTGAAGGAGCGCATCCTGATCCTCGATGGCGGCATGGGCACAATGATCCAGAGCTACAAGCTCGAAGAGGCCGACTACCGTGGCGAGCGCTTCGCCGACTGGCCGAGCGACGTGAAGGGCAACAACGACCTGCTGCTGTTGACCCAGCCGCAGATCATCGCTGCTATCGAAAAGGCCTACCTGGATGCCGGCGCCGACATCCTGGAAACCAACACCTTCAACGCCACCCAGGTGTCGCAGGCCGACTACGACATGGAGTCGATCGTCTATGAGCTGAACGTCGCCGGTGCGCGCGTGGCTCGTGAAGTGGCCGACGCCAAGACCCTGGAAACCCCTGATCGCCCGCGTTTCGTCGCCGGCGTTCTAGGCCCTACCAGCCGCACCTGTTCGATCTCTCCGGACGTCAACGACCCCGGCTACCGCAACGTCACCTTCGACGAGCTGGTGGACAACTACACCGAAGCCACGCGCGGCCTGATCGAGGGCGGCGCCGACCTGATCCTGATCGAAACCATCTTCGACACCCTCAATGCCAAGGCGGCGATCTTCGCCGTACAGCAGGTGTTCGACGAAGACGGCGTCGAACTGCCGATCATGATCTCCGGCACTATCACCGACGCCTCCGGCCGCACCCTGTCGGGCCAGACCACCGAAGCGTTCTGGAACTCGGTGGCCCACGCCAAACCAATTTCCGTGGGCCTGAACTGCGCCCTTGGCGCTGCCGACCTGCGTCCGTACCTGGAAGAGTTGTCGAACAAGGCCGGCACTCACGTGTCCGCGCACCCCAACGCCGGCCTGCCCAACGCCTTCGGTGAGTACGATGAGACGCCGGCGGAAATGGCGGCGGTGGTCGAAGAGTTCGCCGCCTCTGGTTTTCTGAACATCATCGGCGGTTGCTGCGGCACCACGCCGGGGCATATCCAGGCCATCGCCGAAGCGGTCGCCAAGTACCAGCCGCGCCCGATTCCGGACATTCCGAAAGCCTGTCGCCTGTCCGGCCTCGAGCCGTTCACCATCGACCGCAAGTCGCTGTTCGTCAACGTCGGCGAGCGCACCAACATCACCGGTTCGGCCAAGTTCGCCCGGCTGATTCGTGAAGAGAATTACACCGAAGCCCTGGAAGTCGCCCTGCAGCAGGTGGAAGCCGGCGCCCAGGTGATCGACATCAACATGGACGAGGGCATGCTCGACTCCAAGGCGGCCATGGTGCGCTTCCTCAACCTGATCGCTGGCGAGCCGGACATCTCCCGCGTACCGATCATGATCGACTCCTCCAAGTGGGAGGTGATCGAGGCGGGCCTGAAGTGCATCCAGGGCAAGGGCATCGTCAACTCCATCTCCATGAAGGAAGGCGTCGAACAGTTCAAACACCACGCCAAACTGTGCAAGCGCTATGGCGCCGCCGTGGTGGTGATGGCCTTCGACGAGGTCGGCCAGGCCGACACCGCCGCGCGCAAGAAGGAAATCTGCCAGCGCAGCTACGACATTCTGGTCAACGAAGTGGGCTTCCCGCCGGAAGACATCATCTTCGACCCGAATATCTTCGCCGTGGCCACCGGCATCGAGGAGCACAACAACTACGCCGTCGACTTCATCGAGGCCTGCGCCTTCATTCGCGACAACCTGCCCTACGCCTTGAGCTCGGGCGGTGTGTCCAACGTGTCGTTCTCGTTCCGTGGCAACAACCCGGTGCGCGAAGCGATCCACTCGGTGTTCCTCTACTACGCGATCCAGAACGGCCTGACCATGGGCATCGTCAACGCCGGCCAGTTGGAAATCTACGACGAGATCCCCAAAGAGCTGCGTGATCGCGTCGAGGACGTGGTGCTCAACCGCACGCCGGGCGGCACCGACGCCCTGCTGGCCATCGCCGACAACTACCGTGGCGGCGGTGCCGTCAAGGAAGTCGAGAACGAAGAGTGGCGCTCGCTGCCGGTCGACAAGCGCCTCGAGCACGCGCTGGTTAAGGGCATCACCGCATTCATCGTCGAAGACACCGAGGAGTGCCGCCAGCAGTGTGCGCGGCCCATCGAGGTCATCGAGGGCCCGCTGATGAGCGGCATGAACATCGTTGGCGACCTGTTCGGCTCGGGCAAGATGTTCCTGCCCCAGGTGGTCAAGTCCGCCCGGGTGATGAAACAGGCGGTCGCGCACCTGATCCCGTTCATCGAGGCCGAGAAAGGCGACAAGCCGGAAGCCAAGGGCAAGATCCTCATGGCCACCGTGAAAGGCGACGTGCACGACATCGGCAAGAACATCGTCGGCGTGGTGCTGGGCTGTAACGGCTACGACATCGTCGATTTGGGCGTGATGGTGCCGGCGGAGAAAATCCTGCAGACCGCCATCGCTGAGAAGTGCGACATCATCGGTCTGTCCGGCCTGATCACCCCGTCGCTGGACGAGATGGTTCACGTTGCCAAGGAAATGCAGCGTCAGGGCTTCAGCCTGCCGCTGATGATTGGCGGCGCCACCACCTCCAAGGCGCATACCGCGGTGAAGATCGAGCCGCAGTACAAGAACGATGCGGTGATCTACGTCACCGATGCCTCGCGCGCCGTCGGCGTGGCTACCCAACTGCTGTCCAAGGAGCTCAAGCCCGACTTCGTGCAGCGCACCCGCGACGAATATGTGGTGGTGCGTGAGCGTACCTCCGCGCGCGCCTCGCGCACCGAGCGCCTGAGCTATGCCGATGCCATCGCCAACAAGCCGGCCTTCGACTGGAAGGGTTACGTCGCGCCCAAACCGACCTTTACCGGCGCGCAGGTGCTGGACGATATCGACTTGGCGACCCTGGCCGAGTACATCGACTGGACACCCTTTTTCATTTCCTGGGACCTGGCTGGCAAGTACCCGCGCATCCTCACCGATGAGGTGGTTGGTGAAGCGGCCACCGCGCTGTTCGCCGATGCCCAGGCGATGCTGAAAAAGCTGATCGACGAGAAACTGATCAGGGCTCGCGCCGTGTTCGGCTTCTGGCCGGCCAACCAGGTCGCCCATGACGACATCGAAGTCTACGGCGACGACGGCAAGCCCCTGGCCAAACTGCACCACCTGCGCCAGCAGACGATCAAGCCCGATGGCAAGCCGAACCTGTCTCTGGCCGACTTTGTCGCACCGAAGGAAAGCGGCATCACCGACTATGTCGGTGGTTTTATCACCACCGCCGGGATTGGCGCCGAGGAAGTGGCCAAGGCCTACGAAGCCAAGGGCGACGACTACAACTCGATCATGGTCAAGGCCCTGGCCGACCGCCTCGCCGAAGCCTGTGCCGAATGGCTGCACGAGCGCGTGCGCAAGGACTACTGGGGTTACGCCAGCGATGAGCAACTGGACAACGAGGCGCTGATCCGCGAGCAGTACAAAGGCATCCGCCCTGCCCCTGGCTACCCGGCCTGCCCCGATCACACCGAGAAGGCCACACTGTTCAAGCTGCTCGACCCCGAGGCCGATTACCACACGGCCGGCAAGAGCGGCGTATTCCTCACCGAGCACTACGCCATGTTCCCGGCGGCGGCGGTGTCCGGCTGGTACTTCGCACACCCTGAGGCGCAGTACTTCGCCGTGGGCAAGGTCGACAAAGATCAGATCGAGCAGTACAGCAAGCGCAAGGACCAGGACATCGCCGTCAGCGAACGCTGGCTGATGCCCAACCTGGGTTACGACGACTGATACAAAAGAGCCCGCACTAGCGGGCTCTTTTACTTCATGCAGTGACGAACACGAGGCGACTCGCGCCGATCATCGAAAAACTCGAACTCTCATGCATGAGCGCAGCTCCAACACATGTCGAGCCACTTCGGCTCATTCGACGGAGCGATGACATGTACAAGCACAGCCTTGCAGTAATGGCCGTAGCGGCCGTGATGAGTGGTTGCTCGACCTTCGAGAACCCGACCGACTACGTGACCTTTCGCAACGAGCCTCTGGTCAAGCAGGTCGACCACGGCATGACCAGAGATCAGGTAAGCACCCTCGGTGGCCCGCCTTCGTCGGAAGTACCGAACAGCGTGACCGGCGGCTCCTGCAACAACTACGTGCTGAATGTCGACGGAGTGGAGCAGCCCTATTACGTGGATTTCGACGTCAACGGTCGTGTCGACAGCAAGGGCTTCATGAGCTGCGAGCAGCACCAGGGCAACCAGCGCCGCCTCTGACTCGAATGCGCCCCGCTGCCTGCAGCGGGGCCATTGATTAGAAGATCAGTTTCAGCAGGCCGATAACCACTATCAGGCCAATGATGAAAATGATCCCGACAGTACCGCCGAGAAACTTCAGCATGATGACTCTCCTTTTGCGAGGTTCACCCGTTGTGACCTCGAACAGGATGTCAGCGTTTAGCTTTTTTCTTCTGCTGCAGCTACGCGGGACGGCGGACGATCTTGATGCTGTATTCCATCTGCGGCTTGCGCGTCACGCTCACCGCGCGACGGCTGACAGTATCCAGAGTGATGTTCCAGAAACCGCTGGAGGGCACGCGGATCTTCGCCGGGAACTTGATGAAGGCGCCGCCGTGGTAGCTGTGTCGACCGCGGTTCCTGAAGGCGCGGAAGTTCGCGTCATTCATCAGGCGGATGTTGCAGGGCTGCGAACATTGGATGACCACCAGATCGCCCTCTTCCAGATGCTCGCGTTGATGGATGAATTTCATCGTTTTCGGACTCGGTGGTGAAACGGGGGCGCAATAGTGCCGCAAGCGGCTCGGCATCGCCAGCGCCGCTGACGACTCGCTTGCACGCAACGCTCGCCCTACCTAGGATGCGCCCCCAACACCGTAACGCGGCGCTGCCATGAAAGTCCTGCTCGACCGTATTCCCGCCCTGCTCGCGCTGCTGCGCCGCTATCCAGGCCTGGTCGCCCTGTTCGGCTTCTGCTCCGGTTTAGCCAGTTTTCTCCTGGTCGACCGCCAGGCGCATCTGGCCAAGGTGCTGGGCGTGGTGCTACTGGTCAGTTGGCTCTGGCTGATCCTCGAGAACCTGCTGCGTGAGCGCATTGCCCGGCGTTTCGGCTTCGAGTTGCCACTGCCGCTACTGCGCTACGGCACGCAGATGATCCATCAGGAAAGCCTGTTCTTCGTCCTGCCATTCTTCTTCATCACCACCACCTGGAACAGCGGGCAGTTGCTTTTCAGCGGCCTGCTGGCGGCTGCCGCACTGGCATCGATCACCGACCCGATCTACTACCGCTGGTTGGCGCCACGGCGCTGGCTGCTGCTTATCTTTCACAGCCTGACGCTGTTTGCGGTGATGCTCACCGCGCTGCCGGTCATCTTTCACCTCAGCACGCCGGAGAGCTACCGCATCGCCCTGGCGGTTGCCACGGTGCTGGCGCTACCGAGCCTGCCCGGTCTGATCGGTTTCGCTGGCTGGCGACGCATTCTGCTGTTGGCAGCACTGCCTATGGCGATGGCCAGTGCAGGCTGGATGGCGCGGGTCTGGGTGCCACCGGCGACGCTGTGGCTGACCGAAGTGGCGATCAGTGATCGCTTCGATGGTGCGCAACGCACGCCGGGTGAAAGCCTGGAGCGGATCAGCCCGGAACAAATGCGTAACGGGCTCTACGCCTACACCTCGATCAACGCGCCGCGCGGCCTCAACGAGCGCATCTATCACGTCTGGCAGCACAACGGCGAAGAAGTCGATCGCATTGCGCTGGACATCAACGGCGGGCGCAAGGAGGGCTATCGCGCCTGGACGCACAAGCTCAACTTCCCGGCCTCGCCCGAAGGCCGCTGGCAGGTGCGCGTGGTTACCGAAGCCGGACAGATGATCGGCGCGCTGCGCTTCGACGTGGTCGCTCCCACGGCCAAGTGATAGCATGCGCGCCCCATGCAGCTCACCGAACTCAACCAACGCCTCGCCGACCTTGGCGCCAAACCCCAGCATATCGGGCGCATTACTCGTGCCTGGCTGCAGGGCAAGGCGTTGGACACCGGCACCAAGCATCAGAAGACCGAGAATTTCCTGCCGTTGACGGTGCGCGAGGGGCTGCCAGCCATCGCGGCAAATCTCGAGCAACTGGCGCGGGTCAGCGCCGAGCACCCAGGCGCCGATGGCTCCTCGCGCCTGCTGGTGGAGCTTGCCGACCGGCAAATGGTCGAAAGCGTACTGCTGCCGCGAGACGGCCTGTGCATCTCCAGCCAGGTGGGCTGCGCCGTAGGCTGCACCTTCTGCATGACCGGTAAAAGCGGCCTACTGCGCCAGCTCAGCAGCGCCGAGATGGTTGCCCAGGTCGTGCTGGGCCGCCGCCGCCGTGCCGTGAAAAAGGTGGTGTTCATGGGCATGGGCGAGCCGGCGCACAACCTCGACAACGTGCTGGAAGCCATCGACCTGCTCGGCACCGAAGGCGGCATCGGCCAGCGTAACCTGGTGTTCTCCACGGTCGGTGATCCGCGTGTGTTCGAACGCCTGCCCAAGCAACGCGTGCGCCCTGCCCTGGCCCTGTCGCTGCACACCACCGATGCCGAGCTGCGCCAGCGCCTGCTGCCCAGGGCCCCGCGCATCGATCCCGAAGAGCTGATGGAGTTGGGCGAAGCCTATGCGCGAACCATCGACTACCCGATCCAGTACCAGTGGACGCTGCTCAAGGGCATCAACGACAGCCAGGCAGAAATGGACAATATCCTGCGTCTGTTCAAGGGCAAGTTCGCCGTGCTCAACCTGATCCCCTACAACAGCCTGGAAGCCGATGAATATCAGCGCCCCGATGGCGAACGCATCGTCGAGATGGTGCGCTACCTGCACAGTCGTGGCGTGCTGACCAAGGTGCGCAACTCGGCTGGCCAGGATGTCGACGGCGGCTGTGGCCAACTGCGCGCCCGCGCGGTGGATGTGGTCAATACCAGTCGCCTGCACAGAAAGCTCAAGAACGGCACCTGAGAGCCGATACAAGAGCGTACAGAGAGACCACACGTCCCGCTGGCGAAAAGCCGGCACTGTATTTGCCTTGTAGACAACTGCCTTGCATGGATGCAGCCCCGTCGTCTTGGTGCCCAGGAGCCCATTCATGAAAATCGCCCACAAGGTCGGTATCGCGGCCGCTACCGTGCTGTTCCTTACCACCAGCTTGCTGTCGCTGTCCCAGGTCAGCCAGGTTCGCGACACCCTGCGCAGTCAGGTCGAATCGAGCATTGCCGAGTCGAGCAACGCACTGGCCAGGCAGATCGAAAACTGGCTCAACGCCAAATTGCGCCTGATCGACCTGATGTCGCAGACCATTGACAGCAACTACAGCCCTGAAGAAAACCAGCGCGTGTTCGATTCACCGCTGCTCAAAAGTGAATTCATCCTGGTTTTTGGTGCACTGGAAACCGACGGCAAGCCAATCAAGAACAGCAACGACTGGAAACCCAGTGCCGATTGGGACGGCCGCAAACGCCCTTGGTACGCGACCGGCAAGGCGGGCAGCCAGGCCGTGCTGACCGAACCCTACGTCGACTCCACCACCAATGAAATCCTCATCTCCGCCGTGGCTCGGATCAGCAACGCTGGCCAGTTTCTCGGCGTGTTCGGTGGCGATATCCGCCTGCAATCAGTCGCCGATGCAGTCAACACCCTGGACTTCAATGGCGCCGGCTACGCCTTCCTGCTCAGCCGCTCGGGCAACATCATTTCCCACCCCAATGCAGAGTACAACGGCAAGCCCTACAGCGCATTGTTCGATGGCCAGAGCCCGGCGCTAGGCAAGGAGCTGCGTGAAGTCGAAGCTGGCGGCAAGAGCCTGCTGGTCTCCTTCACCCCGTTACCCAACCTGCGTGGCATGGACTGGTACATCGGCGTCGTGCTGGACGAAAGCGTGGTGATGGCAGAGGCCAACCGCCTGACCTGGCTGGCCGTGGTCGGCACCGTGATTGGCGTGGCCATCAGTCTGGTGGTGCTGGGCCTGTTGATGAACAGCCTGCTCAAACCACTGGGCCTGCTCAACACCTCACTGCGTGAAATCAACAGCGGCGAAGGTGACCTGACCCGCCGCCTGGCGATCACCAGCAACGACGAGATCGGCGAACTGTCGCAGGAATTCAATCGCTTCCTGCAGACCCTGCAGACCTTGATCGGCGATGTCATGGGCAGCTCGCATCAAGTACGTGAAAGCACTGCCCTGACTTCCAACGAGTCGGAACAGGCCGCGCGCCGCCTGCAGGAACAGCTGCAGGAGCTCGATCAACTGGCCACCGCCATGCAGGAAATGGCCTCGACTGCCGAGGAAGTGGCACGCAACGCCCAGGCTGCAGCCCAGGCCGCCGTTGCCGCCAACGAAGAAACCGAGAACGGGGTGCGCGTGGTCTCGCAATCGAGTTCGGCGATTCGCCACCTGGCCGACGAGATGGACGAAACCAGTCACGCGATCAACGAACTGGCCAAGCTCAGCCACAACATCGAGTCGATCCTGCAGGTGATCACCAGCATCGCCGAACAGACCAACCTGCTGGCACTGAACGCGGCCATCGAAGCGGCACGGGCCGGCGAGTCCGGTCGTGGCTTTGCCGTGGTGGCTGACGAAGTACGCTCGCTGGCCTCGCGTACGCAGCAGGCGACTCAGGAAATCCGCCAGATGATCGACCAACTGCAAGGCGGCGTGCGTCAGGCCGAGAACCGTATGCAGCAGAGCCGCGATACCGCCAGCAAGACCGCCGAGGATGCAGGCGCGGCCAACGACATGCTCGGCCGTATTCGCGAGGCGATCACCCGCATCAACGACATGAACCTGCAGATCGCTACCGCCGCCGAAGAGCAGAGCGCGACCACCGAAGAGATCAACCGCAACACCACCAACATCCGGGACATCAGCCATGAACTGGCTGGCGGTGCCGAGCAACAGGTGCGCCAGTGCGCCTCGATGGTGGAGCAGGTCGGGCAGCAGGATCGCCTACTGGGCCGCTTCAAGGTCTGATGCCTGAATGACCTTGTCGTAGGACCGAGCTCTGCTCGCGAAGTTTTTTGTTCATGAGCAAAGCTCGCTCCTACTGGAAAAGAAAACGCCGCGAACCTGCAAAGACTCGCGGCGTTTCTCTTGGCAGATCGGCATCAGGAGTTTCTGAAAAAACTCACAGTCACTCCCGCGAAGGCGGGAGCCCAGGCGTTGCAGACTTTCTGGATTGCCGCCTACGCGGTAATGACGGCGTTTTCAGACCTTCCCAGGCAATGCCTGGACTCGATTCATCCAGCAATCAGACGCCGCTCTTCACCTTGCTCCAGATGCGCGTGCGCACCCGATCGATCTTCAGCGGCATGGCTTCCAGGGTGTACAGCTTGTCCATCACCGACTCCGGCGGGTAGACGGTCGGGTCGGCCTTCAGCTCCGGATCGACCAGGCCATCGGCCTTGGCATTGCCGTTGGCGTACTTCACATGATTGCTAATGGCCGCCATCACCTCGGGCTGCAGCAGGTAGTTCATGTAGGCGTAGCCACCCTCCTCGTTGCTGGCATCGACCGGCATCGCCACCATGTCGAACCAGATCGGCGCGCCTTCCTTGGGAATCTCGTACTGGATCTTCACCCCGTTGCCCGCTTCAGCGGCACGGGCGCCAGCCTGCATGATGTCGCCGGAGAAGCCGACCGCCATGCAGATCTCGCCGTTGGCCAGATCGCCGACGTATTTGGAGGAATGGAAGTAGCGCACGTTCTTGCGCATTTCCATCAGCAGCGCTTCGGCGCGTTTGTAGTCCTCGGGGTTCTTGCTGTGGTGCGGCAAGCCCAGGTGATGCAGGGCAATCGGCAGCATTTCCGGGCCATTATCGAGGATGGCGACGCCGCACTGGTTGAGTTTGGCCAGCTTGGCCGGGTCGAACAGCACGTCCCAGCTGTCCATCTTCACGTCATCACCCAGCACCGCACGTACCTTGTCGACGTTGTAGCCGATCCCGGTACTGCCCCAGAGATAAGGGAAGCCGTGTTCGTTGCCCGAGTCGTTGACTTCCAGCGCCTTCATCAGCAGCGGGTTGAGGTTATTCCAGTTCGGCAACTTGCTGCGGTCGAGTTTCTTCAGCGCACCGCCCTGAATCTGCCGAGCCATGAAGTGGTTGGAGGGGAACACCACATCGTAGCCCGAGCGCCCAGCCATGAGCTTGGCGTCCAACGTCTCGTTGCTGTCGTAGACGTCGTAATGGGTGCCCAGGCCGCTGCTCTTTTCGAACTGTTTGAGGGTGTCCGGGGCGATGTAGTCGGTCCAGTTGTAGATGCGCACGCTGTCAGCGGCATGGGCGGTGCCGGCCAGGATCAGGCACGGCAGGAGTTTCTTCAGCATGGGATACCTCATGAGTTGTTGTTCTAGGCAGTACTGAAAAGGCGCTGATTCAGAAGATCAGCACATAGGTCTTGCGAACCGTTTCTTGTATGTCCCAGATACCGACGGTATTGGCCGGCATCATCAGCGCGTCACCGGCGTGAATCTCGATGGGCTCGCCGCCGTCCGGGGTGAAGGTGCAACGCCCGGCGACGAAGTGGCAGAACTCCTGCTGCACGATCTGCCGGCGCCAGCGCCCCGGCGTGCACTCCCAGATACCGGTTTCCACGCCGTCACTGCGCTCGATGCTGGTGGTCGACGTGATCGCAACCGGCTCGCTCAGGGGCACGGCGACCGGGTTGGACGCTTCCAGGGCGACGTTGGGGGTGTTGCGAAAATGGGTGATGTTCATGTGGACTCCAGGTGAAAGATCGACAAGCACTGACGCCCGCTCAGCCCATCAGGCTTTCCATGCGCGCGGCCACGGCCTGCGCCAGACGGCGACGCCAAGCTGGGCTGCGCGGGTTGGCAAGAACTTCGTCCTCATGGACGAAACTGCGGATGATCGCGTTGTAACCGAGCCAGCGGCAGGGTTCGGGCTCCCAGCGGCTCAGGCTGGAAATCGGGCTATCGCTCAATACCCAGGGCTGGCGCAGCAATTCGCTGTCCCGCCCGAGAATCAGGTCGGCCAGGGTGCGCCCACCGAGGTTGCTGGCACCGACGCCCTCGCCGCCATACCCGCCAGACAGCGCGATGCGGTTGCGCGTGTCACGTAGCATGTGCGGCTGAAAACGGCGCGCCATGCCCAGGTTGCCGCCCCAGGAATGGGTGAAGCGCACGTTGCGCAACTGCGGGAAGATTTCGCCCATCAGGTAGCGGCGCAGGCCCAGTTCGTCATCGGTGAGGTTGAAGTCGCTGCGCAGGCGTCCGCCAAAGCGGTAACCACCGCGCGCACCGAAGATCAGCCTGTCATCGAGGCTGCGCTGGCCATAGGTGACCTGACGGCTGAATTCGCTGAAGGCCTGCCCGCGCTCCAGGCCGATACCGGCCCAGACGTCCGCCGGCAGTGGCTCGGTGGCAACGATCAGGCTCTGCACCGGCAACTGGTGATTGCCCAGCGGCGGCAAGCTGGCGGCATACCCTTCGATGGCCGGCACCACCCAATCAGCCGTGACCCGGCCGTGAGCCGTGCGCACCAGGCCAGGCTGCCAGTCGATCACCGGGCTGCGCTCGTAGAGTTCGACACCCAGTCCCTCGACGCAGCGCGCCAGCCTCCGCACCAGCTTGGCAGGCTGGATCGTCGCGCAATGCGGGCTGTACAGCGCGCCGTAGGCATTGGCCAGGCGCAGCTGTGCGGTCAGTTCGCTTGGTGCCAACCAGCGGTAATCGTCTTCGCTCAGGCCCAGCGCACGCAGTTCGCCGAGATATTCACGCAGGCGTACTTCCTGCTCGGGATAGCGCGCGGCGCAATACAGCACGCCGCCCTTGCGCAGGTCGCAGTCGATACCTTCCCGGGCAACCACCGAAGCCACTTCATCGGGAATGCCGTGCAGCAGATCGAAGCCCACCTTGCGCTCGGTCGCTGGCAGACCGGCGAGCAGGAGATCCTCGCCGAGCAGGTTGCCCATCAGCCAGCCGCCATTGCGCCCGGATGCACCGAAACCGGCGGTTTCGGCCTCCACGATTACCACGCGCAGCTGCGGCGCCTGGCGCTTGAGGTAATAGGCGGTCCACAGGCCGGTGTAACCCGCGCCGATGATCGCCACGTCGGCGTGCAGCTCGGCTTGCAGGCTGGGCCGCGCCTGCAGCGGATCATCGAGCTGATCCATCCACAGACTGATGTTGTGCCAGGGATTCATCCACGCCTCCGTCATCAATCGATGACACAAGGCTAGTAGTGGCGATCAGTCGTTGTCTTGCGTGCGTGCCCGCGAGGAAATCTGCTTGAGATAGGCCGTGGGCGACAGCCCGGTATGACGCTTGAAGCAGCTGTAGAAAGCTGACAATGAGTTGAAGCCGGCGGCAAAGGCCAGCTCATCGATACGTTTCAGATCGCTTCCCGCCTGCAAGCCATCGAGCAGATGCTGCAGACGTGCCCGGTTGACGTAGCGGTAGAAGCTTTCGCCCAGCACCTGATTGAGCAGATGGGAAATCTGGTTGCGGCTATAACCGGTGGCCACCGCCACCTGCTGCAGATCCAGTTCGGGGTCGAGGAAGGGCTGGCTGCGCTGAAAATAATCCTGCAGGTCCTGCGCCAGTTGACCGAGCTGACGGGTCGACAACCCCAGGCGGCTGATCGCCGGACGTGAGCTGGCAGCCTCGCCAGCGCCACGCGCCTCACGTACCAAGGTGGCGTATTCATTGATGCGCCAGATCAGCCCATCGCGCACAGTGATGGCTTCGCCGGTGCGGAACGACACCAGCCCTTCCCCACCTTGCAGGCTGGTGCAGTACTGGATGAAGGCGGTATGGCCGTCGATACGGATGCGATCGACGTGTTCCAGCAGTTCGCCAGGACGGCGCGGCAGGTTGTTCTCGACGTACTCGCGCAGCTCACACAGGCGCATGCAGCGCTGCTGATAGAAGTCGTTGTACTCGATCTGCGGGTGATACAGCGCCATCACCGCCTCAAGGTCACGGTGCTTCCAGCTCAGGTGATAGCGCAGGATGGTCTCGCGGGTACGCTCGGTCTGCGCGGCATCGTCGGGGAAAAGATCGTCAGGCATGGTCAAGGTCGGTGGTCAGCGCTCAGGCAGATTGCCTGATTCGCCCGAGCCAGCCTAGCCCTCGTGCTGGCTCGACGGTTGCGGACTATGCTTGCAGGACAGACGGAGAGGCGACCATGAACGATCAGGACAAAGACCCCGAGCAGGCCCCGCTGACCCTGCGCGAGATGTTGCAGAGCATACTGGCGGCAGCGCTCGGCGTGCAGAGCGGGAAGAACCGCAGCCGCGACTTCAGTCGCGGCAAGCCCAGCCACTTCATTCTGCTCGGCGTTTTCTTCACCGTTTTGTTCGTTGTGATACTGCTGGTGGCGGTAAAACTGATTCTGCACCTGGCGACCGGCTGATCACTCCAGCAGGGATGCGATCGAGCAGTCATAGCGCTGCTGCTGCGGGTGCTTCAGCAGGCTGAACTTGCGAAAATCCATGTCGATATCTGGCCGGGAAAGGCGTTTCAGCAGCGTCTTCGACTGTGTCCTGTTCACCGTACGTAACAACCGCGCCACTTGGTCTTTGCCACCATGCTCGACAAAATCCAGTCCTTGGGCATGATCATTGAGCATCACCAGGGCGCAGGCGCCCAGCAGAAAGTGGCCGCTGGCCAGGACCTCGATTCGCCCATCGATGCGCGTCTGCAGCACGCGATCCGAGTTGTTCAAGGCGGCGTAGTGCAGCTCTCTACCCAACTCTGCGGCCGCGCGCATCACGCCAAAAGCCATTTCATCATTGGCGGACCAGACCAGGCTGACTTGCGGATAGCGCGGCAACAGGCCGATTGCCTGTTCATAGGCTCGTTGCTCCTGCCACTCACCGTGCACAGCCTGCACCAGCTTGATATGCGGTGCTTCATTCAACGCACGCTGCAAGCCCGCCAGGCGCAGGATCGAAGAAGGCGTTTGCTTGACCCCGGAAAACGCCAGCAACTCGGTCGACTGGCCCTTGGCGAGGGCGATCAGATCACGCCCCATCAAGTAGCCGGCCTCCTCGTCGTTGGGTACCAGGCTACCCAGCCAGTTGCCATGGCGTTCGCGGCTACCACCAATCAGGGCCTGCTGCTCCTCGGTCAGCGTGCTATGCAAGGCAAACAGCTTGACCTTGCTGTTCTCGAACAGGCGCAATACCACCGGCCCCTGGAACTGCTCGTTGGTAAAGATCAGGTAATCGGGATGCTCACCATCGAGCACCTGCCGCGCATTGCCCAGCATGCGCGCCGGGTCACGCTCGCCATACAGCACCTTCAGCTCGATGCCGAGATCACCGGCGGCGTCCTGCATGTAGCGGCTGTAATCGGTCCAGAAGCGTTCGCTGGAGTAACCCGGGTTCAGAAACACCACCGTTGGCGCACGCGGCTGCGCCAACGCCAATGCATAGCAAAGCAATAACCCCAGGCCCAGCACCCACCTGTTCACGACGCCTCTCCCCAATTGACGGGCGCAGTATAGGGTGCAAATGATAAAAGGCCGACCGCTAATGCGCGTCGGCCTTCGATCTCACTGTCCGCTGACCCAGAAAACCGCCGTGCCCACGGCCAGCAGGATCAGGCAGAAGATCGCCCAAGCATCGGTGACGCTGTCGGTGTTTTCCGTCTCGGTATGTTCGCTCATGGCTCCCCCTCTTCTTGTGCTTTTGGGTGACGCACACTGTATTTAAGACCAGCCTCAGCCATCGCTCAAACCATATGGTTATGCTTTGGAGCAGTCTTATTCCTTAAACTCAGGTTTATATATTCAAACATCACTTTTACGCATAAACCTGAGCTGGTATCGTGCCCCGGCTCCTCGGGGAGTGCGCGGCCGTGCGCGCTGATTGGCAGTAAGTAGCCTGAAAACAGGACCCTTCATGTACGTATATGACCAGTACGATCAAAAGATCGTCGAGGATCGCGTCAAGCAGTTCCGCGATCAAACCCGCCGCTACCTCGCCGGAGAGTTGAGCGGCGAGGAATTCCGTCCGCTGCGCCTGCAGAACGGTCTGTATATCCAGCGTTTCGCGCCCATGCTGCGCGTCGCCGTGCCTTACGGCCTGTTGTCGTCCGCCCAGGTTCGCGTGCTGGCGCGCATCGCCCGTGACTACGACAAAGGCTATGCCCACATCAGCACCCGGCAGAACGTCCAGTACAACTGGCCGGAGCTGGAGGACGTGCCGGAGATTCTCGCCGAGCTGGCGACCGTGCAGATGCACGCCATCCAGACCAGCGGCAACTGCATCCGCAACACCACCACCGACCAGTTCGCCGGCGTGGCCAAGGACGAGATCGTTGATCCGCGCCCGTGGTGCGAAATCATCCGTCAGTGGTCGACATTCCACCCCGAGTTCAGTCACCTGCCGCGCAAGTTCAAGATTGCCGTCAACGGCGCAGTGAGCGACCGTGCCGCCATCGAAGTGCACGACATCGGCCTGGAAGCGGTGAAGAACGAAGCCGGTGAACTGGGCTTCCGCGTTTCCGTCGGTGGCGGCCTGGGTCGTACCCCGATCGTCGGCAGCTTCATCAACGAATTCCTGCCGTGGCAGCACCTGATCAGCTATCTCGACGCCATCCTGCGTGTTTACAACCGCTATGGCCGTCGCGATAACAAGTACAAGGCGCGCATCAAGATTCTGGTCAAGGCGCTAACCCCGGAAGTGTTCGCGCAGCGCGTAGACGCCGAATGGGCGCACCTCAAGGATGGCCCGACCACCCTGACCGAAGCCGAAGTCGCCCGCGTTGCCGCGCACTTCGTCGATCCGGCCTATCTGACCCTGCAGGACGAAGACGCCCTGCTCGCCCAGCAGAACGCCGAACACCCTGGCTTCGCCCGCTGGCGCGAGCGCAACACCTTCGCCCACAAGAAGCCTGGTTACGTTGCCGTGACCCTGTCACTCAAGCCCACCGGTGTGGCGCCGGGCGACGTTACCGACAAGCAGTTGGACGCCATCGCCGACCTGGCTGATCGCTACAGCTTCGGCGAAGTGCGCAACAGTCATAACCAGAACATCATCCTCGCCGACGTCGAGCAGCGTCAGCTGCTGGCCCTGTGGGGCGAGCTGCGTGAGCAAGGCTTCGCCACGCCGAACGTGGGCCTGCTGACCGACATCATCTGCTGCCCGGGCGGCGACTTCTGCTCGCTGGCCAACGCCAAGTCGATCCCGATCGCCGAAGCCATTCAGCGTCGTTTCGACGATCTCGACTACCTGTTCGACATCGGCAATATCGACCTGAACATCTCCGGCTGCATGAACGCCTGCGGTCACCACCACGTCGGCCATATCGGCATTCTTGGCGTCGACAAGAAAGGCCAGGAGTTCTATCAGGTATCGCTCGGCGGCAGCTCCGGTCGTGACGCCAGCCTGGCGCAGATCCTCGGCCCCTCCTTCGCCGAAGCGGACATGGCCGATGTGATCGACAAGATCATCAAGGTCTACGTCGAACAACGTACCGAAGAAGAAAGCTTCCTCGATACCTACCGCCGCGTCGGTATCGACCCGTTCAAGGAGCGCGTCTATGCAGCGAATCATTAAGAACGGTCAGGTGGTCGACGAGACCTGGCACCTGCTGACCAAGGACGTAACCCTGGACGTCATCCCCAACTGCGACGACATCATCGTCCCGCTGGCCCTGTGGCGCGAGCATGCGCATGCGCTCAAGGCCCGCGACGGCGGTCTTGGCGTATGGCTGGAAGCCGGCGACGAGATCGAGGAAATCGCCGATGACCTGGCGCATTTTCAGGTCATCGCCCTGGAGTTCCCGGCCTTCACCGACGGCCGTCACTCCTCCTCCGCCTACCTGCTGCGCACCCGCTACGGCTACAAGGGTGAAGTACGCGCCATCGGCGACGTGCTGCGCGACCAGCTGTTCGCCCTCAAGCGTGTCGGTTTCGATGCCTTCGCCGTACGCGCGGACAAGGATCCGTACGATGCGCTGAAAGCCTTCGAGGACTACAGCGAGGTCTATCAGGCGTCAGCCGATCAACCGCAACCGCTGTTCCGCCGCCGCGCCTGACCACTGGCAGCTTCGCGCCCCAAACGCCCCGACTGGTTCGGGGCGTTTGGCTTTGTAGATCCCCGCACGCGCAATTAGGTCGAACCGTCTGCCGCCCTCGAAGTCGGACCTTATGAATCCATTGCATAGGGAGAGACAGCCATGAAGCATGACTGGGACCTGATCGAACGCCTGCTGCATGAGGCACAGAATTCCGCTGGCAAGCCGTTTGCGCCACGCCGCTACGCCGAAGACTTGGCTGCGGAACGGGAAAACGCGGGCGACCCCGTACACGATCTCGACCACCTGCGCGCCGAGGCCACTCGCTATGAAGCGCGCCTGCTGGAAAGCGGTTTTATCGAGCCGCGTCCGGAAGACCAAGGCGGCAATGGTGAAAACTTCGTGCTCACCGCTCGCGGCGCACAGTTGCTGAGCATGCTCGACAGCAGCATCCCCGGCAGTGAGCACCCGCGCGAGGTGCTCGATGAAGCTGGCGCGGCGGCACTAACGCCGGAGGTATTCGACCGCCTGGCGCCCAAGGCCAATCTCAGCGAAACCGGCTGACAGGCTGCTGAAAAAACTACCTGCGTTGCCATTGCTGCGTTAAAAACAGGCTCAAAATGCTCATTTACTACTCGTAAACTCCGCTTTTTCGCCTGTTTTTGCCTTGCACTGGCTGCCTCGCCTACGTTTTTCAACGGCCTGTTCTCTGCTCTTACACAAACACAAACACAAACACAAACACAAACGAAAACGCCGCGCCCTGTCAGGGGCGCGGCGTTTTCAGTTGATCCTGTGGCGAGGCGCAAGGCCTAGCGGATCAATCCTCGCGATAGCGACGAAGCTTCAGGGCCTTGCCAGCGACACGAGTGTCTTTCAGCTTGCCCAGCAGACGGTCCAGGCCGTCTTCCGGCAGCTCGACCAGGCTGAAGGTTTCACGGATCTGAATACGACCGATCGCTTCGCGTGCCAGGCCGCCTTCGTTGAGGATGGCGCCGAGCAGGTTCTTCGCGGCAATGCCGTCACGAGTACCCAGCGCGGTGCGGCAACGCACACGACCTTCGGTCAGCGGCACCGGTGCACGGCGCTCGCGGTATTCGCTGCGCTCACCACCACGATCAGCACCACGGTCGCTGTCGCGCTCACGACGCTCACGCGGAGCACCGCCAGCGCCCGGCACCAGCGGCTGCTCGCGCTCGACAGTGGCCAGATCCAGGGCCTGACCGTTGGTGGCCTTTTTCAGCAGCGCAGCGGCCAGGGCACGCGGGCTGCAGCCGATATCGGCGGTCAGGCGGTCGAGCAGATCGCCATGACTTGCTTCGGCATCGGCCACCAGCGGCGCCAGACTGTTGGTCAGTTTCTTGATGCGGGCATCGAGAACCTGCTGGCCGTTCGGCAGTTTGACCTCACCGACCTTCTGCCCGGTGACGCGCTCGATCACCTGCAGCATGCGACGCTCACGCGGCGTCACCAGCAGCAGCGCACGGCCATCACGACCGGCGCGACCGGTACGACCGATACGGTGTACGTAGGACTCTGGATCGTACGGCATGTCGACGTTGAAAACGTGGGTGATGCGCGGTACGTCGATACCACGAGCAGCCACGTCGGTCGCCACGACGATATCCAGGCGGCCATCCTTGAGCGATTCGATCACGCGCTCACGCTGGTTCTGGGCGATATCACCGTTCAGCGCAGCAGCCTTGTAGCCTTTGGCTTCCAGGGCACTGGCCAGATCCAGGGTGGCTTGTTTGGTACGCACGAAGGCGATCAGCGCGTCGAAATCCTCGACTTCCAGCAGACGCAACACGGCGTTGGTCTTCTGGTCGGCGTGGATCATCAGATGCGCCTGCTCGATGCGCGAGACGGTCTGAGTCTTGGCAGCGATCTTGATATGTTGCGGCTCACGCAGGTGCTTCTCGGCAATGGCGCGAATCGAGTGCGGCAGCGTGGCGGAGAACAGCACGCTCTGGCGGCTTTCCGGCATGGCTTCGAAGATCACTTCGAGGTCATCCATGAAGCCCAGCTTGAGCATTTCGTCGGCTTCGTCGAGTACCAGGTACTGGATGGTCGACAGCACTTTCTCGTCGCGACGCAGGTGGTCGACCAGGCGACCAGGCGTGGCGACGATGACCTGAGCGCCCTGGCGGATGGCCTTGAGCTGCGGGCCCATCGGCGCGCCACCATAGACGGCGACCACATTGAGGCCAGGCATCTGCTTGGAATAGGTTTCAAACGCGGTGGCGACCTGCAGGGCCAGCTCGCGGGTTGGCGCCAGAATCAGTGCCTGTGGCTCACGCTTGGCCGGGTCGATTTTCGACAGGATCGGCAACGCGAACGCTGCGGTCTTGCCGGTGCCGGTCTGGGCCTGGCCGATCATGTCCTGGCCGGCGAGGATCACCGGAATGGCCTGCGACTGGATCGGAGACGGCTCTTCGTAACCAACGGCGGTCAGAGCGGCGAGAATATTGGAGTGAAGTCCGAGCGCGGCGAAGCCGCCGATTTCCTGGGTCATGGGTCTGCCTCAAGTGCATCCGCAAAGACCCATGTTCCAAAGCTGCGCATGCCGTGTAAGACCTTGTGGGTCACCCTGGCAGCCTGGTCGGCGGGGATTTGCGAAAACGTGATGAAAGTGAATCGTCAAGGATAGTCCGCTGGGGACTGGCTGCCGGG
>Ga0208645_1000231_pt1 | contig 70902 bp, 56 predicted proteins | sample VirMetDEL_Sep_01_FD_184519 | JGI IMG/M metagenome (GOLD analysis project Ga0208645, IMG submission 184519) | Aqueous microbial communities from the Delaware River and Bay under freshwater to marine salinity gradient to study organic matter... | ecosystem: Environmental > Aquatic > Marine >... | reverse complement strand
TTTTAAAGAGCGTGCTAACTTGAATGACTAACTAGATTTCTAGTTAGTTGAACTTGGTCTTCGTTGCTCTGAAGCCTTGTCCGTGTCAGCGAGGGCGTATATTAAGGATCTACAGATTTTGTGCAACCCTTTTCGACACTTTCTTTCAATTTATTTTAAATAAAAGCGTATTCGTTCATAAAACCATCAAAAACGCCTCATTTTGGTTATTAAACAACCAAAAGCACACAAAGACACACCCATTAATCCAATAATGCAGGCATAACCACGGACACCGAGCGCACGATTTTCATCTCTTGGGAATCGATCGCCACTTGATAGGCAATAACTTCTACCCCTTTCTCTACTACTTCAACAAAAGCCTGCGCATACTTTTTATCTATATGAGCCGCTGGAGTCACTGAATTTATTCCAGTATGGCTCACGCAAAAAAACATCACAGCACGATGCCCCTCTTCGACCATTTTTGCTAACTCATACAGATGCTTGCGTCCTCGATCTGTCACCGCATCAGGAAAGTATCCCAATCCGTCTTCTTCTAATAAAGTGACGTTTTTTACTTCCACATAACACTTACGGCCATCATGGCCTGTGAGCAACCAATCAATACGACTTTTCTCGCCATACTTCACTTCCGCTTTTTGTTCAGGGTAGTCAGCAAGCTCTTTCACCACGCCATTGGCAATGGCTTCACCAACCAACTTATTTGGGTAACCGGTATTAATACACGCTAGATACTGAGCGTCGACTTCCACCAGCTCCCAGGTGTAAGCCAGCTTACGCTTTGGGTTATCACTTTTAGATAGCCAAACACGAGCCCCATCCTGCTGACATCGTTTCATGGAGCCCGTATTTGGGCAATGAGCCACCACAACGTCACCGTTTGGCAATTCGATGTCAGACAAAAAACGCTTATAGCGCTTAATCAATTTCCCTTCTATTAAGGGGGTTGGAAACTTCATAACCATACTCCAAAGTTTTCTCAATATTAAGCACAAATAAAAACGGCCCTCTTCGTTATAAAGAGAGCCGTTTTATTAAGCTATTAATGAGTAGGGATTATTCCCACTCGATAGTAGCAGGTGGCTTAGAGGATACGTCGTAAGTCACGCGGGAGATGTGTTCGATTTCGTTGATGATACGACCAGACACTTTCTCTAGCAGTTCGTACGGTAGGTGCGCCCAACGTGCTGTCATGAAGTCGATGGTTTCAACAGCACGCAGTGCTACCACGTATTCGTAACGGCGGCCGTCGCCTACTACGCCAACAGATTTAACTGGAAGGAATACCGCGAAAGCTTGGCTTGTTTTCTCGTACCAGCCAGCGTTGCGTAGCTCTTCGATGAAGATAGCATCAGCACGACGTAGGATGTCAGCGTATTCTTTCTTCACTTCACCAAGGATACGAACACCTAGACCTGGTCCTGGGAAAGGATGACGGTAAACCATGTCATAAGGAAGACCTAGTTCAAGACCTAGCTTACGCACTTCGTCTTTGAACAGTTCACGAAGCGGTTCAACCAAGGCCATCTTCATATCGTCAGGCAAACCACCCACGTTATGGTGAGACTTGATAACATGTGCCTTACCTGTTTTAGAGGCAGCAGACTCAATCACGTCAGGGTAAATAGTGCCCTGCGCAAGGAAATCAATGCCATCCAATTTAGATGACTCTTCGTCAAAGATCTCAATAAAGGTATTACCAATGATCTTACGTTTTTTCTCTGGATCCGCTTCACCAGCGAGTTTACCAAGGAACAAGTCTTCAGCATCAACGCGGATGACTTTGACCCCCATGTTGTCGGCGAACATTTTCATCACTTGATCGCCTTCGTTCAAACGAAGCAAACCATTGTCTACGAACACGCAAGTCAATTGGTCGCCAATGGCTTTATGAAGCAATGCCGCCACAACAGAAGAATCCACGCCACCAGAAAGAGCTAGAAGCACTTTTTTGTCGCCCACTTGCTCTTGCATGCGCTCAATCGCATCTTGTGCGATGTTGGCAGGGGTCCACAAAGTATCACAGCCACAAATATCGACGATAAAACGAGATAAAATACGGCCACCTTGTAACGTATGGGTTACTTCTGGGTGAAATTGAACGCCATAAAATTTCTTCGCTTCGTTCGCCATCGCCGCAATCGGGCAGCTATCCGTTGATGCCATCAGAGTAAAGTCTTGTGGCATGGTAATCACTTTATCACCATGACTCATCCAAACATCAAGTAACGCAACACCATTGTTTGCGATATGATCTTGAATGCCATCAAACAAGGCAGGACCTTCATGCTTACGGATTTGCGCGTAACCAAACTCACGAATTTCTGAGCCTTGGACTTTTCCACCCAATTGCTCAGCCATGGTTTGCATACCATAACAAATACCAAATACTGGCACACCCATTGTAAATACTACTTCTGGTGCACGTGGAGAACCGGGTTCTGGAACGGATTCAGGACCACCAGCTAAGATGATACCTTTTGGATCGAAGTCGATAACGTCTTGATCTTCCATGTCAAAAGCACGAACTTCACAGTACACACCGATTTCACGAACACGACGCGCAATCAGCTGGGTGTACTGCGAACCGAAATCAAGAATAAGAATTTTATGAGCGTGGATATCTTGCGACATTGTTAGCCATTCCTTTCACTCTACCAAACAGAAGCAAATGCTTTACGGCAGACGTAATTAATAAATAATTGGAGCAATAAATAAAGATGGGGCGTGTTGTACGCCCCATCTCAGTGTCAAATTATCTCGCGATTAACCCACGTGATAATTTGGCGCTTCTTTTGTAATCGTCACATCATGAACATGACTTTCACGAATACCAGCGCCTGTAATTTTTGAGAACTGCGCTTTAGTACGCATTGTCTCAATATCTGGTGAGCCAGTGTAACCCATTGAAGAGCGAACGCCTCCCATCAACTGATGAACGACAGCGGCCATGGGGCCTTTCGATGGAACACGACCTTCAATACCTTCTGGCACAAGCTTTTCAACACTGCTTGAATCTTGGAAGTAACGGTCACTTGAACCCTGAGATTGAGACATCGCGCCAAGCGAGCCCATGCCACGGTACGCCTTAAAAGAACGACCTTGGAACAAAACAACCTCACCTGGAGCCTCGTCAGTACCAGCAAGAATGCCGCCAACCATAATAACGCTGGCGCCTGCTGCAATGGCTTTACTAATGTCGCCAGAAAAACGCACACCGCCATCGGCGATAACAGGAATACCACGTGGGTTCATCACCTCAGCCACATTCGCTACAGCGCTGATTTGCGGAACACCAACACCTGTAACAATACGCGTTGTACAGATAGAACCAGGGCCGATACCAACTTTTACGCCATCCGCACCCGCATCAGCAAGGGCGATTGCCGCTTCAGCGGTCGCGATGTTGCCACCGATCACTTGAATATGAGGGAAGTTTTCTTTTACCCAACGAACACGGTCGATTACACCTTTAGAATGACCGTGCGCCGTATCAACCACAATGATATCAACACCCGCGTCAGACAAGGCTTTTACGCGATCTGCAGTATCTGCGCCAGTGCCCACAGCGGCACCCACACGCAAACGACCTTGATCATCTTTGCAAGCGTTCGGGAAAGTAGTGGCTTTGTTGAAATCCGTTACCGTCACCATGCCGCGTAATTCAAACTGTTCGTTAACAATCAGCACTTTTTCAATGCGATTTTCATGCAACAACTTACGGATAGAACCAGAAGAAGCACCTTCAAGCGCCGTTACTAGGCGATCTTTTGGTGTCATGATATCCGCTACTTTTTTATCGTAGTCTTTCACAAAGCGCACATCGCGACTCGTTACGATACCAACCAAGTCTGAACCTTGAACAACAGGTACACTCGAGATGCTATTCGCTGCTGTCAATTCCATTAGCTCTTTTACGCTCGCTTCTGGATTGATGGTAACAAGATCACGGACGATGCCACTTTCGAATTTTTTCACACGACGCACTTCACGAGCTTGCTCTTCAATGGTCAAGTTTTTGTGCACAATGCCTATGCCACCTTCTTGAGCCAGAGCAATCGCCATGCGATGTTCAGTAACGGTGTCCATCGCCGAAGAAATAAGCGGAATATTCAGCTCAATGTCTTTAGTGATTTTCGTTTTGAGGCTAACATCCTTAGGAAGAACTTCGGAATAGCCGGGGATAAGCAATACGTCGTCAAACGTTAAAGCTTCTTGCACGATTCGTAACATAATGGGGAGTTTCCAATGCCAACAAGGGTGTTAAGATGGCAAGTAATTCTACTCCAATAGTTCCACTCGGTAAATCAAAACCACGAGAGATTGATGAAAAATTTTACAACTTCGACGTCACAAGAAACGGCTTTTACCGTCTCACAGCTAAATAGACAGATACAACAGTTACTTGAGGCAAGCTTGCCGTGGATTCTTGTCGAAGGAGAAATTTCCAATCTCGCCAAACCCAGCTCGGGTCATTGGTACTTTTCTCTGAAAGATGACAAAGCACAAATTCGCTGCGCTATGTTCAAAGGCAAAAATGCTGCCGTACGCTTCAAGCCGAAGGATGGCGACATGGTTCGCTTACGTGCCCGCGTCACTTTTTATGGCCCAAGAGGCGACTGCCAACTCAGCGTCGAAGGCATGGAGTCCGCAGGTGAAGGCGCATTACAACAAGCGTTTGAGCGATTAAAAAACAGCTTACAAGCCGAAGGCCTGTTCGCACCTGAACACAAAAAACCACTGCCCACCAAGCCTGAGCGTGTTGCCATCATCACGTCACCGGTTGGTGCTGCGGTTCGCGATATGATTATTGCCTTTCGTCGACGCTTCCCATTAACCGAACTGACAATTCTGCCCTCTTTGGTACAAGGCCAAGATGCGGCAAAAAACATCCTAAGACAATTGCAACGAGCGGATGGTAGCGGGCACTTTGACGCGATTATCCTCGGTCGCGGTGGCGGTTCATTGGAAGATTTATGGAGTTTTAACGACGAAACGCTGGCACGGGCAATTTTTGCGGCTCAAACCCCTATTGTATCCGCAGTCGGCCATGAAACTGACTTTACCATTGCAGACTTTGTCGCCGATGTTCGTGCCGCCACGCCCACCGCCGCCGCGGAGCTTTTAAGCCCAGACCGCACTCAATTAATTAGACAGATCGAGCAACAAGAGAAACAACTGGTTCGACGTATGTCACGCATTCTCGAACAAAGCCAACAACAGCTCGATTTTATGATCAAGCGTATTCGCCATCCAACAGAACGAATCGAGCAACAGCAAAATCAACTCGAACAACTCAAACGCCGTTTGCAACAGGGCATGCAACGCAAAGTATTGGAGCAACAAACGCAAACCGCCAATCTGTCTCATCGCCTAGAAAGAAACAGCCCGACTCGCCGTATCGATCAGGACAGACAAAAGCTCAAAGACATCGACGCTCGACTTGCTCGCGCACTGAATAGCACGCTGGCCAACAAGCAAACCGCCTTTGCGCGCATCATAGACAAGCTCAACCTCGTCAGCCCACTCAACACACTGGCTAGAGGGTACGCTATTGCTTCCAAAGACGAACAGGTAATTCGTTCTGTTAAGGACGTAAAAGCAGGCGATTCGATATCGGTGAGAGTGCAAGATGGCGTGCTTTCATGTGACGTCACTAAAGCGTAATAATACTTTATAGATCAAGTCGTTGGAGTTATTCGGCTTGATCTATTGCCTCCCTCCATGTCTCTGCCAGAGAGAATATTCTTAGTAAAGCTCGAACCAAAACCCAACCTACATTCCGCTATAAAATTCATTCCACATTAATTCGACCCAAAATACGCCATCCGAGCTTTCTAAAAAAAGCAAAGAAGTTTTAATAAATGAATAATTGTGCAAAAACTCATCATTCCCTAGTATCGATCGGAGAGTTACTAGCAAGATAAAAAATACAACGGAGCCACATTAAATGTCGGACACTTATAAGATAGAGAGCGCTTCAGCCTCCACACAAAAACCTGCGGATAAAAAAATACTCAAACTCATTGTTGCCTCCTCCATCGGCAACGCCTTGGAATGGTTTGATCTGATCGTGTACGCCTTTTTTGCGCGCACTATTTCTAAACTGTTTTTCCCGACCGATAACGAAACGCTGTCACTCATGCTGGCGCTTTTTACGTTCGCCATGTCTTATCTTATTCGCCCCATTGGTGCCATGGTGATAGGCAGTTACGCCGACAAAATTGGCCGTAAAGCCGCGATGTTGTTAACGATTTGGCTTATGATGGCCGGAACCTTTCTGATCGCCGTTATGCCAACCTATGAAACCATTGGACTGCTTGCCCCGCTAGGGATTTTGCTTGCGCGATTGTTACAAGGATTTTCTGCTGGCGGTGAATTTGGTAGCGCCACAGCGATGTTGGTTGAACATCATCCTGAACGTAAAGGCTTTATTTCTAGCTTCATGTTTGCCAGCCAAGGACTCAGCGGCCTATTGGGGGCTGGATTTGGCTTGTTGCTAACCACCACATTAACCACAGATCAGCTAGAAAGCTGGGGCTGGCGAATCCCATTCTTCTTTGGTTTATTGATTGGCCCTGTGGGGTTATACATTCGCAAACACATTGAGGAAGCCGGTGAATTTACAGAATCAAAAGAAGAAAAAGTGCCGCTAATTGAATTGTTTGCCCACAATAAGCTTGGCATCTTTTTCAACATTGGCGCCATGATACTTTCCACGTCAGTGACTTATGCCATCATCTTCATGCCGACTTACGCCACAAAATACCTTGGCTTAAGCAACTCCATTGGATACGGCGGCACACTGATCAGCTATACCGTGTTGATGTTCTTAACGCCTTTTGTGGGTATTTTGTCTGACCGCATTGGTCGAACGCGCTTAATGATTGTTGCTGGTGTGCTGTTCTTTATTACGGTTTGGCCTGCCTTCTTCGTTTTGTCTCATCACCCAACATTAATCATGCTCGCCAGTGTTCTATTTTGGTTAAGTGTCTTGAAGTCCATGTACTTTGGTGGCTTGCCTGCTCTGATGTCTGAGATGTTCCCAACTCGCGTTCGAGCAACCGGAATGGCGTTGAGCTACAACATCAGCACAACCTTATTCGGTAGCTTCACGCCCTTCTTACTGGTCTGGACCATCAGCGCCACAGGCGACCAATTGGCACCAAGCTATTACTTGTTGTTAACCAGTTTTATCAGTTTACTTGCCTTGTTTGGTATTCGTAGACACTTCAAAATCCGATAAATCAAACAAGTAATTGAGCATAAAAAACGCCGCTTCATCATGCGGCGTTTTTTATGGAGCGCAACTCGGGTCAAATATCGTCAAAGCAGAAAATTCACGCCGACAACAAACAATAATAGAGCGAACAATCGTCTTAGCATAAGCGGGTTTAACTGATGCGCCAACTGCGCCCCAAAGCGAGCTGAAAACATGCTCATTAAGACAATCCCCACTAACGCCGGAACATATACGAAACCAATGCTTTTAGACGGCAATAACGCATTATCCCAACCGATCACCATAAAAGATAAAGTGCCCGATAGAGCGATAGGCAAACCGCACGCCGCCGAAGTCGCCACCGCTTTTTTGATGTCCACCCCTTTCCAAGATAAGAATGGCACCATCAAGGAGCCTCCACCGATTCCAAATATGGCCGATACCCAGCCAATCACCACGCCAGCCACGGACATAACAGGTTTTGTTAGGCCCTGCCCCTGACCTTTTGGACGCCAGTTCAAGGCCATTTGCACTGACATCAAGAGCGAGAATACGCCAATGATTTGCTGTAAATTCGCTCCCGGAATATAAGAAGCCGTCACGCCTCCTAATGAACTACCGAATAAAATCCCAGCTCCCAGCCAGATAACCCGAGACCACTCAACAGCGCCTTTTTTGTGGTGTGCTAATACCGAATTTATCGAGGTAAAGAAAATCGCCCCCAGAGATGTCCCAACGGCAAGGTGGGTTAACACCTCCCCAGAAAAGCCTTGCAAGGTAAAACTAAAAATCAGCACAGGAACAATGATCAAACCACCGCCAATACCAAACAATCCCGCTAATAATCCAGAGCAGGCACCCAGCGCCAAATACAAAAGAAAATCCATCATAGAATTTACCCAAAAAATCAAAACATTATAGAGCAATACAAAGAAAAACGGCGGCCTCACTGGACCACCGTTTCAGACAGAAAAGCGGGGGACGTTATTCAGGCCAATGTTCGCCCAAGTCCCAAAACAAGCCCGCTGCGGCTAACAGCCCTTGTTTAACAACATTCTCAAGCAAATGCTCGTTCGGCGCATGTTGTTTACAAGAAGGATAAGAGTGAGGCATCCACACCGTCGGCAAGGCCAACACATCCGCAAAACAGTGATTTGGAATAGTACCACCCAAGTTAGGCAAAACCGTCACCGTTTGCTCTAGCGAGGTCTCCATAGAACACTTAACAAAGCCGACCCAAGGATGAGTCGGATCCAAACGCGTTGCGTTATAACCACCTTCAAAGATCACCTTCACATCCCCCAAACCTTTCTCTTCTAGAAAAGCCGATAGGTTCGCTACCAAATTTTGCCAATCCGTACCTGGCACAATACGTAAGTGACATACCGCTTCAGCCACATCTGGAATGGCTCCAATAGGCTTTTCAACATCACCCGCGCCAATGGCAATCACTTCCAGCGTATTACAACCAAATAAACGCTCACCTAGGCTCAGTTCTTTCTCCCCCCATTGATCATTCAAGGTCGGATCGCCAGCGTAGCCACCCACCGTTAACTCGCGCATCATCTCAGCGGTCAGACCACTTGGCAAAGGCGCACGCAAACACTCTGCAGTGATTCGTCCATCAGCGGTTGTTAAACTAGCAAGCGCATGTTGCAAGCGCGTAACTGGGTTCGTAATTACACCGCCCCAGTTACCAGAGTGACGCGCCCCATTGCCCGTTTCACAACGTAAACGGAATTGGCATACGCCACGAGAACCTAAGAAAATCGTGGGGGTTTTGGCATTCAATCTCGGGCCATCCGACGCTAAAAAGAGATCGGCTTTTAACACGTCTTTTTGCTCAAAACAAAACTGTTCTAGACCTTTTGAACCGACTTCTTCGCTCATTTCAAATAAGATTTTGACATTGTAGCCCAATTTACCATCGCGCGCTTTCAATACGGACTCCAGAGCAAATAAGTTAATCGTATGCTGGCCTTTGTTGTCCGCTGTACCACGGCCAAAGATTTTATCCTCAATCTGAGTCAATTCCCAAGGATGTGTGCCTTCTTGCCACAGCTCAACTTGTCCATTGGTAACATCTCCATGACCATAAGTTAATAAGGTTGGTAGGGATTCATCTTCTATGCGTTGCGCAATTAATAAGGGTGGGCAAACTGGCATAGGGTTCGCAAAGATCTCACAATCAAAGCCCAATTTCGTCAGTGTCGGTTGGATCTCATCGGTTAAATACCTCATCAATTCCGCACTGGCATTTGGATTTTGGCTCTCGCTCGCAATGGCCACGCGACGTGTTAACGTGTCGATAAATTGACCATTTTTCATGGTTTCAGCAGCGAATTGCAAAGCGGTTTGACGGCCATGTTGGCTCGTTGTTTGGGACATGATCTCTCCAAAATACGCGAAATGATGATGGCAATTAGCTTAAGATGTAATAAGCTTTACAACAATTATCAATTGCACAACCAAACCTTCTATAAAATAGAAAGCTTATGAATGATATCTCGTTAAAATATTTCCATGCGGTTGCGAAAACTGGCTCATTGTCTGCGGCCTCCGAAGAACTCCACGTGGCGGTATCGGCGATCAGTCGACAAATCACCCAGCTAGAAGAAAAACTTCAGCTGACACTGTTTGAGCGCAAAGCCAGAGGCATGTTACTCACTCCAGCTGGGGATATTCTTTATACCTATTCATTGCGTAATGCTTTGGAATTTAAAAACGTGATGTCAGAAATGAAAGGCATCAGCAATATTCAGCAGCAATCTATCGCGCTGGCTTGCCCAGAAGGTATGGCGTGGGACTTTCTTCCCCACATTATGGCGACGTTCCGTTTGCAATACCCAAGTGCACGCTTTTCACTGCATGTTGTAGACTCCAGCAAAGCAACGCAATTGGTTCGAGAAGGCAAAGTCGATGCGGCGTTCACCTTTAATTTGCAGCCTGAACAAGGTGTTGAAGTCTCTCTGCAAGTCCCTTCACCAGTGGTTGCCTTGTTACCTAAAAACCATCCCCTCGCCGTTCAGCAAGACATTAGTATTAGAGACCTCACAGAGTATCCTATTGCCACATCAGGGCCAGGAACAACGCTGAACTACTTATTTGATATTGCTTGTCATATTGAAGGCCTACAAATTATTCCAGCCTTATCGAGCGACTCGGCCGGATCCATTTATACCTTTGTCAGCGAAAGTGAAAACGCCATTGCGTTATGTGGTGAGTTAACCGTGGCAAGACGAGCAAAACAAGATGGATTGGTGATACGTGCGATGCGCGAACCATCATTAACCCAACGCAGTCTTCAGGTGCAAATTATGTCACGAAGGAAGTTACCAGCGATCGTGCGACATTTTCTCTCTCACCTCACCGAGTCGCTAAAAAGCGCAAGTTAACCATATTCGATGCAAAAAAGACCAAGCCCAATGCCTTAGGCTTGGTCGGATCAGTCTTTAGCATTAGGTAACTTTAAACAGATCCACTTTTTCTTTCAGGTGTTTCATTTCCTCACCAATGGCATTCGTCGCGGCTCGACTTTGATGGAACAATTCTGCTGTTTGCTCGCTTTGTGCCGCCAACATGGAAAGATGTTGATTAATATCCTCAACCGATGCGTTTTGGATTCCTGCACGCTCAGCTACTTGCTCATTCATATCAAACAATTGCTGCAAGAAGGCATCAAGCGCATTCACTTTTTCGGATACCAGTTTTTGGCTATCTAGTGTTTGAATGCTCTTCTCACAAGCCACATCCATTTGCGAGGTTACTTGGGATGATGCACTTCTTAACTGCGAAATAATGCTTTGAATTTCATTGGTGGATTCGCTGGTACGTTGGGAAAGCATACGAACCTCATCAGACACAACCGCGAAGCCTCGACCATGCTCACCCGCACGTGCCGCCTCGATAGCCGCATTTAGAGCAAGTAAATTAGTCTGCTCAGAAATAGAACTAATCACATTCAACACGGATACAATCTTCTCTATGTTTTCATTCAACTCTGTCAGGCTGGTTTTACTTTGCATCATATCGACTTCTAAAGCCTCCAAAAACACTAAACTGCTCTGCACTTCTTTATTAGCCTGCTGAAGCTCAGCATTGCTTTGATCAGACAACTCCCCTGCCTTGGTTGCCAACTCTTTTACCTGAGCGCTTTGTTCAGTAATGTCTTGAGTAGAAATAAAGATCTGTTGTACTGATTGTTTCTCAGCTTCGGATGCTTGCGAAAGTTCATCTACCTGTTGATGCAAGCCAGCAATGGCACCATCGGTCGTTTTAACGGCATCATTCACAGTCAAAAGCGAACCTTTCAGGGTATCTAGCAGAGAATTCACCGTATCTGCTAACGCACCTATCTCGGCTTTATCAGCACTCTTAATTCGATAGCTAAGATCTAAATTATCCGACACATAGCGTACCTCCTTGCCAATAGCGACAATAGGACGAGTTAAGGAACCGATAACGAAATGAAGAATAAGCAATGAGATCAAAATGAAGGCTGCAGAGAAAAGAAACGCTCTCTGGAGCTGAGAATAAATCGGTGCCATGACCTGCTGTTTCGGCACAGCAAGCATAATGAACCTGTCTAACACAGGCACCCACAAAGAACCAAGGTAAAAAACCTGGTCATTAATAGTCACATCATCCATCACTACATCGGTTTTATTACCTAATAGATTCGTAATATGGTTTTTGTCTATCATCTCCATAAAAGGTGAGTCGCCTTTTGCTTGAATCACGCCATTGCTTGTTACCAACATAGCGCGGCCCTGCTGACCGACTTGAAGCTTCTGAACCATATTAATCAGCTTATCGGCATTAATTCCTAAGCCCGCTACCGAAAGAGGTTTATTGGTATTCGGGTCCATAGAATCACTACGATAGTTAATAAACAGCATTGAATTCTCATACTGCAAATTCAATTCATAGTCATGACCCGTAGCCAAGAAGTTTGGATAAAACTCTTTGTATGGATAGTCTGATAGCGGCGTCTTAAAAAAGTCTTTTTCATAGCCAAAATATTCCAAACCATTTGAGCCATTTAAAACATAAAAGGTCGAATCACTGCCCGCGATGTCTTTTACGGATTTCAACTTAGCTTCTATAAAAGAAATCTGATTATCCGCTGCACCTTTGCGAACCCACTCTTCGACAAAATTGTCATTGGTCATCAAATGAGAGGCTGTAATTAACGGTGTAATTTCAGTACTAATTTGCGAAGCTAAATTGGTGAGATGGGTAGGTAATACTTCTTTTTTTAACTGCTCTAACTCTGTATCTAATGTGGAAAGAGCTTGAGTACTCACTGAGACCACCGTACTGGCAACCAGCAATACAGCAAGTACAGAGAACATGCGACTTCTAACGGATAGACTTTGCCACTTCATAATAACATCCTTATTATGTTTTTTTATTGTAAGGTTATCGTCAGATACTACACCGCAGTTAATAACAAAAACAAAACAATTTTCATACTGAAAGCAACAAAATACTTAAAAAACACTGATCTTAATCAAAGAATTTCATGTAGAACGATTAAGCTCACTCTACAACTCATAACGCTCTATTTTTTTAATCAGCCCCTGTCGGGAAATCCCCAATTGCTTGGCGGCTTGGGTGCGGTTGCCTTGATTCTTCTCTAATGCTTGGGTAATCAAACGAATTTCAAGATCACGTACCTGTTCATCCAAAGAAGCATCACTTGCTGGCAAGTTAGCCGACGTTGATCGAATTTTCTCGCCAGTTGGATACAAGAGTTGAATATCGTCCATCGTGATTCGGCCTTGAGGACAAATAGAGGCCACACTTTCCAGCGCGTTTTTCAATTCACGAACGTTGCCAGGCCAAGACTGATCACGAAACCATTGCACGGCCTCGGGGCTCAGCTGGAGCGGCATGGCTTGCTGATTTTGCAAGCGCTGCAAGAAGGATTGCAGCAACACAGGGACATCTTCGAGTCGCTCCGACAATGCTTGGGTTTCAATATTGACGCCTTTAATCCGGTAATACAGATCCTCTCGGAAACTGCCTTCGCGAACCTTTTCCACTAAATCGGCATTGGTCGCAGAGATCACTCGAATGTCGATGTGCTTCTGCTCTCGTCCTCCCACAGGAAAGAAGGTGCCTTCCTGCAACACCCGCAGCAACTTGACCTGCATGGCCAATGGCATTTCGCCGATTTCATCCAAAAACAAGGTGCCACCATCGGCTAAACTCAATAAACCAACTTTGTCTTTTTCCGCCCCAGTAAACGCGCCTTTCACATAACCAAACAACTCGCTTTCCAACAATTCCGCTGGAATCGCACCACAGTGAACAGACACAAACGGCTTGGCCGCGCGGTGGCTCAAGTCATGCAAGGTACGAGAAATGACCTCTTTGCCAGTACCAGATGGCCCAGTCACCAAGACACGTACATCCGTCGGCGCAATTCGCTCCACCAGCGCCCTCACCTTTTGCGAACTCACCGAATGACCAATGTAGGCTGCCGCCCCTTGAGTGGATCCACTCACTTGTTTTAACTGAGTTAGTTCACGTTCTAAGGTGGTTTTGGTGATGGCTCGGCGCACCACCACGGCCAACATATCAGGATCAATCGGCTTGGCAATGAAGTCCCATGCCCCTAGTTCAATGGCTTTTAATGCCAAGTCTCGATCGGCGTGGCCCGTAATAATAATCACCGGACGACCAGCAAAATCGTCCATGGCATCCAAGGTGACCTGCGGATCAAAATGCGGTGGCATAGACAAATCCAGTAACACCAAATCGGCATCAAACGACACCAAAGTGCTTCGCGCTTCGTCTAAACTACCGGCGGTTTTCACATGATAATCTTGCTTCGCCAACCAACGGCTCGCCAGTTCACGGAACGCGGGCTCGTCATCGACCAGTAATATTGTATTTTGTGTCATGGAATGCTCTGTTTGAAATATCTGCGCCCGAAAAGTGACGGGGTAAAATAAGCTCGAAAGTGACCGGCCAGGTTGAATCATTACGGTGTCTAATCTTCCCACCGTGAGCATCAACAATGCGACGCACGATCGCCAAACCAAGACCACTGCCACCCGCTCGCTTGGTCACAAAGGGTTGAAATAAAACCTCGCCTTGTAGGCTCGGATCAATGGTTGGCCCGTTATTATGCACTTGAATAATGATCTGCTGCTCCCGCTCCTCGGCTTGAATGGATAACTTGCCCTCTGGCCTATTACGCAAAAAAGACATGGCATTATCAATAAGGTTAATAAATACCTGCTGCAGTCGTTGCGGGTCGGCATCTAGTTCAATCGTTTCATCAATTTCCAACTCAAATACCACACCTTCGGACGGAGCTTGTGCCAGCACGCTGGCGACTAAAGATCGCAACGGCGTGGTAGCAATTTGCAATGACAAGCCACCGGAATACACCAACATATCACTCACTAAACGATCCGCGCGCTTAAGCTGAGTTTGAATATGCTGTCGTGTCTCAGCTGGCGCGTCATAAGCCGCCATGGAAATAATATTCAACGGGTTGCGTAGCTCATGTGCCATGGCCGCAGACAAACTGCCCAGTTCCACCAAGTGCTTTTCATCCATGCGTTTTCGCTCGGCCACGGCCAACGCTAACGACCGTTCAAGCAAACCGCAACTGGTCGAAAACAAGGACGCAAACACCTCAGCAGTCAAACGCATGCCAGGGCTGGCATCTTCCCAACCGATTAATACAAAGTGCCAATCCGTATCTGATCGAGAGACTCGTATCGCTAAAGCGTCATTTTGTTCTTGAACAGGATAAGCGGCACTTTGCAGATGGATCGCCACATTACGCCTTATCTGCAGGGAAAGTAAACGCTCACCAATGGCAATTAATTGCGGCCAGTCTGGGGCGTCTTTTAGTTGTGTTGACCAAGTATCCAACACGGCTTCATTCAAAGATGCACCGGGATAAATCAGCCGAGAAATTAAGCGACTCAGGGGTTGATAGATCAGCGCCGCCACCACCAAAATCAACAAGGAATACAGCCACAACTGCCAACTGGGCACACTCGCTAACGCCTGCAAACCAAGGCGTCCAGACACCACACTAATCACCGCGATGACACAGAGAATCACCAGCATCATAGCGACCCAAAGCAGGGCTCGGTTGGCAAAGGCGTTAACCGACAAAATCTGATAACGCACCACGGCGTAAACCAGCAGCAATAAATAGGTTGGTAGCAATAACATAGGGTAAGGAAACCAGCTAATACCAAAAGAAGGAAAAACAAAACTGGTCGCCAACAACAAGCCCCACGCTCCCACGCCAAACATGGCGAGAATCGAGCGTTTCTTGTTGCCAGAATGTCGATACCAACCAAATAGTAAAACCCCATGAGCCAGCATGCCGATCAACACGGTATAAGCGAGATTCCAAGCTCCCGCTTCGGTAAAAACAAAAAACGAACGCGTATCAAGCGTACTGATCGCATCACCGGCCCCTATCCACCAGCTCTGTAATACTACAGCAAGGCTGGTTAGGTAAAACCAAGGCACCGCTTGATATAAGCGCTCAAGCATCGGCTCTTTGACTGAGCCAGCGTTCACAAAACGAATCGCAAAATGTAAGAAGAAGGTCGGCATCAGTGGATTGGCAAGAATGATGTGAATGCCAATTTGCTCGTAACCTTGGAACAAAGCCACATGCCCAAAACACCAAATCGCCATCATAATAGCAAAGCCTGCCAAGGCCTGAAGATCGCTTTGCTTGCGCGCTCGCCACAGTAACCAAGCAGCGACCAATACACCGCACACACTGGTCACCAGCATGGCCACTTCAAACATCAAGGAAAGCGTCAAATTCGTAAACCTCGTTTACACCTAAAAGTGAGAAAATCGTAAACCTTTTTTACACTACAAGCAAAGAAATATAATTTATCCTTTAAAATCAATAGTATAAATTTAACTAATAGTTGGCCTGTCCCTTGCTATAGGTAAGACAACCTTGATCTAAATCAAACTATTTTCAAATGACAGGACAAGCATCATGAATACTGGCTTTCTAATGACCGAAATCATCGCGCTTTTTAGCATTGTAGGCTTAGCCCTATTGCCTCTGGCGTTACAACAGATGCGTGCTCAACGCGTTAAGAACAATTCCTAAGGCCATCTTATTTTAAACGGGAGTTGCCATGGACCTCGATGTCGCCATTTTATCTCGCATACAGTTCGCCTTTACGGTGAGCTTTCATATTATTTTTCCCAGTATCACCATTGGTTTGGCGACACTGATCGCCATTTGGGAAGGCATGTGGCTAAAAACGCACAACCCTTATTATTTACAGCTGGCCAAATTCTGGATCAAACCTTTTGCCATTACCTTCGGTATGGGGGTGGTGTCTGGCATCGTCTTATCCTATGAGTTCGGCACCAACTTCTCCAAGTTTTCGGAGATGACAGGGGCTGTTCTTGGTCCTCTCATGGCTTACGAAGTGCTCACCGCGTTCTTCATGGAAGCCGGCTTCCTTGGCGTGATGCTATTTGGTTGGCAGCGCGTTGGTCGCAAGCTGCATTTCTTCTCAACACTCACTGTGATGATAGGTACTTGGATTTCAGCGTTTTGGATCATAGTGGCGAACTCTTGGATGCAAACACCAACAGGCTACAAGATCATTGATGGTAAGTTTGAAGTCGAAAGCTGGATGGAAGTGATCTTCAACCCATCTATGCCGTATCGCCTTACTCACATGGTAGTTGCGTCATTCATTACCGCGACTTTCGTGGTCGCTGGTATCAGCGCCTATTACTTACTGAAAAAGAAAAACATTCCTTTTGCCAAAAAAGGCTTATCTATGTGCATGTGGTTTGCTTTGGTGTTAACACCGTTGCAAGCATGGATTGGCGATATGCATGGCTTAAACGTAAGAGAGCATCAGCCCACTAAGTTGGCGGCAATGGAAGGCATTTGGCCTGCCGAAGAGGAAAACGTTCCGCTCTTGTTATTTGCTATGCCAAACATGCAAACCGAGTCGAACGATTATGAACTCGGTATTCCAAACTTGGGCAGCTTGATCCTGACTCACTCTTGGGATGGCGCAGTACAAGGTCTAAAAGCCGTACCACCAGAAGATAGACCCAACGTGCCGTTAGTGTTTTGGTCTTTCCGTGTCATGGTGGGTATTGGCTTTGGCATGATGGGTATCGCTGCGCTCGCGCTATTATTACGCCGTAAGGGCCGTTTATATGAAAACAAAGCGTTTCTCTCCTTGGTAACCTTCTTTACACCGATGGGAGTCATTGCGGTGCTGGCGGGGTGGTATGTGGTCGAAATTGGTCGCCAGCCTTGGATTGTCTATAATCTGGTTAGAACGTCCGAGATCGTATCGCCACTGCCAGCGGAACGCGTGCTCTTTACCTTGACCCTGTTTGTCATCATTTACAGTCTGCTGATCGGTGTTTATCTCTACTTCATGCGTAAGCTGATTAAGAAAGGACCGCCATCAATGGAAACACTAGAGCAGCAACTTATTGGTATGAAAGCGCCGGGCTATGCATTGGCTTGGGTGAAGTCGCTGAAAACGAAAGAACAGCATTCGACAGAACCGAAAGCAAAATATCAACCAACAATAGAACAAGGAGATAAATGATGGATTTGGCTCTTTTCTACTTCCTTGTCTTAGGCTTTGCCATTTTTATGTACGTGTTACTCGATGGCTTCGACTTAGGGATTGGCATTCTCTACCCTTGGTTTAACCAAGAAGGCGAGCGTGACCATTTAATGCGTTCTATTTCACACGTTTGGGATGGCAACGAAACCTGGTTGGTCTTTGGTGGTGTGGTGTTGTTTGCGGCGTTTCCAGCCGCTTATGCTGGTATTACCTCAACCTTTTATCTGCCTATCATGCTGATGCTGTTTGCTTTGATCTTTCGTGGCGTGGCGTTCGAGTATCGCTTTAAGTCCGATACCTCTCGACCTTATTGGGATTTCGCTTTTAGCGCAGGCTCTGCTATCGCGGCATTTTGCCAAGGCATGTTGCTAGGCTCAATCGTTCAAGGCGTTCCAGTCGGTGTCGACAGCTTATCCAGCCTACATTGGCTAACGCCTTTTTCTATATTAACTGGCTTTTCTGTTATGGCAGGTTATGCGCTATTAGCCGCTTGTTATTTGTTTATGAAAAGTCGTGGACGTATTCAAGCGCACGCAGCCAAGTTAGGCAAACGACTCTTGCTAATCACCATTTTAGCCATGGTAATGGTAAGTTTATGGACAGTGGCAAGCCAAGTAGACATTCGTCAACGTTGGTTTTCTGGCTTGAATTTTTTGTGGCTATCGCCCTTCCCTATAATCACCGTGGTGGTTGCGTTGTTGGCTTGGAGAGATCTAAACAGTCACGCTAATGGCACAGTGCACCATGAAGGTAGACCATTTTGGTATGCTGCCACCTTGTTTTTATTAGGCTTCGCGGGTCTTGTCGTGGGTTTGTTTCCCTATCTCATTCCAAGACAGCTCACCTTTATGGAAGCCGCCTCACCAGACAGCAGCTTGCTTTTCTTACTGCCGGGTATATGCATCTTCGTGCCCTTGATTTGTACCTACACCTTATGGGGCTATCGCGTCTTCGCAGGCAAGGTGGAAGATTATCAGGAGGGTTACTAATGTCATTGAAAAGCCTCAAAGACAAAGCCGCTAGACTCAAAACATGGCAATGGTTTTTACTTCTCTATGGCATTGGCTTTATCGCCATATTAACAACATCCTATGGCATTAAACTGCTTATGACAGGTTTGCCTTAACGATTTTGTGCAGCATAAAAAAACCGCACTTTAACGCTTTAAAGTGCGGTTTTTTTCATTGAACAATCAGTAACTGCGGTAATAAATAATTTACGCTTTCGCGATCTTCAACCTATCTTCCTTAGCACCCAAACGCGCTTTGACCAGCAACGCGGCAAATACCAGCACACCTAATACACGTGCACTGACCACAAACAAAGACGTATCCGTTGCCGCGGCAGGCCAAGCAATTAACACAGCTGCAACCACATACAATAAACGAGTCGGCCAGGATAAAGGCTCACGTAACCAACCAGAAAAGCCAATGCTCATGGACGCTGTCGCCAAGGTCGCAAAAGTAATCGCGGCAATCACACTGGTTGTTGTACCAATCAGCAACACACCCGGCATGGTCACAAACAAAAATGGCACGAGCAGTTTTACAAACCCCAAACGCATAGACTCCACCGCGGTTTCATTCGCATCAGCACCAGAGATCGTGGCCGCCGCATAGGCTGCCAAAGCGACAGGAGGCGTTATGGCCGACACCAATCCGAAGTAGAAAATAAACATATGTGCCGATAACGCTTCCATACCAAGCTGTGTCATGGCGGGAGCCACCAATACAGCCAACAAAAGGTACGCAGCGGATGTCGGTAAGCCCATTCCCAAAACAAAAGACGCCAGTGCTGTGAGCAATAGTACCGCCCACAGATTGCCGTCACCCAGTTCAATAATCAAACCCGACAGCATCAGGCCCATGCCAGTGAGATTCAAAACCCCAATGATCACACCCGCCGCGGCAACCGCTGCCACAATTGGCAAAGTAGCAGACAAGGTTTCTTTGCACGCTGAAATAAGGTCGAACACATTGATGCGCGTTTCTTTCTTCCAAGGACAAACCACTAAACCAGCCAAAATGCCCATTACCGCGGCTTGAGTTGGCGATTTGCCAGAGATCATCAAACCAATCAACACCACCAATGGCAGCAAAAGATAACTCTTTGTTTTCAAGGTGTTGAGCAATAACTGTAAGCCTGCATCAGTGTCTCTTGCTAAATTTAGACGTCCTGCTTCAAGGCGCACAGCAATCATCAAGGCAAAAATATACAAGAGCGCTGGCACCAACGCCGCCAATGCGACTTCAGCGTAAGGAATGCCAATCATTTCCGCCATTAAAAACGCAGCGGCCCCCATTACTGGCGGCATAATTTGCCCCGCAGATGATGCCGCCGCCTCAATGGCACCAGCCAGTTTCGCACTGTAACCGACCCGTTTCATCAGTGGGATTGTAAAAGTTCCTGTGGTCACCACGTTCGCAACCGCACTGCCATTAAGGGAGCCGAGCAATGCACTCGACAAAGCCGCCGATAGGCCAGGGCCGCCTTGCACTCGCCCTGTAACGCCCCGCGCAATATCAACAAATACCTCACCTGTGCCTATCTTGGTTAAGATGGCACCAAACAAGCCGAAGAGAAAAATATACTCAACAGCAACGCCCATCGGCACACCGAAAACACCTTCGGTAGAAAGCATTAAAGTAGACGTTAGACGGCTAAGATCGTAACCACTGTGTCCATATTTGCCAGGTATAACATCCCCAAAATACGCATACAAAAACGCCAACGCCATTAATATAACGAGAGCCCTACCTACTGCGATACGGACGAAGACAAACACCACTAAAATTAACGCAATAAAGATACCTCGGTCCTGCTCAACCGACATGGCACCTCGCATGACAATATCAATGTAGTTATGCCATAAATAAGGACCGGGAATGGCGGCCAACAGAGCCAACGTATAAAACACTCCCCGGCTCAGGAAATTGTTGTATCTCAGTGCATAAAACAGCATGGCGGCCGCGGCGACAAATGAAAAAAACAACGACCTCAACAGTAATGCGGTAATACCACCATAATAAGCACCGTAAAGCACAAGACCGGCGATTCCAGCGGCGACCACACTGAACAACAAAGAAACAATTAGACGCTCCTTGCCGCCCACAAATTTTGATTCAAGGAGCAAGCTTTGAGGGCCATTGCTGGAATCTAAGTTCAACATAATGACTCTCCTAGTTGCCGCTTACTTCGTCATAATATTTTTTCGCACCTGGATGCAAAGCAATAGGCGTGTGTTTAGCCGTTTCTAATGAGATCGATTTCGCTTGAGGATGAATTTGCCCTAGCTCTTCGAGATGCGAAAAAATTACTTTGGTGATATTGTAAATTTTGCTCTGGTCTTCTTTACCGCTGGTAAACAATATAGCTGGATCGTTAATCATCAAAACCTGTTTGGTTTGATCTGGGTAGATTCCAGCAGGTAGAGAGTAAGCTTGGTAGAAAGGGTATTTTTGGATCAGGCTATCGAGCTTATTAATATCGGCTGACAACAATTTCATGTCGGTTTGTGAATCGAGATCAATCAAAGATGAGGTCGGCGCACCCGCTAGCACTACCGCAGCATCGACTTGGCCGTTCACTAATGCTTTTACCCCCTCAGTGTAAGAAAGGAATCGTGGCGTAACGTCTTCAAACACACCGTACTCTTGCAACAATCGTGTCGCTAATACCGCTGCATTACTGCCTGGAGGCCCCATACTGACACGTTTGCCTTTTAACGCTTCAAATGAATCCACTCCGGTTCCAGAGATGGTCGCAACTTGCAGTACCGCCGGATACAAATAAGCAATACCAGCCACATCCAAGGGTCCACTCACTTTAAATGGGCCTTCGCCATTTTTAGCTTCAAACAGTGTTGAGGAAGAGGAAAGCCCCATTGTCATCTGGCCCGCGGCAACACGATGATTGTTCTCTACAGACGCCCCTGTCACTTCAGCCCTTGCTGTCGTGTTGTCCATGTATTTGTTAAGAGTTTCAGAAATGCCTGCGCCAATCACATAAAACAGACCACCGGTTCCGCCAGTACCAATGGATACTCGCTCTGCCGCTTGCACAGGACTGTTTACTAAAGTCGCACAGAAAGCGCTCGCTATAAGCAGTTTTTTAAACATAGTATTCTCCAATTTATTTTTGTTTTGGGACTATTTTTCAAAGTACGTAGAGCACTCTAGCGAGGAAACCTTTCATGAACCTTTCATGGTGGGTGAATAACCGATAAAAGTTATGGCAATGACACGGATGAAGCATTATGCGGAACAGGCTGCATGGCATTGTCCCATTCTTGGTAAATCAGCTGTTTTTTAGCATCATCCGTTTGAATAAGCAGTTCAAGCCCAAGTGGAATCGGTCGGAAAATACCGTGCGGCAACTTACTGAGTTCCTCTCGACTGTAAGGGCCTATCGCCTTTGTGCTGATTGGTGTGATAGCGGATTGATTCGCCAATATATGCTGTCCCTCTGGAGACAATAAAAGATCAATAAAACGCTTTGCCAATGTTGGCTGTCGTGCGTCACGGGGAATAAAAGCGGTACGCATAATAATCGATGTATAGTCCGTTGGCATGGTGGTTTTAATCCACGGATATCGCTGACTCCATTGATAGGCATAAGCACCGACAAGATTATAAGCAATAAAAATCTGCCCTTTTAATAAAGCCGTCAGCATCGCTGACGTATCCGTATAAAGCCGAGCCTGATGAGTGCCAAAGGCTTCTAGTAGCCGTCCATAACTACGAGACTGCTGTCCATCATAAGCCCAAGCTAAATAGCCCAAGCCCGATTGTTGAATATCAAATAGCCCTATTTTATCGTCTAACAAATGATTCTTACCGCGGATCAAGTTCAATAACTGCTCACGACTCTGAGGCAAGGCTTCTCCCGCTAAAATATCCGTATTGATCGCCGTCACGATAGGCTCGTAAGTAAAACCAAACAGCTCATTTCTCCAATGTGAATCCTTGGGGACATTGCTCAGCTCTGGGGAATCATAAGCCAATGCATAGCCATCATTGGTCAATTTAAACTGCAGATCCATCGCGGGACTCAGCATGACATCGGGACGTGAATTTGGCCGAGAAAGAAACTGCTCGTAAAGATAGCGTGTATTGGCTTCTGTGTAGTGGATGGTGACCTCTGGGTATCTGTCTTGATAAGCCTTAAATAAAGGGGCGATAGCCTGATGATTTATCGCGCCATACACAGACAAGACAGCCCCTTGCGATTTGGTATGGGAATTCACACTGGGAAAAATGGATTTCGTACTTTGAGGTGTATCAAGCGCCAACACCATGCGGCTCACCAACCACAAAACAAGCCCCAATACGACCTTAGTGCTCATAAGAAAGTCCTTTTCGTTGCGGAAAAATCACTTCTACAATCAATCCTGTTGGCTGGTTGTCTTTTAAATGAAATCTAGCATCATGATGTTCAGCTACCTCTTTTGCAATCGATAGACCGATACCAGAACCAGAGGTAAAGTTATCTGGACTGCGATAGAAGTACTCAAATATATGTTCTTTGTCCTGATCTGGCACGCCAACACCTTGATCACGAATTTGCAATACGATGGGCGTATCGGGCAATTCCTTCCTCAGCATTAACGCCACTTCAACCATTCCGCCCTTCGGGCTGTATTTAATGGCATTCTCAATGATATTTTGCAGCATTTGCTTAAGGGCAAACTCATCACCGTTAATCGTAACTTGAATATCTCCCACATAGGCAATTTCAACTTGTCGCTCTAAAGCCCACACCACCAGCTCGCGGCAGGTGTCTTTGATTATATGATCCAATAACACCGGACTAAAAGGATGGCTTTGATAACGATGCGTTAGTGTCGCGCGATTCAGCAGTTGATTAACCGTGTTGGTTAATAGATTACTGCTTTCTAAAATATGCTGTAATTGCTTTTGACGTAACACGTCATCGGTTTCATCTATGGCATTTTGCGCCTGTGAATTCAGACCAGCCAAGGGTGTTCGTATCTGATGAGCGGCTTCTGCCGTGAAGCGTTTTAAACGGCTTAGGGTATTATCCAATTGCGCCATAAAGTAGTTAATGCTCTTTAATAATGGCGCGATTTCACTGGGGACATTGGCTTCTAAGGGGGATAATTCTTGAGGCGAACGTTCTGTAATGGCTTGTTTAATCACTTGTAATGGCTGTAACACACGCCAGATCACAAAGAGCAATAAGAACAAAGTGATGAAGAAAAACAAGGTCACAAACTGCAATGCCATTTGACTGATTTCCGTCGCGGCAGCACGTCGTGCGTCCAATGTTTGCCCAACAATAATAAAGACATCATTGACACTATCCGCTTCTAACAAACGTTTTCCCAAGGCAACGAAACGAACTCTTTCACCTCGATAGATAGCTTCATAATAAATAGGAATGAATTTTTCTTTTTCGTTGGACTGCTGTAGCAACTGGGTAAAGGGAATATCAGGAAGGTCTTTGTAACCGGTCAGTACCTGATATTGCCCATTCATCATGGCATAAAATGCCCGATCAGACGTTGATAACGCCAAAGTTTCAAACGCCGAAACAGGCAAATCAATAAACACTTGCGAGTCCAACATAGTGATGTTTTCAGCCATCTGCAAAGCAGCCCCATACAAAAGCCGATCGTACGATTCTTTTGCAGCACGATTCGCGTAGAGATGTGCACTCCAAAGCGCCACAGCGTTGATGACTATCAATACCGTCGCAACCATCAGAATCAATTGCCGACGAATAGACGTCGTCGCTTTAGCCATGATGCTTTTCCAGCAAATACCCTAAACCACGAATAGTTCGAATATTAATATCGCTGTCTTGTAGAGATTTTCGTAGGCGTGCAACATAGATCTCAATCACACTGGCGTTTGGGTGCTCATTAAAATTATAGATATGCTCAATCAACGCCTCTTTACTCAAGACCCGCCCTGTATGACTGATAAAGACTTCTAACAAACGAAACTCTCGCTGTTTTAGATCGACAATACGGCCGTTAACAATCACCGAGCAAGCTTGAAGATCCAAGCAAACATTGCCATATTCTATGGTATTTTGCGCTTGGCCTTGACTACGACGTAACAAGGCTCGACATCGTGCTTCTAACTCGCCAAAGTCCACTGGTTTGGTCATATAGTCGTCTGCTCCCAAATCCAATAACGCTATGCGATCTTTTATTTCATTTCGTGCGGTTAAGACAATTACGGGGGTATTCGAATGTTTTTTACGTAAGGTCTGTAGAATTTGATCGCCCGTCATATCAGGCAAGTTCAGGTCCAATAACATGAGATCGTATTCTTGCAACGACAACATTTGATTGGCTTGTGATCCGGTTTGAGCAAGATCGAGGCCGTGCCCCATACGACTGATTCTTTGGCTGATGGCTTCACCTAAAATACGGTCGTCTTCCACAACTAAAATTCGCATAATACTGAGACTCAATGTGTCTTCTTTATTGTTGTTAAAAAACTTTCTACCCTAGAATAATTTATATTAGCGTGCAAAAGAATGACTTATCTTTTCTATTAATACACTAAATAGAAAATGAATACTGTGTGCGTTTTCTTCAATAGCGTTTCGCGATCTGTGTCCTTGATTCTTTTGTTATCTGTCCATGGGCAAAGACCGCGAAAACACGTAAAGTGGTTAGCCTATTTTCGCCTCATTACTGTACGGTTAAGGACTCACCATGATTCGCAAAGATATGTTTTTGGCGCTGATTATCATCGTTGCATGGGGCTTTAACTTTATTGTCATGCGTTGGGGCTTGGATGAGCTAACGCCGATGATGTTAGGTGGTTTGCGTTTCCTTGTTATCGGCCTCATTGGGTGTTTCTTTTTCTCTCGGCCGAATACGCCGCTGTTGTGGTGTATTGGTTACGCTTTATCATTGAACTTCGGTCAGTTTGCTTTCTTATTCAGTGCCATGTCGTTTGGCATGCCGGCGGGGCTTGCGTCTTTGGTGTTGCAATCTCAAGCGATTTTTACCCTGTTATTCGCCATTTTATTGTTGAAAGAAACCGTGCGACCTTACCAAGTACTCGCTATCGGCATTGCCATTGGTGGTTTGGCCGTGATTGGATTAGACAATGAAGACACCACCATGACAGCAGTGGGGTTTGGGTTAACGTTAGCCGCTGGCTCAAGCTGGGCGTTGGGGAATATTTTCACTAAGATCATCAGTAAAAAAGGCTACGATGCCAACCTAAATCTGATCGTTTGGTCAAGCTGGGTGCCACCTGTGCCCTTCTTTTTGTGTGCTTATTTTATTGATGGCGGAGACGTCATGTGGAGCAATATCGTCAATTTGAACCTAAAAACCCTCGCCACATTAGCTTACCTATCACTCTTTGCGACTTTAGCTGGCTACGGTTTATGGAGCTATTTGCTGTCTCGCTATCCAGCCGCCACTGTGGCGCCGCTCACGTTGGGCGTGCCTGTGGTGGGATTAACTTCAGCGGAAATTTTTCTATCCGAAACGGTTAGCGCTATGCAATGGGTTGGTATTTTCATTGTACTGCTGGGGTTGATGCTGAACACATTTGGTGGCCGCTGGCTAAAAAAAATCAGCCAGCGGCCCGTTTAGAACAGTAGAAACTTAGCTAATCTTTTTTCTCTTGTTGTGCGTCTATCTTATCGGCAAGGCGTGCAACCTGAGCTTGTAACTCAGAAATTTGCGTTACCAAAGCGTGATGGTTACTCTCTTGATTCTCATGCTCTTCTTCCGCGGTTTCTCGTGTCATCACGTCCAGCACCACACCCACCATCATGTTTAAAAACACAAATGCGGTTAAGAAAATAAAGATAATGTAAAAAATCCAGCTAAATGGATACACTTCCATCGTCTCGTACATAACAGATCTCTTATCGGGGAAATATTGTTAACAAGGGAGTGAGTGAATGAGTAAAGGCAGCATCAATAAAGACTTAAAGCTTATACGAGAGCCGTGTTAACAAAAATATCGTTAACATGGCTCTATGCATAGCAAAACTTAGCTAAGAGATTGCAATCTGTTAACCACATTTACTTCTCATAAAGAACGAGCCAGCACGGCATTTCAAAAGCGCCTTCATTTCACAGCGATATCTTTAATGTTATAAATTAATCTTGTAGGCACAAATGAGTATGCATAAGATTCGAAGAATTAAGAAGTGACTATCTAATGGTTTGGGTTTATTCAAAAACTGCCTAGTTGTTCATAGCTAATTTGATTCCGACCATTTTGCTTTGACTCATATAACGCGTGGTCTGCGGCTTTAACCACTGCCCAGTCGTCCGAATCATTTTCGTACTGTTGTCCTGGTATCACTGTGCTATATCCAATAGATATGGTGACAACATCGAGTTTTGCTTCAGGAGCGTGAGTAAGGTTTAACTGCCGTATGGATTTGAGTACATCAGAAAGTAATGTATTGGCACCTTCAACACCGGTATTAGGCAGAATAAAAGCGAATTCTTCACCTCCATATCTTGCAGCCAGATCGGTAGAGCGTTTCATACAGCTACCTAATGCCAATGCAATGCTTTTAATACAATCATCGCCTTCTATATGACCAAAATGATCGTTGAATTTCTTGAACTCATCAATATCAATTAACACCACCGTAAGCGGCTCTTGTTCGCGACGAGCACGCTTCAACTCTACAATCAGCCGTTCATCAAACGTACGTCTATTAGCAAGCTCAGTCATGCTGTCTGTATGAGCTTGCTTCTCTAGTAACCGAATAGCTAGATTGTAATCGATATGTGTTTGAACTCGTGCCGCCACCACTCGCGGCTTAAGGGGTTTAACAATATAATCAGCTGCCCCTACGTCAAATACTTTCTCTTCAAAACCTACTTCGGTATGACTAGTGATAAATAGTATTGGGATACTCTCTGTATCTTGAGCACTTTTCAGGATGGAGCACACTTCCAAACCACCGATATCTGGCAATTCCACATCAAGTAAAATCAAGTCAGGATGCCTTTCTTCTATCATTGCAAACGCTTGTTTCGCGTCCGATGCAAAACGTATACGACCAATTTTGTTCAGTGCTTTGTTCAAAGCAATCACAACAGCATTGTCATCATCAATAATTAAGATATCAGCATGGGTGCGATTCGTTTTTATCATACTACTGAGTTGTCCCGAGAGTGTTTATAAGAGGAGCGATAATGTTTATCGCTTCTTTAAAGTTGAGCTTGGATAAATGTTCTTGAAACTCCTCAAAGCGCTCATCACCTAAAGCATCTCGAAATGATTCTTTATGCTCATCAAACTCTTCCAAAGCATTCAAATCCTGCTCTTCTAGTAGCGCCAAAATATGAGTCACTGTTGCTAACTGAAGCATCGGTGCATCGCCTTTAGAAGGCGCTGCATCTAGTTTTTCTTCTTTCCAAGCCAATAGCACAGTAGAGCTGGCTTGGTGTAACTCTTGTAATGCAAGAGAGAGTTCTTCTAATACTTGTTTCGCAGGCTCATGTTCAGAACGCAATATTTTTTCAGCTTGGGCGGCAAGCTGCTGTATTTTCTCAGCACCAACCATGCCAGAAACACTTCTCAGTTTATGTACTTGAGACGCTGTTTCGAGCCGCAAAGGCTCAGCGTCAGGTGCATCAATTTCATCATCTAGTTCCAATGTCAGGTTGGAATAGTCACTCAGCAAACCGTCTAAAGTATTTAAGAAAAGTGCTTTGTCTCCAAGTAATATGTTTTTCGCTTTATCGAGATTTAATCCTGTAATGATAGGCCATTCCTCTGTTTCAGGGAGTGTTTCAGACTCTCGCGAATGCAGGGATTCTATAGCGATTTCCTTGCCACGATAGGCATCTACCAAAGTGCGTAAAACATTAATTAACTTTGAAGGATCAATAGGTTTTGTCAGGAAATCATTCATGCCAGCTTCAAGCGCACGATGTCTCTCTTCTACTAATGCTCCAGCAGTTAATGCAATAATAGGCAATGACGTTAGCCCTAGGCCGTTCCTCACGCGTGCGGTCGTCTCTAGCCCATCAATACCGGGCATTTGAACATCCATCAACACGGCATCGTAGTCGTTCGATGAATCCTCTAATAACACTAATGCTTCCTCACCACTGTTCGCCGTCTGTACCAACGCACCATTGTGCTTTAATACATGGCTGACAACGATAAGATTGGTAGGGCTATCGTCTACAACCAGCAAACGCATATTAGGTAACCACTTAGCTCTTAACGCTTCGGCACGAGTCGATTGCAGTACACGCTTAGAATTACCAGTATTGAATGTTACCGCGTCATTTACCGCATTAAACAACGAGGATGGATCAACTGGTTTCAGTAAGAAGCCACTTGCATAATGCTCTGGATCATTTGCTGTAATAACCTCTTTATCGTGCGCTGACACCATAAGTACAGCTGGAAGGTTTTCACGTCCAATTTTGCTCGCCAACAGATTTATAGCCTCTATGCCATCCATTTGAGGCATCTGCCAATCCAAAATCATGGCATCTGGCGGGCGCAGATTACTCTCTTGACGTGCAATATAGGCATTTACTAACTCAACTCCATTACTCACAACCTCAGAACGCCAGCCCAGCGCCCGTGTCATTTTTCGTAACTGCTGAGCATCTGCAGGGTCATCTTCGGCAATCAGTACAAAAATTGTTTGGTTCTGGTTTTCTTGCGCAGCAATTTCGTCAAGTGTTTGAACTCTTAGCGGTAAGTCTACCCAGAATTGGCTGCCCACATTCTCTGCGCTTTCAATACCAATCTTCCCATCCATTAAACTAACCAATTGATGCACGATAGATAACCCTAGCCCTGTACCACCAAAACGACGAGTAGTACTGGTATCGGCTTGACTAAATGGCTTAAATAAACGGGCTTGTGACTCGGGAGATATACCAATCCCTGTATCTGTTACCATGAACCTTATATTTAGATGATTCTCAGGCAATACTTGCTCAGTATCTTCAACTTTAACACTAATGGATATTTTACCAATTGTGGTAAATTTAAGAGAGTTACTGATCAAATTAGCTAGTATTTGCCGTAATCTGGTGCTGTCTGTGATCACCCAATCAGGCAGTTTAGGGTCTAATTCGAAGTCGAATTCTAGATTTTTTTCTTCTGCCTGTATGGCAAACACACTCGAGACTTCTTCACAGAATTCTCGTAACTCGACAGGCTGAGCTTCTAGCTCCATTTCATTCGCTTCTATTTTTGATAGATCCAATACATCGTTTACTATTCCCAATAAAGACTTGCCTGATATCTGAATTTTTGACACTAGCTGATATTGCGCCTCTGTTAATTTCTCTTCTGCCAACAAATAACTGAGACCAATAATGGCGTTAAGTGGGGTACGAATTTCGTGGCTAGTATTCGCTAAAAAGGCACTTTTTGCCTGTGTAGCGAGTTCAGCATCGCGTAACGCATTTCTAAGTTGATCTTCGATTTGAAGCCTTTCGCTTATATTGCGCACAGAGGCAGACACCAAGATTTGCTCATCAAGATTGACTGCACTTAAACTTATCTCAACGGGGAACTCGTCACCATTACTCTTCTGCGCAATACTTTGTTTATTACTCTCTTGGACTACGGCCTGATCATCATCCCGCATCCTATCGATTAATTTCGATTCACTCACTTGTCTCGAGTATTCTGGTAATAGTTTTTGTATTTCTTTTCCTTCTAATTCAACCCGATCATAGCCAAACATATACTCTGCTTGGGCATTAACGACCTGAATGATACCTAATTCATCAATAACAAAAGTCGCATCAGGAGCCGATTCCAATAGCCCTTTGAATCTTGTCATTTCTTTATTGCGTTGCAATTCTATTTGTAGGTTCCAAGTCTCTCTTTGACGTATTTTGTCACTCAGCCACACCCAATATTGAATAATGGCACTAATCAAAGTAATCAAAAAGAGAGCAACAAGCACACTTCCAATTTCGATCGCCATGCCTTGAAAAACGAAGAGCTGGGGAATTGTTGCGTATATTTTTATTACCCTATCATTGGAGTCTCTACTTAATGAAAAATCACTTTCATTCGCAAAAACATTACCTTGCTTACCCCTAAAAGCAGTGAAATCAAAACGGTTTAAACCATAGGGTAGATCGACTTGATGAAACTCATCCTGCCACCGATTAGAGTCACCATACTCGAATGTAAACTCTTTTGATGGATTAGGGTGTCGTAAAAAGCCCCCCTCGTTATTGGTAATGTATAACTTTGTTTCAGATGTCGTGCTATTTGCGACTTTTTTCAGAAAACGATCAGCATTGACATTGATAATGATGATGCCAAGTGGGCGACCATCAGAATATAATAATGGTGTAGAAAAGCGCCAAACAGGTCTCATCGGTTGTTCGATTTTGCCAAACTCGCGATTCAAATTAATATCAGATTGAAAAACGTTTCCCCGACCAACGTTAAGTGTTTGGCCAATATAAGGCTCATTTTCTTTAGACTGGAGTGATTTTTTGTCAAATGCTTCAAGCTCTTCGCCATTACGCTGCACTTTGACTCGTTCCTGCCAACCATTAGCAGTTTCTATAAATCGTACTTGATACACATCCGTATTGGATAACATGTAGGCTTTAAAAATGTCCTCTAGTCTTTCATCGGACTGTTTTAAAAGAACACGGTTCTCTTTTGATACGCCTATATCACTATGAACTGGTAATTTCTTTAAAATCTGAATAGGTGGTGTGTTAGCAAGGAAAAGAGTATCTCGACGATAGTGGCTAGCTTCTTCGTCGAGGGTTGAAACTGCAGACTGTTTTGTTGCCGACAAATGGTTTACCACGTCAGTAAAGTGACTTTGTGTAATGAACCAAGTTGATAGTAAAAATATAAGAACAATGACCAGTAGCCCAAATGGGCAAGATCGCTTGAATTGAGGACTTTTGAAGAAAACTGAAATACTCTTCAAGCTCAGCTCATAAATCTCGTTACTTTGATCAATAGTGGTTGAATTAGTTCGTAATAAATTAATCAAAAAAAGAGCAAACAAGGTTAGCCCAAGCCCCAAAACAATCACCAAACCGACACTTAATGACTTTATTTGGTTGACGGCTTGCGTTGAAGGCATGATCTCCATTTTCCAATGTTGACCCAATACAAAAATAGTACGAGTCGTGGCATTTTTCATGGAACTAGATACTTGCGTATCACTTGAACGATAAAAAGGTTCGTCTTCTGTTAGATTGGTTAAGGTCACTGAAGCTTGATCGATTAAGGACTGAAGATTTGCCAGTACCTCATCAATGACTAATGGCGCGTAAGACCAGCCGACAACGGCTGATTCCCGATCTTCTGCTGTATTTAGAACGGCGCCAGCAGAATAAATTGGCAAAAGCACCAATGCGCCTTTCCTCGGCTTTTTATTTGCTTGTACGAGGGTAATGGGCGCGGTTAAGTACGGCTTATCCTCTCTGGCTGCCGATAATGCCGCCGCTCGTCGATTGGCTTCTGATCCAATATCCAGCCCAATTGCCTGCCTATTTTTTTCCGCTGGATAAATATACTGTATGACAAATCGATCACTGTCGTGTGGTGTTAAGGCTCGAATGGTAAAGTCAGGCGCGCCATCTGCACGGGCACTTCTAAGGAAATCACTTTCTTGATCAACGGGTACGCGTCGAATGAAACCAAAGCCAAGCGCCCCAGGAAATTCACTTCCTACATCACGGGTGCCGCTATACTTCTCAAATTGTTTTCGAGTAATGTCATCAACTCCAGCGGTAACAATCGACCCTCTGGCACCTCGTAGTCCATATTGAAAGTGCTGGAAACGTTGCTCTATCAGGCTCTCGGTTTTATCCGCTAGATTGTTGGTGTATGAATTGACGTCATGATTATTTTTATAATCAACAATCCAAGCGACCACTAAGGTAATAAAAACACCAATCAGCAGTGGTAGCCAACAAGTAAGAAAACCCATTTTTTTACTGTTTTGTATGGTCATAGGTCGTAGCTGCCTCTTACTTCATTGGCCGTAACGGGTCTAGAAAAGTAATAACCTTGGAGATAAGAAACGCCTAACTCTTTGAGTCGACGAGCCTGATCTAACGACTCAACCCCTTCCGCTACCGATTTTAGCTTCATACTTTGCGCTAGCGTTGTGATCGTTTTAACAAGAATTTCATCTGGTTTTTCAATACTAAGCTGAGCGACAAACGATTTATCAATTTTTAAGACGTCAACTGGCAACTCTTTAAGATAGCTCAGGCAAGAAAAGCCTGTGCCAAAGTCATCAATTGAAATGGATATCCCCATTATTCGCAGTTGTTCCATATCTCGAATCACTTGCTGTAAGTTATCGAGCATTAGGCTTTCGGTTACTTCAAGTTCAATCATCTTTGGACTGACGTGATACTCATCAATCGCCTTTAGCAAAAAAGGCACAAAATGCGGATCAAGAAATTGTATTGGAGAAATATTTAGACACATTCGAATCTTTAATCCTTTATCACACCACTTCTTCAACTGCTCAAAGGCAAGTTGAATCATTTTCTCTCCTAATGGAATAATCAAACGTGTTTCTTCCGCAAGCGGTATAAACTCAATAGGGGGAATCAATGAACTGTCTTGCTCTTTGATACGCATAAGCGCTTCAACTGCTTTTAAAGATCCCGTATTTGCATCCACAATAGGCTGATATAAAGCAACGACATTGTTATCCGCAATGGCAGATTTAAGCTGCATGTAGCGCTGGCGCCTTGAGACAAACCGCGCCTCCATCTCTTCTGAATAAAAACAAAATCCCTCGTGCATGGAATCCGTTTTCGCCCTATGCAGGGCGGCATCCGCATGGAGCATCAAGGATTGAGCATCAATAGCATCGTCAGGGTATACACTGAGCCCCATGCTAATTGAGAAGTTATTTATTTCAGGATGCAGCGTTGTTAGTGCCAGCACATGATCTCTGATCACCACGGCTAAATTGGCCAAGTCGCTTGGACGCTCTAACTCAGGAACCAGTACCATAAACTCATCGGCATTATGGCGACTCAGTGTTTCATTATTTTTTAGCTGAGACTTAATACGCTGGGCGATTTTTTTAAGTAATGCATCGCCAAAATCAAAGCCAAATTCTTCATTTATCAACTTGAAACGATCAATATCAAACAAAATCAAACCGATTTTATCGTTACTTATTTGGCTATGAGTCATCTCTACATTGAGTCGTTCCATAAGCAAAAAACGATTAGGCAAGTTGGTTAGCTGATCGTATTGGAGGGTATGGGACATTTTTAGTGCCATCGCACGGGATTCATTAATATCATCAAATACAATTACCGAACCAATAACATCGCCATCTTGTGAAATAAGCGGGGCGGCACTGTCCTCGACAGAGATCCAATGGCCATTTTGTTTCATCATCTGGCAGTTGAGTGCCATGCCAACCACTCTATTTTCTTGAATACAAATACGCACAGGGTTGATGTGCGGAGGGCCGTCATTGCCTATTCTTAATGGCATCACTTCTTCAATAAATTGTCCCATAGCATCATTTAAAGACATTCCAGTCATTAGTTCTGCCGTCGGGTTCATGAAGGTGACTCTCGCATCCTTGTCTGTCGTAATAACCGCATCACCTATTGAATCTAATGTCACTTGAGCATGTCGGTAAACTTCGACCAACTCTCGCTCTCGGTTACGTAGATTTAAGTGAGTGCTAACACGAGCAGCGACAACATCAGGCTGTAACGGCTTGGCAATAAAATCGACCGCCCCTTCTCTTAGACAAAGCAATTGATCTTCAACAGAATCGTAGGAAGTAATGAAAATAACGGGGATGTGACGAGTCGACTCGTTGTCTTTTAGTTGCGCCAATACCTGATGACCATTCAGACCAGGCATGTTTATGTCTAACAAGATAACATCAGGGCGAATCTTAATAGCCTGCCCTAAAGCGTCTAAACCATTCTGCTCGAAAAAAACCTGCCCAATGGCTTTAAGAACCTTGTTTAAGATAGTAATTTGACTTGCGTCGTCGTCAACTAGAAGGATGCGAGGCAATATATTATTACGTGAAAACATGTACTCTCCGTGTCAACTCTTATCACAGCGTTTTCTTTTACTAAAAATTCTAACAAAATCCATTGCCACTCTTTGCTCCCTTTGTTCCTATATCACTTTAGTTGAAGAACTTCTTTTTTATCAAGGATTAATGTTCAATGTTGGGTAAGGTTTTGTAATAAAATAAATGGCGTCAATATTCCAAAAATCATTTGCAGTAAATCCTAACGAACGTCACTATAATTGCCATCATCTTAACTGACTGAAAAAACCATGTACGACACAATAAAAATCAAACTAAACAACCTAAAAAACAATAAACTTTTCGAGCTGCTGGTTGTAGCAGTTATCATTATTTCTGCCCTTGAGATCGGGGCAAAAACCTTCGACCTACCATATTCTGCAATTTCAATCACGACAGTCCTAGATGCCTTCATAACAATCTTCTTTCTTTTTGAGTTAACAATTCGCTTTGTGGCTGATGAAGATAAAAAAGCCTTTTTTAGAAAAGGCTGGAACGTCTTCGATACATTGGTAGTGGTTGTTAGCCTTATACCAATAGACAACTCAGAAATGGCTCTCCTTGCTCGTCTAGTTCGAGTATTTCGTGTTTTGAGGATGGTCTCTGTTGTTCCAGAGTTAAGGATTTTGATCAATTCATTAATCAAAGCGCTGCCACAGCTAGGCTATGTTGTGCTTTTGATGTTCATTATCTTTTACATCTATGCGGCGATTGGTAGCTTTCTATTCAGTGAAATCAATCCATTTCTTTGGGAAGACATAGCTATCTCAATGTTGACATTGTTTAGAGTTATGACCTTTGAGGATTGGACAGATATTCAATATGAGACCATGGAAGTCTATCCCATGAGCTGGATCTACTACATGTCATTCATCTTCTTCACCGCATTTGCATTCTTAAATATGGTAATCGGCATAGTGGTCAATGTAATGGAAGAAGAACACCAAGCAGCCAGAGCTGACAAGCAACCTTCACTTAGTGAACTACAACAGGAACTCAAAGAAATCAAAGAAGTGCTGCTAGAGTTACAGAAAAAGTAATTTATAGGCACTTTTTTAAATTAGAAATAATTCTTTAGTCACTCATGAATAACGCACTTTCAAACAAGAAACTCCATTATTCAGTGGTAACCAATTAACAGATTTTTTGCTAACTTAGACTATCAGACCGTAGTGAATATTCGGATTTTGGCACATAAATGTGTAGAACAGCAATAAAGTGTCATATTAAGCTTAAACATTGCTATTTATATCGATTGCGAACTAACCTGATCGCATCAGCGGACACAAGTTGCTCTACTGGCAGATCAAGAACAACATTAATAATTTCTGCCATAGCGTTATTGCTAAAACTAAACTCAGAGGGCAGCCCATTTAGTTGAGTGAATTTGCTGTCAAATCCAAGAACAAAATCTTTGATATCTGATGCTCTACCATCGATTACATTGAGAGGTAAGCTCATATGAGTCAACTCTTTCATTTCAGACTGGTAATTACCAATTTGTTCAACTATATCAGCACATGACGGCCAATACCTTTCATCGTACTGCCCATCTAAAATTCTAAGCTCATCAGAAACTTCAAACTTAAAGTGATAATTGTTAGATCCTGCATCTTGAATTGTGTCAATCAAGCTTCTGAATTCTTTTCCTATAAACTCAGACTTTTCATATAACTCAGCATGTTCTCTAAGAGCTGATGCTAACTGCCACGATAGCTCTACGATTTCGTCACCAAGAATATTTAACTTCTTTAGGTGTTGTCTGGCCTCAATAATGCCTTCTTTTGCATATTGTGAGCTCAACCAAATGTGTTCGAGAGTCAACCAGATATAAGTGTTCGATGGGGGCACTCCTTCGAACTTGTCCGAGTAACCAAAGGCAGCCACCAATTCATCAAATACTTGCTTCAACTCATCTGAGCGATCAATCATTCTCTGCATAATGGGCAATGCACTTGTCCAAATTCTCTTTTCTTTGAAATCCTTTAATTCTCTCACGATAAATGCAGTGCAAAATTCTTGCGGAGAAGTTTTTGGTAAAGACATTTATAAATCCTGTTTTCTAAAAGACAGAAGAAAGGATACGAGTACTAGTATTAAATATCCGTTTCTGAAGAGTTTATTTATTAATAACTTCAGAAACGGAAAGAAACGTTTTAACCCGCACTTATTTGAAGAGAACGGTAGCACGCACTTGTATGATCCGCTCGCTTATACCATCTATCGATAGGTCTGAAGGCAACATATAGCTCTATTTGGGTTTCTCATGCTCAAAATAGATGCAAGGAACTATAAGTCTTTAATATCTATAGCAATCTCAGGTGAGCCTTTACGCTGTTCTATAATTTTTTCCGACTCTAGGTCTTCCAACTTCTCCAACTCAGTGATTAATGCTTTCTTGGAGGTGTCGTCCAATCGGGAAATCAAGCACGCCAGTTCAGCACTGAGGTCGTCCTCACACAAAAAGTAGTTCAGCGGTACATTGAGTTCTTGAGCAATTTTTCTCAAAGTCTCGAGATCAGGCGAATGCCGTCCTTTCTCATAGTGGTTCATACGGCCGCTGGCAGAACTCGCGTCCATACCTATTTTGATCCCAAGGTCTTTCTGGGATATGCCGATGTTCTTACGAGCTTGTTTGAGCCGTAGTGGTATTGGGTTCTCTGACAAAGTAGTTTCATCTTTAAAAGTCTCATGTACTTAGATTGTCTAAGTTTTACTTATTTCTGTATACTTAGCAATCCTAAGTTTTTATAGTTTTTGAGACATAAACATGATATCTAAACCATTTTCTTTGAATAAACAGTTCAAAGAACTCTTACAACGCATGGAAGGAACCAGCATCAGACGAAAAGAACTCATTCAATTAGCATCAAGTACAACAGACCTAGACATAGCTCAATCCACTAGACTAGTAGCAAGGAACGTTAGCAAACTGACATCTAAAGGCCTCCTAAGCGCTAGTGGAGAGCGAAACGCTCGAACCTACCACCTTACTTCCGAATTAATCCTAATGCTAAACAGTAGCCCTTGTGACTCGTCAGACAAAGAAACTATAGATACAAGTCAAAGCTCAAATGAGGTGAATCTTCTGGATGAAGAAAAGAAAGCCAATGCTGAATTAAAACTACTGTTAGGAGAGATTGATGCTTATCAGGAATATTTAGGACTATTCCCACATAAGCGACCAGCTATTTTGAAATTGCTAGATGAGTCTAGAGAAAAAGCGACAAAGTTCTACGGTCGATTAAACGCCATTAAAAAGATTATTCAATCAACTCAACCTGAAAGGAATATGTAATGCTTAGGACATGGCAAGAACAGTGCCTCTCTCAAGCAGTAACATCATATAAGAAGCAATCTCAGTTCTTGGTATTGGCTTCCCCTGGTGCGGGTAAAACTCTGCTTGCAGCGCATGTAGCAAAAGCTCTTATTAACAGTGGCGATATCGACTATGTAGTATGCTTTTCCCCTTCTCGAATCGTTTCACAGAGCATTGAAGAAACATTTGAGAAAACACTAAAGCGAAAGTTTAATGGCAGACTTGGGGCAATCGGAGCATCGCGTACTTATCACTCACTTAGTAACGCAGCTGAGCTAATCAATGATCTTGCTGCTACTAGAGTCTTGGTCATTTTTGATGAAATACATCATTGCGCCGGTAATGGTGAGTCTCCAGCAAATGCATGGGGATTACAGCTTCTCTCCACGATACAGCATTTAGCGACTTATACGTTGTCACTTACTGGCACACCTTGGCGCACTGATACACTTCCAATTTCATTCGCTAAATACTCCGATCCAGAAGGCAACATTATCTGTGATTACTCGTATGATCTTGTTGATGCAATAAAAGACAAAGTCTGTCGGATGCCTCAAATTACCGCAATTGATATTGAAAAAGTAACAGTAAAAGGATTAGGTAAATTTGAAACCTACACTAGCTTGCAGTCATTACTAAGCGAAGGTGAAGTAAGCTATCAAACTGTGATCAGACATCCTGAAGTCATCAAACACTTACTTTTATTAAGCGTTCATCGGCTGAATATTCTTAGAAAGAGCTCATCTAATGCTGGCGGCTTAATAGTCGCATCTTCATACGAACATGCTTTACAGATTCAATCCATTCTATTGGACCTCTTCAATAAAGAGTCTACTTTAGTATCCTGTAGGCATGATGACTCACCAGAGCTTATTAACCGTTTCCGTAAAGACAACAGCGAATGGATAATCAGTATTGCCATGATCAGCGAAGGGACAGACATACCAAGGCTGCAAGTTTGCTGTAGTCTTACCGATGTCACTACTGAACTTTACTTCCGTCAGATCCTTGGGCGCATCATACGAATGACTGAAGATCAGTCACCTGCCGCCAATATGTACATGTTGGCAGAACCAAATTTAGTGGAGTTCGCAGAACGGCTGAACAAAGCAATTCCAGGCACTTACAACTACCAAAAAACAGAAGAGTTGCTGAATAGTATAGACACTCCAAGCTCAACAATTGGTGGTGGTCGAGACTCTTACAGAGACAACGTGTTAACACCAGAAACTAACCTTGATGAATTTATTTTGTGTAACGATCATCATCTATTGAAACAGACATGCTTGAATGAACTGACAATGTCTTCATTCAGATCGAAAATCATTTCGTATTATTTATAGGAGTTCACCCCTCTATGAAATTCAACTTCATTTCTGGTCGAAAAATCGTGCTTTCTCCCTTGTAACAAAAACTCACTTGGTCATTACCCCATAACTCAGTTTTAATAAAAAAACCCTACAAATCAATTATATGATTAATTTTTAGAAGGTGAGGCTTTGTTGTTTTATGTCATACCTCTAGAGGAAACTGGGCAATTATAAAAAAAAAGAGGTGAGCTTATGAGTGTTGTTACTGCTAATGATTTAAAAACCAAGGGTGTGTCTGCTCTTGAGGTCGGTTTGTTAGAAGACGAAGAAGTTATTATATCTGTCCGAGGTAGAAATACATATGTAGTGATGCATTTGCATAAATACGCTAAGTTCAGAGAGTATGAGCTTGAGATTGCCTTACTAGAAGCTAGGGCTGATATTGAGGCTGGACGTTATTGTGAAAGCTCTGTGAATGACCATATGCAGCAGATAAGTGATTAACTATAGGTTTATTTGTCCTGATAGCTGGTATGGACCCAGTTTCCTAGACAGTTAATCATCATTGTACTTATCAGTCATGTTAGGGGAGAGATATGAACACTAAACGAAAAAATCATGCCGAAAGATGCATTGATATTCATGATATTGAGAGCAGTCTTGATCTTGTTATGAATGAATCAAAAGGCAGTACAGTTGCAGTAATGAAGGACGGTAATCCCGTATTTTACTGCGTTCCCGCTGACACCTATGCCGTTATTTTAGAAGCAGTTGAAGCATCTGAAATGAGAGCGCTGAATGAAAGGGTTCATCAATTGGGTCTAGAGCTGTTTGGTGACGAAGACAAATGGAAATCATGGATTAAAACACCTGCACTGGCATTAGGTGGTAAGTCACCAGAGTCGATTATGGTTACTAAAGAAGGAATAAATAGTGTAAGAGATCTTTTAGGGCAGATTAGCCACGGGGTTGTTGTTTAAATCAGCTGTGTAGCGATCAGATAGATTGCATATAATTACACGTTGGATTTTATTGCTTGTAACGAACTCAGACCTGATTTGTATTGTTTAGGCCCTGATCCATCAAGACTGTTAGTGTTGCCGTCGTTAGACTGATAGCTGTCCGTCGTTTATTGAAATCAACAAACTCTGCTGCCGTATCCTCATACCGTGAAATGACATTGCTTAAGGCTTCAATAATTACTAGGTTTTCGTCATAGTGCTCTAACAAGTCTTCTAAAAGTACAAGCGCTTGTTGGTGCTCACCAGTGCTCGATATGCCATTAAGTATAGGTAACTGGGTTAATATGGCTTTGGCCATTTGTGTTATTTCATTTGTCACTAACATTTCATCTACTTATGGTTGCTAGGATTAATTTGTGCTTGGTTGATATTTGGTTCTAGTTATTGACTAGATAACCGCTTAATCAATCTGGATCAAACCGCCCAACGTCCTCAACGATATCTTTTTGGTCTGTCATAAAGCCGGGGGCCGCTTTTGCCAGGAACGGTTTTCTCCACTTTCTGTGTGCCTCTTAGGCGCCTTTACGAGATCGAGCAATAAAAGGCAGATCTAATTTATTTAGTTGATCTATTAGAGCTTCAGCGAGTTCGTGATCCACATTGAGGAACAGTTCATCTGCGTGAGCAGTGTCAGAATCTAGCCCTTCAAGTAGTTCTGCTTCACTTAGTCGATTGTCATTTACTTGGTTTTTCGCTTGCTTAATCATAATTTTGTTTCCCTCGGCACGGACCTCGATATGTGACCAACCATTTTTAGCCGCCATATCACGGATCACACCAATTATTTCTGCTTGAGCCTTTAAGCTCAGTGCTTCCACGTCGCTGGCTGCCACCACTTCAAATATGTTTGAAAACTTTGTTGAGGCCATTGTCTATCACCTTAAAATAACGCCGGTTGCTTGTATTTAGTATAGCTGAGATTTATTTGGCATGCTGGCTGCAATCGATAGTGAAATTTTCAATGTTTTCTAAAATGTGAAACCCTGTTGTTAGAGCTTAAATAGTTGTATCGTCAAGGCGTTGAGTCAGTATTTCTGATCCAAAGTACAGCTGTGGTAGAGTAATAAAGTCTCATACCAAATTACAAAGTATCATACTAAAATGGCAGCGATCGCAAAGATACGCTGTCATTTCTAAATCGATTATGCCCCAAAATCATTTAGGGCTAATACTCATCACACCTTCAGAAGACCGTACTTGCCCCAATTTTTATAATGAATCACTATGTACTTAGTTTATTAATTGCTGGGTTGCCCTAAGTCTAAGGATATGGTGTTTATTTACTTTTATCCGATAATCCTTTGGCGATCTAGCTGCCCAGATGCTTAGGATACCCAAAGTGCATATTTCAAAAGTTAGAATTGAAAACTTCCGCAATTTCCGTGAATTGGAAATTAAAACAGATAGAAACATGGTTATTGTGGGAGAAAATAAAGTTGGCAAGAGTAATTTCCTCTTCTCACTCAGGCTTGTTTTGGACCCCTCCTTATCTGACCTAGACCGATTCCTAAGTCTAGATGACTTTTGGGATGGATTAGGAGCAGACAAGTTAGGAAGTACAATCAAGATATCCTTAGAAATTAGCGGTATTGACCAATCACCAACGACCTTAGCTGCTTTGGCTGATGGCTTAATTGACATAACAACCCACACTGCGAAAATTACCTATGTTTATCAACCTAAAAAGGGGGTGACGATAAGCTCTCTTAATGATTACGAGTACAATATATACCTTGGGAATACTGAAGGTATTCCTATAAATCGTTCTCTGCGTCGCTGCATACAAATGGAACTATTTCATGCACTGCGGGATTGTGAAAGGGAGTTGAATAACAGTAAGAGAACGCCTTTAAGAACATTTTTGGAACACGTTGGTGATAACCTTACTGAAGGTCAAGAGGCTTCAATCCTAGCTGGATTTGAACAAACGCAGATGGCACTTTCTGGTGTTCCAGATTTAGGGCAAATAGAACAGAGTATCAACTCTATGCTCCAAACAATGGTTGGAACCAGACACGTATCTCCTGTTCAGTTGAAACTAGCTCCTCAAGACATCAACAAACTAATCAAGTCTCTTCAATTACTAGTTGATGAAGGAACTAGGGCAATCAATCAATCTAGTACTGGTAGCTCCAACATACTATTTTTGACGTTAAAGTTACTCGAGCTTCAGCACTCAATGAGGATTGGTGAACAAGAGTTTACTTTCTTAGCAATTGAAGAACCTGAAGCCCATCTTCACCCTCATGTTCAAAGATTATTGTTCGAGTATTTCTACAACTCAGAGGCAAACGTAAGTACCCTCCTTACAACACACTCACCACATATAGCAAGCTCAGCTCCAATTAATTCTCTGATCGTACTCAAAGAGTCATTGGATGGGGGCATGCCCTCGACAAAAGGATATTCTTTGGTTAACTCTGCACTATCCCCGGAAGACATAGAGGACATGAGTAGATACTTAACTGTCACACGGGGAGAGGTTTTATTCGCTCGTGGTGTAATTTTGGTAGAAGGAGATGCAGAGGAGTTTTTATTCCCAGAGCTAGCAAGAAAGTTAGGGTATGAGTTGGACAAGAAAGGAATATCTATCTGCTCAGTGGCAGGAACAAACTTTGAACCGTATGTAAAATTCCTATTGAGTATCGGTACACCCTTCGTAGTTATAACCGATCGAGATCCACTAGAACTAGAAGTACCATTAGGTGTCACTAGAATTGATAAGTTACTGAGTATTATCTTACAAAATCACACACTTAACAGTTCTGAAGCAACAATCTTGGCTCGGGGGCGAGTTAACGGAATCTTTACCAACACTCAAACGTTGGAAACTGAATTGGTAAGCTCACTAGACATGAAATATATCGTTTGTGATATCTTACTGGAAGAGCATGGTTCCCGGCCGCGAGTAGGCCCAATAATCTCTTCGTGGAGACAAAACACTTCACCTGTAGATACGAACGCTATGCTTCAGTACATCAGTGAAATAGGTAAAGGAAGGTTCGCTAAGCGTTTGAGTAACCGACTACCTGAAGGGCAATGTCCAGAATACATAACTACTGCTTTCGAGTACATTTATGAACGTACATAATATCCCCAGTAAATACAAAGAAGAAGCAGAAGAACTGAATACATTAGGTCAAAGAGATGTGTTCGATTCGACTGGGAATCGCGTAGTCATGGCTGGCCCTGGTAGTGGAAAGACGAAAACACTGGTGTTAAAAGTTGCCAAAATCATAGATGAAGATATCTCAGATTACGAGAGAGTTTCTTGTATTACGTATAGTCGACAATGTTGCAAAGAGCTCCACAACCGTTTTAAAAAAATTGGATTATCTTCTAGTGAGAACTTGTATATTGGCACGGTACACAGTTTTTGCCTGAGTCAAATTGTTGCTCCATTGGCGCACTTGACTGACTCAACATTACCTACTTCTTATAGTGTAGCAACCGAAGATCAGAGAAATGAAGCATTTAACTTAGCTAAAGAACTGGTTGGAGAAAGAGTTCGATATTACAGCCAAAGTTTCATGGCAAGCTATCGTATGACGCACCTAGAAAGAGGGCCAACATTTAGCACGACTGATTCCAATTGCGCAGATTTGATAGAGGTCTATGAGGGGCTTTTAAAAGAAAGATGCCTAGTGGATTTTGATGACTTAATACTCATTAGTAGGCGCCTTATTCTTGAATACAGCTGGATTCGAGATATTTTAAAAGCCAAATTCCCTGTTATCGTTATTGATGAGTATCAGGATCTAGGCAAGCCTTTGCATGACATGGTTATCGCTCTTGCCGAGCATGGTATACGAATTATCGCTGTTGGAGATATAGACCAGTCTATATATGGATTTACAGGAGCTCACCCAGAACTCCTTGAGCATCTAAGTGAACGTGATGATTTCGAAATAGTAGAGATGAAACTTAACTATAGATCGGCTCAAAACATCGTTAGCTTATCGGATGGGTTTGTCAGCCAAGCAAAGGGAATAATAGCCCATCACCAAGATAGAGTTGCAAGCATTACTTGTCATCTATGCCCAGAGGGTCTTGAGCAACAAATTGAACAAGCTTTAACGCAAGCCCTGAGCATCACTTCAATAACATCGGATAGAGCACTTAGTGACATAGCGATTTTGTACCCCGATGCAAAAACAGGAGATCTTGTTGCAGCTCAAGCCTCACGGCTAGGTATTGTTTATAACCGTACAGACAACAATGCTCCTTACAGAAAGAACCCACTTACAAATTTTATTGAAGACTGTGCCTCATGGGTTAGTTACGACTGGCGAGCAACATCAAACAAAATCTTGTTATCAGAGTTAATTTCGACATTGATTAGCTTCGTGAAAAGCGATATTGATGACATAGACTCTTTAGTTCAAGGCTTTGTAACCTACCTATGGACAGTAAGAGGCAATGTGGAAGAAAGCTCTGCCTATAGCTTTGTTACCGAGCTAGTTAGTATTTGCTTTACTTTTTCAGTCCCTCCCTCCCACATGTCTGATGATTTTAAAGAAGTAGGAAAGATGACTCAGGCACTATCAAGTGAAGGTGCATTGCAGAATGTAAGCCTTACAGTGTTGGGTAATAACAGAGAGAAGTCTAACAAGTTAAATTTAATCACTTATCATTCATGCAAAGGTTGTGAATACGATATTGTTATTGCTATAGGCCTAGATAATGGTGTTTTTCCTAAATTGAAGTGGGACCAAGTTAATTACCAGTGGTGCTACCCAGATGACAAAGAGATGCAAGAAAGAAGGCGACTTTTTTTCGTTGCATTAACGCGAGCAAAACATGACGTTCATTTTTACAAATCTGAATTCTTTTTGACTAGTAGAGGTGACAGAAGGTATTACGGACAAAGCAAATTTCTGGATGAACTTGCTAGTCGAATGAACTAGAGGGAAGGTTAATGATGAATCCATTTAAGAACTTTCAGTTAAAGCAACTTCAAGACTTGGTATTGGTCATTTTGGAATATCATTTCTAGCAATTTTGGGAGCATTGATCCGCTCAGTAGTTCTTCCTAGAGGAACATTAGGCTGGCTATTGGTTATTGCGGCCTTTCTTAGTTTCAGTATTGCTTGGAAGAATACTAATTACAGAACTCATGAAAAAGAAATACATAAGTGAGTAAATGCATGGCAGCACAATGAGTTGTCGAACGCATTACCTTTTTAGCAATGGTGCTGTTGATATCAGCATTCGCATACTTCAAGTAACGCTAGTTACAATCAAGGATGAATTTCGCTCAGAACATGCTTTATCTGGGCCAGGATCAAACCGTATTTTCTTTTATTCAGTAAATTTACCGAGTGTGTCTGTTCAGCGAGTCTTCCCTATTAAAAATTATCCGTTGAAAGCTAACTTAGTGAAGTGACTGGCACACTTTTGTCCAGAAATGAGTTACAGCTAGTATGAAACGTTAATACTCAGTTATCGCTCGATTCAGACTTGGTAGTAGCAATTAGCATTTTTAGTCACTTTTAATCAAAAACGGTACGAACAGGGTTGCTTGGTTGTTTAATGTGAGACTTTATTAATCTCCTACAGTTTTATGTATTTATAAACTCAAATTAGCAAGTTAAGAAGGTAACTATTCCTTCGACTTGCATTACTAGTGGCTGCGGCAATAGCAATGAAATCTTCCTGACTTCCTACTATGTGAATTTCATTCTCTGCACGGGTAATGGCTGTGTACAGCCAGGCACGATCGACTATTCTGCCTTTATGCAATGCAATGATCACTCGTGGAAATTGTGAGCCTTGGGCCTTATGTAGGGTTATAGCGTAACCCAATTCCATACAGTCTAAGACGTCCTGCGTGATTTTTATCCTGTCACCAGTATCAAGAGTCACATCACCAAAGTATGTTTCAGCCAACTCATCTGAGTCATCCTGTTCTGGCTCAACGCCACTAAGAACGCCAAGACTGCCATTCTGGATGCCTCTGTGATAAAGGTTCTTCGTAAACAAAACGGCATCATTCAGTCGTAGATTTAAGAAGAACTCTTCAGAGTACATGGTAAATCTAAGCATTTCGCCATGACTATTCACAGCAGATTGAACTTTGTTATTTATCTCAGAGACCATATTTCTAGTAGGCGCAATAATACGACTATTCTCAGGGCTTTCACGATACAGAAGGCAACACCTATCGGTTATTTCGCTTCTATTAGCCTCATGGAAGAATATAGAGGCGGTAGACAGTTTCGGAGGAATCTCTCCCTGATTAATGAGCTTTGAGTACTCAGGGATTCCGGTACTTCCATCCTGACGTTTCACAATATCCAGCATGGTGTTTGCTATTCGTTTTGAGTGAACGATATCAGCCAATACTTTTCCGCATCCAATAGGCGGCAGTTGATCCGGGTCACCCGTTAGTACGATCCGTACAGATGGATGTATATGCGTAACGATCCGATACATGGTCGGTAAATCAACCATGCTTGCTTCATCAATCACCAATAGATTTTTATCGCTACCTGTGCTGTCCAATGGTGGGTTTCTCAAAAAGCCAGCAATAGTCATCGTAGTGAAGCCTATAGACTCATGTAGACGCATTGCAGCTCGACCACTTAGTGCAACGGCATGGATGGCATAACCCATTAAACTAAAGGCTCTAAGCGCGGTTCTTAGTACTGTCGTCTTACCTGTCCCGGCCCCTCCTGTAATACAGGCTACAGCATTATCTAAGCATGTTCCCACTGCTTCTTTTTGCTTGGCTGTTAGATCATAAGGTAATTCTTTGAGAGCCGCACGGTAAGCTTGGCTGGTTTTTCGGTCATACAAGCCGTCAATATCAGCCATTGTTAATAGACGTTTGGCAACGGTAGATTCCATTAATAGTTGAGCGGTTGGGTGATATGTCAGAGTGTCATTATTCAGAAGAAATTGGGCTTTATCGTGTCCTGCTTTGCAGGCGCTTGCGACTAGCTCATTGTTCCTCAGCAATTTGTTTAATGCTGGTACTAAGTCTTCTCGCTTAGTATAGGTATGACCTTTTTCTACTTGCTTTCGTAGGGCAAATTCTAGAGCTGCACTAAGTCGTCTCTGATCATCAGCCGCAATTTCAAAAGTCCACTTTTTAATAAGGCCTTCAACATCATCAAAGGACATTCCGAATCCACATAGTAGGTAAGGGTTGTCCTGTATTGCGTCGACAGATTTGTCATCATGGAACTTGAGCAGTCGCTGTTGAATTGAAGCTGGAATACCACGCAGCGTCATCCAGTTGGTATGTTTGAGATTTTTATATTTCTCATACCCTTCGTAAAGCGCATCAATAGAATCCTCACTCAAAACCCCTTTAAGGCGATTTCTGGCTTCAAGTGTGTCAGTTTGCAGGGTTGAGTGGAAAGAGTTGCCTAGCAACGCCCATAGAGCTCTGGCCTTGACCTCTCCAATCCCTCTAAACGCTTTTTCTTTGGCGATGAACTGTATTAGCTGTTCACCTGACTCTGGCAGAGTACATTCAACATAATCTGGTGCTTCATAGATATGCTGGAGCATTACGTAATCGCCTGTTGCCACTTCCTCAATACGTCTTGCGCCTTTGACCGTCCAATACTGACCAATTGCCAGTTGCACTGGGATTGATTCAGGATTTGCTTTGATAGTGACGTAATATTTACCGCTAGTGGTTTTATACGAATTTTTTTCCAGTGGTACACCGGTGAAGATAACTAGACTAGAAGAACTGTACGGAATGCTAGTTATCCTAACGTGGTCTTCATGAATGGCATTATTCATCGAGGCATGAACCCCATCTCAGACAGAGTTTCAGACAACTCACCGAATCGTTTCAAGCGAGACTCTAATTCTCTAACCTTGGCTTTAAGCTCTATGTTTTCAGCCTCTAATTGAGATAACCTTCTAGACTCCAGTTGCCTAGAGGCTTGACTAGCATCGTATTCCTTTGGGTTAGACTTCACTGTTTCAGACTCAGCTGTGAATGGCGGCAACACACCACGAGCCCTTAACTCAGTCTCAAGCTTCTCAAGAGCTTGTCTTAAAATAGGGTTCTGTGTCAGCGCCGATTTTCCACAACCAATAGCTTTGGCAACTTCGCCACGCTTTAACTGTCCTCGATGGGCAATTTGAAGAAAGTCATTATCCGATTGGGTAGCCTTCCAAACTTCAAAGGAGTCGACGTTTTGCTGTGCTTTTTGCTGCCCGTTAGCCATTATTCTTCATCCCTTATGCGCATGATAGTCTGCCTGCTTACCTCGAATTCACGTGACAGTTTAGAAATACTCTCAGCTTTGAGGCGCTTACGTATCTGCTTTCTATCGTTCGCACCGATTTTAGGAGGCCTTCCCATATGCTGACCCGCTTGTATGGCGGCGGCTCGGCCTTCACTTGTTCTATCAAAGATTAAGTCACGTTCTAGTTGGGCGAAAACACCAATGAGTGAAACCATTGCTTGTGATAGGGCTGTGCGTTGGGATGTATCTAAAGCGCCATCCAGCGTTTTAAGGGAGGCATTCTTTTCATGAATTCTATCGATGGTTCTCAAAATAGCTTTTAGGGAACGGCCAAGCCTGTCTAGCCTTGTTACAACAACGACATCATCATCACGTACATAATCAATCAGAGATTGAAGCTGAGCATCGTTATCTTTTGAACTACCACTGTATTTGCCTGAAAATATTTTCTGACACCCAGCGTTTTCTAGGGCAGCAACTTGCGAGCCAAGATCTTGCGCTATCGTACTTACACGAGCATAACCAATCAAATGTGACATTAGATGTACCAAAGTTATAACTTTAGTACATTATGAATTCAGTCCGTACTATTATCAATTAAAATAAATAAGTACATGTACTTATTAAAACCTCTATCTTTAGTACGACTATTAGCTCTTAGTATTCAACTGATGCAGTAGATTTTCAACCCGTCGCTCAAGTACTTCATTTTGCATTTTTTCACTATTCAGTTGTGCCTTTATTACATCAAGCTCAACCTTTACTGCTTGTAGTTGAGTTCGAGACACATCTGTTTGTTTCATTAAACTCAGAATCGTTTCATTTTGGTTAAATGATTTCTCTTTGTATTCTTTTAAATCATGTTGAGCGACTTCTAATTTGTTAACTAGCCGTCTTTGCTCTTCAGAAATATTGCTAGAAAAAAAGTCTTCAATCAACGAACCGATTTTAAGCTGTCTAAGCTCCTCAACCTCTTTCTTTAATTGATCGCATCTTGCTTCTAACTCATCTTTTCTAGGCTTCCGATCACGACTTTTACGTTGAGCGTTAATTTCAAAATGTGCTGACAACTTAACATTGGTCTTATCGATAAATTCAATTAATTCGGGTCTTCGAGACTTCACTAAAGCAGCACGAGAGCAACCTATCTCTTTAGCCAACTCGGCTACAACGATTTGCTTTTCTGCTACAAGAAGCTTATCCATAAGGTCTCGTGGCGTTTTCTTCAGCCTCTCTTCAATTTCCTGCTCTTTTTTAATTACAGCTTCATAAGCTGACTTAGATAGAGCATTTCGAGCTGCCCATTCTGGTGTTATGTCCGTTTTGTCTTCAAATTGATCTAGCAAGTCGGAAAATATGTTGTCCATAACTACTCCTTAGAACTCGCAATGATCTTATCTGACTTCATCTTTTTTAAAATCCGCTCAGCATTTATTACTGCACTTTTAGAGGCTTGATACTGTTTATTATTTTCTAAACTAAAGCTAGTTGTAGCTTCAATGGATTTCATCTGCTGCGCATGAGTCAATCCAATCTGAACAATAGACGCTTCATGTGAGTTAATCTCTTGCACTGAATGAACACAGCTAGAACATGTAGAGAAGCCTGCCTCTTCAAGTTTCGCTACTTTAGATACCTTATCGTAACATTGAGACTGTGACTTGGTTTTTGTACGAGGCATACAATACCCATACTCATGCGGGACTATTTTTTCAAACCCATTAGCAAACTCTCCAATAACATTATGTAATTCTTCTTCAGAGGTGATAACTGTGGCATCCAACAACTCTAGAGCAGCCTTCATTGCAGCACCATTGAATCGAGGTTCTGTGATCTTTTCGTTAAGAAGGTTGCGAGCATCATTTATCATCTGCTCTGCAATCTCTTGAATCATGGTTTCCTGAGCATAAATATAGGCTTCATCAACTTTATTTGATAAGTAGATGTTGGTCATGAAACTACCATGTGAATGGCGAAAATGGCGTCGAATGGCTTCATGGACACTGCCATCAAAGCGCCTTAAAGCGAACTCAGCGAACGTATGACGAAACTGGTGGGGATGCAAATTAGGCCAAATAGCTTTGATCTCTGGGTGCCTTTCCAGAAACTCTGCATAAAACTCTTTAAGCATATTAAAGAGCGTCCCTTCTGAAGCTCCTTGTATCCAAGTCTCAATATTAAAAGACTTTGCTTTAACCTTTTTCGAGAAAAATTTCCCAAACAGAAAGACATCTATATCTTCATTCTGATTCAATTTATCAAGGTAACTTAATTCCTCTAATGCATGCACAGCTTCAGCGGCAAGTCCATGTACACCTCTAATCGTAGATAAACCATGATTAGTTTTAATAATTTCGGACTTGAAATCCCAGAGACCATCAAGGCTATATGTTAGGTCTCCCGCCTTCATACTCGCTAACTCACTGATTCGTGCTCCCGTTAATAGCAACAGGATGATTACTGCCGCCTGATATACCTTTTTGCACCATAATCTAATTTCTTCATGGGTCATAGGGAAAGTGTTACAAGAAGTCCCGTAATACTTATGAATGAGGCTAAGTAAGGCTTCGGCATTTGATAGATCGCGTGCTCCAGAGCCTTTAAGCCGCCATAGACCGTCACAAAACCGTTGGAAAGCATTTCGCTCAAAAATGGAGAAAACGGAGTAGTACATATCAGACCGTTGAAACTGAAAATACTCTATTAAAAATGCGGTTTTCTTGTCCCTAATAACCTCTATAGCATCATTCAGCAACAGCATTGCTACAGGTATCGGAATAGAAGACCAACTATCTCCTTTTTTCCAATCTTCATAAGTCTGTTGATAGCTTTTTAAAATAGGTCGTAATATCGCTTTTACCTGTTTTTCACGGAATTGAAAACTGAGTCCATCTTGCATTTTGCCCGATAGGGAAAATTCGCAACTTTGATTGAGACATAGAATAATCTCTTCCAAAACAGTGCGGCTCGCAAGACCATCCTTTTTAACACAAAATGCATAACGTTCTCGATTTATCTCGGTTTGCCAGTCTAATTTCAACTCAAGCACATCCTGAAGAAAGTGTTTTACATCACTTTGGTTCCACTCTGATAACTTGCTATCGGGCTTATTTTTAACCCACCAAACCCCAAATCGAAGCATGACATTCCTTAGACCACTTATCGTATATTTTCGACCTGATAAGGATTGAGTGTTTAGATTTGACCACCCTAACCCTTTAGACACACGCATGATATATAGCTCGCTGAGCGTCCTGCGAATATGGTCATTACTTTCGTAAGAAGGATGAGATATGTTAATACTGAGGTCTTTATTCAATACTGGATCGTGAATTGTAAACTGAAGGCTACCAATTTCGTTGAGATGCTGTGTGCTAAGTGCTTCGTCATTAGACTCATACGATTCGACCAGATTGGATAATAGATTAGTGTCAGTCATTCTTTGAAATCCCTGCCAGATCGCTTAATTTAGCGTAACTAAATGATAGAGAGCCTGCATATTTCTCGCCTTCCTTTCGAACCTCTTCTGGGAACATCTGTAGGATTGCCGAGAAATAAAAATAGTCTCGTGCAGCCAACGTAGCTTTAGTGAACTGCGATGAGTCATCGTTTAAAACGTCATCAAAGTTAGCTCTGATATGCTCTAAGTATTTAATAATGAGTGCTATTGAGAGCTTGTTAGCTAGAAAGATTTTCTTACCATTGGCCTTGAAGGAGTCCATCAAATCAGTATCAATGCCTAACTCTTCAATCTTTTTGGAAATGCGCTCATGAGCGCCTTCATCTACCCTGGGTAAGCCAAGCACTTCAAGTGCTTGGTTATAATCCAGAACAGATGTCTCTTCGAGAAGGTTCCCCATTAGGTTTGCATCTTGTTCCATAAGCGCCCCGATACGCGATACAAACAATCTATCAGACTCAATCTTTTCTTTGGCTGTTGATCGGTCAATGTAAACAGTGTTGTGTACAGAGAGGGAGTGGTTAGATGACTGTGCGATGACATTGGGATCATTAAATAGATTGGGAGAATGAATTAACCTAGAGTCTTCTGAAATAATTGCGGACTGACGAATAGCCTCAATGGTTAGTCCAATCCCTCTCTCATTAACAATTTCAGCACGCTTTAGAGATTTATGTACTTTGTGAGATCTATCGTATTTTGCGCTTTGCGTGGCACTTTTTTTGTTTTGCTCAAAAAACTTACCTAACAGCCAAAGTATAGGCTCTAATTCTTCCATACGCTCTTCGAAATCTTGAGATAACTGATTTCTGAGATGAGACTTCTCGTTCAGCAACAGTTCAATATATTTATTTGAACTAAAACCAAATCGTGTAGCCCCAATTGTTCCGATCTTCGTATGTTTGATTAGGTAATTCAATAATTTTACTTGATCTGGAGTATTAAAATGATCCTTGGCATCTTTCACCGCTTCTACAAACAGATAGTATGCTTTACCTATTGCTGAGCCTAAAGCATGAACAGTGCTGATGTTAGCTCGTTTATTTGTGGGTCTTCGCCCCTTTTGAAAATTAAATTGAATACCCTGAGGCGATTTCACTACATCGTCTAAGGTGAGTCTCTCAATGCTAGAAGCATTCATTTTCTCGCAAGATAACAGGCACTGCATAGCAAAACACTCAATGTCCGATGGCACAAGCAAATGCCGAATAGATAAAATTCTAAACGAACCTACCGGGTATAACATTCTACGATCTTTTCTATTAACGTATTTAGATTTCCCACCGATACGATTTAATTCATACGAAAAACGACATTTAACAGGCTGACCCTCCTCACGCTTCATCAAACTACGATCCAACACCCAATTTAACTGTTTCTCTGTGAGAGCTTTCTCTTCAAAAGGATGTCGTATATCTGCAACTAAGCGCTCTTTTAGCGCTATGTTATTACTATCTCGAACTTTAGTTATGATTGTCCCGTATAGAATTCTGGCCTCTGCCGCTGTTTTATTCTTGATGGAAAATGCAGAGAAAGAGATAGGCGGTTTATCTATATTTATTAACTTCATGCCATCTATTAATTGACGTATGCCATCTATCTGTAATGCATCTGTTCGCATGCGGGCCTCATAATGGATAATCCAAATACAGAGTTTTTTTAGCGAATCCAGCAGTTCCGTATCGTTATAAGGACTCTCTGAAAAAGCTTTAGATAGAGGTTGCAAAGGTTTACTCTCCGGCTTCTGAAGATTCGGCGCATGAGCGATATACTGTCTACAAAGTAATTTAACACTATCTCTAAGTGGGCTACTTTCACTGCAGCACCATCTAAGTGTTCTCTTCACGAATTGAGCGCGTTCATAAATGCTTGCGCCATAATCTTTATGAGTTTGCCTTAGATGCTGAACATAAACGCTAAGTAAATCTAAAGGCACTTCTTCATCAGCATTAAAGGAGGACAGGAAGCTAAAAAAACTCCTAACATAATAAAGCGCTGTTGCTCTTGTTCCAACTGTATGCCCTCTGAATTTACTGGAGTTTAAATAAGAAATAATAGCAAAATGGAGCGATAAGCATCCCTCAGTAGGAGCTTCTACCTTGTTGAGTTGGCAGTGTCCGCTATCAACAATCGCAACGGTGCTAGATTCACTTATATCAATTATAGTCACGCTATCATCTTGGAAACCAATCTTTAGACTTTCGTTACTACTCATTCTGTCTTTCACTCCGAAAAGTCTTTTGATTGATAACCTTTCAGTATTTTTCTCATATCAATTTCGTTATTAGTCAAAGTTCTTTGATTCAGTAAAGCTTCAAAGTAGATATAAACCTCCGTTGTTGCGTAATCAGAGTGCCCCATCCATTGAGTTACAAAAGTACGCTTGTCATATCCTTCTCTATAGCAATAGGTAACAGCATTAGTGGCATAACATTTTCGCAGGCCGTGAAAATGCCTCTGCTTCCATAACTCAGCTTCTTCTATAGATAATTCACCTTTTAATGAAAGGCTAGTCACAGCCTTACGAAAAGCTTTGGTGCCATGACCTTCGGTAATCAAAGATGTGCCGTCGTGTCTACACATTAAGTGCTTTGCACCTATGCGTTTCGCCATTTTTAGAAACTCATAAAGCGGCTGAACTAATTCAGGCCATACGCGGACATACCTAACCTTATTGCCCTTACCATATATTTTCATAGGCTTTGTAATAGATGGTATACCTCGCTCATCAAGTATGATTAATTCCTCCAGATTCCTAACCCTTAAATTGTTGGGGTGAACTAACTCATGAGTTCTAAAATTCGCGTAATACCCTAGCATCAATGCCAGTTGATCACGCTTACAGTTGAAAAAATTGTTTGTAGGCACACTCTCTAAAAGAGTTTTCAGGTCATCTTTAGACATGTACTCAAGCGTTAGTTGCTTAGAGATTCCTTCTAACTCAGACGTTTTGACCTCATCGGTACGCACTAAAAAAGAAAAGTTTTTTCGTTCAGCTATCCACCCATGAGAGTAGGCATAGTCATAAAATGACCTCAATGTGGCTATATGGCGATTGATTGATTTCAGTTTTAATCCGTGTTTTCTCCGAAGATACGCATTCAAATATGCGTTCATTTCGTTATCAGTCACATCACGAAAGCCATGTCCTAGAAATCCATTAGTACCATTAACTTCTGACAATTCACGAAAAAACATCAATAGATCATTTCCATATGCTCTGACTGTCTCACTTGAAAAACTCTTTTGGGCTATATGAGCTAAGAAAATAGTCGGCTCAATAATTGGATAAACTCTATCCTCAAGAATTGCATAAGTGTCAATTTGGATGCCACTTATTATTACATTTTTTATTCTTTGCAATTTCAAAACCAGATATCCATTTAAAATATTTCTTATAAAACCTTATTACCCATTACTTTACTTGTAAACAATTATTTTTCACCACACACATCAAAACATTTAAAAATATATAAAAAAACAAAAATGACTTTTAAATTCAATGACATGCGAAAAAAAACCATATAACAACCTTCATCACTTAAAACCTCATCAATTAAACTAAATACACTTAATAATTAAACTAAATACACTTAATAATTAAACTAAATACACTTAATAATTAAACTAAATACACTTAATAATTAAACTAAACACACCTAATAATCTAATCAAATGCACTTAATGATCATTATAAATTGGGGCAGTAATGGGAGTAATGGGAGTAATGGGAGTAATGGGAGTAATGGGAGTAATGGGAGTAATGGGAGTAATGGGAGTAATGGGAGTAATGGGAGTAATGGGAGTAATGGGAGTAATGGGAGTATAATTTTAGGCTTGAAAATTGGAGCCATTAATTTTTAGGGTTAGAACGTTTATTCGTTGCTTTTTATATTTTATATACCCAAGAATATAACTTATCTTAGAATTAATTATGTATACAAGGTGTCCCAAAAAAATGTTTACAAAACTTCTGTACGAATGGCTGTTCCGATAATCCGTCCAATCTTCGAACGTTGCAACACGAAACAATGTCAGCATGGAAATAGCAATGTCACCCCAAAGCGTTTCATTCACATGGTGGAAAAAGATCGACCCCACCGCCGCAAAAATGTAAAAGATGATAAACATCAACAGGGCAATGTAGCCCATTTTGGGAATGGCTTTGAGCAAAGCGTTAATCAAAAAGCGCAGATCTGGAATGATAGATACTAAGCGCAATACGCGAAACACGCGTAACAAACGTGCGACAAGAATCATTTCTGTATCGGAAATAGGCACCAGACTGCCCAACACAATCACGGTATCAAATACGTTCCAAGGATCTTTGAAGAAGCGACGCTTATCGTCACAAGCGATAAAGCGCAAGGAAAGCTCAACCAAAAAGAACACAGTAATGAAGTTGTCTAAATAATTAATGGCGGTATCAATGCCATAAGGCAAAGAATAAGTTTTTGCGCCCACCGTTAAGGCCGCCACCACTATGATGCTGATAATAAAACCTTGGAACCATGCGCTGCGTTCCACACGCTTCATCACAGAAAACCAACTTCCAGAACGACTCGTTTCCATGCGTTTCTACACCTAATATGCAAAAGTCTTGACAATAAATACCTGAATCAAAGACAGGCGCCGCCATATTAAGTTCATATCAGCAAGAATAAAAGCAGAAGCGAATAAAGAGCACAAAACACACGTGTTAAGTACGTTTCACTCTTACCACCTTCATGATTTCCACTGGAATTCCCGCCACCATTTCTTGAGTCGGGTAATAGGTTAGGTTAACGCGAGCACCACGCAAGGTACGATATTTGCCTTGGCGCTTAAAGCGAAAAGGCACATCGTAACCTTCGATCATTAGGGTGTGAAGCACCCAGTCTTCTTGGGGCCGTTGCGCGTGTGATTTCACTTTCAGTGCTTCGGAATGAATCAGTTTATCGTTATTTTTTAACAAAGACTCAGGATCGGATTTCACAAGAGACTTCCTTTCTTAAAGATGAAAGCCTCCTAGTATGACACAAATATCGGCAATCTAGAAAAATTGATTATTTTTCGCTCAAATCTATGGCACTGAACCTTGCTCTTCCCCTTTGTTTGGCAAGGCATCGTGTGCAACAAATTGACTCATTGCCAAAGCAGATTCTCTGTTTTCAAAGCGCACGACCGCTTTTTGCAAAATCAAACTGTTTGGGTAAGTCACTACGTCACCAGACAAACGATGAATAATCACATGAAAGGACGATATTTCTGTGATTTGCCCCAAAATTTCATCGTCTTTGTCGACGACTTTCACCCAATCCCCCACTCGGTATGGAAAGCCAAAGAAAATAATCAAGCTAGCGGTAATATTGCTTAAAATAGACCACTGAGCAAACAAGGCAACACCGACCACAGCAAACACCGACGAAAAAAAGATCGCCAGTTGGCCATAACCAATGCCAAGCACCAAGCAAACCAGCAACACAAAAATCGCGGTAAAGCCAAGGTTTAACATTTTCGACACATAAGTGATGCGAACTTCATTGGCGTATTTTTTCTGGCCCAGCAAGGTGACGCTGGACTTTAAAATCCGAGAAACAATGACATACGCCACCACTAACAAAGCAATTAAGCCAATTTGTACCATCATGCTTCCTCTCCTAACAGGGGACTATAAAACATAAAACAATACACAAGGGACAATCCCCACACTCATTAGATTACTAATCAACACAATCGACGCCACTTTATGAGGTTCTTGTTGATAAAGTTCAGCAACCATATAATTCAAAATGGCCGGCGGTAAACAAGCAAATATCAGTAAGTAAGCAAAGTTTTCCGCCGACATACCAACAAGATAATACCAAAGAACGGCGATGATCAGACCACTCAATGGACATAGAAAACCACTGAGCACCCCTAATTTCCACTCGCTGAAATCCACATTCGTCATTCGAACACCAAGAGCAAACAGCATTAAGGGAATGGCTATTTGCCCCATCATATCCACAGAAACTTTAATAGCAGGTATGACGGTCCATCCTTGTAGACTCCAAATCAAACCCAATATCGTCGCGATGATCATTGGCATTTTCAATACATTGAGAAGGTTGGATTTGGGATTAAGCAAATACATACCGACCGTAAAATGCAGTACGTTTTCCGTGAGAAATAACACCACAGCAATCGGTAAAGCCGACTCGCCAAAGGCTAAAACAATCAGGGGAATACCCAAATTGCCGCTGTTATTAAACATCATCGGAGGCACTAAGGTTTTAGGTGAAATTTTTAACCATCGACACAGAGGCCAAACAAGTAATCCTGACCCTAACACGACCGCCGTCGCCGCAAGAATCAAATCGACATATTGAGCAATATGAAACTCTTTCGACGCCATCACGGAAAAAATCAAGGCAGGACAAAAAACACTAATATTAAGGCGATTCGCCACCGTCATATCGGTGGGCCGAACACGCGCATAAAAAAATGCCACCAGCACGATACTGGCCAAAGGAAAAACCGTATTAAAGATTTGCGAGAATAGCGTTGATGTGTCCATTAATGGCCTCTTTCACGAAGGCCGATAGCTTAACCCTCTTGTGCAAAAAGACCAAGTTTCGATGCAAATTTAAAGGTTAGATGCGTTTTTTTCGACTAACACCGAAGGGATCAAAATAAAGCGCTGAGTAACCTCCTTACCTTTTAACAAATCCATACCAATTTCAATGGCTTTTTCCGCCATGGGTATAGGGCGCTGGACAGCGGTTGCAATCCACGGATTATCTGCTTGTCTAATAATATCCACAGCAAACGGGGCGCCATCAATAGAGGCTAACAAGAACTCACTGCGATTTGCCTGCTGAGCCGCACGTAAGGCACCAAATGCGGTCGGATCATTGATGGTAAAAACCGCATCAATGTGCGGATACTCTTCCATTAGATAAGTCATGGCTTCCATCCCACCTTCCACACTGCCCGTACCATTCATTCGATCACTGAGCAGCGTAATATTAGGATATTTGTTCAAAGCCGATTTGCAGCCAGCCACCCTTTCAATGACAGAAGAAACCAACACACCATTGATGATGACAAAATTACCCTGATAACCGATTTTTTCAGCCAGCTTTTCGCAAGCAATAACCCCAGCCTGAACATTGTCTGTGGTAATGGTCGCATCAGCTCCTTGGGCATTAACATCCACGGCGATCACTTTAATGCCTGCTCGCTGAGCCTTTGCCACAACCGCAGCCACTTTGTATTCGTCCGCTGCTGTCAATAAAATCAAATCGACTTTTTGTTCGATAAAATCATTAATCTGGCCGATTTGTCTTTGCCAATCATAAGCATCTGAACGGATGAGCATTTTGACAGGTTCCCCCGCCAACTCCTCGGCTTTCAGCGTCGCAGTATCCACCAACTGAACAAAATAAGGGTTACCTAGATCCGCCACGCTGATACCAATGGATTTAAGCGGCTGAGGTTCAGAAGAACGGGAAGACAAGGGCGAAAATAAAGCAAAGATGATAAGAACAGCCGTTACGCTTGATATAAAACGATGCGTCTGCCAAAACGGTCGTGTTTTAAGACACGATGTACTTGCTTTTACTAGACTCATTTTACTTCCCCAAGATTAAGACATGCCCATGATGACATACCCGTAACCCAGTACATCAAATAAAGCATAAAAAGCCGCTATTTTGCCTCATCACAGGGAAGAAACAAAATAACGGCTGCCTTTTTTCTTATGCGGCTTCGTTTGACGTTTTCACATCCATCGCACCCGTCATGATGGCAACCGCATCCGACATGCTATGGGATTGAGGCGTCACTATCGCGGCTCGCTTACCCAAACGATGAATATGAATACGATCCGCCACTTCGAATACGTGCGGCATATTGTGACTGATCAAAATAATCGGCAATCCGCGATCGCGTACTTCTTTGATTAAGTTCAATACACGACGCGACTCTTTCACACCAAGTGCTGCCGTTGGCTCATCCATGATCACCACTTTGCTGCCAAATAAGGCGGAACGTGCCACCGCGACACCTTGACGTTGTCCACCAGACAGGGATTCAACCGCTTGACTGATATTTTGTATTGTCATCAAACCTAACTCTGTCATTTTAGCTTGAGCACGACGTTCCATTTCTTTTTTATCAAGCATACGAAACACAGAGCCCAAAATACCAGGCTTACGCAATTCTCGCCCCAGATACAAGTTATCGGCAATGTTTAATGCAGGAGATACCGCTAAATTTTGATACACGGTTTCAATGCCTAACGCACGAGCCTCCATTGGTGAAGCAAAGTGGACTGGCTTACCATCCAATAAAATCTCGCCTTCGTCTGGAATCAGCGCACCAGATAGCGCTTTAATAAGAGACGATTTACCCGCCCCGTTGTCTCCGATGACGGCTAAGATCTCACCGGGATATAACTCAAAGTCAGCATGATCAATCGCCGTTACGCTACCATAGCGTTTGACCAAGTTCTTGGTTTGCAACACAGGGGTTTTATCGTAATGCGCTGTCATTATGCTGTTCCTCTACGAATCCACTGATCAATGGCCACCGCCGAAATAATCAATATGCCTACGGTAAACTCTTGCCACAACACATCCACGCCAGCAAGCGCCAAACCATTTCGAAATACACCGACGACCAAAGCGCCTATCAAGGTACCGTAAATAGAGCCTCGACCACCAAATAAACTACAACCACCAATAACCACCGCAGTAATACTGTCTAGATTGGTCATGGTACCCGCTTGTGGGCTCACTGAACCGATTCGACCAATCAAGACCCACGCACCGATAGCGCACACCACACCAGCCAACACGTAGACAGACATCAAAATACGATTCGTACGAATACCCGCTAGTTTTGCTGCCTCTGGATCATCCCCCGTGGCATAAACATGACGTCCCCACGCAGTCCAGTTCAAGGCGTACCAAATAAGAAAGAAAATCCCCAACATCAACAGGGATCCGTAAGTCAGCCTCGCCCCAAAGAAATCAATAGTTTGACCCGTCCATTGCAACAAGGGCGCAATATTGCTGATATCCTGCGAACGAATGGTTTCACTTTTTGAGTACCAAAGGTTCAACGCAAAGAACACGTTCCAAGAACCCAAAGTCGCAATAAAAGGAGGGATTTTTAAGCGCGTTATCAATAAACCATTGATGAAACCCGCTAAGGCCCCAACACCGATACCGATCAAAATAGACAAACTTGGATCAATGCCATGATTCACCGCCATCCGTCCCATGACAACGGAGGTCAGTACCATGATGGCCCCAACGGACAGATCAATGCCCGCGGTTAAAATAATCAAGGTCTGCGCCACACCAATCACACCGATAATCGTCACTTGCTGTAATATCAAAGACAAGTTAAATGGGTGCAAGAAACGATCGCCGACAATGACGCTAAAACTAATAACAGCCAACAGCAGCACGATCAAAGGTGCCGCAATGGGGTAATGGTGAAGAAACTTTTTAAAACGCTGTATTGGGGTTTCGTTACGCTCAAATTGCGCAACATACGTACTTGCTTGATCCGCGACTTTATCGTGATCAAGCACCGCCGTAGACGGTTTAGTGTCAGTAGAACTCATAGATTACTCCAGACAAGAAAAGGGCCGTTAGCCCAACTGCTCGGCTAACGGCAAATCAGGGCACCTTCTCGCCCATCTATCACAAAAGATTGACTAGCCCCAGCACATACTCAAGCCTGTTTGAGACGTCACAGACTGCACACCTTTTACCGGTTCGTCGGTGATCAGCTGAACGCCCGTGTCGAAGAAATCAAGGCCATTAGACGCGGAAGGACGAGAGCCGGATTTCGCAAACTCTACGATCGCTGTGACGCCTTGAGAAGCCATTTGGAGAGGGAATTGCATTGAAGTAGCGCCAATCACGCCATCTTTAATATTGCGAACACCTGGACAACCGCCATCTACCGATACAATCAAAACATCTTTTTCAAGACCGAATGATTTCAAGGCTTCATAAGCGCCTGCTGCTGCAGGTTCGTTAATGGTGTAAACCAAATTCACTCCTGGATCTTTTTGCAGTAGGTTTTCCATCGCACGACGGCCACCTTCTTCCGATCCTTGTGTAACGTCATTGCCTACAATTCGAGAATCCGTTTCATCGCCCATGCGATTTGGATCTTTAATATCGATACCAAAGCCCTTCAAAAAACCTTGGTCGCGAGCAACGTCTACCGTAATTTGGCTAGTGCTTAGATCAAGCAAGGCGATTTTCGCATCTTTGGCTTTATCACCCATTTTTTCTTTTGCCCACATACCAATCATTTCGCCAGCTTTAAAGTTATCTGTCGCAAAAGTCATGTCTGCTGCACTGGCAGGGCTTAGAGGTGTGTCTAACGCAATCACCAATAAACCAGCATCGCGTGCTTTTTGAATAGTTGGAACAATACCGGCAGTATCACTTGGGGTGATAAGAATGCCTTTGGCACCTGCGGCAATAAGGTTTTCAACTGCTTGAACTTGCGTTTCATTGTCGCCGTCATAACGGCCAGCAAAGGTACGTAACTCAACACCCAACTCATCTGCCTTCTGTTGAGCACCTTCTTTCATTTTAACGAAGAAGGGGTTGGTATTGGTTTTAGTGATAAGACCGATAATTGGGGTTTCCGCCATCGCTACTGTAGAAAGAGTGCCAGCAGCAACAAGACAAGCCAATTTTTTATAAGGAATGAATTTCATTGTTTTATAACTCCAGTTTTTGTTTTTATTATTGGCAGTAATGCCATTAAAACAGATCCAGCCCCGACTCTGTTTCTAATAAAATACTATGAAGATAAAAAACTAATGGATAATTTCATTATTTAATCTTTTTTTGTAATATTTGTAACAATCTAATATTTCATCTGAAATATTCTGCTTAACTCCTTGATAGTAAAAGGTTTTGAAATAAATAAATCATCGTCTTTTAATTGATATTTTTGTTTTAATTCTTCTTTTGGCAAACCAGACATCAGTAAGATCGGCCCAGTAAAAGTACGCGACTGTTGACGAATATTATGCGCCAATTCCACACCGCTCATCGCGCCTGATAAATTCACATCGGATACAATCGCATCAGGTACCATGGCTTTACTAAGCCCATTCATTACGGCTTCTGCACATTCAAAACTCTGTACCATAAAGCCCATTTTTTCCAATTGTTCACGCATGACACGACACACCTCTTCATCGTCCTCTACCAACCAAACAAGACTGTGCTCGGGCAATAAAATGACCTCTTGCTGAGGGTCTGTATCAGGCGCCACTAGGTCAATAGGGGATAATTGCTGAGGTAAAAAGAGACAAACTCGCGTCCATTTGCCTTTCTCTGAAGTGACCTTTATCTCACCACCACTTTGTTTCACGAAACCATAGATCATGCTGAGTCCCAAGCCACTCCCTTTACCTACAGGCTTAGTGGTAAAAAAAGGCTCGAAAATTCGCCCAATGACATCTTCAGAAATCCCTTCTCCAGAATCTTCAACACGAATACGAATGGCCGGCACATCACTGTCAGGCAAGGTGCAAAGTTTGGTAGAAAACGCCAAACAGCCACCATCAGGCATGGCGCTGGCGCTGTTTAAAGACAGATTTAACAAGGCATTTTCCAACTGCGAAGGGTCAATAAGACTCACCACTCCAGGACATTGCAAATCACTTTCGACGACAATATGCGAACCCACGCTGTATTCCACCAAATCCAACATGCCTTCGATTAAATCATCAATGGCAATGGGCACAGGAAACAGTTGTTGACGACGGCTAAAAGCTAATAAACGCTGCACAAGATTACTGCTTTTCTCGGATACAACCAGCGCACGCTCTATATATCGTGCTTGATCTGACGTCTGTGGACGAGAGTCAGACAACATTTGCAAATTGCCCATGATCGCCGCAAGAAGATTGTTGAAGTCATGTGCCACGCCCCCCGTTAACTGCCCCAACATCTCCATTTTTTGTGCTTGGCGTAACTGACTCTCCACGCTCTTGCGTTCGGTTAAATCGGTATATAGGGTAACAAATCCCCCTTCAGGCATAGGCTTAGAGCGAAACTCAATGATCTTGCCAGAGTCAAAATGACGTTCAAAACTTTGAAAACGTAAGTGACGAGAAACGTTTACCTCTTCCATATGGACTTGTTGGTTTTCCAAATTCAGATTTTTATGCTGACCTCGATTGATCAAGGTTTGTACTTCATCAATCGACATACCAACACTTAAATCATCGTCCAACAAATCAAATAACTTCTGATAACCTGAATTCCAAGCCACCAAGGTGCCTTTCGCAGAAAAAACACTTAAACCATCGTTCATATTATCAAAAATGGTTTCAAGCAAACGTTTTTGCTCAGATAACTCCGCTGTCACCTCTAGTCGTCTTAACGCATCACGACGAAACACCTCGAACGTATCCGCTAACGTACCTATTTCATCATTTCGCCGTATTCCCGTATGTTTGGAATCAACACGACCTAAGGAAAGTTGCTCCATGTCATTGGTAACCACGCCTAAGTCTTTGGTCATACGTTGGCTGTACCAATACAGACGCGTCAATCCCAACAACAAAAATACAGAAATGCCGATAATCCAATTCTGTCCTCTGTCTACAAACGAAGACACGTCTTGTCGCTGACGACTTACTTTCTTTTGCAGCCCACCAACAAAATCACTGACCTGTTTACTGAGTTGTTCCGATTTCGCTCGAATCGAAATCAATAAATAATTTTTGCGTTCTTGAATTTGGTTTAAGCGTCGATGCGCCATTAAAAGGTCATCAGCAATACTCGCTATTTGCTCATTTTGCTCCGATAGTTTTAAGGAGCTCAATATACTTTCAGGGACAAGGCTCGGTGATTCCAATAGCTGCAGTAACCACACCAATCCCTGCTGACTGTTTACTTGGGCGGAGTTCTCTTCATGAAGTGGCAATTGACGAATGCGAAACTGTTGCGCCAAACTGTCTTCACGCAAATACAACTCTTCGCGCACCAAAGCGACAAGTTCTTCAAGGGTCGTTTGCAGGTCATCCAGTCGTTCATCAATATCACGCTGGAAAACCGAATCCGTCAAGCTGTCTGCCACACCACGTAATTCTAGGATGCGCCGATGAATACGCTCAGATTCAGTCTGTAATTGGAAAGGGCGCCCAGAGCCCGCGGTATAAGGTGCAATAGCGGCCAACTGGGCGACGCCTTCTGCCAGCGTTAAAGACGTACTTATTTCCGGTAAAGTTTCCGACTCAAACTCGGATAAAGACGCTTCGCTGACGCGCATGGATTGCCAACCAATACCCACCATAAAGAATGCCACCACGCTGATGGCAAAAATAGACAAAGACGCTTTTTGACGAATACTGGTAAAACGCATTTACTGAATCCGCACAGGACCTTGGAAAAAATATCCAAGTCCACGTTGAGTCTTAATAAATTCGGGCGTTTTTGGGTTCTTCTCTATTTTTCGGCGCAAACGAAGAATCAATACATCCACCGTTCGATCAAACACCTCCGTGTCTAATCCTCGACTTTGCTCTATTAATTGTTCACGAGAAAAAATACGATCCGGGTGACGTGCCAAGACTTCTAGTAACGAAAACTCTCCCAACGTTAAGGTAACCAATTTTCCGTCTGGGTCGTGTAAAAGACGTGCGGTTAAATCCAAAGCCCAATGGCCAAACCTTAAACACTCGTGATCCTCATTGATGGTACTGCCAGATATAGGCGATACTTGATAAGAACGACGCAATAAAGCATGTATTCGCGCGGTGAGTTCTCGCAGATTAAATGGCTTCATCATGTAATCATCCGCCGCTAGCTCTAGCCCCAAAATGCGATCGGTTTCATCACCCTTTCCCGTTAGCATCATAATTGGCATAACAAAGCGCTCACGAATATCACGGGCAAGATTCAAACCATCCTCTTCCCTAAGATATAAATCCATCAACACCAAGTCCACAGGTTCCGCATCCAAATGAAGCCACATCTGACGGCCATTCTCTGCTTCTAATACCCGATAACCTTTTTGTGATAGCGCGTCGCACAGTAACTGACGAATGTCTTGATCATCATCGACTAACAATAAGGTTTTTTTCTGTTGTTCTGTCATTGTCTGGGCTGGAATCCATTATCGTTGTTATTAGGCGCACGCCAAGGGAAGCGGCTATTATTGCGCTATTAATATCATGTTAAAGTTAATAGACAATTAAAAAAAGGAAAAGCTTCTTGTGACGTCGAAACTCATTCAGCTGACTTTCTTAGATCCTGAGCAATCCATTCAAGCCGAACCGGAAGAAACCATCATGTCGGCTCTGAAATCCGCAGGCGTTCCAATTAAACAAGCCTGTACCAATGGCGTCTGTGGCGTTTGTCTCACCCCTTTGTTATCCGGTGAAATTGATTACGCTCAACACCTGCCCCACGGTTTAAACGACAAAGAAAAACAAAATGGCTATTTCCTTCCCTGCATTGCGACATGCAAAACCGATATCGCCATCGACAGGCCTAAAGTCAGACTGCGTTAATCGTCTAAAAACGCTATCATGGGCACAGCGAATTAATGAGTCCTATTATGTCTAGCGAACTGCCCATTTACCAACTGATTCCTCAATTAAAATACCAACTCGAATATCATCACGAAGCGATTCTAGAAGCCGCTCCCGGTGCAGGTAAAACCACGGTGGTGCCAATTGCTCTAATGGATGAGGCTTGGCTTAAAGGGCGTAAAATTATCATGCTAGAACCAAGGCGTTTAGCGGCGAAAGCCGCGGCCAAACGACTTGCTGACACCTTGCAAGAACCTCTTGGCCAGCGTATTGGCTATCGTATCCGCCACGAAGGTAAAGAAAGCACACAGACACAAGTCTTGGTGGTCACCGAAGGTGTATTAACCCGCATGCTGCATGACGACCCGAGTTTGGAAGACATTGCCTTGGTTATTTTCGACGAATTCCACGAACGCAATTTGCATTCGGATTTGGCCTTTGCCTTATGTTTACAAGCAAGAGAACTGTATCGCGACCAAGATCCTCTTAAGCTCTTGGTGATGTCCGCCACACTGGACACAGAGACACTTGAAGCGCGGCTTGGTTGCCCAACACTGACCAGCCAAGGACGAAGCTTTCCAATCACTACCCACTACAGCAATAAAGCCCTTAAAAGCGTTCAAGTCACCGACGAAGTGGTTCGTCTCACTTGCCAAGCTTTTCATGAAGAAACAGGCAGTCTATTGGTATTCTTGCCTGGTCAAAAAGAAATTCATCAGGCCGCCAGCCAATTACAACAGCGTTTAGGTCATGAGCCACATTTACGCATTTTGCCCTTATATGGCGAGCTCAGTTTAAAAGAACAAGAAGCGGTCATTGAGCCTACGACAGCCCCCCTGCGTAAGATTGTACTCGCTACCGCCATAGCTCAAACCAGCTTGACCATTGAAGGGATTCGAGTGGTGATAGACAGCGGTTTAAGCCGAGAAGCGAGATTTGATGCCAACACAGCGACCACACGATTACATACGCGTCGCGCAACACAGGCGGAAACCATTCAACGCATGGGACGAGCTGGACGTACCGAAGCAGGTGTTTGTTACCGTTGGTGGAGCGAAGCACAACAACATCAGCTTGCTCCGCAGGCCCAGCCGCAAATAGAAATCAGCGACCTCAGTAGCTTGGTGATGGATTTAGCCAAATGGGGAGTGCAAGATCGCTTAGAATTAGCTTGGGTGACGCCGCCTTCAAACAGTCATTGGCAACAGGCGATAGATTTACTGACTAACCTACAAGCACTAGAGCAAAATAAAACATCACAACCGTCTTTAGAATTGAGCCAACTCGGTGAACAAATGAGTCAGCTTGGCATCGAACCTAGATTGGCTCGATTGCTGTTGGATGGTAAGCAAAACAATCAAGGCGATTTAGCCTGTGCCATCTGCACGATTCTGTCGGAAGGCGATCCGCTTTCAAATCATCACAGCGATTTGTCGGATAGACTCAGTTGGTTAACCGGTCATTATCAGGCACAGAGCAAACGTCCAAAGCAGCACTATTTAAACGCTCAGCTACAATGGCAAAAACGCAGTCAGCAGATCAGCTCGCTACCTGCATCTAGCCGTAATTCATACAATATGGCCTTTTTATTAGTTCGAGCCTTTGCAGATCGTATTGCTCAACGAGTTGGTCAAGACCACGACAAAGCGCGCTACAAGTTGTCTAATGGACGAATGGCGAGCCTATCGCCACTCGATCCTTGTGCGCAAAGTGAATGGCTTGTCGCACTGGACATCGGTGGGCATCATGGGCAAGAAGAGGATCGTATTTTCCTCGCTCATCCCATTACGCTTTCCATGTTGACTCAGGATTTTACGGATTTACTCATCACGAAGAAGCATCTTGCTTGGTCAAAAAAAGACGCGCGATTAATAAGCGAGTCACAGCGCTGGATCGGCAAGCTTTGTCTCGACAAACAAGCGCTAACACAGCCCTCACAAGCAGACATCAGCCAAGCCGCTTGTCACTATATTCGTCAAGAAGGTCTCTCTGTTCTACCTTGGAACGACACCAGTCAGCAACTACGCGCGCGCCTGCAATTCGCGTTCAATCATGATAAACAGCATCACTGGCCAGATTGCTCTGATAACGCTCTACTCAAAAATGTAGAGGAATGGCTCGGTCCGTATCTTGGCAAAGTGACGAATCAACAAGCTATGAATAAGTTGGTATTAAACGATATTTTGTTAAGTCGATTAGATTGGAACCAACAGCAATTGCTTAATCAAAAAGTCCCCGCACGTATCATCGTGCCGTCAGGGTCGAGCCATGCCATTGATTACTGCGAGCAACAGCCAACCCTTAGAGTCAAACTGCAAGAAATGTTTGGCTATACAAGCAGCCCAACCGTACTGAATCAAATCGTCCGTATCGAACTGCTTTCACCAGGGCAAAGACCACTTGCAGTGACACAGGATTTGGCTTTCTTTTGGCGCGAGGCGTACCCAGAAGTACGTAAAGAAATGCGGGGAAGATACCCAAAGCACCCTTGGCCAGAAGATCCTTTGAACGCTCAAGCCACGGCGAAAACGAATCGAGCATTAAGATCGTCTTAGTGACGAAAGCCTTCCTAACTGTGTCAGCGCTTGCTCAGTAAGGCGCTGGCTAAAGGGCGTATTCTTAGGGTGTGTCGGTGACCAGCCCATGATAAAACGATGAAAATCCGCCCAAGCGATAGAGAATAAATCTTGCCACTCTTCAATGACATCTTGTGCAAAAGACTGTGACTCTCCTTGTGCTATTAGCACTCGTCCCAGTTCTGAGAAATAATACTCCAATAGGTAATCTATATTGTCAGCCAGTTCAGATTCAGACAAAGCACTCCCCAAAAGATACGCTAAATCCTGCACTCCTACACCGCCGCCAACATATTGAAAATCCACGGCAGCCACCTGAGTATCGAGCGGCGAAAAGCAAAAATTCGCCACCTTTGCATCCCCATGAACGATGGTTTTAAAGCAAGCCTGATCAAGACAAATCGCTAAAGCCGCAGCAGACGATTTTAAATCGCCGTCATCCATCGCAGACCATTCTTCTTGACGTGTATCAAAGTGCCAATACGTCCCTTTTTGCCAGAGGCCTGTGGGCCAATTTGCGGAAGGTGTTGGATGAATAAAACCCGCATGAAATGCCGCCAACCAATCAATACAAGCAAGTAAATGATCACGATTTTGAGTATTATATCGTCTTGAGTAACCCGCTAGATCAAGATCTTCTAATATAGTTAAACGCTGGCCAGTATGCTCATCATAAAAATCACCGTAACACCGCGCAATCCGAGCCGATTCATGGCAACGAGATGCCCAATGTCGATACCAATTTTGTTCCACTTCATAAGAACGTACTTTGCGTAAATGAGCATGATTCGACTGCCACCCCCTAGGGTGAGCAACGTCTAGTGGCGTTGAACAATGCTTCACAACAACGGCTGCCAATTCAGCACTTCCTACTAATGAATAACGCACTAACTCACCGTAGCCACTCCACAGAGATTGAATCACCGCTTCACGCTTCACCATATGCGCTTTGCATTGGCGTTTAATAAATACTTCTGGGGTCATAAATTTTTTCGTATGAGTTATTGAGACAAAATTAAACCTATTTGAACGAATAACACAGAATTTAAAAAGAGGTATTACAGAATGAGGAAATGACTTTAGAAAAGGAATTTTCCGCTGCATCCTTGCAGCAATAGCCTACCGTGGAAGGAGACAGAGCCTTCATCCTGAAGGCTTTAGGCAAATCCCTTGCCCTCTGTCTGTTAATAACCTTATCGTCGTAAGCCGTCACATGCAAGTATAAATCGAAAAAAATCCATTTTTTATAAAAAAATCTGCTTATGAGCCAAACGGTAGACCCGCCTCCTGGCCGTCAAAAGAGCTTTCCTTGGACCTACCGGACCTGAACTAAGCTGTAGATCGGCCTTGGCAAACCTCTGACGCGCTAAAGCCGCGACCTACAAAAAACAATCACCTGTAGGTCGGCCTTCAGGCCGTCAAAAGGCCTTTCTTTGAGACAAAAAAAAGCCCTGACAGCGTTAGCTATCAGGGCCTTCTTAATAAAATCTTGATGAAGACTTATTATCACATGCTTATCCCCTTGCGGGATGCTTGTCTGTTATAAAGAGCCCCACGCTACCATCGGCGATGGTGATTCCCC
>Ga0208645_1000229_pt1 | contig 71216 bp, 62 predicted proteins | sample VirMetDEL_Sep_01_FD_184519 | JGI IMG/M metagenome (GOLD analysis project Ga0208645, IMG submission 184519) | Aqueous microbial communities from the Delaware River and Bay under freshwater to marine salinity gradient to study organic matter... | ecosystem: Environmental > Aquatic > Marine >... | reverse complement strand
TGGCAAGGCCGCAGATGGCTTCGCACAGATGGCATGCACGGTAATGGAGGGACTTGGTCATGGCCTGGCCTCTTGTTCTGATCCGAGACGACCGGTCAGGTCGCAGGTCATGAACTATGGGCCGAGCACGAGGGCGACGCCAGCAGCGTTCGTCTCATGAATCGACAGGCATCAAGCCTGCCGATTCAGCTAGCCCGCCAGCGGCGTCCATACGACACCCGGCACACCTATGCAACCATGTGCCTGATGGCTGGAATGAACCCCGCTTTCATTGCCAACCAACTGGGGCACAGTGTACAAATGCTCCTTTCCACTTACGCGAAGTGGCTCAATTCAACATCCGATTGGGCCGAATTGCAGAAGCTGGATTAACCGGTTAGCGGTACTGAAATGGTACGAGCAAAAATGCTCAGGGCCTGAAGCCCGCGCCGTTACTGCCTCTCGTTGGCATGCGGCGACATTTCCTTATAAGATCGCGCCTTCCCCTGTTTCGTCGCACCCTGCGGCCTCCTGCCGCAAGCTCTGCTGTTTTTGTCGGTTTTATCCGCGGACACAAGCTTGCGAACTGTAGTGATAAAGGTAGTTAACGATGAGCGTCAGACACTTTCTCTCGATGATGGATTACACACCGGACGAACTGGTGGGTTTGATCCGCCGAGGCATCGAGCTGAAGGATCTGCGTAATCGCGGCGTGCTGTTCGAGCCACTGAAGAACCGCGTGCTGGGCATGATCTTCGAGAAAGCTTCGACCCGTACCCGCCTGTCGTTCGAAGCCGGCATGATCCAGCTTGGCGGCCAGGCCATCTTCCTCTCACCGCGCGACACCCAGCTGGGTCGTGGCGAGCCGATTGGCGATGCCGCCATCGTCATGTCGAGCATGCTCGACGCGGTGATGATCCGCACCTTCGCTCACAGCAACCTCACCGAGTTCGCCGCCAACTCCAAGGTGCCGGTGATCAACGGCCTGTCCGACGACCTGCATCCCTGCCAGTTGCTGGCCGACATGCAGACCTTCCTCGAACACCGTGGCAGCATCGCCGGCAAGACAGTGGCGTGGATCGGTGACGGCAACAACATGTGCAACTCCTATATCGAGGCGGCGATCCAGTTCGACTTCCAGTTGAAGGTCGCCTGCCCAGCTGGCTACGAGCCGGACGCGCGCTTCCTGGCCCTGGCCGGCGAGCGTGTGCAGGTGCTGCGTAACCCACGCGAAGCGGTGGCCGGCGCGCACCTGGTCAGCACCGACGTATGGGCCTCCATGGGCCAGGAAGACGAAGCCGAGCAACGCATGGCGCTGTTCCGCCCCTACCAGGTCACCCGCGAGCTGCTCGATGCGGCCGCGCAGGACGTGCTGTTCATGCATTGCCTGCCAGCCCACCGCGGCGAGGAAATCAGTTTCGACCTGCTCGACGACCCACGCTCGGTGGCCTGGAATCAGGCCGAGAACCGCCTGCACGCGCAGAAGGCGCTGCTGGAGATGCTGGTCGATCCGGCGTACCACCACGCATGAACCCGCCTCTGCTGCAGCTGCGCGGGCTGAACTGCGGCTACCACGCGCACAAGGTGGTGCAGGATCTCGACCTGCACCTCAACGCGGGCGACATCGGTTGCCTGCTCGGCCCCTCCGGCTGCGGCAAGACCACCACGCTGCGCGCCATCGCCGGTTTCGAACCGGTGCTCGACGGTGAGATCGAACTCGATGGCGAGGTGATCTCCCGCGCGGGTTTCACCCTGGCACCGGAAAAACGCCAGATCGGCATGGTGTTTCAGGACTATGCGCTGTTCCCCCACCTGAGCGTGGCGGAGAACGTCGCCTTTGGCATTCGCAAGCACGCCAACGCCGAACGCGTGACCCAGGAGTTGCTGGAGCTGGTCAAGCTCGCTCACCTGGCCAAACGCTACCCGCACGAACTGTCCGGCGGCCAGCAACAACGCGTAGCCTTGGCACGCGCCCTGGCGCCAGAGCCGAAGCTGCTGCTGCTCGACGAGCCGTTCTCCAACCTCGATGGCGAACTGCGTCGGCGCCTGAGTCATGAAGTTCGCGAGATTCTCAAGGCGCGTGGCACCAGCGCCATCCTGGTGACCCATGATCAGGAAGAAGCCTTCGCCGTCAGCGACCACGTTGGCGTGTTCAAGGATGGCCGCCTGGAGCAGTGGGACACGCCGTTCAACCTCTATCACGAGCCGCTGACGCCCTTCGTCGCCAGCTTCATCGGCCAGGGTTATTTCATCCGCGGCCAGTTGCTCAGCCCGGAAACGGTGCAGACCGAACTCGGTGTGATCCGCGGTAACCGTACCTATACCTGGGCGCAAGGCAGCGCGGTGGATGTGCTGTTGCGCCCGGACGACATCGTGCCGGACGAGAGCAGTGCGCTGAAGGCCCGCATCGCCGGCAAGACCTTCCTCGGCGCCGCCACCCTCTATCGCCTGCAGCTGCCAACCGGCAGCCAGCTGGAATCGATCTTCCCCAGCCATGCCGACCACCAGCCAGGCGACGAAGTGGGCATCCGCATCGCCGCCGACCACCTGGTGGCCTTCCCTGCCCTGGGCAGCGTTGCCGCGCAATTGCAGCTCAGCGAATCCAGCGGCGTACGCCGGGTCAGCAGCAACTGACCGGCGAGCCGCCAGCAGCGCCTCAAAGCATCAACTGACCGCTGGCAATATGCCGCGCATGGCCAGCGATTTTCACCCGCTCGCCGTCCAGCCGACACAGCAGCTCACCGCCACGTACCGAACACTGGAAGGCGCTGAGCGTATTGCGACCCAGGCGCTCGACCCAATAGGGCATCAGGATGCAGTGGGTCGAACCGGTGACCGGGTCTTCATCGATACCGATACTCGGCGCGAAGTAGCGCGAGACGAAGTCATGCTGACTACCGGCAGCGGTGACCAGCACGCCAAGCCCCGGCAAGGTGGCCAGTGCGGGCAGGTTAGGCTTCAGCTCGCGCAACACCGCTTCGGCGCCCAACATCACCATCAGTTCCTGCACGCTGCCATCGGCATTGCCCAGCGCCAGCACCTGTTCCACCTGGCGCCCCAGCGCGCGCTCAGCCTGCTGATGCAGATCCTGTGCGACCGGTTGCGCACGCCGCACTGGAAAATCCAGTTCCAGGCGCTCGCCCTGACGGGTGACCTGCAGCGCCCCGGACAGGCAGGTGAAATCCAGTACCTCGGCGGGCTCCTGGTAGATGTCGAACAGCACCTTGGCCGCCGCCAGGGTGGCGTGCCCACACAGCGGCACCTCGCTGAGCGGCGTGAACCAACGGATATGCCAGGCACTCCCTTCCTTCACCACGAAGGCCGTCTCCGCCAGGTTGTGCTCGGCGGCGATGCGCTGCATCAGCGCCTCATCGAGCCAACGCTCGAGGCGATAGACGATGGCCGGATTACCGGCGAAGGGCTGATCGGTGAAAGCGTCGATCTGGTGAAATTCGAGGGGCATGGGGCATTCCTGGCCATAGTTGGGGAGTCAGAGCATGCCCCGCTCAGCAAAAGCGAACCACGTACAGAGGGCCTGTATTTTCCCCGAACAGTGCGCCTCAGCGGATGCCGTAGCGCCGTAACAGTTCGTTCATGCGCCCGTCTTCGCGAAAGCGCTGCAGCCCCTGCTCGAACAGTTGCGCATAACGCGGGCTGTCAGCCAGACCGGGAGCGAACGCCAGGTAGATGGCAATATCCGGCTGCCGACAACCGACTTCGACGACCTCGCCATGCAGGTAGCGCTCGCTGAGCAGCGCCTGCATCACCCAGGCATTTTCCACCAGCGCATCGATACGGCCATGGCGCAGCTTGCGCAGGTTGCTGATCAGCGCGCGATCACCGGTCATCAGCTGCACCTGAGACAGGTCATGATGATTGCGCAGGTACAGATCGAGCTCGGCACCGTAGCTGTAGCCGTTGATCGCACCAAGGCGCACCGCCTGCAACGACTCCAGCCCCTGGTAACGCCAGGTTCCGCCACGCAGGGCATAGAAGCACATACGAGAAATACCGGGCGCCGTGGGCGTGAAGATGAAGTCCGGTGCATCCTGCACCCCGGCACCAATCAACGCCCCCAATTTGCCGCGCCGGGTATCGTGCACCGCACGCGCCCAGTTGATCACGCGGTACTCCACCTCGATGCCGGACTCGGCAAAGATCTGCTCGGCCAGTTCGACGAAGATACCGCGTTTCTGTGCATCCACGGCGCAGTTGATCGGGCACCACAGGTCGCCGGCGATCACCAGCTTCTCGGCCCGCGCCAGGCCGCTGCACAGCAACAGTGACAGCAGCACGCCAGCGCTGACCCGGTTCAACCAGGCAAGCGTTCTCACGCTTCGCTGCGCACCCGTTTCACCGCATCCAACCATCCGGCGTAGAGGCGATCACGATGCGCTTCGTTCATCCGTGGCTCGAAGCGCTGCTGACGATGCCAGTGACTGGCGATGGCCTTGAGGTCCTGGTACAGGCCGAGCTTCAGGCCTGCCAGGTAGGCGACGCCGAGCGCCGTGGTTTCGGTGACTTCGGGGCGCTCGACGCTGACGCCAAGAATGTCGGCGAGAAACTGCATGACCCAGTTGTTCTCCACCATCCCGCCGTCGACACGTAGCGCGCTGGGCGCCGCCGCGCCATCCTGGCGCATGGCTTCGAGCAAATCGCGGGTCTGGTAGCACACCGACTGCAGGCCGGCAGTGACGATCTCCTTGATCCCGGTATCGCGGGTCAGGCCGAAGATGGCACCGCGCGCCTTGGGGTCCCAGTAAGGCGCACCCAGCCCGGTGAACGCCGGCACCAGGTAGACGCCGCAGGCCTCGCCGGTGGCCTCGGCCAGTGCCTCGCTCTCGCGTGCATGGCTGATCAGCTTGATGCCGTCACGTAGCCACTGCACCGCAGCACCGGCCACAAAGATGCTGCCCTCCACCGCGTAAGTAACCTTGCCATCGAGGCGATAACCGACCGTGGTCAGCAGGCGATTCTTCGAGCTCACCGGTTGATCGCCGGTGTTCTGGATCATGAAACAGCCGGTGCCGTAGGTGCTCTTGACCATGCCCGGCTCGAAGCAGGCCTGGCCGATCAAGGCCGCCTGCTGGTCGCCCGCCATGCCCAGCACCGGGATGCTGGCGCCGAGCAACTCGCTGTCGGTGTGACCGAACTCGGCGGCGCAATCGAGCACTTCGGGCAGCAGGCTGACCGGGATCTCGAACAGCTTGAGCAGCTCTTCGTCCCATTGCTGGGTATGGATGTTGAACATCAGCGTGCGCGAGGCATTGCTGGCGTCGGTGCGGTGCACCTTGCCATCGGTCAGGCGCCACAGCAGGAAGCTGTCGACGGTGCCGAAACGCAGCTCGCCGCGCTCGGCCCGCTCACGGGCGCCCGGTACGTTTTCCAGAATCCAGCGCAGCTTGGTGGCGGAGAAATACGGGTCGATCAGCAGGCCGGTCTTGGCCGAGACCGCCGCTTCGTGGCCTTGCTCCTTGAGCCCAGCGCAATAGTCGGCGGTGCGGCGATCCTGCCAGACGATGGCCGGATGGATGGGCGTACCACTGATGGCATCCCACACCAGCGTTGTTTCGCGCTGATTGGTGATGCCGATGGCGGCAATCGCCTCGGGCTGCAGACCGCTGCTGGCGATGGCATCGCGGCACACCTTGAGCGTGGACAGCCAGATCTCCTGACCGTCGTGCTCGACCCAGCCATCCTGCGGGAAATACTGCTTGAACTCCTGCTGGGCACGCGCAACCGGCAATCCCTGGGCACTGAAGATAATGGCGCGGGAGCTGGTGGTGCCCTGGTCGATGGCTAGCAGGTATTGGGTCATGCAAGGTTCCTTGTTGTTATCGGTAGCATTCACTGCAGTTGACTGCAGACTGGCTTATTTTGCTGGCAGCATACTGCTCGATTCAGGCTTTTCCGATAGCGGCGAACCGCCCCTGGGTGTGCTGCGCCAGGGTGTCGGCCGAGAGCTCCAGTTCCAGCCCACGCCGGCCACCACTGACGTGAATAGTGGGATGTTGGCGCGCACTTTCATCGATGAACGTGCGCAGGCGCTTCTTCTGCCCCAGCGGGCTGATGCCACCGACCAGATAACCGGTGGCGCGCTGTGCGGCCGTCGGATCGGCCATGTCCGCCTTCTTCGCCCCGGCCGCTGCCGCCAGTGCCTTGAGATCGAGACTGCCGGCCACCGGCACCACCGCCACCAGCAGCTCGCCCTTTTCGGTCGCCGCGAGCAGGGTCTTGTACACGCATTCGGGGGCCAGCCCCAACTTCTCCGCTGCCTCCAGTCCGTAGGACGGCGCCTTGGGATCATGCTGGTAGCTGTGCACACGGTGTTCGGCCTTGGCCTTTTTCAACAGATCGATTGCTGGAGTCATGTTCGAATGTGAAAACGCGATGAAAGATGCCTTACAGTAGCAGGCCCAAATCCACCACCGCCACACCCTATAATGAGTGACCATCACAGGAAGCGCTCATGAACCTCGCTCCGCGCCAGCACGACATTCTCAACCTTGCCCGCGAACGCGGCTACGTCAGTATCGACGAGCTGGCTCAGGCGTTCGCCGTGACCCCGCAGACCATTCGCCGCGACATCAACCAGTTGGCCGAGCACGGCCTGCTGCGCCGCACCCATGGCGGCGCGGCCTGCGAGGCCTCGAGCATTCAGAACACCGCCTACGGCATGCGCGCGGGACAGATGCGTGAGGAGAAACAGCGTATCGCCGAGGCGGTTGCCGCGCAGATCCCCGATCACGCCTCGCTGTTCATCAACATCGGCACCACCACTGAAGCCATCGCCCGCGAGCTGCAGAACCACAAGGGTCTGAAGATCATCACCAACAACCTGCACGTCGCCGCTCAACTCAGCGCCAAGGCCGACTTCGAAGTGCTGGTGGCCGGCGGCACGGTGCGCAGCGATGGCGGTATCGTCGGCCAGGCCGCGGTGGATTTCATCCAGCAGTTCAAGGTCGACTACGCCATCGTCGGCATCAGCGGTATCGACGACGACGGCAGCTTGCTCGACTTCGACTACCAGGAAGTGCGGGTTTCCCAGGCGATCATCGACAATGCCCGACAGGCTTTCCTCGCCGCTGACTCCAGCAAGTTTGGCCGTAACGCCGTGGTGCGCCTGGGCTCCATCGCGCTGGTCGACCGCGTCTTCACCGACAGCGCGCCGTCGGCTGCCATCATCCGCCTGCTGCACAGCCACAAGGTTCAGCTCGACCTGGTCTGACTGCGCACTCTCTCATAGGGCGGGTGTAACCCGCCAAAGTACCCATTACGTTTTTACCTCCGCCCTCTTCCCTTCAATACCGCTCGGCGCGCAATCGCGTGCCGGGGTAGCGAAGCTGCGCATCTTCGTCTAGCATATTTTCGAAAGTGAACATAAACACCTTCGAATCCAAATAGCCGAGCGTGCCACATGCCCCACGACCAGTTCGCCAGCCCCGTTGCAGAAGTCTATGACCTCGCCGTCGTTGGCGGCGGCATCAATGGCGTGGGCATCGCAGCCGATGCAGCTGGTCGCGGCCTGTCGGTGTTCCTTTGCGAAAAAGACGACCTGGCCAGCCATACCTCTTCCGCCAGCAGCAAGCTGATCCATGGCGGCCTGCGCTATCTGGAACATCATGAATTTCGCCTGGTGCGTGAAGCCCTTGCCGAGCGCGAAGTACTGCTGGCCAAGGCGCCGCACATCGTCAAACCGATGCGTTTCGTCCTGCCGCATCGCCCGCACCTGCGTCCGGCCTGGATGATCCGTGCCGGCCTGTTCCTCTATGACCACCTGGGCAAGCGCGAGCGCCTGCCGGCTTCGCGCGGCCTGCGTTTCGGCGCCGGCAGCCCGTTGAAGGCGGAAATCAGCCGCGGTTTCGAATATTCCGACTGCTGGGTGGACGATGCCCGCCTGGTAGTACTCAACGCCATGGCCGCACGGGAAAAAGGCGCGCACATTCACCCGCGCACCCGCTGCGTCAGCGCCCGGCGCAGCAAGGGGCTGTGGCATATCCATCTGGAGCGCAGCGACGGCAGTCTGCTGTCGATTCGCGCACGCGCTCTGGTCAATGCCGCCGGCCCCTGGGTCGCCCGCTTCATCCGCGAGGATCTCAAGCAGCAATCGCCTTATGGCATTCGCCTGATCCAGGGCAGCCATATCGTCGTGCCGCGCCTGTACGACGGTGAGCAGGCCTACATCCTGCAAAACGAAGACCGCCGTATCGTCTTCGCTATTCCTTATCTGGAGCGCTTCACCCTGATCGGCACCACCGACCGCGAATACCAGGGCGACCCGTCTCAGGTCACGATCACCGCCGAGGAAACCGACTACCTGCTCAAGGTGGTCAATGATCACTTCAAGCAGCAGCTCAGCCGCGACGATGTATTGCACAGCTTCGCCGGCGTGCGCCCGCTGTGCGATGACGAATCCGATGAGCCGTCGGCGATCACCCGCGACTACACCCTGTCACTCTCCGGTGCGCCGGGTGAAGCGCCACTGCTGTCGGTGTTCGGCGGCAAGCTGACCACCTATCGCAAGCTGGCCGAGTCCGCCATGCAGCAACTGGCGCCCTACTTCGCTGAGCTGGGGCCGAGCTGGACTGCCAGCGCAGCGCTGCCCGGTGGTGAGGACCTGCAAAGCCAAGGTGCCTTGGTCGAAGCACTCTGCGAACGTCATGGCTGGCTACCCAGCAGCCTGGCCAGGCGCTGGGCCACCAGCTATGGCAGCCGCACCTGGCGCCTGCTGGACGGCGTGCACAACCTCACTGACCTCGGCGAACACCTGGGTGCCGGGCTCTACACCCGTGAAGTGGAATACCTGCGCCGCGAAGAATGGGCGCGCAGCAGCGCCGACATCCTTTGGCGGCGCAGCAAGCTCGGTCTGTTCATGACGCCGGCTCAGCAGAACCGCCTGCAAGAATATCTGAACAGTCGCGATCCGCATTCGGCTCACGCCGCCTGAATTCTGCGTGCCCCATGCCCCGCTCTGCGGGGCTTTTTTATGAGCGCGAGAAAATAAAATAACGACGCTGTTTTACTCATTTGCTCAGCGCAGAACTTTCAGCAATTTTTTTATTGCATTAATTCAATAACTTGGCGCCATGATGCGGAATAAAAACATTCTTATTCAGTTTTATTTTTACTTATGTTTCAACAACTTAGGTTTGACATAAAGAAGAACCAGGCCGAAAATTCGAGGCCATCACGGTCATTGCAACAGCAGGAGCGAACATGAAAGGCGACAAGAAGGTCATTCAACATCTGAACAAGATTCTTGGTAACGAACTGGTCGCCATCAACCAGTACTTCCTGCATGCGCGTATGTACGAAGACTGGGGCCTGAAGAAGCTCGGCGAGCACGAATATCACGAGTCCATCGACGAGATGAAGCATGCCGACAAGCTGATCAAGCGCATCCTGTTCCTCGAGGGCATTCCGAACCTGCAGGACTTGGGCAAGATCCTGATCGGTGAAAACACCAAGGAAATGCTCGAGTGCGACCTGAAGATCGAGCACAAGGCTCATGGTGACCTGAAGGCCGCCATCGCCTACTGCGAAAGCACCGGTGATTACGCCAGCCGCGAGCTGCTGGAAGAAATCCTCTGCTCCGAGGAAGATCATATCGACTGGCTGGAAACCCAGCTCAGCCTGATCGAAGCCGTCGGTCTGCAGAACTACCTGCAGTCGCAGATGGACGAATAAGTCTTATCCGCTAGATAAAAGAACGGGAGCCAATGGCTCCCGTTTTTTATGCCCTGACGCTCGAACGCAGGCTACGTAGGGTGCGCCATGCGCGCCAATGACAGTGGCGCCGATGTTTCGTACATGGTGCTCCGCTTTATTGCAGGAGCGAATTATCCCGCCTGTCGCGCCTCGCTCTCCTTGACCCGAAACCACGCCGCATACAGCGCCGGCAGGAACAGCAGGGTCAGCGCCGTGGCGACGACCAGCCCGCCCATGATGGCCACCGCCATCGGCCCGAAGAACACGCTGCGCGACAGCGGAATCATCGCCAGCACCGCCGCCAGGGCGGTCAGCACGATAGGCCGGAAGCGGCGTACCGTCGCCTCGATGATGGCGTGCCAGCGATCCAGGCCGTGGCTGATGTCCTGCTCGATCTGATCGACCAGAATCACCGAGTTGCGCATGATCATCCCGGCCAGGGCGATGGTGCCGAGCATGGCGACGAAGCCGAATGGCTGGCGGAAGATCAGCAGGAACAGCGTCACCCCGATCAGGCCCAACGGCGCGGTGAGAAACACCATCGCCGAGCGCGAGAAACTCTTGAGCTGCAGCATCAGCAGCGTCAGCACCACCACGATAAACAGCGGGATACCGGCGTTGACCGACTTCTGGCCGCGCTGGGAATCCTCAACCGTGCCACCGACCTCCAGCAGATAACCCGCAGGCAGCTCCGCGCGGATCGGGTCCAGCGTCGGCAGGATCTGCTGGGTCAGGTTGGCCGGCTGCTGCTTGCCATAGACGTCGGCACGCACGGTGACGTTGGGCAAGCGGTTGCGGTGCCAGATGATGCCCTCCTCGAAGCCGTACTCCAGGGTCGCCACCTGCGACAGCGCCACGCTGCGACCACTGTCGGTCGGCACTGCCAGGCTCGGCAGCAGGCTCAGCGCCTTGCGTTCCTGCGGCGTACCACGCTGGAGAATCTCGATCAGCTCGTTGCCTTCGCGGTACTGGCTAACGCTGGTACCGGACAACGAACCCTGCAGAAAACGCGATAGCTCGGCGGTGTTGACGCCCAGCGCGCGGGCGCGATCCTGATCGATATTGAGGATCACCACCTTGCTCGGCTCCTCCCAGTCCAGGTGCACATTCACCACATGCGGGTTCTCGCGCACTTTGTCCGCCACCTGGCGAGCCAGCGCACGCACCTCGTCGATGTGCTCGCCACTGACGCGGAACTGGATCGGGTAACCCACAGGCGGCCCGTTCTCCAGGCGGCTGACGCGACTGCGCAAGGTCGGGAATTCGTCATTCATCACCTGGATCAGCCAACCACGCAGGCGCTCGCGCTCTTCGATGCTCGAAGCCAGTACCACGAACTGGGCAAAGCTGGCGGCCGGTAGTTGTTGATCCAGCGGCAGGTAGAAACGCGGCGACCCGGTGCCGACATAGGCCACGTAGTTGTCGATACCGGTCTGCTCCTTGAGCAGTTTTTCCAGACGATGCACTTCGGCCTCGGTCGCACTCAGCGAAGCGCCCTCCTCCAGCTTGATGTCGACCATTAGTTCCAGGCGCCCGGAGGCCGGGAAGAACTGCTGCGGCACGAAACGGAACAGCAGCACGGAGGCCACGAACAGAGCAAGGGTCAGCAGGATCACGATGCCCCGACGGCGCACGCACCATTCCACCGTGGCACGAACGCGGCGGTAGAACGGCGTCGAATAGGGGTCATGACCTGAATCGCTGCCGCCGTGCTTGGCAGCGTGCAGCTTGGCCAGGTCCGGCAGCAGCTTGTCGCCCAGGTACGGCACGAACATCACTGCGGCAATCCACGAGGCGACCAGCGAAATGGCCACCACCTGGAAGATCGAACGGGTGTACTCACCAGTGCCGGACTGCGCCGTGGCGATGGGCAGGAAGCCGGCAGCGGTGATCAGGGTACCGGTGAGCATGGGGAAGGCGGTGCTGGTCCAGGCGAAACTGGCCGCCTTGAAGCGGTCGTAGCCCTGCTCCATCTTGATCGCCATCATCTCCACCGCGATGATCGCGTCGTCCACCAGCAAGCCGAGGCCGAGCACCAGCGCACCGAGGGAAATCTTGTGCAGGCCGATGCCGAGGTAGTACATGGCGGCGAAGGTCATCGCCAGCACCAGCGGAATCACCAGCGCCACCACCAGGCCGGTGCGCAGACCGAGGGAGAAGAAGCTGACCGCGAGCACGATCACCAGCGCCTCCACCAGCACCTTGACGAACTCGCCCACGCCGGTCTTCACCGCCGCGGGTTGATCCGACACTTTGCGCAGCTCCATGCCCAACGGCAGCGTCTGCTGCAGGCGGGCGAACTCGCCTTCCAGCGCCTTGCCCAGCACCAGGATATCGCCGCCGTCTTTCATCGATACGGCAATGCCCAGGGCATCCTCGCCCATGAAGCGCATGCGCGGCGCGGGTGGGTCGTTGAAACCGCGTTTGACTTCGGCCACATCGGCAATGCGGAAGGTACGGTCGCCAACGCGAATGGGGAAATCACGAATCTCGTCCACCGACTCGAAACGCCCGGTCACGCGCAGCTGGATACGCTCACTGGCGGTTTCGAAGAAACCGGCGGCGGCCACCGCATTCTGTGCCTCCAGCGCCTGCTGAACCGCAGAAAGCGGCAGGCCGAGAGTCGCCAGCTTGGTGTTGGACAGCTCGATCCAGATCTTCTCGTCCTGCAGACCGACCAGTTCGACCTTGCCGACGTCCTTGACCCGCTGTAGCTGCAACTGCAGACGGTCGGCGTAATCCTTGAGCACGGCGTAGTCGAAACCACTGCCGGTCAATGCATAGATATTGCCGAAGGTGGTGCCGAATTCATCGTTGAAGAACGGGCCCTGAATACCGGGCGGCAGGGTATGACGGATGTCGCTGATCTTCTTGCGCACCTGATACCACAGCTCGGGAATCTGCGCGCTGCGCATGGAATCACGCGCCATGAAGGTGACCTGCGACTCGCCGGGGCGAGAGAAACTGGTGATGCGGTCGTATTCACCGGTCTCCATCAACTTCTTCTCGATGCGCTCGGTGACCTGACGCGACACCTCTTCGGCGCTGGCGCCTGGCCAGTTGGTGCGGATCACCATGGCCTTGAAGGTGAACGGCGGGTCTTCGCTCTGACCCAGCTTGGTGTAGGACAGCGCCCCCACCACGGCGAACAGCAACATGATGTAGAGAACGATCTGACGATGACGCAGCGCCCAGGCAGACAGGTTGAAGCTCATGCGGGCTTACTCCTTGGCAGCCAGTTCGACATTGCGATTGTCGCGGTCCACCGGGCGTATCTGCTGGCCCTCGCGCAATACCTGGACACCCGCGGCCACTACCCAGTCGGAAGCGGACAGCCCCTCAAGCACCGGCACACGGTCATCGCCATAGGCGCCCACGCGCACCAGGCGGCGCTGTACGGTGTACTCCTTGGGATCGACAACCCAGACGAACGCCTGGCCCTGCTCAGCACTGAGCGCTGACAGCGGCACGGCCAGAGGCACCTCGCCATTGCTGGCGATGAACACGCGCGCACTCTGGCCCAGCTCTGCCGGCACCTTGCCCTCGACGAACGCGACACGCGCGGCGAAGGTGCGCGATTGCGGATCGGCCGCTGGCGCCATTTCGCGAATCCGACCTGGGAAGCGCTGATCGGGCTGCGACCAGAGTTCCACTTCCACCACCTGACCAATTTCGAAACGGCCGAAGCTCTGTTCCGGCAGACTGATCGACACTTCACGCTCGCCATCTGCGGCGAGGGTGAAAACGGTCTGGCCGGCAGCGACCACCTGCCCGACTTCCACCGCGCGTCGTGCGATCACGCCATCCTGAGAGGCGCGCAGCACGGCGTAGTCGGTCTGGTTGCGGGCGACGTCGTACTCGGCCTTGACCTGCTTCAGGCGTGCCTCACCAGCACGGTATTGGTTCTCGACGTTGTCGAACTGCGAGCGGCTGACCAGGTTGCGCTCGAGCAGCGTCTTGTAGCGCTCACGTTCGGCGCGCACGGTCTGCAGGTTGGCATCGGCTGCGGCCATCTGCGCACGAGTAGCCTCCAGTTGCAGGCGTACGTCCTGCGGATCCAACTCGGCCAGCGCCTGATCCTTCTTCACCCGGTCACCCACGTCGACCATGCGCTTGCTGACCTTGCCACCGATGCGGAAGGCCAGTTCCGGTTCCAGACGTGCCCGCACTTCGCCAGGATAACTGTCGACCAGCGCAGCGGCCGGCTGAGGCTGCACCACCATGGCCGGACGGCTTGGTTGCTCCACCTGCTCGCCATTGCCGCAGGCAGACAACAGAAATACGAGACCCAGAGAAGCAACGAGCGGGAGAACGTGGCGAGACATGTCAAACACCTTTCGGAGAAGGTTTAGGGCGACCTCCAAACGCTACCTGCGTTGTCATCACTGCACTGAAAACTGGCTCAGATACTCATATACGGCACGTAAACTCCGCTTCTTCGCCTGTTTTCGCCTTGCGCTGACTACCTCGCCGACGCTTTTGGAGATGCCCCTTGGAATATTTGTACTGCCGGGTATAGTAAAAATAGCAAACTCGCCAGTCCAGTATTAAAATCCGCCAATGCCTGACAAGTTGTTACAACCTTCCGGCCCCGGCCGTCCGAAGGACCCTGCCAAACGCCGCGCCATTCTCGAGGCGGCCAAGAGCCTGTTCCTGCGTAATGGTTATGACGGTAGCAGCATGGACGCCATCGCTGCCGAGGCGGGCGTTTCCAAGCTCACGGTGTACAGCCATTTCACCGACAAGGAGACGCTGTTCTCCGCGGCGATCAAGGCCAAGTGCGAAGAGCAACTCCCCGAACTGCTGTTCGAACTACCGGATAACGTGCCGCTGGAAAGCCAGTTGACGGGCATTGCGCGCGGCTTCCTGGCGCTGGTCAACAGCCGCGAGTCGGTGGAGATGCACCGGATGATGGTGAATCTGGCCAGCCAGGGCTCGAAGCTATCGCAGATGTTCTACGAAGCCGGCCCTAAGCGGGTGCAGGACGAAATGGAAGTGCTGCTGCACAAGGCCGGCCAACGGGGCCTGCTGAATCTGGAAAATCCGCATCTGGCCGCCGATCACTTCTTCAGCCTGCTCAAGGGCGGCGCGCATTTCCGCCTGCTGATCGGTTGTGGCGAGCCGCTGGAAGGTGAAGCCGCGGAACGCCACGTACAAGACGCCGTGCAACTGTTTCTGCGCGCTTACCGGCCCTGAATCCTAGGCGCCGGCTTCCAGCTTCTTCTTCGGGTAGATATCGTAACGGCTGGATTTTCCTTCCAGCACGTAGCCCGGTTTGCCACCTTCGACTGCCGGTGCCTTGCGCGGGCGCTTGACCACCACACGATGCGTGGCCAGTGCCAGCGCCGCTTCGAGCAACGCCGGCGCGTCCAGATCGTCACCGACGAAGGGGCGGAACAGGCGCATTTCCTTCTTCACCAGCGCGCTCTTGTCACGATGTGGAAACATCGGATCAAGGTAGATCACCTGCGGCGCCTCACCCTGCCAGCTACGCATCAGCTCGATGGCATTGCCAGTGAGCAGGCGCATGCGCGCGGCGATAGGCGCCACGTCGAAATCCAGCGCCGCACGCTGCAGGCCGTCTTCCAGCAATGCAGCCACCAGCGGTTGGCGCTCGATCAGGGTCATCTCGCAGCCCAGGCTGGCCAGCACGAAGGCATCGCGCCCCAGCCCCGCCGTCGCATCGAGAATTCGTGGACGAACGCCCGATTGCACGCCGACGGCCTTGGCAATCATCTGCCCACTGCCGCCGCCGAACTGACGTCGGTGCGCTGCAGCCCCCTCGACGAAATCCACCCGTACCGGGCCGGGCGCCTTGTCGCCCAGCTCCACCAGTTGCAACCCATCGTCGCCCAGCTGCAGGGCGAACTCGGTTTCACCCTCGAGCGGTAAGCCCAGGCGTGACGCCCATCGGGCAGCCGCTTCGGCGTACTGAGGATGCAAGGCTTGGATGCGGATGCTGGCGTTATGCCGCTCGTCGGTCATTGGCTCGTTCTGCTCAAAAATCACTCAAAACATCGACCGCGCGGCCGATATCGAAGAAGCGGCATTCTGCCAGACCCGGCCGCCGACAGCCGCATCGAGTGTGCACATGTTCGACGCTCTCTCCGCCCCACGCCCAAGTAGCAGCCCTGCCAGCCCGCGCCCACTGGACGATGAACTCGACCGCGCGGCGCGCGAATCCATCGACTATCAGATTCTGCGCCGCACCCTGGGCATAGAGGACGAACAGAAACCCGGAGAAATTGCCCGCGAGCTGCAGCAGACGGCCGAGCCACCTGCCGTCTCCAGCAGTGCCGTAGCCGTCAGCCAGGCCGTGATCGATCAGCGCAGCCTGGAGCTCAACGTCAGCAGCGGACAAACCCCGCAGCAGGTCGACCCGCTGGCGCTGGACCTGGCCGGCAACGGGTTTTCCACCAGTGGCCTGAACCGCCCGGTGCGTTTCGATCTGGATGCCGACGGGCGTATGGACTCGATCAGCGTACCCATCGGCGACGATGCACTGCTGGCCCTGGATCGCAACGGTAATGGGCGTATCGACGATGGCCGCGAACTGTTCGGCGATCAGCATGGCGCCGCCAATGGCTTCGCCGAGCTGGCGCGTTTCGACGACAACGGCGACGGCCGTATCGATGCGGCCGATGCCGTGTTCGACAAGCTCCGTCTGCTACGTTTCGACAGCCAGAGTCGACAACATCTGCAAACGCTCGGCGAAGCAGGAGTCAGCGCCATCGACCTACGCCCGCGCGACGTCAGCATCGCCTTGGGTGCTTACGATCAGATCGCGCAGCTGGGTCGCTTCGAATTCGCCGATGGGCGCAGCGGACAGGCAGCCGATCTGCTATTGGCCAAACGCTAGTCGCGCCGCGTCGGCATGCGGGTAGGGTGCGCCGTGCGCACCGGGAATAACACGGTGCTTGCTGGGTGCGCACGGCACACCCTACGTAAAGCAGTCCGACCGACAGCCCTGGGCGAGTGCAACCTGCCGCAACGCCAATGGCGGGTTACACCCGCCCTACGGATCACAAGCGCCTCAGCGACACATCCGCCACATGCCCATGTCCACGTGAAAGTGGTCACGGTGCGCAGCGTTGTATTCAGGGCCGAGGGTGACATTGAAGCTGTCGCAAGCTGCCTCCTGCACCAGCCGCAGGAAGCGCGCCTTGTCGTCCTCTCGTGGCCAGTCCCGCAGCACGCTGATGTGCTGGCCGTCGCGCAGACGGAAGCCGACCATATCCAGCGCATTGGCATAGGAATGCTGGCTAGGCCGTTGGCTGCCGGCGATGCTGCGGCAGGCGAAACTGCCGACATGCTCGACGCGGGTCACCGGCTGGCCGAACACCGCCTGCGCAGCCGGCTGCAGCCCATGTCGCTCGAACAGGGCGAAGCTCACCGCCAGCGGACAGGTAGCCATGAAGCTGCTGCTCAGGCCGACGCTGGCCCCCTGGATGCGCACGGCGTTCTCCACCGGGCAACCCGGGTGCGGCGTGCTGTCGGCCAGGCGGGTGAAACGCAGCCCGGACGTCGCCAGGGCCAGGTCGCACAACGCGCGATCCTCACCCAGGCGCCAGAGCTTGAAGGGGGTCAGCAGGTTCGGCGTCTCTCGCACGTCCAGCGGCGCCCAGGGGTTGAAGCGCGGCGCCACATCCAGCCAGCCACGCCATACCGCCACCAATAGCGCCGCGCCCAGCAACAGGGAAAGAAACAGCAAACGGCCGATTATCCGTATCAGCATATTCATCCTCTATCAGAGCAAGCCAAGCTGCTCCAGTTCCGGCTCGATCTCCAACACCGGCAGTTCAGGCAAGCCAGGCAGGCGCTGCATCAGTTGCTGATGAAAACGTCGCGCCAGCTCCGGTGCCAGACGGTTATCCGAGGTATGGGCGAAAACGTAAGGGCGCAGACCCTGTTCGATCCAACCGGCGACCTTGTCCAGCCAGGGCAGCATGAAAGGGTCGTTGGCCAGCAACTCGGGATGACCGATGAAGCGCAACTGCGGGCTCTGACTGAACGCGGTGGGTCGAGTCGGCAGGCGCGGTTTCTTGGCTTGCGCATGCAGCACGGCCGGCTCCTGCGAGTCGCAGCTGAACAGCGCACGCGAGTCCAGGCAGATGCGCTCCATACCCCGCTCGTGCAGCAGGCGATTGAGCATCCGCTCGGCATCGCCCTTGGCGAAGAATTCCGGGTGTCGCACTTCTATCGCCAGCGGCCAGTCGCCCCACTGCTCGATGAACGCCGCCAGCTCGGCCAGCCGATGAGGTGCGAAGCTGGCCGGCAGTTGCAGCCAGTAAGGCGCTACCCGTTCGCCAAGCGGTGCCAGCAACTGACGAAACTGGGCGACTTCCTCCAATTGTTGGCAGAGGTCATCGCTGTGGCTGATATCGCGCGGCAACTTGGCACAGAAACGAAAGTGCGCTGGCATCGCCAGCGCCCAGCGCGCTACCGTTTGCTCGCTGGGCCTGGCGTAGAACGTGGTGTTGCCTTCCACCGCATTGAACACTTCGGTGTAGCGACTAAGAAACTCGGTTGGCCGGGTATCCTGCGGATACAGCGTGGCACGCCAGGCAGCTTCGCTCCAGGATGGGCAACCGAGAAAATAGGGAAGCGCAACGCTCATCGATCTAGGTAACGGACCTGGCTAAAGGGCATGAGCCGTGAAACGGAGTTACGCGTAGAGATCGAGCCCGAGCACTTCCTGCGCATCGTACTCGCTGGCGTAGGCGGCGGTGGTGCTGTAGCTGGACAGCGCCTGAGCAGCACGGTTGCTCAGCGCAGGCTGTTGATAACCGAGGTCCTGCGAGCGCGCCGGCAGGCTGTCGGTGTTACTGCTGCTGGCCTGTACACGGCGAATCTGCGGTGCCTGCTCCAACCCCTGGCTGCTGGCCGGAGCAGCTGGTTGCTCACGCTGAGACTCGACTTCCCGCTGCGCCTCGCGATAGGGCGTGACCGCAGTGCCCGAACGGGGGCCGCGATCTGGCGAGTAGGGAGGTAAGTAACCGTCGATCCGCATCTAGGACTGCTCGGTGGGCTCGGCTGAACAAGTGACTGTGCTGGCAATGTAGCGGCGGGCTACGCCATTGGCAAATCCCGAAGGGGTCCTGGCAGCGGCCATCCGACCAATTGTCATGCTGGCGGCGCTTTCGGCGTGGCGACCTGGTCACGCAGGTACACCGGCTGCGCCTGATCGGCCGGCAACGCCTCGCCACGCGCCCAGGCAAAACAGGCCAGGCTCAGCAGGTCTTCGGCATGCGGCAGCAGGCTGCCATCCATGCGTGTTGGCGTGAGGGCGATACGCGCGGCGAAGGTGCCCCAGCCGGTGCCGGCACCGAACCAATCTGCGCTGCTGCCACGCGGAGCTTCGGCTTGTTCCGGCGGCAACACCGCCTCCTGACCGAGCAGACGCATCTCGCCAGCCTCGGCGCGATAGCAGCCCCAGTAAACCTCGTCCATACGCGCATCGATGGCGGCTGCAACCTGAGTCACGCCCTGCTCACGCAGCGCACGCTGGGCCAGCACGGCCAGATTGGAGACCGGCAGCACCGGACGCTCCAGGGCAAAGGCAAGGCCCTGGACCACACCAATGGCGATGCGTACACCGGTAAATGCACCCGGACCACGGCCGAAGGCGATGGCGTCCAGAGCCGAAGCAGCGATACCCGCTTCGCCCAGTAGTTGCTGAATCATCGGCAACAGGCGCTGTGCGTGCAGGCGCGGGGCGACTTCGTAGTGGCTGAGCACGCGACCATCATGCAGCAGCGCGACGGAGCAGGCTTCGGTGGCGGTATCGAGGGCCAGGAGAGTGGTCATTGCATTCGGACAGCTGAAGAAAAAAGAGCCGGCATTAGACCGGCTCGACAACATTTTTTCCAGCGCCATGACGGCGCCCGGCTCATGCCGAGCGACCGACGGGCGCCCTTAGAGGCTGCTCAAAGTCTCGCGAGCTAGAGCAATGCAAGGCGCAACGACCAACGGGAGTAACAGCCGAAGGCTGGCCCGAAGGGTGAGCGCCAGCGAATCAAACAGGCGATGAACGACCGGGGTCGCGTTCGACTGTACTTTTGTACATGAGCATTACTCGCTGCGCTCGCCCTGCGGGCCGTCCTGCGGACGTTCAGTGACAAGTCACTGTCCGAGCCTGTTTTTAACGCGGCAGGGCCGACGCGCAGCAGACTTTGAACAGGCTCTTACCAGGGCTCAACCACCGGCTCGGCCTCCCAGCCTTTGAGCGGCGCCTTGGACCAGGTGCCGTAGCCAGCATTGGGGAACACGATCCACTCCACGCCCCATTTGTCCGACTCTTCGGCAACGGTCTTGCGCTGTGCGTCGAGCGGCGTCTTGCGGAAACGCCCGTCGAAGTCATGCAGCGTATCGCCCAGTAACATGATGATCTGGTGATCGGCGCTGACAATAGCGCGGCGCTCGACCTTGGGCGGGCCAAGCAGCAGCACACTTTCTTCGGATACCTGCGGCAGGCCCAGTTTGCTCAGGGTGGCCAGGGTGTATTTCTTCTGCTCGTCGGCACGGTCGGAGACGTAGCGAATGGTCACGCCGAGCTTGTCGGCATGCTCGAGAAACTTCTTCGCACCGGGTATCAGCTCGGGCGTGCCGTCGCGCTCCCAGGGCAGCCAGGTGTCCCAGGCGTCATACTGGTGACAGTTGGCCAGATCGCGCGCCAGCAGCGCGCTGTTGTCGATCACGGTTTCATCGAGGTCGGTGACGATGGCCAGCTTCGACGGATCCTTCGCCGCCGCAACCGCCTTGTCGAGCTTCTCGGTGGCGATGTTGTAGGCCTGCAGCTGCAGCGCCTGGACTTCCGCAGACTGCTGCTGAAAGCGCAAGCCCATGGTGAACTCGGCAACAGAACAGTCAGCCTTGCCCGCGGCGGGAGTGTCGGCAAATGCCAGTGGAGTGCTCAGCAGCGATACCGCAAGGCCTAGCCAGATGCGTTTGTCGGTCATTGAATGCCCTCTTCCTTATTGGTTATCGACACGCCCCGGCGCAGGCCGGGAGCTGCATCGTCGATACTACTGGGCCCGTGACGCGAGCCCATGCTTGAGAGCGACAACAACGTGTCCATGTTCCATAAACGAACAAGGCCCCTTTCGGGGCCTTGTTGCAGCGACGGTTGGCGGCAGGGACTCAGCCCAGAGCAGCCAGAGTCTTCGCGGTGATGTCTTCGACGCTGCCGACACCCGGAATATGGCTGTATTTCGGAGTACCGGTGGCAGCGGAAAGCTTCTGGTAGAAGTCCACCAGCGGCTTGGTCTGCGAGTGGTAGACGGACAAGCGGTGACGCACGGTTTCTTCCTTGTCATCTTCGCGCTGGACCAACTCTTCACCGCTGAGGTCGTCCTTGCCAGCGACTTTCGGCGGGTTGTATTCGGTGTGGTAGACGCGGCCGGAAGCCGGGTGTACGCGACGACCAGACAGACGCTTGACGATCTCCTCGTCTTCCACGGCGATTTCCACCACGTGATCCAGAGCGACGCCAGCATCGCGCAGGGCTTCAGCCTGCGGAATGGTGCGCGGGAAACCATCGAACAGGAAACCGTTGGCGCAATCGGCCTGAGCGATGCGCTCCTTGACCAGATTGATGATCAGGTCGTCGGAGACCAGACCGCCGGCGTCCATTACGCTCTTGGCCTTCAGGCCGAGCTCGGTGCCAGCCTTGACCGCAGCACGCAGCATGTCGCCAGTGGAGATTTGCGGAATGCCGAATTTCTCGGTGATGTAGCGAGCCTGGGTACCTTTGCCGGCACCGGGCGCCCCCAGCAGAATCACGCGCATCGATGTGCTCCTCAAGAGTTATGTAGTAATCGGTCGGACTCGCCTCGTGGGGCCAATCTCTTAAGTGGTATGCGGCAGCAGTAGCGGCCAAAAGGCTGATCAAGATACACAGCGCACCCCAGGCGCACAAGCCGCCAAAAGTCGGATAAAAACCCTCCTCCTGGCGGCCTGGGCCTGGCATCCGGCGCTGCACTGGCAGCTGTTTGCCAGTGCAGGGATACCCTTAGCCGGTGTTGCGCAAGCCCGCTGCGATACCCGCAACGCTGACCAGCAGCGCCTGCTCCAGAGGGCTCTCCGGCGCCTGTTCACGTTGCCGGCAGCGCGCCAGCAGCTCGGCCTGCAACAAGTGCAGCGGGTCGAGATAAGTGTTGCGCACACTGATCGATTCTAGGGTTTCCGGATTGTGCGCGAGTAGTCGCGACTGCCCGGTCAGTTCCAGTACGGCAGCGCACGCCTGCGACAATAGGTCGCGTAACTGCGCACCCAGCGCCTGCAGCGCCGGTTCGACCAGGCGCTCGTCATAGAGCGCAGCGATGCTGGCGTCGGCCTTGGTCAGCACCATCTCCAGCATGTCGATGCGTGTGCGGAAGAACGGCCACTGCTCGCGCATGTGCTTCAGCAGTTCGGCATCGCCACCTTGCAGCGCCTGCCCCAACGCCTGCTCCCAGCCGAGCCAAGCCGGCAGCATCAGGCGCGTCTGGGTCCAGGCGAAGATCCATGGAATGGCCCGCAGGCTTTCCACGCCCCCTTCGCGCCGCTTGGCCGGACGGCTGCCCAGCGGCAAACGCCCCAGCTCCTGTTCCGGTGTGGCCTGGCGGAAGTACTCGACGAACTGCGGATGCTCGCGCACCACGCCGCGATAGGCCTTCACACCGACATCGGCGAGGCGGTCCATCATCGCGCGCCAGCTCGGCTCTGGCGCCGGCGGTGGCAGCAGCGTGGCTTCCAGCACTGCAGCCAGATACAGGTTGAGATTCTGCTCGGCGATATCCGGCAGGCCGAACTTGAAGCGGATCATTTCTCCCTGCTCGGTGGTGCGGAAGCGCCCCGCCACCGAGCCCGGGGGTTGCGACAGGATCGCTGCGTGCGCGGGGCCACCGCCACGGCCGACGGTGCCACCGCGACCATGGAACAGCAGCAGTTCCACCTGATGCTCGCGACACAGACGCACCAGCTCCTCCTGGGCACGGTACTGCGCCCAGGCCGCGGCGGTTGTACCGGCGTCCTTGGCCGAATCGGAATAACCGATCATCACTTCCTGCGGGCCATGCAGGCGCGCGCGATAACCGGGCAGCCCAAGCAACCGATCGATCACCGGCCCGGCATGATCCAGATCGGCCAGGGTTTCAAAAAGTGGCACCACCCGCATCGGCCGGCGCAACCCGGCTTCTTTCAGCAATAGTTGCACCGCCAGCACATCGGAGGCGGCACCGGCCATGGAAATCACGTAGGAGCCCAGCGATGCGGCAGGAGCGGCGGCCACCTCACGGCAGGTGGCAAGCACTTCGGCAGTATCGGCCGAGGGGCGATAGTCGCTTGGCAGCAGCGGACGGCGGTTTTCCAGCTCGCGCTGGAGGAAGCTCAGGCGCGCCTCCTCATCCCATTCGGCGTAACGACCGAGGCCCAGATAATCGGTGATTTCCGACATCGCCGCCGCGTGTCGAGAAGAATCCTGACGAACATCGAGGCGCACCAGAAACAGACCGAAGGTGGCTGCTCGGCGCAGGCAATCGAGCAAGGGACCATCGGCAATCACGCCCATGCCGCAAGCATGCAGCGACTGGTAGCACAGCTGCAGTGGCGCCAGCAGGTCATGGTTGTCGCGCAGTACCGCAGCACTTGGTGCCACATCGGCAGTGAGCGCTTGCTGCGACCAACTGCGCGTTTCACGCAGGCGCTCGCGCAGCTGCTTGAGTAGAGCGCGGTAAGGTTCGGCGCTGTCGCCCACCTGCGCACGCAGTTCGTCACTGGCTTGCTGCATGGACAACTCGGCGGCCAGTTGGTCGACATCGCGCAGGTACAGGTCTGCGGCCATCCAGCGCGCCAGCAGCAACACTTCTCGCGTCACGCGCGCCGTGACATTGGGGTTACCGTCCCGGTCACCGCCCATCCACGAGGCGAAGCGAATCGGCGCAGCCTCCAGCGGCAGACGCAGCCCAGTGGCGGCCTGCAGGCTCTGATCGGCGCGGCGCAGGAATTGCGGCACGGCTTGCCACAGCGAATGCTCGATGACGGCAAAGCCCCACTTGGCTTCGTCCACCGGGCTGGGCCGGCTGCGACGAATTTCCTCGGTATGCCAAGCCTCGGCGATCAGCCGCTGCAGGCGCTGGGCGATGCGTTCACGTTCGGCTGGCAACAGGTCACTGTGATCCAGTGCCGTCAGCTGCGCCGCGATGGCATCGTATTTCTGGATCAGCGTGCGCCGCGCCACTTCGGTGGGATGCGCAGTCAGCACCAGCTCGATGTCCAGGCGCCCCAGCTGGCGCGCCAGTTCATCGCTGCCCTGCCCAGCAGCGAGCAGGCGTTCGAGCAATTCGTCGAGCACGCGCAACTCGAACGGCTCGGGCTCATCCGCACGGCGACGGCGCACCCGGTGTTGCTGTTCAGCGATATTGGCCAGGTTGAGAAACTGATTGAAGGCCCGCGCCACCGGCAGCAGTTCGTCGTCAGCCAGATCCCCGAGGGTGCTGGTCAGTTGCTCGGCACCTGCGGCAGAACCACGACGACCGGCCTTGGCTGATTTGCGTATGCGTTCGATCTTGTCGAGAAACTCGTCGCCCATTTGGGTGCTGATGGTATTGCCGAGCAGCTCGCCAAGCAGGTGCACCTCTTCACGTAGGCGCGCATCGATTTCCGCCATGTCGCACTCCTTCTCCTGTCCAGTGTCAACAGAGTGCCCAGCGCGCCAACTTCTTACAAGGGTGCGACGCGTACCCAGGCAGGCCTGCGTGCTGGGACTAGGCTTGCTGATAGGCGTGCTGGATGCGCTAGCCGGCATCAGTTGCGCCACCCGTGAAGGAGCTATGACATGAGAATTCGCGAACTGGCAAAGCACTGGGAACAAAACGCCAAGGGTCACCTGACCTCGACTCGTTATCACATTCACCTGGATATCGAATCAGCCGCTCGCCTGGCGGCGCTTACCGAGATGTACCCCAAGCATCACAGCGAAGAACTGCTCGGCGAGTTGATCGGCGCTGCGCTCGAGGAGCTGGAAGCCAGCCTGCCCTACGTGCGCGGCAGCAAGGTGGTGGCACTGGACGAGCAAGGCGACCCGCTGTACGAGGACATCGGTCCGACACCGCGCTTTCTCGCGCTGTCGCGCAAATATCTGCGCGAACTGAGTGACACGAGCAAAGAGACGAGCCATTGACGCCCTGAACGGCCCTTTTCGTTCGACATATTGTTCAATTTTGAATGTTCAGGCAGACAACACGTCTGCCGAGCAGCCCTTTGTGCGTCGACGCAGCGCCTCCCGCCGCCTTTGGTGATTCGCGGGCGAACCGGCCTCTCATCACCCACCAAACCCTCTAGATACAAGGGTTTAAAGAACGCCCTCAACACGCATCGAAAACGACGCTGCGGGCTTTCCATGCGCGAATAGTTGACTAACCAGTCATCCAGAAAACCATAAGCACCCTGTGTTTTTTTCTGAACTATTCAAAAAACCTGCCGGTCCCACTTACAGGCCATCGTGGCAAGCCGACATCGCCAACACCCTTGGTAGACGGACAACACGACCGGCCAATCGCTACGGATATTGTCGTTCATAGGAGTGTTTCAAATGGAGTTAGCCGCCATGAAGACCCATACCGAGAAAGCCCCGCGTAGTCGCATGCACGGGATCAAATTGGCTGCCCTGGTATTGGGTAGCAGCCTGGTACTGGCTGGCTGTGCGGGTAATCCGCCCAGCGAGCAATACGCCGTGACGCAGTCTGCCGTGAACTCGGCGATCAGCGCCGGCGGTACCGAGTTTGCCGCCGTGGAAATGAAATCGGCGCAGGACAAGCTCAAAGAGGCCGAGTTGGCCATGCACGAGGAAGACTACGAGAAAGCTCGTCGCCTGGCCGAACAGGCCGAGTGGGACGCTCGACTCGCCGAGCGCAAGGCTCAGGCCGCCAAGGCAGAGCAAGCTCTGCAGGACGCCCGCCAGGGTGTTCAGGAACTGCGTGAGGAAGGCATGCGCAACGCTCAGTGAGCAGCATGTCACCCACCCATTCGCTGACAGATCAAAGGATGAACGCCATGCGTAAACACGTGATGATCCCCGCCCTTCTGGCCCTGAGCGTCGGCCTGGCCGCCTGCTCGCACCAGCCCAACGCCAATCTGGAGTCTGCGCGCAGCAACTTCTCCTCGCTGCAGAGCGATCCACAGGCGAGCAAGATTGCCGCGCTGGAGACCAAGGAAGCCCAGGAGTGGCTGAACAAGGCCGACAAGGCCTACATGAACAAAGAAGACGAGAAGAAGGTCGACCAGCTGGCCTACCTGACCAACAAACGCGTTGACGTAGCCAAGCAGACCATCGTTCTGCGTACTGCCGAAGCAGAACTGAAGAACTCCTCGGCGCAGCGCGCCCAGGCCCTTCTCGACGCTCGCGATGCGCAGATCCGCAAGCTGCAGAACAGCCTCAACGCCAAGCAGACCGAGCGCGGCACGCTGGTGACCTTCGGCGATGTATTGTTCGACTTCAACAAGGCCGAACTCAAGAGCAGCGCCCTGCCTAACGTCACCGAACTGGCACGCTTCCTCCAGGAAAACCCGGAGCGCCAAGTGATCGTCGAGGGCTACACCGACAGCGTCGGTTCGGCCACCTACAATCAGGGCCTGTCCGAGCGCCGTGCCGAGGCCGTGCGCCGCGCGCTGGTCCGCGCAGGTGTGGCGCCGACGCGCATCGTCGCCCAGGGTTACGGCAAGGAGTATCCGGTTGCGGACAACTCCAGCGACTCCGGTCGCGCGCAGAACCGTCGTGTGGAGGTGACCATCTCCAACGACAACCAGCCGGTCGCTCCGCGTTCGGCTACCGGCGCCTGATAGCGTTGCCGTAAAAAAGAAACCCGCCTGATGGCGGGTTTCTTTTTGCCTGTGCGTCTACCGGATACACCGTGCGTACCGATGACGCCTCACGTCATTACCTCACTGCTCCAACGCCGGTGTTTCCTGACCCATGCAGCGCACGGCCTGCTTACGGTTATCCACCAGCACGCCGGTCAGGCCCTTCTGCTGCAGGTCGAACAGCACCAGCACGCCGTCGATGCACTGCGCCACCTGATCGGCCGGTTTCAGCGAGACCTTGTAGTCCTCACCGGGGACGGTCTTGAGCATGGTGAAATCGGACAGCAGCAACGCGTCTTCCGGCTTGGCGAAATGGACGTAACCGTAGTACCAGAGCACACCGATGGTACCGACAATGCTGGCGACACCAGTGAGGATCAGAGGGATGGGATTGCGTTCGGTCATTGCGGACTCTCTGTTGCGGATTCGGTGGTCGGTGCCTGGCGCTCGACATAAGCCTGCGGCGCGCTGAAGAACGCCAGCAACGATTGGCGCCAGGCGGGCTCGGCAAAGGTTTGCACGTGCGGACCACGGGTCGCCTGAAAGGCACGTGGCGGGCGCGCAGCTTGATACAAACGCTGGCCATTGGAAAGCGGCACGATCGTATCGTCAACACTGTGATAGATCAGCAAGGGCACACCTTCGAGTTGCTCGATGCTGCGAATCGCGCTGTCGCCGTCCGGCACCAGCCAGGACAGCGGCACCTGCAACGGCCAGGTAAGCCAGCTCTTGCTCAGGGCATAGCGGCCGACGTCACGATAACTGGCCGGCACACCATCGAGCGCAATGGCCCGCACGGCCGACTGACGCTCGGGATGCTGCGCCAGGTAATGCACGGCCAGGGCGCCGCCGAGGCTCTGCCCGACCACGAAAAGCGGAGCGCCCAGCACCTGCGGCGCCTGCTCGAGCCAGGCGAAGGCCGCCTCGATGTCCTGATAGACCTCCGGCAGCCGCGGCTTGCCTTCAGACAGACCGTAGCCACGATAATCCAGCATCAGCACCTGATAGCCCTGCTCCGGCAGCCAGTGAACACCGCCCAGGTGCCAGGCCAGGTTGCCGCCATTGCCATGCAGGTGCAGTACCGTGCCCTTGACCGTCACTCCGGCCTTGGCCGGCAACCACCAGGCATGCAAGCGCGTGCCATCGGCGGCGCGCAGCTCGATATCGCGGTACTCCAACCCGGCACGCTCGGGGGTGATCGGCAGCCCTGGCTCCGGGTAGAACAACAGGCCACTGCAACCGGCCAGCCACAGACTGACCAATAGCAATGTCAACGCTCGCAGGCTACTTGCCACCTGCGCGAACCTCTTCACGTGCCTGAACGGTCGCCGCATAGACGCGTTCGGCCAGGCGCGAGAACGGCAGACTCTGGATCCACACCGTGCCGGTTCCCTTGAGCGTGGTCAGCAAAATCCCTTCGCCGCCGAAGAGCATGCTCTTCAGGCCGCCCGCCAGGGCGATGTCGTAATCGATACCGCCGCTGAAGGCCACCAGGCAACCGGTGTCCAGACGCAGGGTTTCATTGTTCAGTTCCTTGCGGATCACCGTGCCGCCAGCATGCACGAAGGCCAGGCCATCACCTTCGAGCTTCTGCAGGATGAAGCCCTCGCCACCAAAGAAACCGGCGCCCAGGCGTTTGGCGAAGCTGATACCGATGCTGGTGCCATGTGCGGCGCAGAGGAAGGCGTCCTTCTGGCAGATCAAGCGGCCGCCGATCGTCGCCAGGTCGATGGGCACCACGGTACCCGGATAAGGCGCCGCAAAGGCGACCCGCGCCTGACTCTTGCCGGCATTGCTGAAGTGGGTCATGAACAGCGACTCGCCGGTGAGCATGCGCTTGCCGACGCTCCACAGCTTGCCCAATAGACCGCTGGACGAGCCGTCGCCCATACGCGTTTCGAAGCGTACGCCTTCGGTCATGTAGTTCATCGCCCCGGCCTCGGCGATCACCGTCTCGCCGGGGTCGAGGATGATCTCCACCGATTGCGCCGAAGCACCGAGGATTTCGTATTCGAGTTGATGGCTGGGCACTTGCAGGTCTCCGGGGTGGGCCACGACGTTGTAAACCTGACGATGCGCTGCGCTGGCGGTGCGCGCGGCGCACCCTACAGGGCTGCGATCAGAGGATATTGGCGTAGTCCGCTTCGATGCGATCCAGGCTCAGGTGGTTGAGGAAGTTGGAAAAGCACATCCACGCCGATAGCGCATTCATGTCCTGGAACTGCGGCGGCAGGTACTTGGGCGGCAGCACCAGGCCCTCGTCCACCAGCTTGCGCAGGGTGCGCATGTCTTCGAGGGTGGTCTTGCCGCAGAACAGCAGCGGAATCTGCTCCAGCTTGCCCTTGCGCACCGCCAGCTGAATGTAGTTGTAGATCAGGATGAAACCCTTGAGGTAGGACAGGTCCTTGGTGAACGGCAGGCCGTTCGGCAGCGAGCCGCGGAACACCCGACTGGCGTTGCTATAGCCGCCTTCCAGGCCGTAACCCTGCTCGCGGAAGAACTCGAACACCTCAAGGAAATCTGCGCCTTCCTCGGCCATATGGATGGCGCGGGTGCGATTGGTCAGCTTGCGCAAGCGGGTCGGGTAGGAAGCGAAGGCGATCACTTCCATGAGAATGGCCAGACCTTCCTGGGTCACCGTCGACGAGGGTGGCCCCTTCGCCAGGAAGGTGCAGATCGGCTGGTTCAGGCCATTGAGCGTGGTGCCGACATGCACCAACCCTTCATGCACCTCCAGCGCCTTGACGTCGCGCTCGTTGAAGCGCGCGTCGCTGCGAATCTTGATGTAGTCGGCGCCCGCCGCCGCATCGGCGAGGATGCCATCGGACTCGAACACACGGATGGTGTCATCACCGAAAACCCCGGCCAGGCGCTGCTGCAGGATATTCACCGCATCGGCGGCGCCAAGCACCTTGGGCTCGTCTTCCAGGTCGCCACGGGCGGCAATGTTGTTGAGGTAATCGGAGAGCATCAGACCGAGATCGGCCAGGGTCGGATCACCGGCGTGGAAGGCGTCGGTGGCCGCGCCGTAGAGCTCCTGGCTGATCAGGCCGAAATCTTCGGTGCCGCGCGCTTCGAGCATGCGAATCACCATGCGGTATTCCTTGCACATGCGCCGCATGATCTGCCCGACCGGATTGAACTGGCCGAGATGACGGGTGATGTCGCGCTCGATGTTCTGGAATTCCAGCTTCTTCGCAGCAGCATCGAAAGCCAACGGCCGGCTCAGGTAGTAGTCGCGATTCACAGCCGGCGGCTGCTTGCCCTTGGCTTTGAGGAAGGCATCGCGGATACCGTCGTCCCATTTCACCGCATCGAGTACACGGATCGGCGTCTGCGCTTCGACGATGCGGTCACTGAGTGCGCGGATACAGAGCTGATAGTCGTCCAGTTTCTGCTGGCTGTTCATTGCGATTCCTACTCGGCCACCCGCTGGTAGCGCGCGACCTCGACGAACAGGTCGGCATTGGCCGGATCGTCGAGATAGTCGAATACCTTGTCCAGCGGGCTGGTGATCAGTGCACCGTCAGCCTCCGGCATGGAGACGGTCTGCCCTTCCAGCAGGCCCTTGCCCATATCCTGAAGGATGCGGTCGGTGTCGAGGTTGTACACCACCAGTTCGTTGTCCTTGGTCAACTCGAAACCGGCGATGGCGAAGTTGGCGCCCAGGCTCTTCGGCAAGCCCGCCGAGAGATACCAGCGGCGACCATGATGGGCGACGGTGAAACCGAACTCCTCGAGGCCGCCTGCGTTGTCCGGGCTGCCTTCGTAAATGCGCGCCTCGTAGAGGTTGGAGCCGGCACGGGTGATCTCCAGATACAGTTGATCGCCCCACTCGTCCTGCCGGGTCCACTCACCCAGCAACGGGATGGGTGCCGCTTCGTTGGCCGGGATCGGATCCTTGAAGGTGACCAGGCAACCACTCAACAGCAGGAAGGACAGGGCGACCAGTGCGCGCCAGGTTTTCATTACGCTCTCCTTGTGAAAACCACCAGCCGGTTGGGCATCAAAGCCCCAGAACCAGATTCATATAACGTTTAAGGATGGCCAGCATTCCCTGGCTGTCCAGATTCTCGACGCCATCGAGCAGGCCCTGATACTCCATCCGCACGATGGTGGCCGTCAACAGCACGGCATCCTGCTCGGGTTGACGCGAGCCCAGCACTTCGAAGAAGTGGGTGACGCCCTGCTGCAGGATCTGCCGATGGGCACGCACCAGTTCACTGAGACGTGGATTGAGCAGGGCCTCCTGCTGGAACGCTTGCTCGGCGATCAGGTGATCACGACGCTCACGCAGTTGGCGCTGCACGTACTGCACCGCCAGGCCGGCAATATCGTCGGCCAACTGCCTGCGCGCCTGCTCGCTGCCATCCAGACGCCCGACCATCTCCTCCAGCGCGCCCTGGGTGCTGGCCCAGAACGCCGCCATCTGCGCTGCGCTGCGCTCGACGAACTGGGAGAAGGTATCGGTGATCAGGTCATCGATATCCTTGAAATAGTAGGTCGTGGCCGACAGCGGCACCTGCGCCTCGGCCGCCACCGCACGGTGACGCACGGCGCGCACGCCGTCGCGCACGATAATGCGCATGGCAGCATCGAGAATCGCCTGACGACGTTGCTCGCTGCCTTGTCGGCTGGCCTTGCGGCCCTGGTATTGCACGCTTTCGGCGACGGCATTGGCTGCCTGGGTGGCATTCGGGGAAGCAGGTACGGAGCTCACGGTGGGTCGACCCTCTACTTCTAGTTATGACTGGCAGAGTAATAGCTTGGACATGCAACCAAAAGGCTCCGTTTCGCTTGCGGGCAGCGAACACGGCGAAATTACTGCGAAATGTGCAACGACAGAGAGCAAAAAGCCGCCCGAAGGCGGCTTTCTGTGTGGCATCAAGCCTGCGGACGCATATGCGGGAACAGGATGACGTCGCGAATCGACGGTGAGTTGGTCAGCAGCATCACCAGACGGTCGATGCCGATGCCCTCGCCAGCGGTGGGCGGCATGCCGTATTCCAAGGCGCGGACGAAGTCGGCGTCGTAGTGCATGGCTTCGTCGTCACCGGCATCTTTCTCGGCCACCTGAGCGAGGAAGCGTTCGGCCTGGTCCTCGGCGTCATTGAGCTCGGAATAGGCGTTGGCGATCTCGCGACCACCGATGAACAGCTCGAAGCGGTCGGTGACGTTCGGGTTCTGGTCGTTGCGACGCGCCAGCGGCGACACCTCGAACGGGTACTCGGTGATGAAGTGCGGCTGCTCCAGCTTGCTCTCCACCAGTTCCTCGAAAATCATCACCTGCAGCTTGCCCAGACCTTCGTGGCCGAGCACCTTGGCGCCGGCTTTCTTGGCGATGGCGCGAGCTTTCTCGACATCGTTCAGGTCAGCTTCGCTGATATCCGGGTTGTACTTGAGGATCGAGTCGTACACCGACAGGCGCACGAACGGCTCGCCGAAGTGGAACACCTTGTCGCCGTACGGCACATCGGTGCTGCCCAGCACGGCCAGAGCCAGCTCGCGGAACAGTTCCTCGGTCAGGTCCATGTTGTCGCGGTAGTCGGCGTAGGCCTGGTAGAACTCGAGCATGGTGAACTCGGGGTTGTGCCGGGTCGAAACGCCTTCGTTACGGAAGTTGCGGTTGATCTCGAAGACCTTCTCGAAGCCACCGACCACCAGCCGCTTGAGGTACAGCTCCGGGGCGATACGCAGGAACATGGCCATGTCCAGCGCATTGTGATGCGTCTCGAACGGCTTGGCCGCAGCGCCACCGGGGATGGTCTGCAGCATCGGGGTTTCCACTTCGAGGAAGCCACGATCACTGAGGAAACGACGGATATGGGCGATGACCTGCGAACGAACGCGGAAGGTGTCACGCACTTCTTCGTTGACGATCAGGTCGACGTAGCGCTGGCGGTAGCGCTGCTCGGTGTCGGTCAGGCCGTGGTGTTTATCCGGCAGCGGGCGCAGCGACTTGGTCAGCAGGCGCACGTTGTTCATGTGCACGTACAGGTCGCCCTTGCCGGAACGCGCCAGGGTGCCTTCGGCGGCGATGATGTCGCCCAGATCCCAGGTCTTGATCGCTTCCAGGGTTTCGGCCGGCAGGCCCTTGCGGTCGACATAGACCTGCAGGCGACCGGAAGTGTCCTGCAGCACCATGAAGGCGCCACGGTTGAGCATGATGCGCCCGGCGATCTTCACCGGGATGGCAGCGGCTTCCAGCTCTTCCTTGCTCTTGCCCTCGTACTGTTTCTGCAGGTCGGCGCACAGGCTGTCGCGGCGGAAATCGTTGGGGAAGGCAATGCCCTGCTCACGGACGGCAGCAAGCTTTTCCTTGCGCTGGGCAATCAGCTTGTTTTCTTCCTGTTGCAGTTCGTTGTGGTCGAGTTGTTGGTCGCTCATTGCGGGTCGTCCCGGTCAAATCATCATTCTGGAAAGATCGCTGCCAGGCTGAAACGGATACTTCAGCAGAGGCTGATCCGCTTCAACTTGCAACTTGTAGCTTGCGGCTGCTCTCAAAGCCCCTGCTTGAGGCTCGCCTCGAGGTAACCATCGAGGTCACCGTCGAGGACTTTCTGGCAGTCGCTACGTTCGACGCCGGTACGCAGGTCCTTGATGCGCGAGTCATCGAGTACGTAGGAGCGGATCTGATGACCCCAGCCGATGTCGGACTTGGTGTCTTCCAGCGCCTGGGAAGCGGCGTTGCGCTTCTGCATTTCCTGCTCGTACAACCGGGCCCGCAGCATTTTCATGGCGGTGTCCTTGTTGGCGTGCTGGGAACGTTCGTTCTGGCAGGCCACCACGGTGTTGGTCGGCACGTGGGTAATACGCACCGCCGAGTCGGTGGTGTTGACGTGCTGACCACCGGCACCGGAGGAGCGGTAAGTGTCGATGCGCAGGTCGGCTGGGTTGATCTCGATCTCGACCTTGTCGTCGATCTCGGGCGAAACGAATACCGCCGAGAACGAGGTGTGGCGACGGGCACCGGAGTCGAACGGGCTCTTGCGTACCAGGCGGTGCACGCCGATCTCGGTGCGCAGCCAACCGAAGGCGTACTCGCCCTTGATATGCACGGTGGCGCCCTTGATGCCGGCGACTTCACCTTCGGACAGTTCGACGATCTCGGCACTGAAGCCGCGCTTGTCGGCCCAGCGCAGGTACATGCGCAGCAGGATGTTGGCCCAGTCCTGGGCCTCGGTGCCGCCGGAGCCTGCCTGGATGTCCAGGTAGCAGTTGTTGGCGTCCATCTCGCCACTGAACATGCGGCGGAATTCCAGCTTTTCGAGAATTTCGCGCAAGCGCTCGACTTCGGCGACGATATCGTTCACTGCGCCTTCGTCGTTCTCTTCGGCAGCCATTTCCAGCAGATCCCTGGAATCGACCAGGCTGCCGGTGAGGTCATCGATGGTTTCGACGATCTGCGCCAGCATGGCGCGCTCACGACCCAAGGCCTGGGCGTACTCGGGCTTGTTCCAGACGCTGGCGTCTTCCAGCTCGCGGTTTACTTCGACCAGACGATCATGCTTGTGATCGTAGTCAAAGATACCCCCGAATTGACTGGGTTCGCTCGGACAGGTCCTTGATGGCGTTGAGGATCGGATTGATTTCCATGGTAGTCGGCGCTCGCGGCAAATCGGACGGAAAAGCCGCGATTATACCCGAGCCGACCCAGGCTGGCAGCCCACTATCGGCAGGCGATCACGGTTCAATGGATCAACGGCGCACTATACTGGTCACACAGCCTATTGCAGTGGCCTCTTCTGGAACCCCGCCATGCCCCCCTCGCAAAGTATGCGAAGCCATATCGCCCTTTTCATCGCGTTGCTGGTCTGCGCCCTCAGCTGGCTGCTGGGCACCTTGATCGGCCAGCACACCAGCCAGCAGATTCGCCAGGACGTGGGCAGCAACATGGCCGAGGTGTCCTACGCGATGGTCGATCGACTGGATCGCGACATGGCCTCGCGCGCCGCGGTGCTGAAGGTGCTCGGTAACCTGCAGGCGTTGCGTCAGCCCGATGACATCGCCGAGATAAGGCGCCTGCTCGACAGCCTGCAGAAGGAAATCCCCAGCATTGCCTGGGTCGGCTTCACCGACCCGGCAGGCCTGGTGCTGGCGTCCAGCAACGGCATACTGGAAGACGTCAGCATCGCGCAGAGGCCAGTGTACCTGGAGGGCCGCAACGGGCTGTTCATCGGCGATGTGCATGAGGCAGTCTTGCTGGCCAAGCTGCTGCCCAACCCCAGCGGCGAGGCGATGAAGTTCGTCGATATCAGCCTGCCGATCATCGCTGACGATGGCAGCCTGGTCGGCGTTCTGGCCAGCCATCTGTCCTGGGCCTGGGCCGATGAGGTGCGCGAGTCGATTCTAGGCCCGAGCCAGGATCGGCATCTTGTCGAGTTCTTCGTCATTGGCCAGGATCGCGGCATCCTGCTTGGCCCGCGGGAGATGATCGGTCAGAAACTGGAGCTGCCAGCCCTGGAGGGGCTGGAGCCTGGGCAGAGTCGCTGGCAGGTGCAGCAATGGTCGGATGGCCACGACTACCTCACGGGTCTGACCCTGAGCCGGGGCTACAAGGACTACCCTGGCCTGGGCTGGACAGTGGTGGCGCGGCAATCGCTTGAGGTTGCCGATGCCCCGGCGCAAAGCCTGCTGCACAGCATTCTGCTCTGGGGCAGCGGCCTGGCACTGGCGTTCGCGGTGATCGGCTGGCTGGTCAGCACCTACTTCACCCGACCACTGCGCGACATCGCCAATGCCGCGGACCGCCTGAGCGCTGGGGAAATCACCGAAATCCCCGAGTTGCGTGGCAGCCGTGAAATTCACCAGTTGAGTCAGTCCATCCGCCACCTGGTGGAAAGCCTGACCCTGCAGCAGACGGCGCTGGGCATGATGGAAAGCCTCGCCCACCACGACGCACTGACCGGCCTGCCCAACCGCATGGCTCTGGAAAAATTTCTCCCCCAGGCTCAGCAGCGCAGCCGTCTGCAGCATGGCTGCCTGGCGTTGCTCTACCTCGACCTCGACGGTTTCAAACCGGTCAATGACACCCACGGCCATACCGCCGGCGATCATCTACTACGGGAGATAGCCCAGCGCCTGCGAGGCTGCTTGCGTGACGGCGACATGGTCGCGCGCCTGGGCGGCGATGAGTTTCTGATGGTGCTGCAAGTGCCCGGGCAGGATGCGCAGCATCACGCGCGCCAGGTAGCCGAGCGCGCCATCGCCGCCCTCGGCCAGCCGGTGCTGCTGGAGGTGGGCGAGGTACGCATCGGCTGCAGTGTCGGCGGCGCACTTTGGCCTGTGGATCACATCGAGCTCAGCGCCGTCTTGCAACTGGCCGACGAAGCGCTCTACAGGGCCAAGCACGGTGGGCGCAACCGCGCCGTGTTCCACAACAGCCAGGAAACCGATCTCAGTTGAGCGCGCCCTCGGCTACCGCAGTCGCTTGCCGCTGACGCTGTGCGTCCTCAGCGATCATCTGCGCAGCCTTTTCGGCAATCATCAGCACCGGTGAACAGGTGTTACCCGAGGTGATGCTCGGCATGATCGACGCATCGACCACGCGCAAACCCGTGATGCCATGCACACGCAGGCGCGCATCGACCACCGCCTCATGCCCTTGCCCCATCGCGCAGGTACCCACCGGATGGAAGATGGTGGTGCCGATCTCGCCCGCAGCGCGCTGCAGGTCTTCCTCACTGCGATAGTCCGGGCCGGGCTTGTACTCCTGCGGGCGGTATCCGGCCAATGCAGGCGCGGCGACGATACGCCGGGTCAGACGAATGGCATCAGCGGCCACATGCAAATCCCGTTCGTCACTGAGGTAGTTGGGGCGGATCAGCGGGGCAACGCTGGCATCGACCGAAGCGATCTCGACGCTGCCAAGGCTGTACGGGCGCAGGTTGCACACCGAGGCGGTGAAGGCCGGGAAGTCGTGCAAGGGCTCACCAAAGCGCTCCAGCGACAAGGGCTGTACGTGATACTGCAGGTTGGCGCGCGCCTGGCCAGGGTCGGACTTGGCGAAGGCGCCGAGCTGACTGGGCGCCATCGACAAAGGGCCGCTGCGTTTAAGCAGGTATTCCAGGCCCATGCCCAGCTTGCCCCAGGGCGTGGCCGCGATGCGATTGAGCGTCTTCACGCCCTCTACCCGGTAGATCAGGCGCAGCTGCAGGTGATCCTGCAGATTCCCACCGACACCTGGCAGCTCGTGCCTGACGCCGACCCCCAGCTTTTCGAGCAGCGGCCTCGGGCCAATGCCGGAACGCTGCAGCAACGCCGGCGAACCAATGGCACCGGCGCACAGGATGATCTCGCGGCGCGCCGTGACGCGGGGCGCACGCCCCTGGCAACGCAGGTGCAGCGCACTGGCGCGATTCTCGGCCAGCTCCACTCGTTCGGCTTCGGCGCCCGTCAGTACATGCAGATTGGGGCGCTGGCGGATGTCACGCAAAAACGCCTTGGACGCATTCCAGCGCACCCCGCGTTTCTGGTTGACCTGAAAGTAGCTGCAGCCTTCGTTGTCCCCAGCGTTGAAATCATCGACGCTGGCGATACCACTTTGCGCCGCTGCTTCGCGAAAGGCCTCGAGAATCTCCCAGGACAATCGCTGCCTCTCGACCCGCCACTCGCCGTCACCGCCATGCACCTCGCTCGTGCCAGCGAAGTGACTCTCCGAACGTTTGAACAATGGCAACACATCACGCCAGGCCCAGCCCGGATTGCCCGCAGCATACCAGCCGTCGTAGTCAGCGGCCTGGCCACGCATATAGATCATGCCGTTGATCGAGGAGCTACCGCCGAGCACGCGGCCACGCGGGTATTTCAGCGAACGCCCATGCAGACCGGGATCGGCCTCGGTGTTGTAACACCAGTCGGTGCGCGGATTGCCGATGCAGTAGAGGTAACCGACAGGGATATGAATCCAGGGATAGTTGTCGCGCCCACCCGCTTCGATCAGCAGCACGCTGACGCCGGGGTCGGCGGAAAGCCGATTGGCCAGCAGGCAGCCGGCGGGGCCGGCACCAACGATCAGGTAGTCATAAGCATCCAGAGGCGGTTGCGACATAAGCATCCTCGCGCGTCGTTCTTGTAGTTGGCCAACAGCCTAAAACAAGCCGGGCACGAGGATGAATGATCTTTTGGTCTGAGAGCTGAGCCCTCAGACGCGCTGCAGCTCGACACGCACCTGGGCCTCCAGCTCGCTCTTCAGCGCGGGCGCCAACTGCAGCTGGCGTGCCAGTTCTTCGAGGTAGGCGCGCTCCATGAAATGTTCTTCGTCCACCATCAGCACACTGGCCAGGTACATTTCCGCGGCCATTTCCGGTGTGGTGGCGGCACGCGCGACATCGGCCGGGTCCAGCGGTTTGTTCAGCTCGGTATGCAGCCAGCTCTGCAGCTCGGCATCCTGCGCCAGCTTGCCCAGCTCCTCTTCGATCAGTTGGCGCTCACGTTCGTCAACGTGGCCGTCAGCCTTGGCTGCCGCCACCAACGCTTTGAGAATGGCACGACTGTGCTGCTCGGCTTGCGGAGCCGGCAACCGATCCAGAGTTTGCGGCTCGACCGGCTGCGCGCCTCCCTGCTGAGCTTGCTGCGCCTGCCAGTTGCCGTAGGCCTTGTAGGCCATCACCCCGAGCGCAGCCAAACCACCATAAATGGCCACCTTGCCACCGACCTTGCGCACCCGTTTGTTGCCCAGGAGCATGGCCAGCGCCGCGCCGCCACCGGCGCCCTTGAGCATGGAGCCGAGATCGCTGCCGCCGCTCTTGGCCTTGCCTACGCCACCACCGAGCAGACCACCGAGCGCGCCACCCAGCCCGGAAGAAGCGCCACCAGCGCCCTTCTGTTGCAGTATGTCCTGACCGGATTTGAGCAGTTGATCGAGCAAGCCACGGGTATTCATCGAGCATCCTCCAAAGGAAATCCCGCCCGAGTGTAGGCCTCGTCGATTTGCCCGGCAGCCAGTGGAATGCTTCCAGATATTACCGCGCGCCCCGCTTGACAGCCGTGCGCGCGGCCAAGCACCATCGCCGAACGATTCAGGCAACGGGCCTTCCATGTACGCCACCTTCGACACTCTGCCACTGCTTCCAGGCTTCACTGCCTGCCAGTGCGCGTGCGTCGTCGTTGCCAAGAAATCCAAGAAACAGTCGCTCATTTGACCGGGGCGCTGTCCCGTCAGATGGGCTGACAGGACAAGCGCCAGGTTGTATCTCCCCTTCCGCTCGATTCCCGCATCCTCCCTGACGGCGACCAGACGGTCAGTCGCAAGGAGTTTTGCATGTCCAATTTTCAGGGTATCTGGGTGGCGCTGGTCACCCCTTTTCGTAACGGTGAGATCGATTTCGCCAGTCTCGATCGTCTGCTGAGCAAGCTGCTGGAAGATGGGGTCGCCGGCTTTGTGGTCTGCGGCACCACCGGTGAGGCTGCAGCGCTCAGCCATAGTGAGCAACTCGCCGTGCTGGATGCCGTGCTCCAGCGCGTCCCCGCCGAGCGCGTGATCATGGGCCTGGCCGGTAATCAACTGAGCGCCCTGCTCGACCTGCAACGGGAAATCCAGCGCCGCCCGCTGGCCGGCCTGCTGGTGCCGGCGCCTTACTACATCCGTCCATCCCAGGCCGGGCTGGAGCACTTCTTCACCACGCTGGCCGATGCAGCCGAGGTGCCGCTGGTGCTCTACGACATTCCCTATCGCACCGGAATACGTATCGAGCGCGACACGCTGCGCCGCATCGTCAGCCATTCCAATATCCAGGCCATCAAGGACTGTGCGGGGGATGCCGAAACCACCATGACGTTGATCGCCGAAGGCCAGGTGCAGGTGCTGGCCGGCGAGGACACGCAGATATTCAACACCCTGTGTCTGGGTGGCGCCGGAGCCATCTCGGCATCGGCACACATTCGCGCCGACCTCTACGTAGGCATGCAGCGGCGTGTGGCACATAGCGATCTGCAAGGCGCTCGGCAATTGCACTACCAGTTGCTGCCCTGGATGCAGGCCGCCTTTGCCGAGGCCAACCCATCAGCGATCAAGGCAGCGCTGGCACTTCAGGGCCTGATCGGCGAGGAAACGAGGGCACCACTGCTGCCCTGCACGGCGGCAACACGCGAACGACTGCGGGAGGTGCTGGCCAGGCTTACGAGCTAGCGCGGAGCGATGTGCGCCACCATCAGCTGCACGGTTTCATTGCCACGAAACTCGTTGAGGTCGAGTTTGTAGGCCAGTTCGGCCCAACGCAGCGTGGGGTTGGGCCAGACGTCGCGGTCGATGTTGAAGGCGATGCCGTCGAGCTGCACGCTGCCGCACTCGGTCTTGAGCACCAGCTTCAGGTGGCGCTCACCGACGATGCGCTGATTGACGATCTGAAACACGCCATGGAACAGCGGCTCGGGGAAATGCTGGCCCCAGGGCCCGGCATTACGCAGGGCACGCGCCAGCTCCAGGTGGAATTCGGTGGCGTCGAGCTGGCCATCGGACAGCAGGCGGCCAGTCAGATCGTCCTCGCACAGCTGACGGCGCACCTCGGCGTCGAAGGCGACGGCGAACGCACCGAAATTCTCCTGCGGCAGCGACAGGCCGGCCGCCATGGCATGCCCGCCGAACTTGCTGATCAGCCCCGGATGCTTGGCGGCCACGGCGTCCAGCGCATCACGGATATGCAGCCCCGGCACCGAACGCGCCGAGCCCTTGAGCATGCCCTCGCCGGCATCGGCGAAGGCGATGGCCGGGCGGTGGTAACGCTCCTTCAGGCGCGAGGCGAGAATGCCGATCACGCCCTGATGCCAGTCCGGTTCGAACAGGCACAGGCCGAACGGCATGTCGTCCAGGGACAGATCCTTGAGCTGAGCCAGCGCCTCGCGCTGCATGCCCTGCTCGATGGCCTTGCGATCCTGATTGAGCTGGTCGAGCTGCACCGCCATATCGCGGGCCAGCGCCTCGTCGTCGCAGAGCAGACATTCGATGCCCAGGCTCATGTCATCCAGCCGCCCCGCTGCGTTCAGCCGCGGGCCGAGGATGAAGCCCAGGTCAGTGGAAGTGATACGCCGATGATCGCGCCCGGCGACTTCGAGAATCGCACGCAAGCCCGGTCGAGCACGACCGGCACGAATCCGCGCCAGGCCCTGATGCACCAGAATGCGGTTGTTGGCATCCAGCGGCACCACGTCGGCGACGCTGCCCAGCGCCACCAGATCGAGCAGCTCACCCAGGTTCGGCTCCGTGCGGCTGGCGAACCAACCGTTTTCACGCAACCGCGCACGCAGCGCCAGCAACACGTAAAACATCACGCCAACGCCGGCCATGGCCTTGCTCGGAAAGTCGCAACCCGGCTGATTGGGATTGACGATGGCATCGGCCGCCGGCAATTCCGGCCCAGGCAGGTGGTGATCGGTGACCAACACCGTCAAACCTGCGGCCTTGGCTGCAGCCACGCCATCGACGCTGGAAATGCCGTTGTCCACGGTGAGCAGCAGATCGGGCTGGCGTTCGAGAGCCACGGCGACGATCTCCGGGGTCAGACCGTAGCCATACTCAAAGCGGTTCGGCACCAGGTAATCGACGTGCGCCGCACCGAGCAGGCGCAGACCGAGCACGCCGACCGTACTGGCGGTGGCGCCGTCGGCGTCGAAGTCGCCAACGATGAGGATGCGCTGACGCTGCGCCAGCGCCTCGACCAGCAACTCGACCGCAGCATCGATACCCTTGAGCTGCTGGTACGGGATCAACCGCGCCAGGCCCTTGTCCAGCTCCTCGACGGACTGCACGCCACGGGCGGCGTAAAGACGGGTCAACAACGGCGGCAGGTTGCCCAGGTCAGGCAGTTGTGCGGGTAAGGGTCGGGCTTCGATACGCATCTTGGGTCTTTTCGTGTAGGGCGGGTGCAACCCGCCACGGGTGATCTGGCGGGTTGCACCCGCCCTACGGCTTCAGCGCTCGCCAGCCAGCCACTCAATGGGGATCTCGTGCTGGCCGCGCTCGTCGGTGACGAACAGCTCGCCATCGCTGATCATCACGCTCCAGTTCAGCGAACGTGGCATGTCCAGCGCCAGATCGGCCAGTGCCTCCTGGCCAAGAGCGACCACGTTGATGTTCTTCAGAGTACGCACTGGATCGAGGCATTTGCCCTGCCATACGCGCAGGTTGCCGTAGGCCACCAGGCTGAACTTCTCGGTGCGCCGCGAACACCAGGTGATGCGCTCGCTGTCAGGCTGGCCCACTTCGATCCAGTGCAACACCCGATCATCCAGGCTCTTCTCCCACAGCGCCGGCTCATCGACATCCGACAGACCGCGACCAAACGCCAGTTGCTCGTGGTAGAACAGCGCATAGGCGATCAGCCGCGCAGCCAGGCGCTCTTCGGTCTCAGAGGGATGCCGGGCGACGGTGAAACGCAGGTTTTCATAAACGCTGCGATCCATGTCGGTGAGGTTCAGTTCGATCTTGTAGGTGGTCGATGGCAGGGCCATGGCGGGCTTCTTGGCTGGTCGAAAGAGCGCAAGTCTACCGCGAAAGCATGGCCCCCGCCGACCTTCAGCAGGTCATGCGGCTGACCTTCAGTTGCTCATCGGTGTAATCGATGATCGCTTGCAAGCTGCTCAAATCGAGATGCAGACGGCAGTAGTGTTCACCATGGCGCCAGGCCAGCAGCAGTTGATCGTCAGCTGAATAATTCAGCTCGAAGCGACCATCAAAGGCCGGGTGCTGGCAACGAAACCGCATCAGCGCCAGCAAGCGCTGCACCAGCGGTTGCTGCAAGGCCTGCTCGGCCTCCTCCAGGCTGTAGTAATGGCGGTTGACGTCGCGCGCCTCACCAGTCTGCTCGAGCAGGTCGAAATCGTTGCAGCCGCCCAACAGACCGACGTAGTAGACCTGCGGGATACCGGGCACGAAGAACTGCAGCGCACGTGCGGCGATGTAAGCCTCGTCATTGCGCATCAGCGCCTCGTAGAAGGTGCAGGTCAGCTGATAGATGGCACCGACGCTGTGCACGTTCACCGCCGAGCGGCGCATGATGGGGTCGGCGCTGCGTGTCGAGACCTCATCGATCAGGTACTGGATCTGCGCCTCGGGCAGCATACCTTCGACATCCGGGATACAGATGCCGTCGTGGGTATCGAGCACGGTGATCTGGTTACGCGGGCACATCCGCAACCAGTTCTTCAGGTAGCGGCTGCTGCCACTGAGCAAAGCGTGCAAGACCAACGGCGGCAGGGCGAAGCCGTAGGGGCGCATGTGCCGCCGTGAGATGGCGTACTGGTAGCTGATGTGGTCATGCACCTCCGGCAGCATCTCGGCCTCGTACTTGGCCCCGGTTTCGCGGAACCACTCGAGGATGCGGTACACGTTCGGCTCCACCAGAAAGCAGCTGGTGCCGATACGCTTGGTGGTATAGCCAAAGGCATCCAGACGGAACAGCTTGACCCCGCGTGCAGCGAGAAAGGCCATGTACTGTTCCATCAGTTGGTAGGTTTTCGGCGAATCGTAATTGAGGTCGATCTGTCGCTCGGTGAAGGTGCACCAGACTCGACAGCTCTCGCCATTGGCCAGGCGTACCTCGCGAAACGGCTCCTTTTCCTTGCGGATATGGATCTTGGCCAGATCGTCATGGGTGATTTCGCCGAAGCTGTCTACCTGAACGAACAGATCGGCGTAGGGCGAATCCTGGCCATGGGCCACAAAATCCAGAAACTCCGGTGACTCGTCCGCGATGTGACTGATCACCAGATCGACGCACAGATCGAAGCGTGCGGAGATGCGCTCGACATCCGCCCAGTCGCCGTAACGCGGATCTACCTCCATGTGGGTAAGCGGCGAGAAGCCGCCATCGGCATTGGACGGATACAGCGGCAGGATATGCACCCCGCCCAGGGCATCCCCCAGGTGCCGATCCAAGAATTGGTGGAGTTCCCCCAGGTTGCGCCCCAGGCGGTCGGGATAGGTAATCAGTTGAACAGCGTTGCGCAGTGTCATGAGCCCCCCCGGCACATTGATGGTCTATCAGAAGACCTAGGCCACCCTCGTTTCGTTCGTCAAGCCACCCCGCGAGATTAGCTTGCCACGCTCCCCGCTGCCGGGAACATGCGCCTCACCCTCAAACCGGTTGGCAAATGCTGTGCAATGCGGTTGTAAGCCGGCCTGGCAATCCGTATAAAACGCCTCGGCCTAGCATGAGCAACAGGCCGGCCGGGGATCGTTAGCTGATAAGGAAGTCGTCGTGGAGCTGTTCGTTGGAGTCATCGCTGTCGTCGTTATTCTGTTCGTTCTTCACGTGTCCCATGCGCCTGAAGAACCCAAGCTCGAGCTGCAGGGCGGCACAGCTCGCCTCACCCCCACCGAGGCCACTCAACTCAACCGCATATTCGTGCTGCAAGGCAGCGCCCCCGACCTCGCCCTGCAGCTGGCCGCACAGCTTTGGGGCGACGCCTGGCAACTCGCCCACGTCTCACTCTGCTCAAGATTGATGCTGCTGGATCGCGAAGAAGAGGCGCTGGAGCTGCTCTGGAAACTTGACTCCGCTTACCGTGAGCAGGCCCTGCAGACGATGCTGCAGGAGTTGGTGAACAGAGGCGATACCGACAAGGCTCTCCAGCTGCAGAAACGTTTCGATGTTACCGCTTCCAAGTCACCGCTGACGCACAGCACGCTGCTATTGGCCGAGGGCAAAACGCAAGAGGCTCGCAAAGCACTGGATGCCCTGGACCTGAACCAGCAGATCAGTGAAGGGCAACTGCTGGATCTCGCTCGCCTGCGACAGGCGTGTGACCAGCCAGAGCAGGCCGATGAAGTACTGGCCAGGGTCGAGACACAGCTCGACAGCAATAACGAACCCGATTTCAGCTGGCGCCCACTGCTGCAAACACTGGCCGACCTGCAACGCTATCCACACCTGCTGCAACTTGCCCAGCGCAGCGATCTGCCCGGATACAGCATCGTGGAGCTGCTGGCGGCCCACGGACGCTATGACGAGGCATTGGAACTGCTTGCTGCGACAGACACCTCGAAAACCTACCTGATCGATGCGCCGCAGCTCTTCGAGCATTTCATCAAGGCCCAGCGTCCCGAGCTCTTGCAGCGCCTGCTTGCAACGCAGAAGGACGGTCTGACGTCGCAACTGCTGCAGTGCCATGTCAGCTGGCATGCACGACGTGGCGACATCACCCAGGCCCAGCAACTACTGGATCGAGAAATGCAGCGCCTGGATGCCTCGGTCCAGCACTGGCTGATATTGAGCCTGGCCGAGGAGCACGCGCAGAGCAACGCGTCATGGGCGACCAGCCTGCGGCGCCAGGCCGAGCGCCTACTCGCCGGCGAACAAGGCAAGGCCTCATGGCCAGGCATGCGCCTTTATCATCTGCAGCACCTGCTACGTGAGCAAGCCAGTCGCGCGCCTGCTCAGCGCGACACCTGGTCGTTGCGCAATTTCCTCGAAGAGGCCGAACGGCTGCACGCCGAACTCGACCCAGAGGACAGCCTGAGCGAACGCATCCTCTACAGCCAGCTACTGGATAAGCTGGGTCAACCCACGGCGGCCAGGGATCTACTGCTGCAGCTGCGCCAGCAACTGGAGGCAGGCGAGGATATCGCGCCAGAAGACGCGCGGTATCACTACAACGAAATCGTGCAGGCTCTGATCGACATGGGCGAGCTCGAGCAAGCCAGGGGCATGTTGACCCGCGAGCTTGCCGATGACGACATGAAGCAGCCGCTGATGACGGCCTATCTCGATGCCGGTCTGCTGGAAGAGGCGCTCGCCTGCATCGACCTGCACACGCTGATCGGCAGCTGCGGCACCTCCAACCTGCAGCACCTGCACCACTCCATCGCGGCGCTGAAGGAGACGGATGCGCAACGCTATCAGCGCCTGCAAACGCAACTGCAGGAGTGTCTGAACGACGACCAGTCCTGGCGCAGCTGGGGGCAAATTCACATCCAGGGAGCAGGATGAATACCACTCAGAGCCGGTCCAGCACCGCCTGCAGCGCCTGCTCCGGCGCCTCGTGCCAGAGGCCAAAACTCAGCGGCAAGGTTTCCAGCCCCGCCCGCGCCAGCACCAGATAGCGTTCCAGTTCGAGGAAGCCCTCGCCCTCCCCCGGAAAGCCAATCAGGTCGATAGCCAGGCATTTGTCACCACGGCGGCAGAACAGATCCAGTATCTGTCCGGCCACTGGATAGTGGCTCCACACGCTGACACCCTGCCCTTCGAGCGCCTGACACAGGTTCTGGCGGGCGACTTCCACGGCCCCCGCCTGCCCACTCACAGCAGGCTTGTGCAGGAATTCCAGGTAGCGGCGCAACAGATGCGTGGCGGGCAGTTGGCGCTCGTCGCCGCTGAACAGCAACAACTGGCGCTCGCGGGCACGGGTGATGGCGACATTGAACAGATCGGCACGATTGAGGTAGCTGGCTGCCTGACTGGAATCGCGGTCGATGGCGAAGCTGAGGATCATCAGGTCGCGTTCTTCGCCCTGAAAGCCATACGGCGTATCCACCAGCAGACGGAATTCTCGCAGTTGCTCCAGCGGCAGCGTTTCGCCCATGCGCGTACGGATGCGCTCGACCTGATCGCGAAACGGTGACAGCACACCGATGCTCGGCTTGAGCGGACTGCCGCGATATTCGGCCAAATGCGCCGCAACCAACTCCAGCACCCGCTCCACTTCCGCCTCATTGACGCCGTTGCGTCCGCGCTGCCCTTCGATGCGCAGCAACTGCAGGCTGTCGCAGACCTCACCGCCCGGGCGCTCCTTCATCACTCGCAGGCGCTGATCGTAGAACAGCTCATTGCTGAAGCGGATCAGCGCTGGACGGCTGCGAAAGTGCTCGTCGAGAAACACCACCGCCTCTTGGCTGGCCAGTTGCAGACCGACCAGATCGAGCACGCTGTTGTCACGGTAGCTCCAGGCCTCGCGCTCCTCGGTCTGCAGGCCAGCGCGTTGCAACAACTGCGTTTCGCGCACGCGGGAGAGAAAGGAGATGTGCCGCAACTGACGCGCATCACCGGTCACCACCGCGCGCTTGCAGCGCTGAAAGGCCGGTAGCGCCGAGGCGATGTCGCACTGGGTAGCCTCGTCCATGACCATCACGTCGAACAGTTCAGGGCGCAATGGCAGCAGGCGATGCAATTCGTCCAGGGTCACCACCCAGATCGGGAAGGCGGCCAACAGGCGCGCCGGGTCGATGTCCTCGAACAGGGCCAACTGGCGCTGTGAATTGCGCGCACGGATGGCCTGGTTATAACGCACGAACAGCGCACGGTCGCTAACCAGCAGGCGCTTGAGTGCCAGGCTGCGATGGCTGTTCAGATGCTCGCGACTGAGAAGCTGGCGGCGCTGCTGGCAATCGCGCAACTCGTCGAGCAACGCCCAGGGGCGCACGCTGCTACCGATACGCTTGCGCACCCAGGGCACCTGCAGCCAGCGTTGCCAGAAGGCCAGGCTGCCGCGCTCGGCGCGTAGCAGCAGGCGGCTCCAGCGTATGGCCTGCTCGCAGCGCTTGCGAAAGTCCGTCGACAGACGCAGTTCGGCCTGCGTCAGCACTTCGAGTTCGCTGCGCTGGCGTACCTCGAACTGCTCGGAGACGTCGGAAATCTCGCCTTGCAACAGCCGCTCCAGACGTTCGCGCAGGGACTGGCGCAGGCTCTGACCATCACCTTCGAGCACGCCGTCACGCAGACCGAAATCCTCGCGCAGCTTGTGCGCGATCACTCGCACCGCCTGGGCGCTGCGACTAACCAGCAGCACGCTCTCACCCTGCAGGTAGCGATCCAGCGCCAGGGCCGCCAGGCTGTAGCTTTTGCCGGTTCCTGGCGGACCGGAAATCTGGCTCAGCGGATAACGTGCGGCATTTTCCAAGGCTCGGCACTGGGCCGTACTGAGCTGAGCAGGCAGGCGCTGCGGCGTGCTGGTCGAGCCGGCCTGCCGCACAGGCGGTGTCTCTCCCAGTAGCTGCAACAAAGCGGGCGACAGGCGCTCAGCCTCCTGCAACAGCTGCAACTCATGGGCGATACCACGGCTACCGCTGCCGCGCGGCACCAGCGCAACGAAGGCCCCAGCCTGCAGCGACAAGCTGCGACGGCGCTGGGCCTTGGCCAACGCCTCATCACCCATCAATTGCGGGAACCCTGCTGCCTCGCTGACCTCACGCACCTGTGTATTGCGTGCCACCCAGGCGAGCAACTGTCCCAACGAGGCAGCATCCAGTATTGCCGACGGCAGTGGCAGGCCATCGAGGCTATCGTTGCCGCTTTCATCGAATAGGCGGCGCAACAGACGCCAGTTGCCATGCACCTGCTGCGGGTCGATGGCGAGCAAGTGACTCTGCCCATCCGCCGTTGGTTGCAGGCTCGCTTCGTAGTAGAACAACGGACCGCAAATCGCCTGTGAGGCGCCGGTTTCCAGCTGCAGACGACCGCAGATTGGCAACACGCCATAGACCAGTTGCAGTTCACGCTGATACAGCGCCTGGGCCTCGGCCAGCGCACTCCCCAGCTCGGCCGACAACGGCAATAGCGGCACGCCGCCACTGGCCAGCTCCTCGCGACCATCGAGCCATGCCCAGCGATTGGCGGGTAGCTTGCCGAGGTTATCCAGGTCCAGGTCGCGACTGTCGGCCAGATAGCAACTGCGATAGAAGCCGAGGAGCTGGTGGGAGTGAGGATGGGTCATCAGTTGCCTGCGTAACGTGCCCAGAGCGCTTCGAATTCACGACTGTAAGTCGCCAGCAATTGCGGATGGTCAATCACCAGCAGGTTTTCCTCGTTGCTGGTGCTGGCACTGCGCGTCCAGTTGAAACTGCCGTTGAGCAGCAGGCGGCCATCGAACAGGGCGAATTTGTGGTGCATGTGATAGGGCCCCGCATCGATGCGCAGCGGCACGCCTTTGTCACGCAGCCACTGGATATCACTACCGACATCGAACTGCTTTTCGTTGTCGCTGATCACCCGTACGGCGATGCCGCGCTCATGGCAGGCGAGTATCTCCTCGCTGAGCTGATCGTCGGAGATGGTGTAGACGCAGATATCCACGCTCTTGCGTGCCTGGCGGCACAGCTCGCGGATCTTGCGCCGGCAGCTCTCGCCCGGACTGAAGTGCGCGCTGGCGTGCTCCACACGCGGCGCGCTGCCGACGCTGTCGAGGGTCTTGATCACCTGTTCCAGCCACTTCAGCGCCGGCTCGACGTTCTCCGGCTCACGCATCAATTCACGGGCCAGAGCGAAGGCGCGGTTGCGCATGAAACGCACCTGATCGCTGCTCAATTCACTGCCCAGCTGGCGCAGCTCGTCACGCTCCTCATTGCTCAGGCGCAAGTCGACCAGGCTGTCACGCAGTTGCTGATCGAGGCGGTTGAAATCCATATAAAGTCCCTTTTATCGATGTGTGCGGCGGCTCAACGCGGCATATAAAACGCCACAAAAAGCCCCCGCCAGGTGGTATTCGAAGGAAACCCCAGCGCGCGGCAGCAGGCCAAAGAACCAACCACCGTAGAGGAAGAACACCAGCACGGCGAGCAACAGGTCAAGCAGGCTGCGCTCGAACCAGGCCCTTGCCAACAACAGTCCCCAGAAGCCGAACAACCAGCCACTGGCGCCGACATGCAGGCCGGTGCGGCCAAACAGCCAGACCAGCACGCCACTGCCGATGATGATGAAGGCACTGGCGAAGAAGAAATCGCGGCGCGAACGCAGCAGCACCAGGCTGCCGAGTACCAACAGGCCACTGAGGTTGCTCAGTAGATGCGCCCAGCTGCCATGCAGCCAGGGCGCAAAAAGAATGCCGGGCAGCGCCTCGATATGCCGAGGCACCAGTCCCCAGACATTCAAGGCGCCTCCGAGGGCGCCATTGACCAGTTGCACCAGCAGCATCACGCCGCTGATCACCAGCAGCGGACGCAGCTCGGCGAACCAACCTCGTCTCACGGCGCCTCGTTATCCGAGACGTCACTGCGCTGCTCCTGCCCAAGCAACGTGCCAAGGTCGCGCAGTTGGGTGGAGATTTCCAGCATGCGATTGTGGGTACGCAAGTCGATATCGATCTTCTTGTCCATCGCCTTGATCAGCGGCAGGAAGCTGTTCTCCAGGCTATCGGCCAGGTTCTCGAGCAATTTTTGCGTGCCCGACTGCGGCGGCGCAACCACCTCCACCTGCGGACGCAGCTTGCCGAGGTTGTCCAGCCCGGCCAGCAGTTGCTCCCAAGGAATACTCGGCGACTCAACGGCCGGCTTGCCCGCGCCCAGACCACGCACGCTCTCCACCAGATCATTGAGCTGCGCAACCATGCGGCCACCGACATCGCTGTCGCTGCCACCCATGGCCTTGTTGCGCATAAAGTCACGCTTGATCTGTGCCCAGCGCTCGACCTGTTCGGGCGTCTGGTTGCCACGCAGCTCGGCGAGCTTGAGCAGGTTTTCCTCAGCACCGGTAGTGAGCAGTTGCGACTCGCCCTGGTAGTGATCGGCGATCAGTTGCAGTAGCTCGGCGTCGTTCATCACCGCGCTGATCTTCTCGGCCATCTTGTTCATGTTGCGGTAGCTGCCCTGCAGCTTGAACGGCGGCTCGGTGCGGTAGCTGTCGGCCTGCGCAGCGCTGACGATGTACTGCTGGTTGACCCGACCGACCACGTCACGCACCTGCATCAAACGCTGCAGGGTAGAACTGATCTCGTTGATCTCGGCAGTGCTGTAGGTGTGGCTCAGCTCGTTGGCCGAGAACGGCTTGCCCTCGGCCTTGGCGACGAAACGGTAGACGTCGGCCATGTCGCGAGTGGCCAGCGGCGCCAGCACCGGGTTGGAAGTCAGGCTGTTCTCGATGTAGGACAGCGCGAAGGCTTCCTGCATGCCACCCAGGGTATCACCGAGGTTGTAGATGTCGGCCCGGTTGGCGAGCATATCGGGGATCTTGAACACATCGCCGGACTCGGTGTACGGGTTGCCGCTCATCACCACGCAGAACTTCTTGCCACGCATGTCGTAGGTCTTGGTCTTGCCCTTCCACACGCCTTCGATGCGCCGTGTGCCGTCGCACAGCGAGATGAATTTCTGCAGAAATTCCGGGTGGGTGTGCTGGATGTCATCGACATAGAGCATCACGTTGTTGCCCATTTCCAGCGCCAGGTTAAGTTTCTCCAGTTCCTGGCGCGAGGTAGCGTCCGGCGCCTGCGCCGGGTCGATGGAACGCACCTCGTGGCCGAGCGCCGGGCCGTTGATCTTCATGAAGATCAGCCCCAGGCGATGCGCCACGTATTCCATCAGCGTGGTCTTGCCGTAGCCGGGCGGCGAAATCAGCATCAACAGGCCCATCAGGTCGGTGCGCTTGTTCTCGCCGGCGGTGCCCATCTGCTTGGCCAGGTTATCGCCGATGAAACCCAGGTACACGTCGTTGATCAGCTTGTTACGCACGAAGGACGACAGCGGCCGTGGCTTGAACTCGCTCAGGCGCAGGGCCTGGCGCTCGCGGTTGATGACCTCCTGGCGCAGCGTCTGGTAGCGCTGCAACTGCGGTACGAAGTCGTCCAGATGCTGCTGCAGGCGAGCAAAGTAATCGTCGATGGCCAGCACCAGGGCGCCGTCCTGCACACGCGGATGGTCGCCGAGCAGGCCGCTGACGGTGAAACGTAGGTCGACCTCGGTGAAGCGGCGCGGGAAGTCGTCGTCCAGCAGACTGATGGCGATCGCCTCGGGCACATAGTCGGCCAGCTCGGCCATGGCGGCGTCCTGCGCGCACAGGCCTTCGAGCCAGGTCTGCGCCAGCGACCAGCGCTGCACCGGCCGGCCGCGCAGGTTGTCCAAGGCAGCGCGGTAGTCGTCCCAGACATGACTGGCCTGCATACGCTGCTGCAGGGTGTCGAGCAGTTGCCGGGCGTACTTGCTGAAGGTGAACTCGATGGGCTTGGCCGCCAGCTCCTCGACCAGGTAGGCCGCGGCTGCCTGGCGCTGCGCCGCAGTCACCGCCAACGGGTGCTGAGCGAGGAAGCGCTGCATGGCTACTGCGATCTCTTCCTGCAGGCGCTGCACGCCGCCTTCACTGCCGAACATCTGCCGCAGGTGCAGGCTGCTGCGCGCACGCTCCGGCCACAGCTCGGCCTCGATATCCTGCCCCCAGCGGTTCCAGAACAACGCGGCAAAGCCCCGCGCGGCTGGCGCGTAACGCAGCAGCCCAGCACTTTCGCGCAGCGGCAGCAGTTGGATCAGGATCAGCGCGGCATCGTGGTCATGAATACCCTTCTCGTAGGCATCCTTGTAGCGCGGCGCGGCAAAGTCGCGGATCAAGCGGGTCAGGTCATCCGGCTGCGCCAGATGGGTCTTGAGCAGATCCAGGGTCAACCCTTCACGCCCACCCAGTGCGGCGTCCAGCACCAGCCCGGCGAGGTATTCTGCGCGATACAGCGCAGGCGATTCGGACTCCAGCGACACCTGCCAGTAGTCGCGCAAGCCCTCCAGGATCTCATCGCGCAGCGGTTCGAGAAAGTCGGTACCGGTCAGGTGCAGATACAGGCCGTCGCCGCGCGGCATCAGGGTCAGATCGAGTTCCTGGGTGTTAACGCTGAAACGGTGGCGCGGGCCGAGCTTGATGACGTTGCCGCCCTCTTCGAACAGCTCGCTCTTGTCACGCAGGGCGCGCACCGCCTGGTCACGGGCAGCCTTCAAACGCGCCTCGACATCGTCGGCCTTGACGCTGTCCTTGAGCTCGCGCAGGCGTTCGGCCATTTCGCGCAGCTTGAGAATCAGCGGGTCGGCGGCGAAGAAGGCGTTGAGTTCCTCCATCTGGGTCAGGCGCGCGGTGCGCCGGCTCAGGCTGTCGAGGATGCGCTGGGCAGCATCGAGCACACCCTGAGCGCGCCGCTGACGCTCGTCGAGCAGGCTCTGCTTGTGTGCCTCGAAGGTTTCCAGCAGTTCTTCGCGCTTGCCGAGGATGTCGCTGAGGAACTGCTCCTGGTCGCCGAACTGGCTTTCCAGCTCTTCGAGCTGCACCAGCAGGCGCGACGACTGCTCGTCGCACTTCTCCGGGTCCTGGGCCAGCGCCAGGGCGTTGGTGATGCCCTGGCTGAACAGTTTGAACTGGGCGCCGAACTGCGCCACGGTCTCGGCCGAACCCAGGCCCTTGCGCCGCTGCTCGGCACGCGCTTTGGCCTGGTTGAGCCGAGCGTAGACTTCGGAAATCGACTCGACGATGCGCGTGCGCTGGGTAGCATCGTCGATCTTCAGCGAGGCCATCAGGCTCGACAGCATGTCGAGGTTGCCGGCCATCTCCTGCATCTCGACCAGCGGCTCATTCAGTTGGGTGACGGTCTCGGCCTTCTGCGCCAGGCCGTCCAGTTCGCTCAGGCGCTGCACGTAGGGCTGCAGCGCGGCGTCGCTGGCAAGGAAGGCAGAGGTGGCCGTGGCCACGCGCTCCTGGGCTTCGAGCAGTTCGGTTTCCATGGCGTCGATACGCGCCACGTCGATGTAGCGGTAATCGCGGATGGTCAGCAACTGGCCGCGCTGCGCGGTGATGGCGTTGAGCGCCTCGACGAAGTGCTGCACCTCATCCCAGCTGTCCACCAGCAGGCCCGAGAGCAGGCTCTTCTGCCGCGACTCGGCCTCAGCCATGGCCCGGCTGGACTGCTGACGAATGCTCTCGACCTTCTCGAACTCATCCAATACCAGCTCGGAAGTGGCCGCCACTTCGCGCAGCAGCGGTGCCAGCTCGGCGCACTGGGCGTCGCCCAGCCAGTGATAGACGTCGAACAAGCGGCGGGTGTTCTGGCACAGCTGGGTGTAGCGCTCCACCGACACTTCACGACTGTCGATCTCACGGCTCAAATTGAGCAGGTCGGATACGCCGCGCACCAGCTCGGCATTGCCGATGCGCCCGAAGAAACCGCTGCGTGCCGGTTGGCGGGCAGCGTAATCCTCGCTCTCGAACGGCGTCTGCCAGATCTGCATCGGGTGGATGCGGGTCGGCTCGCTGCCCTCGGCAGAGAAGATCACCATGCGCCCGTCTTCCAGGCGCGCGTAGCCGTGGCCGAAGATCGGATTGTGCAACTGGCGATTGATCATGTTGTAGGTGAACAGCGCCGCGCGGCCTTCTTCCGGGTGGTAGAAGATGTACTGCACGTCCTCGCCGTTGGGCGAGCGCACCGAGCGCTTGAAGCGCATACCGACCATCGATTGTTCGAAGGTCTTGTGCTCACCGTTCTGCAGGTAATAACCACCGGGGAAGATGATGCCGTGGTCTTCCGGCAGCTGTACGCAGGCCAGGCCGATGGCATCGATACGCTCGACCTGACGGGTCAGACTGTTGAATACCAGGTAACGCCACTGCTCTTCGCGGTACGGCAGCACCTTGAGCAGGATCAGGCTGCCCAGGCGGGCGTATTCGATCTGTGCGTCGTCCAGCGACTGGGTCTTGTCGACCACCGCTTCGCGGTAGATACCCTGACCGTCCTGGGTGTTGTTCTCGACCTTGATGGTCAGGTCGCCACCGACGGTTTCGATGAACACGGTGTCGAGGATGTTGACGTGCGGATGGCGGCCCATGACCACCATCTCGCGGGTAGTCTTCTGCCATTCGAAGTCAAACGGCGCCGGCAGCGCGATATCGCGCTCACCGCGGTTATCGATGTAGCGGACATCCTTGCCGTCAGTGGAGATCGACCAACGGAACACGCGGATGTCGGTGATTCGCTCACCGATCTGGAAGCTCGCCAGCAGCTTGCCGTCACGAATGGCCAGTTGCAGCAGGCGGGTGTTCTTGTAGTAGGTATACAGCTCGTTGAAGTCGGCGACGAAGCTGGCCTGGGCCAGGAAGCTGCCGTCCAGCGGTACCGGCTCGGCGTCGTAGCCTTCGGCGTTTTCCACCAGGCGGTAGAGGGAGAACACATCGGCGACGTGGGTTTCCTTCTTCAGGCCGATGAACACGTTGTAGCCGAACAGCAGGCACTCGCCGACCTGGACGATATCGCGGGCGATGCAGTTGTTCTCGGTGCGGATGCGCACCCGCCCGATGGCCTCCATCGCGCTACTGCCAAACTCGGCCAGACGCTGACCATTGAGCGCCTCGGTCAAACTGCGCAGGCGCTGGCCCTGCTCCTGTAGGCGCCTGTGCAGCACCTCGTAGGCGCCGCCTTCGGCGACGGCCTTGTCCAATACGTCCTGTGTGTGTGCGTCCGACATCGTAGTCATCCTGAATCTGCTGCGTCTAAAGCGCCCCTCTGGAGAAGGGCTGGCAGGTTGGGCTGGGCGGCATCCGCGCAGGGGCCGGGTGGCTCTCCGCTTTGGCTCACCATTCAAGGCCAACTTGGTGGGCTGAAGCCCACCCTACAAGCAGGGAGCGTTCGCAGGGTGAGCAAGCGCAGCCAGCTGCTATGCGCCGATCTTCTTCTCGACGATGGCGATCTTGTCGCGCAGCGCCGAGTCAATCTCTTCGGGGCGCACCTGGGCGATGATCTTGCGCAGCACCCGCACCTCGTTATCGTCGATCACACCATCGCGCTCGGCGATTTCCAGCAGGCTCTTGAGCTCCTGCGCGTCCAGGCGCCCGTCGTTGCTGAAGCACTGGATCGAACGGAAGGTCATCTCCAGATAATCTCTTGGCTCTGACATCACGTATTCCCTGTTTGGTCGAAATTAGGTGGTCATGTAGCGGCGTGGCTGAAGTCACTACCAGTCTGCAATGGTGGGCTGAAGCCCACCCTACAGACAGGGCGCTCAGGCCTGCTCCGGGCCTGTGCTCGGTGCGACGACCGGTGCGGCCGGTGCGGCCTTGCCAGCCAGCAGGCGCGACAGTACGTCCTGCACCACCGGGCTCTTGCCGACCACACCTTCGATGGCCTTGCCCACCGATAGCGACTTGGCGAAAGAGTTGAAGAAGTCGCCTTCGCCGCCGACGATCTCGATCTTCGCCTTGGCCAGCGCGGTGGCCAGCACCTCGGCCTGATCCTTGGCGATTTCCTTGTTGGCGGCGATGGCAGCCATGGCTTCCTCGAAGCTCTTCTCCAGCTGCATGCGGAACTCTTCGTGCTGGCGAGCATTGTCGCTGAGCGCATCGAGAGCACCGAACTTCTTGCCCAGACCTTCGGCTTCGGCGTTCAGACGCTCCAGCAGCACCTGCGCCTCGGCCATGCCCAGGTCCTGGGTGGCCTTGGCCTTGGCAGTGCCGAGTTGCTCTTCGCCGCGCGCCTGAGCGCCGAGTTTCTCTTCCAGCACCTTGGCGTCGGCCAGGCCGTCTTTTTCCTTGGCAGCCGCTTGCGCTTCGGTGACACGTGCCAGCGCCAGACCTTTTTCCTGCTCGCCCTTGGCTTCGGCGATCAGGCGCTCGGCCTGCACGCGGGCCTCGGCCAGCCCTTCCTTCTCCTTGGCGGCAGCGGTGACTTCACGCACACGTGCATCGGCCAGGCCTGGTGCGGCGCGCTCGGCCTCGATCCCTTCGGCCATTTTCTTCTTGGCCTCGGCGCTCTTGGCCGCCGCTTCCAGCTCGGCCTGGGCCAGGTTGTTGATTTCCACAGCCTTGTGCTTGGAGCGGGTTTCGTCGGCTTCGGCCTGCTTGACCTGGCGCACCAGTTCCTGCTCGGCTTCGGCTTGCGCATTGAGCACGGTGACCTGCTTCATGCGCTCGGCCTCGGACACTTCACGCACTTCCTTGATGCGTTCTTCTTCCTGAGCCACGGTCTTCTCGACCGCGACGCGCTCGCGAATCACGCCAGCGATATTCTTGCGCTCTTCCTCCAGCGCCTTTTCCTTCTCGATGCGCTGCAACTCGACTTCGCGCTCGCGGGAGACCACTTCCAGGTCCTTGGCGCGGGTGACTTTTTCCACCTCGATGACCACGGCACGCTGGCGGTTCTGCTGAGCCACTTCCACTTCGCGCTGGTGATTCTCGGCGCGGATGTCCAGCTCCTGCTGAGTCTGGATACGCGCCTGCTCGGCCTTCAGACGCTCTTCCTCGCGCACCTTCAGGGTTTCCGCTTCCTCACGGGCCTGAATAGTCTCGATCTCGCGTTTCTGGCGGGCCTCGGCATCGGCCTGCTGACGCTCCAGCGACAGGGTCGCCTCACGGGTCTCGACGTTCTTCTTCTTGATCGCCAGCTCTTCGTTACGCTCCAGTTCGTTGGTGATGACGTTCTGTGCGGCAGTCAGCTCGGTGATCTTGCGGATACCTTCAGCATCGAGGATGTTGCTCGGATCCAGGGACGCCTTGGAGGTCTGCTCCAGATAGTCGATGGCCACATCTTCGAGCACATAACCATTGAGATCGTTGCCAATCACCTCGACGATACGATCACGGAAGTCCTGGCGATTCTCGAACAGCTGAACGAAATCGAATTGCTTGCCGACGGTCTTCAGTGCTTCGGAGAACTTGGCGTTGAACAGCTCGTTCACCGCGGCGCGATCGGAGGCACGCTCCACACCGATGGCCTTGGCGACCTTGAGCACGTCTTCCTGGGTCTCGTTGACGCGCAGGTAGAAGGCCACGGTGATGTCGGCACGCATGTTGTCGCGGCAGATCAGCCCGTCCTTGGCACGGCGGTCGACCTCCAGGGTGATCAGGGAGATCTTCATGAACTCCTTGAGGTGAATCACCGGGTACACCAGAGATCCGGTGAAGTGCACCTTGGGCGTCGAGCTCATGTCGTTGACGATCAGCGCAGTGCCTTGCGGAACCTTGATATAGAAGGCCTTGAACAGGGCGATCAGGGCGATCACGAAGAGGACGACCAGCCCCGCTCCGATGATGAAGGGAATAACGTTTTCCATTACAGCTCTACTCCTTTACTAATTGTGCAGGCAGGTTCGGCATGCCCTGCCAGCCCTCTGTTACGTACGATTGGTCGGCTAAACGCCGCGGAACTCTTCTTCGGTAATCACTCGATAGGCATGCTCGGCTGCCAGATACTCCAGCAGCACCACGCGGTCACCACGCTTGAATCCAGCTGCTTCGGCGGCACGTACCCGCAGGATCAAACCCGCGCCGCCATCCTCCAATACAGCCTCGCCATGACTGTCGGTAACGCGACCACTGCGCACCACCGCCACTTGCCCCAGCACCGATTTGCTGCTGATCGCCTCGACCTTGTGAAACAGCGGGCGCAGCGGTCGGCAAATTGCCGCACACAGCGGTGCAGCCAGCACGAAGGCGCCAGCGATGACCACCAGCCCCAGCGGGTAGCGCAGAATGCCCAGCGGCAGGTGACGCAGCAGCCACAGCTCGATGAAATAGCAGGCGAACCAAGCAAAGAAGAACAGCAGCGTCAGCACCAGGGTAACCGGCACACCATCGAGCTTGAGCTTGTAGAGCAGGCCGGCGAGGCCTTCGGTCTGGCCACTGCCTTCCATCATGGAGTCGGCCTCGACGTCGAGCAGGTCGACCTCGAGCAGGCCAGCTGCGACGACCAGCCAATAGATGACCGCCACACACAGCAGAAAGCTGTAGATGGCAGTGGGGAATGACAGCGAAGTCTGCAGGAAGAGTTCCATTTATTCCTTTCCCGAATCAGGGAAACGGGGCGCGAACGCCCCGTGTCTTTCACACCAGGATCAAGCCTTGGATTTGTCCTTCAAGCGCGCCAGCACGCTGTCGGCACTGGCGTTATCAGCCTTGATACCGGCTGCGCGCAGCTTGGCTTCCAACGAATCGTCCGGTGCGCTGGTGGCAGCCAGTTCAGCCGAGGCCTCCATCTTCGCTGCGCGCTCGGCCTGCTTCTGCTTGATCCGCTCGAGCGACTCGACCGCCGTCTGCAGCTTGGCCTGGGAGCCACCGTAGCGCTGGGCCACGGCCATCTGCGCCTTCTGCACGCTTTCGGTGGCCTTGACCGTATCCACCTGCTGCTTGAGGCGCTTGATATTGCCCTCGGCCTGGGTCACGGCCTTGCGCAGTTGCGCCACGCTGGCGGAGAAGCCTTCGGCCTGCTCGCGCTCACTGGCCTGCTCGATTTCCAGATTGGCGATCTTCTCGGCCACTTCCTTGGCCAGGGTTTCGTTGCCGGCTTCCAGCGCCTTCAGCGCGTACTGTTCGTACTCGCCGATGCTCGCTGCACTTTTGTTGACCTTGTCGCTGGCCAGTTTCTGCTTGGCCATGATCTCGGCCAGCGCTTCCTTGGACTTGCGCAGCTCGACATCGGCGTCGCGGATTTCCTGATCGAGGATGCGCAGGGCCTGGCTATCGACTACCGCTTCACCCACTTCGTTGGCGCCGCCACGCAGCGCCGTCAGCATTTTGCTCCAGACATTCATCGTCTTATCTCCTCTCAGGCGCTGGTCTTGAGAAAGCCTTCATAGGCTTCGGTGGCCTTGATCACGTTGTCCGCCAGCAGCTCGATCTCGAACACTACGTCAGACAAGGTCGAGGACGAACTCAGCGCACCGAACATGGTGTAGCAGTCACGCCCGTCGACCATTTTTTCCAGGCCGATGGACGACAGCGGGAACAGCTTGTGGGTGCGCAACACTTCTTCGTTGAAAGCCGCAATATCCTTGACGTCCGCCGCCGGCCAGAGCAGCGCTTCGACGATGATCTGCTCGCCGAATACGGCGATGAACAGCGGCAGGTCACCGTATTCACGCATGGTGATGTGCAGGCTGGCGTCGGCGCCTTGAATCAGCTCGATGCCGGCCTGCCCGCTTTGGAACAGTTCCGTTGCCGCCAGCGCTTCATGCAACGCTTGGGCGGTCCAAACTTGAGGCATGCTCATACCCTCCTCCTTCTCCATCGAAGCCAGCAGTGACTGTGGCTGGCGCAGTTTGCGCTCGAACGCGACCAAAAGCGGTGCATGCTCGGGCAATATCCAGACTTCCTTCTTGACCAACCCCTGCTCACGCAGACGCTGACGATAAAGACGCTGGTAATGGGCTGATGATTTGTTGTCCATGAATCGCAGCCTAGACCCTTACATGTGAGCATGTAAAGTAATCACATGTGATAAATGTGATGCCGTTCGTCAGATGAACGCGCAGGCGCAATCCTCAGCGCAAAACAGCCGAAGAGCAGATAGGGATGGAAAGAAAAAAGGCAGGCACCCAGGCTCGTCCATGATTCGGCCAAACGCATCCATTCGCGAAGTGTCGAATTAAACCTCAGGCGCCTTCGCTGCGCACGGAAAAAAACGCTAACCGGGTCGCACTTATGACCCCGTTCAGCCAGCCCAGGAGACAGGTAGCGCCATGAACGAACTTCCACCTGCCGTGCGCCAGCTTGTGCATGCCAATCAACGCCAGGCAGCCATCGACCTGCTGAGCGAATACCTCGGAGATGACCAGAAGGAAGCCGAACGCCGCATCGACCAGTACCTGGAGGACAACCCGCCCGTGCACCTGCGCGGCGCCGCCATCCTTCGCGCCAGCCGCCTCAATGCCCTGATCTGGCTGGTACTGATCATACTGATGGCGCTACTGGCGCTGATCTTCACCCTCTAAACCAGGCACAAACGAAACCGGCGCCACTGGGGCGCCGGTTTCGTCGAAGCGGATACCTCAGAGCGGCTTGCCGCGATTGCCATGAGCCGCGACGAACTGCTGTACGGCCTTCAGGTCGTTGGCCAGTACCGTGCAGCGCTCTTCGCGCTGGAACAGATCAGTCAGATGCGCCGGCAACGCCGGAACGGCGTCGATACCGGCCTTTTCCACCGCCTCGGGGAACTTCACCGGATGCGCGGTACCCAGCACCACCATCGGCGTCGACAGGCTGCGAAGGCACTCACGCGCGGCACGCACGCCGATTGCGGTATGCGGGTCGAGCAGCTCGCCGCACTCCTTGTACACCTCGGTGATGGTTTCGCAGGTCTGTTCGTCATTCACCGCCAGCGAGTCGAACAGCTTGCGCGCCTCGACCCAGCGATCTTCGTCGACACTGAAACCGCCACCCTGCTTGAAGCTGTCCATCAGACTGGCGATGGCGGCGCCATTGCGGCCATGCAGGTCGAACAGCAGGCGCTCGAAGTTGGACGAAACCATGATGTCCATCGACGGCGACAGCGTCGCGTGCAAGGTCTCTTTGACGTACTGATTGCCGCTCATGAAGCGGTGCAGGATGTCGTTGCGGTTGGTGGCGACGATCAGCTGGCTGACCGGCAGGCCCATGTTGCGCGCCAGGTAGCCGGCGAAAATGTCGCCAAAGTTACCGGTCGGCACCGAGAAAGCGATGGAACGCGCCGGCGCGCCGAGCTGCAGCGCAGCGTGGAAGTAGTAGACGATCTGGGCCATGATCCGCGCCCAGTTGATCGAGTTGACTGCCACCAGACGCGTGCCCTTGAGGAAGCCCTGGTCGGCGAAGCTGGCCTTGACCATCTCCTGGCAGTCGTCGAAGTTACCTTCGATGGCGATGTTGTGGATGTTCTCACCGAGGATGGTGGTCATCTGCCGGCGCTGCACCTCGGACACGCGGTTGTGCGGGTGCATGATGAAGATGTCGACGTTGTCGCAGGCCTTGCAGCCTTCGATGGCCGCCGAGCCGGTATCACCAGAGGTGGCGCCCATGATCACCACGCGCTCGTCGCGCTTGGCCAGCACGTGATCGAGCAGGCGACCGAGCAGTTGCAGGGCGAAATCCTTGAACGCCAGGGTCGGGCCGTGGAACAGCTCCAGCACCCACTCGTTGCCGTTGAGTTGGCGCAGCGGCGCGACAGCGTTGTGCTCGAATACACCGTAGGTTTCTTCGAGGATCTTCTTGAAATCGGCGTCAGCGATGGAGCCGGCAACGAACGGGCGCATCACCCGGAAAGCCAACTCGTGGTACGGCAGGCCCGCCCAGGAAGCGATTTCCTCGACAGTGAAGCGCGGCAGATTTTCCGGCACGTAGAGGCCGCCATCGCTGGCCAGGCCAGCCAGCAGCACATCTTCGAAATTCAGGGCCGGCGCCTGGCCGCGGGTACTGATATAGCGCATGGGATAAACCTTCGTTCGACTGCACCCGCAAGCTTGCGCCTACGGGTGGACACGGGATTAGTTGAGCTGTTCGACGCGCAGACGCATGACCGGCGAGGTCACGCCGTCCAGCGCTTCCATGGCGGCGATGGCCTCGATGATACGCGCCTCGACCACGCGATGGGTCACGAGGATCATCGGCACCAGGCCGTCCTGCTCCTCGACTTCCTTCTGCATGATCGACTCGATGTTGATGCCGCGCTCGGAGAGGATGCTCGCCACTTGCGCCAGTACGCCCGGATGATCCTTGGCCTGGATGCGCAGGTAGTAGGCGCTCTCGCACTCTTCGATGGGCAGGATCGGGTGATCGGACAGCGAATCCGGCTGGAAGGCCAGGTGCGGTACGCGGTTGGTCGGATCGGTGGTCAGCGCACGCACCACGTCCACCAGGTCGGCCACCACGGCCGAAGCGGTCGGCTCCATGCCGGCGCCAGCGCCGTAATACAGGGTGCTGCCAACCGCATCGCCGTTGACCATCACTGCGTTCATTACGCCATTGACGTTGGCGATCAGACGGTCGGCCGGAATCAGCGTCGGATGCACGCGCAGCTCGATACCCGCCTCGGTGCGGCGAGCCACACCCAGGTGCTTGATGCGATAGCCCAGCGCCTCGGCGTAGTTCACGTCAGCGGTGGTCAGCTTGGTGATGCCTTCGGTGTAGGCCTTGTCGAACTGCAGCGGGACGCCGAAAGCGATGGACGCCAGGATGGTCAGCTTGTGCGCCGCGTCGATACCCTCAACGTCGAAGGTCGGATCGGCCTCGGCATAACCCAGCGCCTGCGCTTCCTTGAGCACGTCCTCGAAAGCACGACCCTTCTCGCGCATTTCGGTGAGGATGAAGTTGCCGGTGCCATTGATGATGCCCGCCAGCCAGTTGATACGGTTGGCCGACAGGCCTTCACGGATCGCCTTGATCACCGGGATACCGCCAGCCACGGCGGCTTCGAACGCAACGATCACGCCCTTCTCACGCGCTTTGGCGAAAATCTCGTTACCGTGCACGGCGATCAGCGCTTTGTTGGCAGTGACGACATGCTTGCCATTTTCGATGGCCTTGAGTACCAGCTCCTTGGCCAGGGTATAGCCGCCGATCAGCTCGATGACGATATCGATCTCAGGGTTGTTGACCAGTTCGAACACATCGCTGGTCATGGCAATGCCGGTGGTGTCGTACTGCGGCTTGGGCGAACGAATGGCGATCTGGGCAATCTCGATGCCGCGACCGGCGCGCCGAGTAATCTCCTCGGCATTACGCTTGAGTACATTCAAAGTACCGCCACCGACGGTGCCCAACCCACAGATGCCCACTTTGACCGGCTTCACACTCAATTCCCCATCAGCACTGCACGAAACGGCCGGAGCATGCCCCGGCCGCAGATAAAGAGCCGCACCTTACGAAGCGGCTGTTTGTTAGTCAATCCACCGTCAGTCGTTCGACTCCAGCGCAATCTTGGCCAACTGCGGCGCCGGCTGGTAGCCCGGAATCATCTTGCCATTGGCCAGGACAATGGCCGGCGTGCCGTTGACCCCGATCATCTGGCCGAGCTGGTACTGCTTGGCCACCGGATTATCGCAGGTCGCCTCAGCTACGCTCTGGCGGGTCTTGGCCCGATTCATCGCGTCCTGTTGATCCTTGGCGCACCAGACGCTGACCAGCTCCTTGGCCGCCGGGCTGTTCATGCCCTGGCGCGGGAAGGCGACATAACGCACTTCGACGCCCAGTCGGTTGAGCTCCGGCACTTCGCTGTGCAGCTTCTGGCAGTAGCCACAGTCGGTGTCGGTGAACACGGTGATATGCGTCTTCGGCGCCTTCGGCGCGAACACCACCATTTCCTTGGCCGGAATAGCGTTGATCTGTTGAGCCACCGCGCGGCTTTCTTCGATCTCGGTCAGGTTCACGGCCTTGCCGTCCTTGACTTGGAATAGATAGCCCTGGATCAGGAACTGACCATCGGCGCTGGTGTAGAGCTGACGCCCCCCCTCCAGCTGCACTTGGTAAATACCGGTCATCGGACTCTCGGCAATGGCCTCGATCGGCAGGTTGGCGTCGAGCGATTTGAGCGACTGACGAATGACCTGATCGGGGTCGGCAGCCAGAGCGACGCTACTGCCCAGCGCGACCGCCAGAGCAAGGGAAATACGGGTCAGGGACATGAACACTCCTGTCGAACGACGGACCAGTGAAAATCGCCACAGCCTACCATAAATAGCGGCCGCTCCGCGGCCTTCCGATGACCCTCTCCCATTCATGGGAGAGGGTGCCCGAAGGACGGGAGAGGGGGTACGACCGGCAGCTCAACCGCGCGGGTGGTGCTGCGCATGCAGCTCCTGCAGGCGCGCGCGCGCGATGTGGGTATAGATTTGCGTGGTAGACAGGTCGCTGTGCCCCAGCAGCATCTGCACCACACGCAGGTCAGCGCCATGATTGAGCAGATGTGTGGCAAAAGCGTGGCGCAGCGTGTGCGGCGACAACGCCTTGCTGATACCCGCAACCTGCGCCTGGTGCTTGATGCGGTGCCAGAAGGTCTGCCGGGTCATCTGCTCGCCGCGCAGACTGGGAAACAGCACATCGCTGGGTTTGCCGCCCAGCAGCAATGGGCGCGCCTCGCGCATGTAGCGCTCGATCCAGGCGATGGCCTCTTCACCCAACGGCACTAGACGCTCCTTGCTGCCCTTGCCGAACACGCGCAGCACGCCCTGACGCAGATTGACCTGCTCCAGCGTCAGACCGACCAGCTCACTGACTCGCAAACCACAGGCGTAAAGCACCTCGAGCATGGCGCGATCACGCAGGCCGATGGGGTCATCCAGGTCCGGCGCCTGCAGCAGCGCTTCGACATCCACTTCGGACAACGACTTGGGCAATGGCCGACCGATTTGCGGCAGCTCGATCTGCAGTGTCGGGTCTTCGTTGATCAGCGTTTCACGCAGCAGAAAACGGTAGAAGCCACGCAACCCCGAGAGAAAACGCGCAGTGGAGCGCGCCTGATAGCCCTGCTCGAGCCGCCAGGCCAGGTGATCGAGAATGGCGTCACGAGCGATATGCTGCAGTGCCAGGTTGCGCGCGTCGAGCCAAGCGTTGAAGTGCTCCAGATCACTGCGATAGGCGGCCTGAGTGTGGGCCGAGAGCCCCTTTTCCAACCACAGGGCTTCGAGGAAGCGCTCGATTAGAGGATGAGTTAACGTTGCCATCGAAGGTCCATGACGAAATATGCACGCCAGTGTTCCACAGCCCCACCGCGATAGGGAGATCCAATGAGCGAAACACATATCCTGCTAAGCCTGGGCGGCATCGGTCTGCTGGCCCTGGCCAGTCAATGGCTGGCCTGGCGCCTGCGACTGCCAGCCATCCTGTTTCTGCTGTTCGGCGGCATTCTTGCCGGCCCGCTGCTGGGCATGCTCGATCCGCAGGAACTGTTCGGCCCACTGCTGTTTCCGTTCATTTCCCTTGCCGTGGCACTGATCCTGTTCGAAGGCAGCCTGACCCTGCACCTGTCGGAATGGCGCGAAATCGGCAAGGTGGTGCAGCGCCTGGTGACCATCGGCGCACTGCTCACCTGGGCAGTCATCACCATCGCCAGTCATTACCTGTTGGGTTTCTCCTGGGACCTGGCACTGCTGTTCGGCACACTCACCCTGGTCACCGGCCCCACCGTGATCGCCCCCATGCTGCGCGTGGTCCGACCCACCTCGTCAGTGGCGAACATCCTGCGCTGGGAAGGCATCGTCATCGACCCCATCGGCGCCCTGCTGGCCGTGGTGACCTTCGCCTTCATCGTCAGCTACGCAGAAGGCAACGCCTTGAGCGAGAGCCTGAGCACCTTCGCCGCGGTGATCGCCTGTGGCAGCCTGCTGGGCGCAGGCGCAGGCTGGGCCTTCGGTATCGTCCTGCGGCGGCGCTGGCTGCCGGAGTACCTGCACAACTTCGCCTCCCTCGCGGCGGTACTGGGCGTGTTCATCGCCGCCAACCTGATGGTGCATGAGTCCGGCCTGCTCGCCGTGACGGTGATGGGCATGTGGCTGGCCAACATGCGCGGCGTGGATATCAGGCCGATTCTGCACTTCAAGGAGAACCTCAGCGTACTGCTGATCTCCGGTCTGTTCATCATCCTCGCCGCCCGCCTCGACCTGCAGGCGTTGCTGGCACTGGGCCCGGCAACGCTAGCCTTGCTCGCGGTCATCCAGCTGATCGCACGCCCACTGAATATCGCCGTCTGCACCTTGGGTTCCAGCCTCAACTGGCGTGAGCGCGCCCTTCTGGCCTGGATCGCACCCCGCGGCATCGTCGCTGCCGCAGTCTCGGCGATCTTCGCCTTGCGCCTGGAGCAACAGGGCAATGAACAGGCTCAGTTGCTGGTGCCGCTCACCTTTCTGGTCATCATTGGCACCGTGGTCCTGCAGAGCGCGACCGCGCGACCATTGGCGCGCCTGCTCAAGGTTGCCGAACCCTCTCCCAGCGGCTTTCTGATCGTCGGTGCGAACCCGGCTGCGCGAGCGGTAGGCAAAGCCATCCAGGGTCTGGGCAGCCAGGTCCTGCTGACCGACTCCAGCTGGGAGAACATTCGTGCGGCGCGCATGTCCGGCCTGCCCACCTACTTCGGCAACCCGACCTCGCAACATGCCGAGGCGCACCTGGATCTGGTCGGCCTGGGCCACCTGCTGGCACTGGCGCCCTCGGCAGAACTCAACGCGCTGGCCTGCATGCATTTTCGTCATGACTTCCCCGGCAACCGGCGCTTTACCTTACCCACCAGCGCCGACGGGCGACGCAGTGACAAACACCGCAGCAGTGACGAGGTGCGCGGGCTGCCACTGGGCGGCCAGCCCTTGAGCTATCCACAGTTCGCCAGCCGCCTGGCACGTGGCGACGAAGTGCGCAGCACCACCCTGACCCAGGCCTTCGACTGGAATGCCTACAACGCCCGCTACGGCAAACGCGCCACACTGCTGCTGGCACGTGCGCCGAATGGCTGGCTGCATGTCGCCACGCAACCCCTGACCTTTACCCCCGGAAACGGCTGGACCTTGATGGCACTAATCGAAACAGAAGAAACAATGGCCGAGGCCACTGTGCAGGAAGAACCCGCAGCCACATGAAGGCCCGAGCGGCCAGCCTATCTTTGGTTGGGTGACAGGCAGACCGGGCGGGACGATGATTTCACCATGCCATCACCCTCCCGGTAGCCTTTCATGTCCCAACACGTCAACTCGCGACTCGGCCAGATTCTGATCAACAAGGGACTGATCACTTCCACGCAGCTGGATGCTGCCATCCAGGTACAGCTCACCAGCCACAAGCGCCTCGGCGAAGTGTTGGTGGAACAAGGGCTGCTGAACCAGAAACAACTGAGCAAGGCGCTGAAGAAGCAGAGCAACCTACGCCTGGCTGCCACACTGGTGGCGGCGCTGATGACACCATTTCAAATGGCCAGCGCCGACATCCAGCGACTGCAACCGCCCAGCACCATCAGCCAGGATGAAACACCGCGCGGCATGCAGTCGCTGAGCGACAACGAAATGAGCGCAGTCAGCGCGCAGGGTCTCGACGACGCCCTGCAAGGCTTGCTGCTACGCGCGGAAAGCGGCGACGGCCTCGGCACGGTCAAGCAACTGGCCAAGCTGGTGATGCCGGTACTCGACAACCTGGATGCCGAAACCAGCCTGCGCGATGTGCGCTACGACACCGGCAAGCTGCGCTCGACGCTGAACAGCGACGGCTCGTTCAACGTCAACCTGCCCAGCTCCATCGGCGAACTGCGCTTCGACAATATCCGCGTCAAGGATGCCCCCACCAGCCAGAGCTTCGGCAGCCTGAGCCTGCACAACATCGACCTGTCACAGGCCAGCCTGAGAATCAGCCTGCTTCCTTGAACGCTTACTGAGCGAAGCCCGGCAATACCGGCACGGGCTTTTGCTGCTCATCGACGGCGACGAAGCTGAAACTGCCACTGATCGCCCGCTCGCGCCCCTCCTGATACAGCCCCTCGACGAATACCTCGACCTCCACCTTGAGGCTGGTGTTGCCGACCTTGATCACCCGGCCGACCAACTCGACGATGGAGCCCGCCGGTATCGCATGCTTGAAATCGATGCGATCACTGGACACCGTCACCAAGGGCAAACGACAGAAGCGCGTGGCGGCGATGAACGACACTTCGTCCATCCAGGCCAGCGCCGTGCCACCGAACAGCGTGTTGTGATGATTGGTAGTCGGCGGAAACACCGCCTTGGTCACCCGGGTTTCCGACAACGCGGTGCGTCGCTGAATCTCTTGCTCTCTTGGGGTCATGCCACTGCCATTGATGATTACTGGAGGCCAGAAACGACAAAAGCAGCCCGTAGGCTGCTTTTGTCAGAGAAGCGTCCGAACTTAGGACAGCTTTTCCTTGATGCGTGCGGCTTTGCCGGACAGATCGCGGAGGTAGTACAGCTTGGCTTTGCGCACGTCACCGCGACGCTTGACGCTCAGGCTGTCGACCAGCGGCGAGTAGGTCTGGAAAGTACGCTCAACGCCAACACCGCTGGAGATCTTGCGCACGGTGAAAGCGCTGTTCAGGCCGCGGTTACGCTTGGCGATAACAACGCCTTCGAAAGCCTGCAGACGCTGACGGTCGCCTTCCTTTACTTTCACTTGAACGACTACGGTGTCACCCGGGGCGAAAGTCGGGATTTCTTTGTTCATCTGCTCAGCTTCGAGCATCTGGATAATCTTGTTGGTCATGCTGCGCTCCTAAGACAAGCCTCCCGGCCCATCATCGATACGTTAACTATCGTCCCGCTGGCGGATGTATTCCTCCAGCAGCTTTTTCTCTTCTCCAGAAAGCGAGCGGCTATCCAGAAGATCAGCGCGACGTTGCCAGGTCCGACCAAGGGACTGCTGCAAACGCCAGCGCCGGATGTGTTCGTGGTTGCCGCTAAGCAACACCTCAGGAACACGTTTATCCGCATACACCTCCGGGCGGGTGTAGTGCGGGCAGTCGAGCAAGCCATCCGTAAAGGAGTCCTCCTCGGCCGAATCGGCATGACCCAATGCACCAGGCAAAAGGCGCGTCACCGCGTCGATCAGCACCATGGCCGGCAGCTCACCGCCGGACAGGACGTAGTCGCCAATCGACCATTCCTCATCGACATGCGTTTCGATGAAACGCTCGTCGATGCCTTCATAACGACCAGCGATCAGGATCAGTGCATCCTCCTGCGCCAGCTCGCGGGCCGCCGCCTGATTCAGACGTCGACCCTGCGGCGACAGGTAAATCACCTTCGCCGTCTCTCCCGCGACCTGCTTGGCACTGGCCAAGGCGTCCTCAAGAGGCTTGATCTTCATCACCATCCCCGGACCACCGCCGAAAGGGCGATCATCCACCGTATGGTGTCGATCCGTCGTGTAGTCCCGCGGATTCCAGCACGTGAGCTTGAGCAGCTCCTGCTTGACCGCACGACTGGTGATGCCGTACTCGCCGATGGCGGCAAACATTTCCGGGAACAGGGTGATGACTTCTACGCGCATGAGCCTTAGAAATCCGCATCCCAGTCGACCCGCATCTCGCCGGCTGCCAGGTCGATCGAAAGCACGCATTGCTCCGTGTAGGGCAACAGACGCTCGCGATCATCCAGACTGCCCGCGCAGGGCTTGACCACCATCACATCGTTGGCACCGGTTTCGAACAAGTGGTCGATCACACCGAGCAACTGCTCTGCCTGATCAATGACCTTCAAGCCCTGCAACTGGTACCAGTAGAATTCACCATCTTGCAGCTCTGGCAGCTCGCTACGCGGCACACAGATCTCGAAACCGGCGTAGGTACGCGCAATTTCGCGATCATCCAGACCTTTCAACTTGGCTACCAGCACCTTGCCTTGCAGGCGGCCGCTGGCCAATTCCACTTTCTTTACCTCACCGTCACGCTTGAGCGTCCAGTTTTGGTAATCGAGCACGTTATCGATGGGATCGGTAAAGGAGTACACCTTCACTTCACCCTTGACGCCGTGCACCGAAACAATCTTGCCGAGGACAATCAAATCCTCGGCGACGGCCGGCGTCGTACTCATAAAGATGCTTAGGCAGCAGCCTTGGCAGCTTCCTTGAGCAGCTGAGCAACGCGCTCAGACGGCTGCGCGCCCTGGCTCAGCCAGTAAGCAGCACGCTCTTGGTTGACGGACAGCTTGACTTCAGCACCCGCGGCGATCGGGTTGAAGAAACCGATACGCTCTACGAAGCGACCGTCGCGCGCATTGCGGCTGTTGGTCACGGTCAGGTGGTAGAAGGGGCGCTTTTTGGAGCCGCCACGAGCGAGACGAATAGTTACCATGAGAACATCGTTCCTGTAGTCGGTGCTAACTTGAGGCACACATCAAAAATGGGCCTAGGCCCGAAAGGCCGCATATTTTAAGGATTATGCGGCGGTTTGCAAATCTCTTTTTCCTCCCGGCCATCGACCGGGGCGCAGACCTCAGAATTTCGGCATTCCGCCGCCGCCCGGAAGCATGCCACCCATGCCGCGCATCATCTTGGCCATGCCGCCCTTGGCGGTGAATTTCTTCATCATCTTCTGCATCTGCTTGTGCTGCTTGATCAGCCGTCCGATGTCCTGCACCTGGGTGCCGGAGCCGAGAGCGATGCGGCGCTTACGCGAGCCGCTGATGATCTCCGGGTCGCGACGCTCGGCAGGCGTCATCGAGTTGATGATCGCCTCCATCTGCTTGAACTGCTTCTCGGCTGCACCCTGGGCGCTGCCCATCTGCGACAGGTTGACGCCACCGATGGACGGCAGTTTGTCCATCAGGCCGCCGAGACCACCCATGCTCTTCATTTGCTGCAGCTGATCACGGAAGTCTTCGAGATCGAAGCCCTTGCCCTTCTTCAGCTTCTTGGTGAGTTTCTCGGCCTTTTCACGATCGAGGGTCTGCTCGGCCTGCTCGATCAGACTGAGCACATCGCCCATGCCGAGGATGCGCGAAGCGATACGATCCGGATGGAAGGGCTCGAGCGCATCGCTCTTCTCGCCCATACCGATGAACTTGATCGGCTTGCCGGTGATATGACGCACCGACAGCGCGGCGCCGCCACGGGCGTCACCATCGACCTTGGTCAGCACCACACCGGTCAGCGGCAGCGCCTCGCCGAACGCCTTGGCCGTGTTGGCGGCATCCTGGCCGGTCATGGCGTCGACCACGAACAGGGTCTCGACCGGCTTGACCGCCGCGTGCAGCGCCTGAATCTCGGCCATCATCTCGGCATCCACGGCCAGGCGACCGGCGGTATCGAGGATAACTACATCGATGAACTTCAGCTTGGCCTCACGGATCGCCGCATTGGCAATATCCACAGGCTTCTGACTGGCATCGGAAGGGAAGAAGGTGACGCCCAGATCGCCCGCCAGCGTTTCCAGCTGTTTGATCGCCGCCGGCCGGTAGACGTCGGCAGACACCAGCAACACCGACTTCTTCTTGCGCTCCTTGAGGAACTTGGCCAGCTTGCCGGCGGTAGTGGTCTTACCCGCGCCCTGCAGACCCGCCATCAGCACCACGGCAGGCGGTGCGGCGTTTAGTGCCAGATCTTCGTTGGCCGCGCCCATCAGCTCTTCCAGCTCGGCGCGAACGATCTTCACGAAGGCCTGGCCCGGAGTCAGGCTCTTGGAGACTTCGGTACCAACGGCACGCTCCTTGACCTTGCCGACGAAGTCCTTGACCACTGGCAGGGCCACGTCGGCCTCGAGCAGGGCCATGCGCACTTCGCGCAGCGTATCCTTGATGTTGTCTTCGGTCAGCTTGGCCTTGCCCGTGACGTTACGCAGCGTCTGGGACAGGCGATCGGTAAGAT
>Ga0208645_1000228_pt1 | contig 71268 bp, 51 predicted proteins | sample VirMetDEL_Sep_01_FD_184519 | JGI IMG/M metagenome (GOLD analysis project Ga0208645, IMG submission 184519) | Aqueous microbial communities from the Delaware River and Bay under freshwater to marine salinity gradient to study organic matter... | ecosystem: Environmental > Aquatic > Marine >... | reverse complement strand
TGGCGTTCAACAGACGATCATAGCCGGCCTTGTCCAGCAGGTCGGCCAGCACGGCGTTGTCGGCCAGGCGCATGCGGAAGAACCAGGCCTTGTCCAGCGGCGACTCGTTGACCAGCTCCGGGCTGCCTTCCAGGTCGGTGTTGATTTCGACGATCTCGCCATCGAGCGGCATGACGATGTTGCTGGCGGCCTTCACCGACTCCAGCACAGCCACTTCCTCGCCCTGTGCGTAGGACTTGGCTTCCGGCAGTTGCACATAAACCACGTCGCCGAGCGCGTCCTGGGCGTAATGGGTGATGCCGACGGTTACCAGACCATCGTTGTCCAGACGCAGCCACTCGTGATCGGCGGTGAAACGCAACTCGCTCATGTCAACTCCTCAGGGGTAATGGTGTCCGCTTCTAGGTGGCGGGCAGGTTGCGGTAGTGTTAGCAATGCCGATGCCAATGTAAAAATATTCAATTAAATCAAATACTTAAATATATTTGTGGGTGTTGTATACAGTCCTCTGGAACGATATCGCTACGAATTCAGGCGTCGCAAATGGAAAAGTCGAAGTCGCACCATACGGGGCGCGGCTTCCACTTGGTTGTTGCTAAATCGTTACGGTGGAATGATATCGATACGAAGGCTTGCTGGAACCGTTCAGCGGTATCGAGGGTCGGTAACTGGGAGACTTCATCGACAAGGAGAGAGATCGAACATGAAACCCCTGATTCCCCTGGCATTCGCGCTGCTCGGCGCCACCAGCCTGCAGGCCAGCGAGACGGTCACCGTTACCCTCCAGCAGGCTACTGCGAATGGTCCTGGCGCACCTGTAGGCACCGTGACCATCAGCCAGTCGCCCTACGGGCTGGTGTTCACCCCTGAGTTGCAGGGCCTGGAGCCGGGCGTGCATGGCTTTCACGTGCACACCGAAGCCAACTGCAACGCTGCTGAAGTAGATGGCAAACTCACCCCGGCTGGTGCGGCTGGCGGCCATTGGGACCCGGACAAAGCTGGGCGCCACGGTTTCCCCTGGGAAGACGACGCTCACCTCGGCGACCTGCCGGCGTTGCTCGTGACCGAAGACGGCAGCGCCAGCCAGCCGGTGCTGGCACCGCGACTCAAACGCTTGGAAGACCTGCATAACCGCTCGCTGATGGTCCACGCCGGCGGCGACAATCACGCCGACCACCCGCAGCCTCTGGGCGGCGGCGGTGCGCGTATGGCCTGCGGGGTGATCAAGGTGCCTACCAGTGCCACGCCGATCTGACCCAGAGCCTAGAACCGTAGGGTGGGTTAGCAGCGCTGATCGATGACCGACCCGACAGCGCGGTGATGGTGCGCTGCGTAACCCACCGAGCGATATTCCGCGCTGCGCCAATGGTGGGTTACGGCGCGTCGGAATCTGCGGTGTTATCAAGGTTCAAAACAGGCGCCTAACCCACCCTACAGGTTTGGCGAAGGCGCTCACGTGTGCGATCAGAACGTAGGGTGGGTTAGCGGCGCTGATAGGTGAGCGATCTGACAGCACGGTGGTGGTGCGCTGCGTAACCCACCGGGCGATCTTCCGCGTTGCGCCGATGGTGGGTTACGGCGCGTCTGAATCTGCGGTGTTATCAAAGTTCAAAACAGGCGCCTAACCCACCCTACAGGTTTGGCGAAGGCGCTCACGTGTGCGATCAGAACGTAGGGTGGGTTAGCGGCGCTGATAGGTGAGCGATCTGACAGCACGGTGGTGGTGCGCTGCGTAACCCACCGGGCGATCTTCCGCGTTGCGTCGATGGTGGGTTACGGCGTGTCGGAATCTGCGGTGTTATCAAGCCTCAAAACAGACGCCTAACCCACCCTACGCAAGCGAGAGCGTCAGTGCTTGACCGGTATCCCGTACTTGCGCAGGCGCTTGGCGATGGCGGTGTGCGAGGTACCCAAGCGCGCGGCCAACTGACGGCTGGAGGGGTGGCTGTCGTAGAGCTTTTCCAGCAGCGCTTTCTCGTACTCGTCCATGGCCTGCTCCAGGCTGGCGACTTCACCTTGCACCCTCGGCGCCACTTCGGTGCCGGCGATATCCAGGTCGTCCATTTCCACCCAGTTGCTGTCGCAAATCGCCGCGGCACGGAAGATCACGTTCTGCAACTGGCGCACGTTGCCTGGCCAGCGCCCGGCCAGTAGCGCCGGGAAGGTGGCCGGTGCCAGGCGGCAGGGTAAGCGCTGGATCTGTGCGCAGGCCTGGGCCATGAAGTGCTGGGCCAGCAGCAGGATGTCCTGGCCGCGTTCGCGCAGCGGCGGCACTTCCAGGTTGAGCACGTTGAGGCGGTAGAACAGGTCTTCGCGGAAGCTGCCTTCGCCGACCATCTTTTCCAGGTCGCGGTGGGTGGCGCTGAGGATGCGCACGTCCACCTTCACCTCGCGGTCGCCACCGACGCGGCGGAAACTGCCATCGCTCAAGAAGCGCAGCAGCTTGGCTTGCAGATAGGGCGACATTTCGCCGATTTCGTCGAGAAACACCGTGCCCTGGTTGGCCAGCTCCAGCAGCCCTGGCTTGCCGCCACGCTGGGCGCCGGTAAAAGCGCCGGGGGCGTAGCCGAACAGCTCGCTCTCGGCCAAGTTCTCTGGCAGGGCGGCGCAGTTAAGCGCCAGGAAAGGCGCGGTGCGGCGCACGCTGACGGTATGACAGGCGCGGGCCACCAGCTCCTTGCCGGTACCGGTTTCGCCGTGGATCAGCAGCGGTGCATCCAGCGACGCCACGCGCAGCGCGCGGGCCTTGAGCGCACGGATCGGTGCCGACTCGCCAAGCAGTGAATCGAAACCTTCGGCATGGTCGTGATGCAGCGCCGCCAGGCGCTGACCCATGCGGCTCGGGGCATAGAGGGTCAGCAGGCCACCAGTTAGGCGTCCGTCTTCGGTGATCGGTTGGGCGTCGAGCAGCAGCGGCTGGCCGGCGAAGTGCACTTCGCGTAGCGGTTGATGAAAACCAGCGGTGAGCAGCGATTGCTGCAGTGCGTCATCGGCGAACAGCGCGGCGATACTCAGGCCTTCGGGCGGGCGGCTGCACATGTCCACCAGCGCCGGGTTGGCCAGCAGCACGGTGGCGCGGTCATCGACCGCCAGCACCGGGTCGGGCATGGCCGCGAGCAAGGCATCGAGCTGCAGGCGGCGGCGCTGGCCGGGGAGAATGTCCACCACCTCGACGCTCTGCACACCGTGCACCTGCAGCAGCGCGCCGCGCAGTTCCTCGAGCACCTCGGCGCTCAGAGTCGGTGCGTCGATGTAGACGTTTGGCGGTACCATCTCCACCGCATCGAGGTTCAGATTGCGCCCGCCGAGCAGCGCCAGGACTTCCTGGGTGATGCCGACGCGGTCGATGAAACTGACGTGGATGCGCATTGATGACGATCAAAATGGGCGAACAGGCGGCGATTATGCCTGCTCCGCCCGATATGAGGAAAAGGGCAACCGCGTGAGTACAGAAAAACCGAGCCGCGCCGACTACCACCGCGAGCACCAGGCCCGCGCCGAAGCCGAGGCCCAGCGCCTGCTGGCGCGCAAGGCCGAGTTGCAAGGACGCTGGCTGCCATGGGTGGCGCAGGAGCTGTATCAGCTCAGCCCGCCGGAGTTCGTCAACATGGTGCGGCGCGAGTTGCAACGGTTGGCGTAGCCCGGATGCAATCCGGGGACTGTTGGGAATATGCCAAAGCTGTCGCGGCTAAAGCCGCTCTCACAAGTCTCCCGCATCTGTGGGAGGGGCTTTAGCCGCGACCCGTAGGGTGCGCTGCGCGCACCAGCCTTACTGTCATTGGTGCGCACGGCCTAGGCGACCCCGTGACACCCTACGTGAAGCGCGAGCTACGCGCGCTTGCGCGCACAGCGATTCATATCCACCTTGTTCACATAGGGGTTGCCCCAGCCCATCACGCAGGCCACTTGCTGGTTGCGCTGCTGTTCCCAGACCTTGGGCGGGTAGGCCTTGCTCCAGGCTTCGTAGAGCTGCCGATCCTGTTTCGACAGGCGCAGCTTGTAGCGGTCGGCCATGTAGAAATAGGTGCGCGCGATCATCCCGCGAATGGCCGGGCGTGGCATCACCTTGCGCGCCTTGAAGTCCACCACCGTCTCGCAACGGCCATATTGATGCGGCTTTTGCGGCAGCCAGGCGAAGCTGTAATTGCTGCGATCGCCATTCACCTCACCGATGCTCGGCACCAGGTTGTGCAGGTCGGCCTCGGCCTTACGAAACTGCGTATCGTTGGCTGCACAATTCTTGCGTCCGCCTTTCTGCCAGCACTGGCGCTGGTGGCCGATCACCCAAGCCGGGACGATATGTTCCCACTCGATACGCTGGGCGCGGTTGGCGTTCTTGCGCGGCGTGTAGCCACAGGAGCGCAGGTCGACGCGTTTACCGCTGTACTTGCAGCCGCAATAGAACTCGGTGGATTGCTGGGCATACAGCGGCCAGGCCAGGCGCTTGGCCTCGGCGAACGTGGCGGGTGCCGCGCGCAGAGAAAGGGCTGTGAAACAGCAGAGCAGGAGCAGTAGAGATCGAATCATGGGGCGGCAGAATAGCCGTCACCGACACCGATGTGAAGTCGGAAAATTCATGATTTTCAATGGCTTATGTAGTGGCAAAGCGCCCTCCTCAAACGAGGAGGGCGCCTGCTTTCAAGCGTTGGCCGAGGCCGTGATGGCCTGCACGCTTTCGCCACGGTGACGGCTGAACTGCGGTAGCAGCGAGCCGATCAGCATGCCCGCCAGGCTCAACAGCAGCCCGGCCAATTGCGGCGGCCAGAAGTCGGTTTCCTGGTAGGTCAGCTCCAGTGCAACCCAGCTCATCAGGCCGAAACAGATCGCCAGCAGCGCACCCTGGGTGGTCGCACGCTTCCAGAACAGGCCGGCGAACAGCGGCACCACGGCGGCCACCAAGGTCACCTTGTAGGCGTTGCCGACCATCTCGTAGATGCTCGCCGTGGAGTTCAAGGCGAAGATCGACGTGGCGATGGTCATCGCCACCACGCTCAGGCGCATGGCCAGCAGGAACTGGCGGTCGCTCATCACCGGCACGAAGTTCTTCAGGATGTTCTCGGTGAAGGTCACCGACGGCGCCAGCAACGTGCCCGAGGCGGTGGACATGATCGCCGACAGCAGCGCGCCGAAGAACATCACCTGGGCGAACAGCGGCGTGCGCTCCATGATCAGGTGCGGCAGGATCATCTGCGCGTCCTCGGCCAGCCACTTCTGCACCATCGCCGGGTCGATCAGCGAGGCGGCGTAGGTGAGGAAGATCGGCAGCATGCAGAATGACAGGTAGAACACCGCCCCGGCCATCGAGGCACGCGCGGCGATGTTCTCGGTCTTGGCCGACATCACCCGTGCATACACGTCCTGCTGCGGAATCGAGCCGAGCATCAGCGTCACCGCGGCGGCGATGAAGGCGACGATATCCCGTGGCTCGAAGGCATGCATGAAGGTGAACTTGCCCTCGGCTGCGGCGTGGCTGATCACCACGTCGGCGCCGCCGGCCATATCGCCGATCAGCCAGGTCAGGTAGCCCAGGCCGGCGACGATGATGATCATCTGCATGAAGTCGGTCAGCGCCACCGACCACATGCCACCGAACAGGGTGTAGAGCAGCACGATGGCGGTGCCGATCAGCATGCCTTGGGTGGTGGTGATGGAACCGTCGGAGAGCACGTTGAACACCACGCCCAGCGCGGTCAGCTGCGCCGCCACCCAGCCGAGGTAGGAGCCGATGATCACCAGGCTGGTGAAGATCTCCACGTGCGGGCCGTAGCGCTTGCGGAAGAAGTCGCCGATGGTCAGCAGGTTCATGCGGTACAGCGGCCGGGCGAAGATCAGGCCGACCAGCATCAGACAGCCGAAGGAACCGAACGGATCCTCGATGATGCCGGCGAAACCTTCCTCGATGAAGGTGGCCGGGATACCCAGCACCGCTTCCGAGCCGAACCAGGTGGCGAACACCATGGCCGCGACCAGCGGGAAAGACATGCTCCTGCCGCCAGCGGCAAAATCCTTGGAGTTTTTGACGCGAGTGGATGCGTAGAAGCCGACACCGACGGTGAACAGCAGGTAGATCGCAACAAACCAGATCAGCATGGGATGAACACCAGTGGCTCGCCCGTCGTCCGGCGTGGGCAGTGCCCGCTAGGCCGCCTGGACAGACAGAATTGTTGTTTTCATGGCGCGTCACGCGTGGCGAGCGGTACCCGGCGGGCATTCGCCGTGTCGGGTTCACGGCCACCTGCCGCAACGGGCGAGCAGTCTGCCAAAGCCGTAAAATATGTCAAACAGATAAAGGCCTGTTGAGCGTAAAAAATGATAAACGATAGGCCCGTTGGGCTAGGGATGCGGCCAAATCAGGCTGTCTGGAATTTTTTGCGGATAGCCGTTGTGGATATTTTACGAATGTGCTTTGTCGTCAGCACCGATATTCGCCGCAACGCCGTCAGGCGTTGCGGGAGAGGCGAGCGAAGGGCGCTGACCAGCGCTCGCCCACCTCATCATCTTGATGTTGCGAGGCTGGGCTAGCTGAAGCGTGGCAGGCGCCCATCGCTGGCGCTCTCGGCACCCTCGGCCTGCTGCGGCAAACCGGCGACCTTGAGCACCGGCATCTTCTCACCCACCAGGCGCAGGTCGCGACGCGGCAGGGCGAAGCGCACATCCAGCTCGCGCAGGGCGTCAAGCAGTTGCAGGTTGATCTCCTGCTGGATGTCCATGTACTGGTTGTAGTCCGAAGTCAGCACGATATACACCACCTCGAAGGTCAACTGGCTTTCGTCGAAACCGAGAAAGTGCGCACGGTCGAAGCGGGCCTTCGGCGTGGCGCGGATGATATCGCCGACCTTCTCGGCTACCTCACGCACCTTGGCGCTCGGCGTGTCGTAGTTGATGCCGAACTTGAAGACGATGCGGCGGGTGTCCATACGCTTGTAGTTGTGCACGATCTGCCGCAGCAGATCGGCGTTGGCGCACACCACCTGCTCACCGCTGAGGCTGCGAATGCGCGTGGTCTTCAGGCCGATGTGCTCGATGGAGCCGGCCACCTCGCCGAACACGACGAAATCACCGATCTCGAAGGGCTTGTCGACGCCAATCGATAGCGAAGCGAACATATCGCTGAGCACCGTTTGCACCGCCAGCGCCACGGCGATACCGCCGACACCCAGGCTGGCCACCAACGCGGTGATATCCACCCCCAGATTGGCCAGGATCGACAGCAGCATCACCGACCACACCACGATCAGAATCATGATGCTGATGATGGTGGTCATCACCGGGTTGTAGCTGCCGCTGCTCTTGCCTATCACCAGGCTGCGCGACCACAGGCGTACGCCGGTATCGACCCACAACGCTACCTGCAGGGCCAGGGCGACGAACCAGGTATGGCTCAGCGCGCTTTGCCAGGCGAGCGGCAAGTCCGCCAGACGCAACGCCAACAGCAGGGAGAACGCCAGCAACAACAGGCGACTGGTGCGGCCGATGACCATGGCGATGAAGTGCGCCCAACTGCGCTCCTGATCCGCCGACCCAGCCTTCAGCCGCTTGTGCAGGGTATTCACCAGGGTGCGCAGCACGCTGTAGATCAGCGCCGTGGCGACCAGGACAATCGCCACGTTGAGCCAGACATCGCGTTCAAGCCAGATATTCCACTGTTCCATCGCCAGGGGCCTCCAGAAAAAGACATATAGGGTTCTGGTGGCGTTGGGTGGCAGAAGTTCCGGGAAATGGGCGAGCGGTTTGGGTTCGTTCAGTGTTGGGGGGATTGAACCCTTCCCGGCCTCTCGCTGTGATCCGCAAAGACCTGCTATTCGTGGGCTCTAACTAACTCATGTCTGCTTTGATCCGCTTTTCTTCGCTGTGATTTCGACACGCTTTCTAGACAACCTTGAGGCCTAGTACTAGCGTCTAGCTACCACAGTGCTTTGACTGATTTGGTACGTGTGATTTTTTATGTCGTTTTTTACTTGGATTATTCTCGTTTGTTATTTTTGCTTCTGTGCAGGTCAGGATTTTACTGCATGAAAACGGAAATTATTAGGTGCAGCAATATATATTATGCGACAGCAATGTCGCATGATTAATAGTTATATCTAAAATCAACCAAGGAGGAGTTTGAATTATGAAAAATATTAAATATATTATTCTGCTAGCTGTATGCTGTCTGGTTACAGCATGTAGTGGGACCTTATATACCGTTATCAATCCTGATTTAACAGCGCCAGATGTCGGGGAAAAAATCGTTGAGGGAGTTATTGTTTATCAGGTAATGGATGTTGTTGAGGTCTATCAAACTACGGCTCTTGTAGATGATGATAAAAATATTACTGGGAGCGCTCCAGATAATTGTCAGCCTAAAAGAAGTCTTAAATTTACAACTAGAGCAGATTACTCTAAGCCATATGTCATAAAGTATGATGCAGCTTTCCTAGAAACCCATACATTCGGAGTGACTCTAGAAGGTGGAGTTTTAACTGGTGTAAATACCAGTTCAGATCCTTCCAAATTCGCCACGTCAGCGGCAGCACTGCTTCCGTTTGTTGCCACACCAAATGCACCGGCGTTTCTTCCGAGCGGAAAGCCTTTTTGTAATGAGCAAAATTCTCTAGTCGGAATATTTAGAGCGCCAGATATTCGAGGTTTTAATGAAATACCAAAGCAGTAAAGTATAGTAAGGTGCTGTTTCGGAGGATTTTACGTATTGCTAAGATTTGCTTGATTATTAGTTGGATTCTTTAATTACGTAATAAGCACAAGAGGCATTATGATGGGGCATACCTATCAAGAATATGAAGTAAATGGAATTGGTGAGAGTGAAAAAGGTGACAGATTTATTTTCCTGTCTATCGCCTTTCGCCTGATCGCAAAGCGCCATCTTTCCTAGCTCAATCCCTTGCGGTCAAGCCCTTACAAACGCCAGAAACGAAAAAGCCCCGTCGGTGATGACGGGGCTTTTGCTTGGCTGTCTGGAGCGGGTGATGGGAATCGAACCCTTTCCGGCCCCTCGCTGTGATCCGCAACGCCCGGCTTTACTGGCCTTGCAGCCCATCAGCTACAGCATTTTTCCGCTATCCCTTGCAGTGTTTTCGACAGTTTTTCGACTATTGTCGTCAAACGTAAGAAAATAGTAATTTCAGTTTTTGTTTTTAACGCCTGCATAGGTCTATAAGGTTTTTATACTTATTTTGTGCTCTCTAGAAATTCGTCTATGAGTCTTGTTCTTGAGTTTTCAAATTCCTTCACAAAGTCGTCTGATATGCAGGAGGCAATTTCTTTTGTGAAGATTAATTTTTTTGATATACCCTTTATTAATCCACTTCTTTTTAATATTTCGTAGCTTTTAGGGGCGTGCATTGAAGAGAAGTGATAGATGAAGCTTATTAGTGGTGGTTCTAGATGTGTCTGTAATGTTTTTATATATAGCCTGTTTTCGGCTCCAAGATTTTCAATCGTCTTGAGTAGTATTATAGTTTTTGCAACGAGGACTTGAGTCGTTTCTCCGGCGGCTACCAAGGTTGTTATTGTATTTTTAATTTCTTCTGATGTTATTTTTCTGTCTGCGTTTTCTATGCCATCTTTGTACACGAGCTTATGGACTTTTATGCACAGGGTCACTGATTTTTTCTTGCAATCTTTAATGAATTCATCATTTTTTAGTTCATCTAGAAACCTGAAAAATGATTGTTCATAAGACTGTTTTAGTGCTATTTCGTACTGCTTGCCCAGGGCTAGCGCAGATTTCTCCGTCGCTTCTCTGGTCTGTCTAAGTTCTTTTATCTGTACTCGTATTGTTATTAAAAGTGCGATGATTGTTAGGAATCCAAATATTGGATTTAGCGTGCCCCCGAAGAAATCACCAAACTGACCCCATCTAGAGTGATTTGTGGTTACTGAACCATTGAAGTAATTAGTGTACATTCCTATAGCTGCTGCTATGGCTAGTACTGCTATTATTAATATGGATGCTATGGCTGCTGAGTCTAGAAAGTCGCTTAAAGCATTCCGCTCTGCTACTTTTGATTTGTCTATTTTTTTTGGCAATTCAGTGTTCCTTTTTTTTGCTCGATGTATTGTGTCTGTTATGTCGCTTTGTTTCTATGGAACCTGTAGTGATAAGACTATCTGCTCTTTTGATGGCATTATTTCGCATCTCCAGCGAATTACCCTAATTCCTGCTGCCGTAAGGGCTTTGTCTTTTTTGGCATCAGCTTGATGTCGTTCTTCATTCATGTAGTGTGATTTGTCATCAAGTTCGATGGCGGCAATCGTATTTAGCGCTTTGTCTGTAACAACAAAATCAACACTCATTCGGCTTATGCGTGCAAACCAAATTTTGAAGCTATGGCCCTTCTTGATGCTCACAAGTTGGGATAGCTGCACCTGGGTGAATATGTGGTAGTCAGGGAGTGCTTCGCGTAGGCGTTCGAACAGTATCTGTTCGGTATCGGTGATCAGCTTGCGCTTCTGGAAGGGCCATTCCCCCTCTGGGTCATAGCGGAACCCGTCCGGTGCGATCTTGCTCGGTGGTCGAGCTGGGGGAGTTGCTTGGCTCGGTGGGTGCGGGAATGCCGGTCTTTGATCGGGAGCTGCCCATGTAGGGGCTTGCCGCTTTCGGTAGTAGCTTTGCGGCTTCTTCTTGATGCTCGCCACTGCAAGCGCTGCAGCGACGAGAATGACTATAAAGAAAAACTCCATCTGCGCTCCCTGCTTACTTTCTCTGAGTCCTTTCGTTACGGGCGTACCAGCGCTTAGCTGCCTTCTGAGTGATCGCTATCCCGCGTTGGGTTGGCTCAAGTTTCGGTTGGCTTCGTCATAGGCTGGGCTGGTCTGGCCGATCTCCGGCGCAGTCTTCCCACTAGCGAGCCATAAGGCGTACTGGGGGTAAATCTTCACCAGTACGTCGATCTCGTCTGCGCTTACGCGTACAGCGCCCTTGCTGACGTTTCTCCAGCGCTCGTAATCCCCGCCTTGCTCGCTTGCTTTTTTCGGGCCTACCAGCTTGATCAATACGCGTGCTCTATCGGCTGCGCTTTCCATATAGAAAATATTTCCTGAGTAGTAATTGCTCCATCGTGGGGGATGGGTAACAATCACTCCATGGGTAGCTATTACCCATTTCGTTGGTTGCTAATCAATGCCGAACATAGTGGAACAAAGCTTATGGATACGGAAGGTCTCGACCCGCAAAAGCTGCACGGCGCCCCGCCCTTGATGCCGTGGCAGAAGTTCGCCGAGTGGATCGGTATGGGCGACGAACCCATCGTGGTACGCACCTGGGTAGAACGTAACTACCTGCCTTCGCAGAAGGTCGGCAAACGCACCATGGTCAACGTGGCGTTGCTGACCCGCCAGCTACTGGAACAGGAGTGGACGCTGTGAGCCGAACAGACCCGCAATTCAAGCTGCGCGTACCGCCCGAGCTGCGCGCCAAGATCGAACAGTCCGCCTTCGCCTCGCGCCGTTCGATGAACTCGGAAGTCGTCATTCGCCTGGAAGCGAGCTACGCCCAGGACAAAGCCGCCAAGGAGGGCAACCATGAGCAAGCCTGATGAAAGCCTCGACCTGTGCAGCCTCAAGACCTTTGCCGAGCTGAGCGGCGTGTCTGTTGAAGAGGTGGCCGACTGGGCCGCTACCGGCACCATCCCGACCCTCAAGCTTGCTGACTTCCGTATGGTCAACCTGGCTCGCCTGCGTGCCGATCTGACCAAGGGCAAAGCCGAGTTCAAAGAAGGGGACTACGCCCATGCCTAAGCAACCTTTCCAGCTCGACCCGATTACCGCTGTTGGCTTCCTGGGGCAGACCGTACTGATGGAACTGTACTGGGAGGATGAAGGCGAACGTCGGTGGCGCTGCTACCACGTCATCGGCCTGGTACTGCCAGTGCCTGGCGTGTTTGAAGACGGCTACTTCCTCACCATGCCGTTTGAAGGCGGTCACGAGCACCCGCTGGAAGTGCACTTCCACCTGATCCAGACCGCCCGTGTCATCCACGGTCGTGACCGTAACGCCACCGCCAAGGTGCTGGAGCGCTTGCAGCTCCCGCAACTGATCCAAGCCCAGCAACCCACGGAAGGAGAGCGCTACCATGGCTAAGCGCGGACTGACCCTGGATACGCCTACGGCTCTGAGCTACGTCGGGCAAACCGTCCTGCTGGAACTGATGTGGGACGGCGATACCGAACCCTTCTGGCAGTGCGCCGATATCGTCGGCGTGTTGATCCCACGGGACGGCATGCAGGGCGCTCCGTGCTTCCTGGCTGTCGAGGTCAGCTCCAGCACGGGCAACCCGAACGAGTTCTACTTCGACGACATTTGCTCTATCGGGGCGATGCGGTACCGCGACCGGCATGGTTCCGGCAACGTACTGGGCCGCATGACCCCGACCCATTCCGCCGATGGTTCCGGGTCAGGGGCCGCGCTCCCGGCTCGTCGGAACAGCTCCACCGTTCCGGCGAACGGAAGCACGGGCGCAGCGCACCCTTGACCCCACGCCATGAAAACGAGCCTGACCACGGGAGAGTGGGGCAGCTTCACCGCCCCGCGCTCCCGAGCCCTCGGCGGCAAGAGTGGGATGACAAGGGCAAAGCCCTTGGTGTTGATCCGACCGCGCCCGCTGCACTTCGCTGACTGCCTGCACCTCGTGTTCCTGGCGCTGCTGAGCGCCTTCCTCTGGTACGCCAGCCTCCCGCCCTATGAACGTCCCCAGGTGCCTTCCTACATCCAGGAACAGAACTGCCTGACCGATCCAGACCCATTCAAGGAGCTTGAACGATGGATGAAGCAAGAGCGGTGCAAGCCCCTGACGTAGCCGTGTGTGTCTCGGCGCAGCCGAGACGGGTTCGGCTGCGTCGGGGGCGCCGCACGCCGCGAGCTGACACCAGCGCCGAGTCAGCGTAGCGCAACGGGCGCTGGTGCCACGCGGCGCGCCCGCCACCTGACGCCCCTGTAACACGTCAGAAAGTAAGACGAAAACATCCGCATTAATCAGCAATAGGTGACTGAGTGAAAAAGCCAAAAGACTTCCTGAGACTCGACATGCTGGCACGTGAAGACGTGAATGGTCGGCTGTTCGTAGACCCGGGCAACGCCCGTATCGTTGACCTGTCGAAAGTCCGCTTGCTGCACTGCGGCGTCGATACCGTCCGCCAGTTGTACCGTGGCCTGCTCCGGCCGGAGCTGCTGTGCCTGTTCGACAAACCCGGCACCATCGTGGACTTCGCTGGAGAGCGCTGGCATGCAGGCCGTGTGAGCAAGGATTCTGGCTACCAGTACAAGCTGCAGAACGCCGACCTGGGTTTCGTGCTGCTGCTCAAGAACTACAACGCCAAAGTCGAGAACATCGGCCCGCACCTGAAAATCGAAGTGTCACCCCATGCCATCGACAGCCTGTCGCCCGAGCGCCTGCAAGCCCGCATGGATTTCTATGCCGAGCAGATCCTCACCCACATTGAACGCAACCAATGCGCGGTGCATCTCGCCCTGGATGTTCAAGGCTGGCAACCGCCTGCTGATCTGGTTGCCCGCATGCACTGCCGCGCCCGATCCGCCCGCGATATCTCCGGCATCAAGGAAATCACCTGGGAGACCAAAAGCAGCGTCTACGGCCGTGGCGAGACCTATATGTTCGGCTCAGCCGGTGGCGTGCAACTGGCGATCTACAACAAGACCGAACAGGCCAAGGCCACCGACAAGCTCGACTACTGGGAAGGCGTCTGGCGACGTCGTGACAGCTTCGACGAATGCGATCCGGACAACTACAACCGGGATCAGACCGTCTGGCGCGTAGAGCTGCGTTACCACCATTCGGTGATCCAGCAATTCGCCTCCGGCTCCGTCGATCTGCACACCGGCAACGCCATCGACACGAACAGCTACGCCGCCTTCACACCTCACCTCGACGGCCTCTGGCGCTACGGTATGCAGCAGTTCAAGTTGCTGGCTCGCCCTGGGTACTACGAACCGATTTGGACGCTACTGCGTGAAGACGCTCGCGTCGATCTGCCGGTCGATTCGCTGCTCGATGACACCGAGTACAAGCGCAACTACAAGACGTCTCGGGGCTTCTCCGGCAAGAACGTGGAACTGTTCCTGGGAAACTTCGTAAGCCTGCTGGCACGGGAGCGAGTGGGCGCTAGAAAGGGTTTTTACCGGCTCAAGGATTGGGAATGCTGGCCGGTGATTCGTGACCACTACGCCGCCAAGGGGATGGATGAGGACGGGCTGTACAAGCACCTCAAGAACATCCTGGAGGAACGGCACGTAAGGTGGGGCAGGGCGATCTGATGGCGATCATTCAACAGCCTGACGGGCGCTGGAAGGTCGATGTAGAACCCATCAAGGGGCGGCGCTTCCGCAAGACGTTCAAGACCAAGGCTGAGGCGCAACGGTTCGAAACGTCCTGCAGGGCCAAGGTGATGGAAACGCCCGACTGGGCACCCAAGCCAAAGGATCGCCGCAAGCTCTCTGAGGTGTTCAGCCGCTATTACGATCTGCACGGCCACACCCTGGCCGACTCCAAGCGCTTGAAGCAGGTGCTGGCGAACATCGCTCAAGACCTGGGCGACCCGGTAGCCGCCAAGTTCACCGCTGATCAGTTCTGCACCCTGCGCGGCAAGCTTCTGGTTGAAGGCATCAACGGCAAGACGCTGAACAACCGCCTGGGCTACGTGAAGTCGGTATTCAACGAGCTGCATCGCCTGGGCGATATCGACTACCCGAACCCGTTGGCCAAGGTGCGTCCGTTACGCCTGCAGGAACGCCCGCTGTCGTATCTGACCCAGGAGCAGATAACCGAGCTGCTGGAGGCCTTCGACAACTACCCGAACTGCACGCATATGGCGCTGATCGCTCGCGTCTGCTTGGCCACCGGGGCACGTTGGGGAGAGGCTCAGGGGCTGGTGCCGTCCAGGGTGAAGAATGGCGCGGTGACCTTCGCCAACACGAAGTCGAGACGCACCCGAACCGTGCCGATCGCGCCGGCCCTGGAGCGAATGCTGTTGGACTACTTCAAGGAGTACGGGGCGTTCCCGAACTGCATCCGCCATTTCAGTCGCGTCCTGCAATCGACGTCGATCACGCTACCGGCCGGACAAGCCACGCACGTTCTGCGGCACACCTTCGCCAGTCACTTCGTTATGGCCGGTGGCAATATCCTGACCTTGCAGAAGGTCCTGGGACACTCCTCGGTGACGATGACCATGCGCTATGCACACTTGTCACCCGATCACCTGCAGGACGCGCTTCGGCTGAATCCCATCGTCGACACTTTATCGACACTTCCAAAACCTGGAAACGAAAAAGCCCTGTAAAAACAGGGCCTTAACTTTGCGATTTTGGAGCGGGTGATGGGAATCGAACCCACGGCTCTAGCTTGGGAAGCTAGGGTATTACCATTATACGACACCCGCAGCGGGTGCCTTTATACCGGAACTCGACCCAGGAATAAAGCGCGGAGCAGGGTCGTAGACGTATCCGCTCCGCGCTCGGTACCTGTCATACCGCCATCGCCTGGAGGTCGCGTAGGTCGCCTTTGATCGGCAGTTGCAGGCGTTTGCTGGGGGCGTTGAAGAAGTTCAGCAGCACGCGTTGGGTCTGCAGCCACGCGGCCTTGTGTTCCATGTCGAGGAAGTGACCAGCGTCGTCAATCACGGCGAACTGGGCGTGGTCGATGTGCTGGGCGAACAGGCAGGCGTCTTCCACCGAGGTGTATTCGTCGCGGTCGCCGTTGACGAATATCAGCGGGATGTCGATGGCCTGCAGGCATTCCTTGCCGCAGTTCGCTTCCATGCTCAGCACCTGCTTGATGTGCGCATACATCTGCCGGTACTCATGCTCATCCAGGGTGCTGACGTGCTTGTGGTTGAAGCGCTTGAACAGCGACGGTAGGTGCTTGCCGATGGTGCTGTTGACCAGCAGGGCAACGTTGTCGCGGTCTACCGAGCCGAGGAAGCGCAGGCCCTTGTGCAGGTAGTCGAGCATCGGCACGTTGAGGATCGGCGAGAAGGAGCATACGGCAGCTTTCTCCAGGGTCGCCGGGCGTTGGGCCATGGCGAGCAGGGAGGCAACGCCACCCCAGGAGAAGGACATCAGGTAGTTGGCGCCGTAGTGGTCGATCAGGTGCAACAGGATCGCCGCTTCGTCTTCCTTGGTGATGGGTGTGAAGTCACTGTTGTAGGGTTTCGACTGGCCGGCATAGGGCAGGTCGAAGGCCACCACGTTGAACTGTGGTTGCAGGTACTTGATCGTTTGCGTGAACGAGGCCGTGGTCGCCAGAGAGCCATTGACCAGAATGATGGTCTTGCTTGCTGCCGGGTTGCCGTAGAACTCCGTGTGTACCTTGTGCTTCCTGTTGATCTCGACGACTGCGGTTTCTGGCCTCATGTCGTTTCCTCCTGGCGCAAATGTGTCAAGGCGAGCGGCGGCCGTTCGCATTTGATTGAGCAGTCAGAAAAGCGCCTGAGCGTGACAGCTTGATGTCAGGCTGGAGATTTTTGTAAGTATTTGAATTTCAAGCAGTTAGGATCGAAACAGGCGAGCGCTCCAGACCTTTTGCAAGGCCGTGGAGAGGGCGGTGTTACCAGGCAGGAATCCAGTCAGCGCAGAGCGCCAGCAACTGAAAGAAGGCTTAGCTGTCTCGTAGTGACTGGTTGGTCATCTCAAGACTTATGGTTCGATTCAAGCAGTTACCTTGCAGCCACGCAAGGGTGAGTCACATCTTTATCACGCTTTAGCGGTGCCGTTGGTCGGTTCGTGTTTTTTGCTGCGCGGGAGGGATCAGACGCTGGCGATTTCTGCCGCTGTCAGCGCGCGGTATTGGCCGGGGGCGAGCTGCGGGTCGAGGACGATTTCGCCCATGCTTTCACGGTGCAGGGCGACGACGCGGTTGCGGAAGTGGCCGAACATGCGCTTGACCTGATGGTAGCGGCCTTCGAACAGCGTCAGGCGGGCTTCGTGGCTGCTCAGTAGGTCGAGCTGGGCGGGTAGGGTGGTGAGATCCTCGAAGGCGAAGTACAGGCCCTGGGCGAAGACCTCGGCGTACTCGGCGGTGATCGGCTGTTCGGTGGTGACGTGGTAGACCTTGGGTTTGCGCTGCTGTGGCTGGGTGATGCGGCGCGACCAGCGCCCGTCGTTGGTGATCAGCAGCAGGCCGCTGGTGTTGAGGTCGAGGCGCCCGGCCAAGTGCAGGTCGTGCTTGTCCGGCTCGTCGAGCAGGTCGAGGACGGTGCAGTGTTCGTCGTGCTCGGTAGCGCTGACCACGCCGACCGGTTTGTGCAGCATCCAGTAGCGCGCGCTGCGCCCGGCTTGCAGCAGTTCGTCATCCAACTCGATGCGCTGGAAGTCGCGTACTTCATGGCGCGGGTCTTGAACCACCGCGCCGTCCACACGTAGGCGTCCGGCGCTGATCAGCAGGCGGCTGTCCTGGCGACTGAAGCGGGGGAAGTTGCTGAGAAAACGATCCAGGCGCATGGCTCAGTTCTGTTCGCGGCGCTCGGCCGTATCCAGCGCACCGGCGCAGGCGGGGCACAGGCAGGCCTGGTCACGTTGTTCGGGCGTCAGACGTGCTAGCGCGGTTGGGTCGATCTGCCCGTCGAAGCACCAGCAGGGTTCGTCACGCCCGGCAGCGACGCTGCACTGGTTGGCCTTGCCGCACAGCGGGCAGCGTTGCGTGTCCATCAGCTGTCGACGCAGACGCGGTCGCGACCGGCCTGTTTGGCGCGGTACAGCGCGCGGTCGGTGCGGCCGAGCAGGGCGTGCAGGCTTTCGCCGGTTTGCCACTGGCTGAGACCGAGGCTGACGGTGACTTGCAGGGGCTGGCCGTCGACTGCATAGCGTTGTTCGGCACATTGCTGACGCAGTTTCTCGGCCAGGTCATGGGCGGCCTGGCGGTCGGTGTTCTTCAGCAGCAGGATGAATTCCTCGCCGCCCCAGCGGCAGAGAATGTCGGACTGGCGCAGCGCGCCGCGCAGTTGCTGGGCGAAGTCGTGCAGCACCTGGTCACCAGCGAGGTGGCCGTGCTGGTCGTTGATCAGCTTGAAGTTGTCCAGGTCCAGCAGCACGGCGCACAGCGGGCTGCTGTCGCGCTGCGCTTCCTGCAGGGCCTGTTCGGCGAGGATGTCGAAGCCGCGGCGGTTGGGCAGTTCGGTGAGGCTGTCGGTGGTGGCCAGGGCAGCGATACGTTGTTGATAGCGACGAATCGCCAGGCTCACCAAGGTCAGCACGATGACGGTGACCAGCAGGCACAGCAGCAGGTTGATGTAGAGCCCCTGGCGGATGCCGGCCAGGGCCTTGTCTTGCTTGTCGACGAACAGGTACCACTCCAACTCGGGGATGTAGCGCACGTTGAGGAAGTGCTCACGGCCCTGCTCCTGGTATTCGAACTGGCCGCTTTGTGGCGTCGGCAGTTTTTCCATCAGGCCATCGAGGCCGGGTACGTCAGCCAGCGAATCGCCGACCTGGGCGCCCATCGGCCCGCCCTGGGCTCCGGTCAGGGTGATGCGCCCGGTGGTGTCGACGAAGTAGACGCTGCGCTCGTAGCGCGCCTGGTATTCGTCGATCAGCTTGACCACGGCATCGACCGCCAAGCCGACGCCGGTGGCGCCGATGAAGCTGCCGTCGTAGTCGAGCACCTTGTAGTTGATGAAGATGGTTAGGCGGTCGGCGTTGGCCATGTCGACGTCGACGTTGATCTCGTAGGGCTCCTTGAGGCCGCGCACGCGGTAGTACCAGACGTCGCGCGGCTCGTCCGGCTTGACCTGCTTGAGCACGCCCTTGGCCTGGTAGTAGGTGCCGGTCTTGTCGGAGACGAAGAAGCTGGTGAAGGCGCCGTAGTGCTCCTGCACTTCACGCAGGTAGCGGGTCATCTGCCCGTTGTCCTGTTCGCCGGCCAGCACCCAGTCACGCAGGAAGGTGTCGCGGGCCATCATCGAGGAGATGAGGATGGGGCGCACCAGGTCCTTCTGGATTTCCGAGTAGACGGTGTCGGAGGTCAGCGGCAGTTCGGTGTTGATGATGCTGTCGCGGATCGAGTCGCGCGAGGCGTAATAGCTCAGCAGCGAAGTGGTGAGAAAGCCGCTACCGAGCAGGAATAGGAGCAGTAACACCAACGAGGTTTGCGTGTGCCGTTTGGGGCGCAGGGACATGGGTGAATCCGGGAGCGGGTTGATGGCGTGATGCTAGCTTGCCGGAAGGGGATAGCGCCAGTTGTGATCACAATCGGCGCGGTTTATCGGTTGCGAATGCTGGGTGAGGTGCCCGGATTACATCCGGGCCACGGGTCTGTTGTAGGAGCGGCTTCAGCCGCGATTGAGGTTACCGGTATTGCGGTGGAGCATGAGGATGTCGCGGCTAAAGCTCCTCCCACAGGGAATCGGTGGATTGGGGAGTGTTGTGAAAACGCGACCAACACTTCTTCGGCAGGGAATCGGCGTTCGTGTGGATCGCGGCTGAAGCCGCTCCTACGTGATCGCTGTTGTAGCGCAATGCCGCCCAGCCCCTCCCACAGGATGTTCACGGACCCTGTGGGAGGCGCTTCAGCGGCGAGCTTTTCAGGCTTCTTCCAGCACCACCACGCGCTGCCCGGCGCGCACGGGCGAGCCTGGTTGCACGCGCACTTCGCGCACGGTGCCGGCCATCGGCGCGGTGAGCGGGATTTCCATCTTCATCGACTCGAGGATCACCAGCACGTCACCGGCCTGCACCTGCGCGCCGGGTTCGACCTGCACCTGCCAGAGGTTGCCGGCGACGTGGCTTTCTATGGCGTGCTGGCCGCTGGCGAGCGGGGCATCCTCGCCCTGTTCGGGCGCGGCTTCCTCGACCTCGAAGTGGGCTTGGCCGCTGTCGATCCAACGCTGGCGCTCGGCATCGAAGGCCGCGCGTTGTTGCTCGCGGAAGGCGGCGATGCCGTCGGCTTCGTCATCGAGAAACTGCTGATAGTCGGCCAGGGCCAGTTCGCTTTCCTCGATACGCAGGTCAAAGCGGCCCAAGGGGAAATCGCGGCGAATCTGCAACAGCTCGTCGGCGCTGACCGGGTAGAAGCGGATCTGGTCGAAGAAGCGCAGCAACCAGGGTTTGCCATCGAAAGCTTCGACCGCGCGGTAGCGGTTCCACATCTGCAGGGTGCGGCCGACGAACTGGTAGCCACCGGGGCCTTCCATGCCGTACACGCACATGTAGGCGCCGCCGATGCCGACGGAGTTCTCCGCCGTCCAGGTGCGCGCCGGGTTGTACTTGGTGGTGACCAGGCGATGGCGCGGGTCAAGCGGCGTGGCCACCGGTGCGCCGAGGTAGACGTCGCCCAGACCCATGACCAGGTAGCTGGCGTCGAATACCGTGCGGTACACCTCGTCGAGGTTCGGCAGGTCGTTGATGCGGCGGATGAACTCCAGGTTGCTCGGGCACCAGGGGGCGTCCTTGCGCACGGTGGTCATGTACTTGTCGATGGCTAGCTGGCAGGCCGGGTCATCCCAGGACAGTGGAAGGTGGACGATACGTGACGGCACGCGCAGGTCTTGCGCTGCGCAGACGGCATCCCACTCACCGGCGACGATGTCGAGCAGCGTTTGCAGTGCCAGGGTTTCCGGCTGGTAGTGCACTTGCAGCGAGCGGATGCCGGGCGTTAGGTCGATCACGCCATCCAGTTGCTTGGCCTCCAGTGCCTGCATCAGCGCATGGCCACGGAAGCGCAGCACCAGGTCGAGTTCCGGCTGGCCGATTTCCAGCAGCAGATGGGTGTCGCCGGATAGGCGCGCGACCAGGCGGGTGTCGGCTTCGCCGATGTCGAGGACGATGGGGGAGGCCAACACCGAACGGCTCCCTCTCCCGCTTGCGGGAGAGGGGCTTTGGGTGTTTTCAAGAACCCTCTCCCCCGACCCCTCGGCTTGAGCGTCCTGCGTCGCCCTACTTCCTGCATCCCTGCAGTCGTCTCCTATAAATGGGAGAGGGGAGACAAGCGCGAGTTCGCTGACTTCTATATCGCATGCCTTAGCCAACTCCCGCGCCGTTGCGATCTCCACCGGTACGAAGCGCACCTTGTCGCCGGCCTTGAGCTGGCCGAGCTGCCACAGGTCGGCCTCGATGATGGTCACCAGGCAGACGAAGCCGCCGAGGCTGGGGCCGTCCGGGCCGAGGATCACCGGCATGTCGCCGGTAAAGTCCACCGCGCCGATGGCGTAGGGGTTGTCGTGGATATTGGACGGGTGCAGGCCGGCTTCGCCGCCGCTGTCGCGCACCCATTCCGGCTTCGGCCCGATCAGGCGCACGCCGGTACGGCTGGAGTTGAAGTGCACTTCCCAGTCGGTGGCGAGGAAGGTGTCGACATAGGTGGGCGTGAAATATTCCGGCGCGCCATGCGGGCCGTAGATCACCCGCAATTCGCGCACGGCCGGCAGGGCCGGGCAGAGTTCGGCGGGCAGTTGCGTGCCGCTGCTGGTATCGGTCAGCGGTAGCAGGTGCAGCACGTCGCCCCCTCGCAGGGCACGGCCGCCATGGCCGCCGAACTGGCCGAGGGTGAAGGTGCTCTTGCTGCCCAGGTAATCCGGCACCTGGATGCCGCCGCGAATGCTCAGGTAGCTGCGTGCGCCGCTGCCAGCAATGGTGCCGAGGGCCAGGGTGCTGCCGGCTGCGATCAGTAGCGCAGTGTTCATCGGCTGTTCCACGCCATCGATGCTCAGGGGAATGTCGGCGCCGGTCACCGCGATCACGGCATCGGTGTTGAAGCGCAGCAGCGGGCCGCTCATGGTGATTTCCAGCGCCGCAGCGCCTTCGTCATTACCGAGCAGGCGGTTGCCCAGGCGCAGGGCGCGGCTGTCCATCGGCCCGGACGGCGGCACGCCGACGGCCCAGTAGCCGAGGCGGCCGGGGAAGTCCTGCACGCTGGTCTGGGTGCCAGCGCTGAGCACTTCGAAGGTTGTGGCCTGGTAGACGAGATTCTCCAGGCAGCGCGTCCATGGCGAGCCGCTGGCGAAGGGCGCGTCACTGAGAATCTGGCGCAGGTAGTCGCGGTTGCATTCCACGCCGTACAGCACTGAGTCGGCCAGGGCCTGGTCCAGCGCTTTGGAGGCTTCTTCGCGGCTTGGTGCCCAGGTGATCAGCTTGGCGATCATCGGATCGAAGTAGGGTGGGATCTCGCAGCCGGCTTCGACCCAGGTGTCGATGCGCAGGGCCTTGCCGTCGGCTGCAGGAAACTGTACGGCGGTGAGCAGGCCGGGGCTGGGCTGGAAGTCGCGGCCCGGGTCTTCGGCGTACAGCCGCGCCTGGATGGCGTGGCCGGATGGCTTCAGGCCGTTGGCGAGTTCTCTGAGTGACGGCAGATCGCCGGCCGCCAGTTCGATCATCCAGCGCACCAGATCGACGCCCCACACCTGTTCGGTGACACCGTGCTCGACCTGCAGGCGGGTATTCACTTCCAGAAAATAGAAGCGCTCGGCCTCGCTGTCGTAGACGAATTCGACGGTGCCTGCGCTGCGGTAATTCACCGCTTTGGCCAGCTTGATCGCCGCCGCGCAGAGCTCGTCGGCCATGCCGACCGGTAGGTTGGGTGCCGGAGTTTCTTCCAGCACCTTCTGGTTGCGCCGCTGCACCGAGCAGTCGCGCACACCGAGGGCGAGCACTTCGCCCTGGCCGTCGCCGAACACCTGCACTTCCAGGTGGCGGGCACGCTGGATGTACTTCTCGATGAACACGCCACTGTCACTGAAGTTGTTCTGCCCCAGGCGCTTGACGGCCTCGAAGGCGTCGGAGAGTTCCTCGGCTGAGCGGCACACGCGCATGCCGATGCCGCCGCCGCCGGCGGTGCTTTTCAGCATCACCGGGTAGCCGACCTTCTCGCCGGCTACCAGCGCAGCGTCGAGGTTTTCCAGCAACTCGGTGCCTTCGAGCATCGGCACGCCGTGCTGTTTGGCCAGCGCGCGGGCGGTGTGCTTGAGGCCGAATACGCGCAGTTGCTCGGGCGTTGGGCCGACGAAGGCGATGCCGGCGGCTTCGCAGGCTTCGGCGAACGCCGCGTTCTCGGAGAGAAAGCCATAGCCGGGGTGAATGGCTTTAGCGCCGCTGCGTTTGGCGATGTCGAGAATTTTCTCCACAACAAGGTAAGTCTGCGCGGCCGGGCCGTCGCCGAGGGAGAAGGCCTCGTCGGCCTGCTGCAGATGCAGGCTGGCGGCGTCGGCTTCGGAGTACACGGCCACGCCACCGACGTTCAGCTCACGCAGGGTGCGCAGGATGCGGCAGGCGATGGCGCCACGGTTGGCGATCAGGAGTTTCTCAAACATCAGGGTGACCCTCGAAGGTCATGGCGGGCCGTCCCGCCGTCATTCGTCATGTGCCACGGTCGTCCGTGGCAGAAAAAGTCGGGTGATGCGTGTTGCGCGTGTTGGCGGGACGCATTTTGTAAGGCAGGTGAAACCCGCCGGGCCTTGGCGGGTTTCACCCGCCGTACAGCTGTTTGTGTAGGAGCGGCCGGGCGGCGCTCCGCTTTAGCCGCGATTTTGGGCGTGGCTATCGCGGCTGAAGCCGCTCCTACAGGAAAACGATCAGTTCCAGACCAGCACTTCGGCGGGAGTCGGGTTCCAGCCGTTGCAGGGGTTGTTCAGTTGCGGGCAGTTGGATATCAGCACGATGACGTCGGTCTCGGCCTTGAGCTCCACGTATTTGCCGGGGGCGGAGATGCCGTCCTCGAAGGTCAGGCCGCCCTCCGGGGTTACGGGAACGTTCATAAAGAAGTTGATGTTGGCGCCGATGTCGCGCTTGCTCAGGCGGCCGTCGTGCAGGCTGGCGCGCAGGAAGTTATCGCGGCAGCTGTGCATGTAGCGCTTGTCCAGGGCGTAGCGCACGGTGTTGCTCTCTTGCGCGCAGGCGCCGCCCAGTGTGTCGTGGCGGCCGCAGGTGTCGGCGACGATGGTCAGCAGCGGCTTGCCGAGATTGGAGTAGAGCACCGTGCCGGTGGTCAGGTAGACGTTGTTCTGCTTGCGCAGGGTGCGCTGCGGGTCGAAGCGTTCGCGCGGATTGCGCGCGGCGAAGAACAGGGTGTCGATTGCCTGGTTGCCTTCCAGGTCGTGCAGGCGCAGGGTCTGCCCGGCCTTGACCTCGAACAGGTAGGGTTCGCCCGCCGGGATGGTGTGGCGGAAACTGGCGGTTTCGGGATGCAGGTTGCTGGCAGTAAGGCTCATCGGAGTGTCCTCAATCGCATTTACTGGGCTCCCGCCTTCGCGGGAGTGACGAGTTCGGCGTCCCGCGCAGACGGGACGGTGCTTGCACCGAACGCCCTTCAGGGCGGCCCGAAGGGCGAGCGCAGCGAGTCACTCATTCAAATGTACTGGCGTTCGGTGTTGTGGAAGCCGCGGCCGTTCTCCGGGCGCGAGGTGCGGCAGAGCAAGGTGATGCCGTCGCTGTCGACCTTGCTCCAGCGAAGCTGCACTGGTTTGGGCGCGTACTGCGGGTTCGGGTCCATCGGGTGCTGCAGGGCGGTGAGCACCACCAGGGTGTCCATCGGCGCGTACAGCTCGATGTAGTCACCGGCTTCGCTGTTGCCCGGCTGGAAGTGGAAGGCGCCGCCTGCGTCGACATCCACGCGGCTGAACAGGTTGAGGTTCATCAGCAGGTCGAGCAGGTTCAGATCCCACTTGCCCATTTCCACCAGCAGGTTGTCCATGCCGTTGCGGAAGAAGCCGTTGCGCAGTTCCTGGTAGCGGCCCTGGCCATACTTCTCGCTGACTTCCTCGGCGTTGAGTACACCGCCGAAGCTGTCGTGCCAGCCGCAGGTGTCGGCAGTGATAGCGGCCAGCACCTTGCCCATGTCCGAGTACAGGCAGTGGCCGGCGCTGAGCTTGGCGGTGTGCTGGCACTTGAGGGTGTCGGGCAGGTTCAGGCGCTCGCTCTTTTCTGTCGCGTTGAACAGCAGCAGGCTGACGTTGGCGCCACCCTCGATATCGGTGATGCGCAGCAGCTGGCCGCGCTTGAGGATGAAGGAGGTATGGCCGCCGCCGGGGATGGTTTCCTCATAGAGGGTGGGGCGGAGGGTGAGGGCAGTAGTCATGGGTACCTCGAGATCAAAGCCTGGTCGTCAGGCGCCGGCAGTGGCGCCTGATCATCGTTGCGATGAGATGGGGTGTGGCGGTCAGAGCTTGCCGTCGACAGCCATCTGTATGTAGCTCGGGTCGAAACGCAGCTTGATGTTGGCACTGTCGCCGGTAGTCACGTCGCCCGCGAAGGTCATGCCGATGGCGTCGGCGCTGCGTGCGCCTTCACCGAGGATGCCGTGTTCGAAGCTGAAGTTGGCGACCTTGGTCATGGTCTCCGGCAGGGCCGGGCTGGTGATGAAGTCGAGGGTTTCCTGCGGCGTGTAGAACAGCTTGGTGGTCGCCAGTTGCGATTGGTAACCGGCCAGGTCGGTGCCGGAGGCCTTGGCCATTTCTGTAAGGGCATCGGTGGCTTCCGGGGTGCCGGCCTGCATCAGTTCGAGAATCTCGAACCAGGCGCCGACCAGGGCTTTGCCGAAGTCCGGGTTGTCCTTCAGGGTCTGGGTGTTGACCACCATCATGTCGAGGATTTCACCCGGGATCTTCGAGGAGTCGAACACCTGGGTGCTGCCAGGCTGGGCATTGATCTCGGCGAGCATCGGGTTCCAGGTCGCGGCGGCCTGCACGCTGGAGGTGGAGTAGGCGGCGATGATGTCAGCGTCGGAGGTGTTCACCACGCTCACGTCGCGCTCGCTCAGGCCTGCAGTTTCCAGCGCGCGGGCTAGGAAGTAGTGGGAGACCGACAGCTCCACCAGGTTGACCTGCATACCCTTGATGTCGGCCAGGGTCTTGCCTTCGCCCTTGATCAGCAGGCCGTCGTTGCCGTTGGAGTAATCGCCGACAATCAGCGCGGTGCTGTCTACGCCACCGGCGGCGGGGATGGTCAGGGCGTCCATGTTGGTCATGGTGCAGCCGTCGAACTGGCCGACGCTGTACTGGTTGATGGATTCGACGTAGTCGTTGAGCTGCACGACATCGATGCTGATGCCGTATTTCTTCGCCCATTTGTCGATGATGCCGGAGGTGCTGGCCTGACCCCAGGGCATCCAGCCGGCGTAGAGCGTCCAGCAGACGCTGAAGTTGTCTTTCTTCTCGGCGTGAGCGCTGAAGCTGAGCACCGCGGCCAGACTGGCAGCGGCGAAGGAGAGCAGACGGTACTTGCGCATTTGGAACCTCCAGTGTTGTTGAGTACGGGCAGGAGTCGCGGCACGTTTCGAATCGTTCGAAAGGCGCGTTCTCCCGGGCTTTTATCCCGCCGTGTAACCTCACTGGAGGTCGATGACTCTCGGACCAGCACTTGCCAGGCAAGTCGGAACCCTAGTCATCCATTTCGCAAATTGTGGTGCCGCGATTCCGGGAAACCCCGGTTAGAACCTGCACACCTGAGCTTTAGCGAATAGCGTGCCAGCTCGCCAAAGCCCGTGATTGGGCGCTGCGGCGGCACGATCTGCCGTTTGCGTGCTGCCTGATGGGGCTTCAATGGTGTGCGCTGCACCGTTCAGGGGCGATTTGGCTTGCGGCATCGCCGCTTGATGGCATTCAGGCGATGGCATGGAAATCGCTATCGACTTTTGTGCAGGGGCGACCTCGCTATCGCCCTCGGGACGACCCGACCCGCTGCTCGTCTGGACGACCAGGTAACTCACTTGTTCAAGGGAGATTGCCATGGCGCATACCCATTTCACGTCCATTCCACTGATCGACGTTTCCGGCCTGTATGCCGACGACCTGGCTCAGCGCCAGCGCGTTGCCGATGAGCTGGGCCGCGCGGCGCGCGACATCGGCTTTCTGCAGATTATCGGGCACGGCATTTCGCGTGAGCTGCGCGATGGGCTGATCGGCCAGGCACGCAGTTTCTTCGCCCGCCCGCTGGAGGAGAAGATGCGCTTCTACATCGGCCAGTCGAGTAACCACAGCGGTTACGTGCCGGAGGGCGAGGAGCAGTTCGCCGGTGGCAGCAAAGACCTGAAAGAGGCCTACGACGTCAATTACGACTACACCGAGGCGGCCCAGGTCTATCCGCTGCTGGGGCCAACACAGTGGCCGGACTCGGCGGACTTCAAACGCGAGGTCAGTGCCTATTACCGGGCGGCCCTGGCGCTGGGTGACACGTTGTTCCGCGGCTTTGCCCTGGCGCTGGGGTTGGCCGAGGACACCTTCGCCGGCATCACCCGGCAGCCCACCAGCCAATTGCGCATGATCCATTACTCGCTCGATCCCGATCCGGTGGCCGACCGTCCCGGCATTGGCGCGCACACCGACTACGAGTGTTTCACCATCCTGTTGCCCACCGCCGAAGGCTTGCAGGTGCTCAATGGCGACGGTCAGTGGATCGATGTGCCGCTGGTGGAGGACGCCTTCGTGATCAATATCGGCGACATGCTCGAAGTGCTCAGCAACGGCCATTTCGTCGCCACCTCGCACCGCGTGCGCAAGGTCAGCGAGGAGCGCTTCGCCTTCCCGCTGTTTTGCGCCTGTGACTACCCGACACGCATCGCGCCGATTGCCGGCCTGCCGCCGCGCGGCGAGCGTGTGTACACGCCGGTAAGCTGTGGCGACCACCTGTATGCCCAGACCGCGCAGACCTTCCGCTATCTGCGCGAGCGGCTGGAAGACGGTTCATTGCAGTTGCCGGATGGGTCGGCAGGTTTGTCCAGCTTTGGTCAAGGCCGCCGGGAGGTGACGGCATGAACCTGCTGGAACTGGCGGCACGTTACCCACAGCGCGCCGAAGGTGGCGTGCCGGACTGGATGCTCGGGCACTTTCGTCGGCGCACCATCAGCTTCGCCGATGGCCGCAGTGATGAGCGTACCCAGGTGCACTGGCTGCAAAGTCGCAGCTTCACCATCGACCTGCGCCTGCCGGATGTGCCCGCACTGCCGGTAAGGGCCTGGCAGGACTACGACGCTACCGAGTTGCGCCAACTCGCCAACCATGAGGGCTGGGTGGCTGACAGTGTCTGGGAGAACGGCTACCTGAGCTGGCACGGCGGCGTGTCCCTGCAGCTGCACAACCGCTGGCCGGACCCGGCGCAGTTGCAGCGCATCGGCAATTGCATGATCGAGTTCGGCACCACGGGCGCCTATGTCGAGGACTGGCGTTTGCAGGCCAGCCGCGGGCCGCTGATCGGCCTGCGTTTGCTGGAGGAATGCGACGCCGAAAGCGGCGAAGTGCTGCAACGTGGCGGTGGTCTGATTCTTTGCGGTGAGCAGCTCGGCTGGGTGCATGGTCGCGGCAAGGAGCCTGGCGAGTCAGCGCTGCAACTGCGCGAGCGAGCTGAACGGGCGCAAGGTGATGGTGAGACCCTGGCGGCGCTGTTCGATTGCGAGACCTCGCTGGCCTACGCCGATCAGCAGGGGCGTTACCAGGTGGCGCTGTCCACCTTGCCGGCACGGGTGGGGCAGATGGTTTCGCTGGAGGGCTTCGAGCTGCCGGGCGCCGGGCGAGTTTGCCAGCATTTGCAACGTCCGGACGGCCGGGCGGTGGTGCGGACCTTTCTCATCGATACGTTGGAGCCGGATTGGCGCGCGGATCTTGTCACGCCAAGCACCGATGAGGCGCAGCGCTGGTTCGCTGCGGAGGGCGAAACGCTTTCACGGTATCTCGAGGTGTTGAGTTAGCCAGATGCTGACCGTCTGATTCACCGCTGAAAAGCTCGCCGCTGAAGCGCCTCCCACAGGTCGGGTCTGCTCGATTTGTGGGAGGGGCTTTCGGCTCGGGCATCCTGCTTCGCTCTACCTCCTGCATCCATGCAGTCTTAGCCGCGGCGTTGTGGCTGCAGAGGCGGTGCGCGCGGCGCACCCTACGGGTTATCGCACGGTTTGCGCAGCGTAGGGTGCCCTGTGTGCACCGAGATGGCGGCTGCAATCAACGGGCTGCAATACGCTCGGCCAACTCACTGGGCAATTGCGCTTGCGCCCGGCGCGCTTCGTTCAGCGGGATGTCGTAGGTGATGCGCGCGCCGTAGGCGTTGGGCGCCTGCGGATCAATGCGCACCTTGTCGAACACCAGCAGACGGGTACCGAGGCTGAAGCCTTCGGACAGGTCATGGGTGACCATGAACACCGTCAGGCGGGTTTCCTGCCACAGCTCCAGCAGCAGCGCGTGCATGTCCTTGCGGATGCCGGGGTCGAGGGCGCCGAACGGCTCGTCGAGCAGCAGCATGCGCGGTTGCATCACCAGCGCCTGGGCGATGGCCAGGCGTTGCTGCATGCCACCTGAGAGCGCGCTGGGGTACTTGTTCAGGGCATGGCCGAGGCCGACCTTGGTGAGGATTTCGGCAGCGCGTTCGCGCGCTTCGCACTTGGCCGCGCCGAACAGCCGGCCAAGCACAGGCGAGCGGGGCAGCTCCAGGCCCAGGGCGACGTTGTCCAGCACGCTCAGGTGCGGGAATACCGAGTAGCGCTGGAACACCACGCCACGGCTCGGGTCAGGCTCGTTGGGCAGCGCCTGGCCGTTCAGCAGCAGTTCGCCACGGCTCGGGCGTTCCTGGCCGAGCAGCATGCGCAGGAAGGTGGATTTGCCGCAGCCGGAGGCGCCGACCAGGGTGCAGAACTCACCCTCGTCGACCTTGATGTTGAGGCGTTCGAGTACGACCAGGTCGCCGTATTCCTGCCACAGGTTGCGCGCCTCGATAAAGGCGGCTGTCGAGGTGCCGCTGGCGGCGGCGCTTGAGTCAGTCATGGCAGGTTCACTCAGCGGGACGACGTGTTGGCTGAACAGGGTCATGCCTTGCCTCCTTCATGCCAGGGAAAGCACAGGCGCAGTACCTGGCGCAGGCCCAGATCCATCAGCCAGGCCAGCAGGGTGATCCACACGACGTAGGGCAGGATCACGTCCATGGCCATGTAGCGACGTACCAGGAAGATGCGGTAACCGAGGCCGTCGGTGCTGGCGATGGCCTCGGCGGCAATGAGGAACAGCCAGGCCGAGCCGAGCATCAGGCGCAGCGAGATCAGCAGGCGCGGCATCAGTTGCGGCAGCACCAGGCGCAGGATCAGCGTCCAGGAGTTGGCGCCGAGGGTCTGCGCCTTGATCAGCAGTTCGCCGGGAATCTCGCGGGCGCGCTGTTCGATGTCGCGGGCGATGCAAGGGGTGATGCCGATGACGATCAGCATCACCTTGGACAACTCGCCCAGGCCGAAGACGATGAACAGAATCGGCAGGATGGCCAGCGGCGGAATCATCGACAGCACCGTGAGCATCGGTGACAACGGCGCGCCGAACAGTGGGATGCTGCCGGCAGCGATACCCAGCACCAGGCCCAGCAACGCGGCGATGCCGAGGCCGAGACCCAGGCGCTGCAGGCTGGAGGCGCTGTCCTGCCAGAACAGGTACTGGCCGCTGCGTTTGTCTTCGGTGAAGGCCAGGCGGTCGATGGCATCGACCATCTGGCTGGCGCTGGGCAGCAGCTTGTCGTTGGGGTTTTCGGCCAGGCGACTGGTCGAGGCGCTGAAGTAGACGAACAGCAACAGCGCGAAGGGCAGCAGAATCAGCAGCAGGCGGCCGCTGCGATCCGGGTGGCGGTTGATCAGGCGCATGGCGAGTCCTCGTCGGGCCTTGGGCGGAATGCGTGCGTGGCTAGCGTGCGAAGAGGTCGCAAGGGATGAGGCGCACGGGCGTCTGGCCGTTCTGGTAGGCAGCTGGCTGCCGCTGATGCGAGTGGGGCGTACCCATGATGAATCTCCAGTTTGACAGGGGCGGGCAGGAGTTCGCGGCGGTTCCTCACTGAGGGGCGCGTTCTCCCGGGCTTTTGTCCCGCCGTGTAACCTCGCTGGAGGTCGCTAGCTCTCGGACCAGTCGCTCGCACGTGGCGAGCCGGAACCCTAGCCGGCTATTGGCAAATTGTGGTGCCGCGATCCCGGCGAACCGGGATGTTCCTGCACGGGCTGTTCTTAGCGAACATCGTGCCATGCGTCGTGAACCGCAGCAGGCGGCGTTCGGTTGCTGCTTGTCGACGGCAAGGTGCGCCGTGATGGTGCGCGGCTTGGGCGGCGTGCTGCCTGCTGGGGCGTTCGGTGATTTTCAGAGTTTTCCGTCAGCGGCCAACTGCATGTAGTCGTGATTGAAGCGCAGCAGGATGCGTTGCGCGTTGCCCAGAGGCTGCTCGCCGCTGAAGGCGATGCCCAGGTTGCTCAGGCCCTGGCCGCTCTGGCCCAGCAGGCCGTGCGCATCGGCGAAACGAGCGACGCGCTGCATCAGGTCCGGCAGTTTGCCGGTACGGGTGAAGTTCAGTGCGGTGCGTGGCGAGTAGAACGAACGCAGGGTGCTGAGTTGCGCATCGAAATCCTCGGCACTGGTCTCGGCGGCAATGGCCATCTTCGCCCTGGCTTCGCGTCCGGCTACCGTGGGCAGGCCCAGCAAACGCTGGGTTTCGAACCAGGCACCGGTCAGTGCACGGCCGAGTTCCGGGTGCTGCGCCAGGGTCTGACTGTCGACCACGGTCAGGTCGAGAATCTCGCCGGGAATCAGGTTGGAGGTGAACACCTGGCTGACCTCGGTCTTGCGCCGAATCTCGGCGAGGATCGGGTTCCAGGTGATCACCGCATCGCCCTGGCCGGCGAGGAAGGCGTCGGCGATGTCGGCGTCGGAGACGTGCTGGATGGTCACGTCGCTTTCCTCCAGCAGCGCCCATTCCAGCGCGCGGCTGAGCAGGTAATGAGAAACCGAGTTCTCCACCAGCAGCACGGTCTTGCCCTTGAGATCTTGTATGCGCTTGCCGCTGCCACGTAGCAGCACGCCATCGGCGCCGTTGGAAAAGTCGCCGATGATCAGCGCGGTGCTGTCCTTGCCGGCGGCGGCAGGAATGGTCAAGGCGTCCATGTTGGTCATGCTGCAGGCATCGAACTGGCCGGCGGTGTACTGCTCGATGGAGCCGACGTAATCCGGCACCTGCTGCACCTGGATGTCGATGCCGTACTTGTCCGCCCACTTCTTCACGATGCCCTGTTCGGCGGCATAGCCCCAAGGCATCCAGCCGGCGAAGATCGACCAGCACAGCTTGAAGGATTTCGGTGCGGCCTGGGCCGTTGGAGTGCCGAGCAGGCAGGCGCAGAGCAGGGCGGTAAGCAGAGAACGCATGGGCATGACCTCGAGTAATCAACGGGATGGGAAAGCGGGCAGCCGTGCTGCGCGTTCTCCCGGGCTTTTATCCCGCCGTGTAACCCCGCGGCTTCCCGCCGCTGCGTGAGGTCGCCCACTCTCGGACCAGCCACTCGCCCTGCGGCGAGCCGGAACCCTAGTCGGCCATTGCGATTCGCTACCACCTGCGATCCGTCGTGCGGATCGGCTTTCCGCTGCGGCTGCAAGCGAATGGCGTGCCAGTCGGTGTTCATGTGCGGGGATGAGTGGCGCATTTGCGTCACCCATCACAGCCGACGAAGTGAATCGCACCTGTTCAGGTCGGCGCTGTCTTATGCCTCAGGGATCACCATCCCGGAGGCCGACATCGGTCGGCGTCGTCCCAGCGGTCACAGGAGGCCGCCATGCCCTACAAGATGCTGTTTTCCGCCTTGCTCTTGCTGCTTTCCGGTTGCGCCGTCTATGGCGATGGCTACGACCGTGGTTATCACAACGGCCACGGCTACCGGTACTACGACGGTTACCGGCGCGATTACTACCCGCCACCACGCTACTACTACGAGGACCGTCGGCATAACTACTACCCGGCACCTCCGCGCTACGTACCGGCACCACCGCCGCGTTACCAATACGGCCATGAGCAGCGTTACCGCGATGGCTACAAGCGTCATGAACAACCACGGCACGACTATCGCCGCGACCAGCGTCGCCAGGAACATCGCGGTGGGCAGATTCAGCGTGGTTGGGACGCTGGCCGCAAGACGCAGCAGCGTTTCTCCAGCGGGCGCAGCCATAACGAACAACGGCGTAGCGGCGAGCGCCGCTGGTAAGCCTGCCCTCAATCCGCCGCATGTTCAGCACGCGGCGTCTGTTCATCCACCCGACGAATTGCTTCGACCATGGCCTGCGCCGCCGGCGACAGGCTGTGGCCGGCGCGGCTGACCAGGCCATAGGCTGAATGTTGATGCAGACCTTGAGGCAGCAGTGGCAGCAGGGCGAGCTGGCCGTTGTGAAGTTCGTCGGCGATCACGTCCCAGGGCGCCATGCTCAGTACATCGCTGTCGGCCACCAGGCGCTTGAGTACCAGGAAGTTGTCGCATTGCACGCTCAAGGGCTGCGCTCGTCCACTGGCCAGGCCCAGGCTACGTTCGACCACCTGCGGCAGTTGTGTGCCGGCCAGAGGGAAGTCGAGCAGATCGCGCAGTTGCAGGTCGCCACGCTGCAGTAGCGGATGAGACGGGCGACAGAACAGCACGCCCTGGTGCACGCGCAGCGGTTCGATATGCAATTGCGCGTCGTCCTGCAGCTCACGGATGTCGGCGACGAACAGTTCGATGGCCGAGTCCAGCAGGCTATCGCGCAGCTCCAACCAGTTGGCGATATCCAGTTTCACCTGCACCCGTGGGTAGCGTTGCAGCAACTGCCCCAGTGCCTGCGGTATCAGTCGCGCGGCCGGGTAGGGGCCGGCGCCGAGGCGCAGTTCGCCAGCTTGCAGATTACCCAGCTGGTTGACCGCGTTGCTCAGCGCCAGGCTGCCCGCGAGCAAGCGGCGCGCATGCTCCAGCACCAGCTGGCCATGGGCGGTGAGGCTGACGCCGCGGCTGTGGCGATCCACCAGGGTGCAGCCGAGCTGACTTTCCAGTGCCTGGATGCTGCGGCTCAGCGCGGGTTGGCTGAGGTGCACGGCAGCGGCGGCGCGGGCGAAATGCTCGTGTTCGGCGAGGGCGACGAAGTGGCGGAGTTGGCGGAGATCGTTCATGCGCTTCCTGCATTAACTGGTCTATTCGAATGCATTGGAATTATCAGGCGGCCTTTGCCAACCTGCCAGTACTCCAACAACAAGAACTGCCAACGCCATGAGCACATTCTCTCGTTTCAGCGGCCTGCTGCTGGCCGCCACCCTGCCATTGAGCGCCCATGCCGAGCTGCCGGCCGAGCGTATCGAGCCCAGCATCAATGCCGAACTGGCTGCCCACACCAAGGTGTTCAACCAGCAGGTCTATCGCGTCGCCGACAACGTCTATTCGGCGGTCGGCTGGCAACTGGGCAACGTGGTAATGATCGAGGCGCCGCAGGGGCTGATCATCGTCGACACTGGCGAGTCGGTCAGCGAGTCGCGCAAGATCATGACCGAGTTCCGCAAGCTCAGCGACAAGCCGGTCAAGGCGGTGGTCTACACCCACTTCCATCCGGACCACATCAACGGCGTGCAGGCGTTCGTCAGCCGCGAACAGGTGGAGCGCGGCGAGGTACAGATCTACGCCCACGAGACGCTGCTACAGAACGTGGTGGCGCAGGGGGCACTGGTCGGGCCGATTCTCGGTGTGCGCTCGGCGTACAGCTTCGGCTCGTTTCTGCCGGCCAGCGATCAGGAGGGCATGAATGGCGGCATCGGCCCGCTGGCCAAGCCCGAGGCATCGTCCTTCATCGCGCCGACCGTGACCTTTGGCGAGCGCCTGGACACCCGTATCGCCGGCCTCGACGTGCAGTTCTTACATGTGCCGAGCGAGGCACCGGACGAAATCACCCTGTACCTGCCGGCCAACCGCGTGTTGATCAGCGCCGAGGTCGATCAGGGGCCGACGCTGCCGAACATCCACACGTTGCGCGGTACCAAGTTCCGCGACCCGGTGCAGTGGGTCGAGAGCCTGGACAAGCTGCGTGCCTACCAGGCCGAGTACATGGTGCCGCTGCATGGCCGACCGGTCAGCGGCCAGGACAAGGTCGAGGAAGTGTTGCGCATGACCCGCGATGGCATTGCCTACATCCACGACCAGACCGTGCGCTGGATGAACAAGGGGCTGACGCCGGACGAGTTGGTAGAGAAGGTCAAGCTGCCGCCGCACCTGGCTGGCTACACGCCCTATCTGCGCGAGTACTACGGTACGGTGAAGCACAGTGTGCGGCAGATCTATAACGGTTACCTGGGCTGGTTCCAGGGCGACCCGGTGGCGCTCGACCCGACTCCGCCGCGGCAGCAGGCCGAGCGCCTGATCGCCCTGGCCGGCGGCCGTGAGAAGTTACTGCTGGAGGCCGGCAACGCCTACCTCAAGGGCGACTATCAGTGGGCCGCCGAGCTGGCCAGCTACGCCATTCGCGTCGACCACGAAGACAAGCTGGCGCGTGAGATCAAAGCGCGCAGCTTCCGTAAGTTGGGCTACGCCAGCATGAACATCAACTGGCGCAACTGGTACCTGATGAGCGCCATGGAGCTGGAGGGCAAGCTCGACGGCGACACTATTCGCCAGCGCTCGGTGGAGATGCGCAAGGTCTTTCTCTCGCCGGACATGGTACGCAGCTTCACCCCGCAGAGTTTTCTGCAGAACTGGGTGACGCGTATCGATCCGGAGAAGGCCGACGATGTCGAGCTGACCCTGGGCTTCAGCTTCCCCGACGTTGACGAGCAGTGGGCGCTGGAGGTTCGGCGCGGCGTGGCGCAGCTGCACAAGGGCATTCCCAAGGGCACTACTTTGCGCCTGAGCATGGACAAGCGCTTCATGGAAACCCTGCTCACCGGTGAGGGCGGCCTGGTCAAGGGCGCTCTGCTCGGTGATGTGCAGGTCGATGGCAACCTGCTGGAGATTCGTCGCTTCCTCAGTTGCTTCGACTTCAGCGACGAGGCGTTCGGCCTGACCCTGCGCTGAGGGCTGATCCCGTAGGGCGGGTGCAACTCGTCATCGTGCTGAAGGCGAGTTAAATCTGCCCTACGAGGGGCCGCGTCAGCTTGTAGAAGAGCCTCCGCATCGGCCAGGCATAGCACTTGGCGCCAGTCGAAAGGGAGGCGGCTCTCGCTGGAAAGGTTCGGCACACTCGAGGTTCATCCAATCGGAGTCTCACGATGAACCTGCTGTCTTTCGCCAAGGGTGCCCTGACCATGTTCTGGCTGGTGGCGCTGCTCAACCTGTTCTACCCCTTCGCCACGCCGCTCGGCGGCTGGGTCAACTGGGCGGCGCTGCTGGTGTTGTTGGCACATGTCGGCGAGCTGCTGCTATTTCGCGCGCGACTGCAGGGATTGCCGGGGCAGTGGTGGCAACGTCTGCAGGTGCTGCTGTTCGGCATGCTGCATCTGCAACGCTTGCGTTAAGCGCCTTCCCCCGCTGAAACACTGGACACTCTCGCCGTCATAACGGCGAAGTGCCATTGTCTTTTTTCCCTTCAGCCCGCACCATTCCCGCCGTGTTCCAGGGGCCGTCAGGCCCGAGACGGATTGCCGATGTTTCGAGGTTGCGCAGGCGCAGGTCGATTTGGGCGGGGCCGGCGCAAGTCGCTCCTGGCCGCGCCGTTGCTGCTGATTCTGCTTGCCGGCGTGCTGCATGCAGACTGGGATTTCAATCTGATCAGCCAGCGAGCCGAGAAGCTCTATGGGCCTCTCGGCGATGGCAAGGCGCGCATCGACGAGTGGCAGGCGCTGCTACAGCGTCTGCCGGCACTGGACGAGGCCGAGCAGCTTGAAGCGGTGAATCGCTTCTTCAACGCCAGCCTGCGTTTTCGCGATGACATCGAGGTCTGGCGGCAGAACGATTATTGGGCGACTCCGGTCGAGGCCCTGCGCAAGGGGGCAGGTGATTGCGAGGACTTCGCCATCGCCAAGTACTTCACCCTGCGTGAGGCCGGCGTCGCCAGCGACAAGCTGCGCATCACCTACGTCAAGGCGCTACGGCTGAACCAGGCACATATGGTGCTGACCTATTACGCCACGCCTGATTCAATGCCACTGGTGCTGGATAACCTGATCAATGTGATTCGCCCTGCCAGTGAGCGCTCGGATTTGCTGCCGGTCTATGCCTTCAATGCCGAGGGTTTGTGGCTGGCCGGCAAGGGCGCTGGCAAGCAAGTGGGGGACGCCAAGCGCTTGTCGCGCTGGCAGGATCTGTTGAAGAAGATGGCCGCCGAGGGGTTCCCGGTGGAACCGGGTCGATAGGAGTCGAGATGTCTCTGTTTAAACAATTGTTGATTGCCATCTGCCTGTTCCTGGTGGTCGCCTTCACCGGCAGCTTCATGGTCGGCCTGGAAAGCTCCCGCGAGCAGTACGTCAACCAGTTGCGTTCGCATGCTCAGGATGCTGCCACCGCATTGGGCCTGTCGCTGACGCCGCACGTCGACGACCCGGCGATGATGGAGCTGATGGTCAGCTCGATCTTCGACAGTGGCTACTTCCAGAGTATTCGGGTAATCGACATTGCCAGCGGCAAGACCCTGGTCGAGCGCAGCGGCGTGCCTGACGCGGCAGATATCGAGGCGCCGCAATGGTTCGTCGACCTGATCGGTCTGGAGCCGGAGGTGGGCGACGCCCTCGTCAGCCGTGGCTGGGAGCAGGCGGCGCGGGTGGAAGTGCAGAGCCATCCGTTGTTCGCCATTGCCCGATTGTGGCGCAGTGCCCTGGGCAGCCTCGGCTGGTTGCTCCTGTGCGGCCTGCTCAGCGCTGGCGTGGGTGCCTTCGTGCTGCGTCGCCAGCTCAAACCGCTGGATTACATGGTCGAGCAATCCCATGCCATCGCCCGCCGCGAATTCCTCAGCCTGCCGATGTTGCCGCGCACCCCTGAACTGCGCCGTGTCGTCGAAGCGATGAACCAGATGGTGGAAAAGCTCAAGGCACTGTTCCAGGAACAGGCGGAACGCAGCGAGCGGCTGCGTGACGAAGCCTACAAGGACAGCCTGACCGGGCTGGCCAATCGTCGCTATTTCGAGATGCAGTTCCAGGTTCGCCTGGGCGCTGAGGATGAGACCAACTCGGGTTACCTGCTGATGATCAGGGTTCGTGATCTGGCGGGGCTCAATCAGCGGTTAGGCGGTCAGCGAACGGATCAGTTGCTGCTGGCAGTGGCTGAAGTGCTTGTACGCGAAGGGAATATCTTGGGCGCAGGATGCCTGCTTGCCCGCAGCCGAGGCGGTGATTTCGCCATGGTGGCTCCGGGGCTGGTTGTGGAGGAGGCTGAACAACTGGCGATGCGTCTGGAAGCCGCCTTCGCCAACCTTGCCGTCACCTGCGGTAGTGATCTGACGCCAATGGCGAATATCGGTTTGGCTCCGTTCCGGGCGGGTGACGAGTTGGTCGAGTTGCTACGCTTGGCCGACGAAGCCCTGGCCAGGGCAGAAGGCTTGGGCGAGCAGAGCTGGGCTCTGGTATCGGGTGACGAAATGGCGAGCGTGGGCGACGAGCGTCATGTCTGGCATTCATTGCTGGATCAGGCCTTGAGCCGGCGCCAGATCGAGCTGTATTTCCAGCCTGTGGTCAGCGCTCGCGACGCCGCTCAGGTGCTGCACTACAAGGTTCTCTCGCGCATTCGTGACGCGCAGGGCGCGACCATTCCTGCCGGTCGTTTCCTGCCCTGGTTGCAGCGCTTTGGTTGGTCGTCACGCCTCGATCTGCTGATGCTGGAAACGGTGCTGCAGCATCTCGCAGGCCACTCGCAGTGTCTGGCACTGAATCTCTCCGGCGCGCTGTTGCGTGAACCCAAGGCTTTGGAAAAGGCGTTCGAGTTGCTCAAGCGGCATGCCGAGTTTGCGCCGCGCCTGGTGCTGGAGCTGGAGGAGGACCAATTGCCCGAGCAGGCAGCGCTGGAGCAACTGACCCGGCGCCTGCGCAACCTTGGTTTCAGCCTCAGTCTGCAGCACTTCGGTGGCCGTTTCAGCATGATCGGCAATCTGGCGCGCCTGGGGCTGGCCTATCTGAAGGTCGATGGCAGTTACATCCGCGCCATTGATCAGGAAGCCGACAAGCGCCTGTTCATCGACGCCATACAGCGCGCAGCGCACAGCATCGATCTGCCGTTGATCGCTGAACGTGTGGAAACCGAGGGTGAGTTGCTGGTACTGCGGGAAATGGGCATTCAGGGTGTTCAGGGCCGGCTGGTCGGTGCCCCTGTACCCTGGCCGCCAACCACTCCTGCAGCCTGACCTAGAGGTCTCCGACGCTGCGTGCTGAGATAGTGTTTGCTGCGCTGGCGTCAGATCAGCCCTGTGCTGACTTCTTCCTGAATCAGGCGCGACAGGCCGCCGAGTGCTTCCCGGGCCTGATTACGGCTGAGCAGCTTCGTTTGCGCTGCGTGCGGTAGGTCGGTGATGCGGATGATGCCTTTGGCGATCAGCACGCCAATCAGATCTTCCAGTACGCGAACCATCTCCTGATCGCTTTGACGCAGTTGCAACAGGCTGGTCTCGATGGCCTGGTTGGAATACCAGGCCAGTATGTCTTGGTCATCGGCGGGGAGCTGTTGGGTAAAACCCGCGAACTCAGCCGCTTCGACGCGAACCAGGTTGCCCTGGGCGTCACGCTGCACGTAAAGCATGGATGCCTCCTGATGAGACGTCGATCACCGGGCGTATATCTATACGCGCCGGATGACGCACAGACAAGATCGGTCGCTTAGGCACGACTTCCCACCGCGCACGAGGCGCGGTGGGAATGGAGGCCATCAGTGGTGTTCGGTCTTCACCAGCGGGTCGGCACCGGCCACCAGCGAGTTGACGATCTGCGACGAGGTAGCGCCGTACTGGCTGAGGTTCACACCCTCCAGCTTGATGGTCACGTCGACGTTGTTGGCCAGATCGCCAGTGGTGCTGACCTGCAGTGTGTTGGTGGTGGTATCGACCTTGAGGTAATCAAGGAGATTGTTGGCATTGGCAGTGTCGGGCAGCAGATCGCTGATATCGATACGGTCGCCTTCGGTCGCATTGAAGTCCTTGATCACGTCGTTGCCGAAATCACCCGCCTTCCACATGAAGGTATCTGCACCTGCGCCACCGATGAGGGTGTCGTTACCGACGCCGCCAATCAGCAGATCGTTGCCGTCACCACCATTGAGCAGGTCATGGCCACCGTTGCCGTAGAGCACGTCATGGCCGTTGCCGCCGTTGAGGATGTCGGAGTACTTGCTGCCGTTGATCAGATCGCTGGCTTCGCTGCCGTTGGTGGTGCCAATGGTGTGCAATGCCCAGCCGGTGTCGGTCTGTACTAGTTCCTGGCCGTTGCCCGGCGCCTGGAAGATATCCAGACCGCTACCGCTGGCGCCCAGCACCTTGTAGGTGGAGTCGGCACTGCCGCTCAGCTTGAACTCGACCTTCAGGCTGGCCGCGCCGCCCTGATCCCAGTACAGCAGTTCCAGAGCCTGCAGGTCACCACTGAGGCCTACAGCGCTGAATACCTTGGTGGTGGTGCTCTGAATGTAGTCCGCCTCTGCCACTACCTGACCACCGATCATCAGGCGGTAGCCGTCGTCCGCTGTGACGCGAATGTCGTAGGTACCGCCCTGGGCCAGGTCGAGGAAACCGTGGGCGCGGATGATCGCGTCCGAGGTGTCGCCCAGGCCCGCGCCGCCAGCCTTGAGGTTGGAAACGTTGTTGGTACTGGCAGCCGTGAGGAAGTCGTACAGGTTGTTCTGACTGTTGTTGGAACTGCCGATCGTCGTACCGTTGCTCAGACTACGGTTGTCGCCCAGGTCATCGCTGAACACCGTGTTGCCGTTGTTGCGCAGACCGTAGTCGATCTGGTTGGCAACGAAGGTGGCATTGACCGAGGAGGCCGCGGCGTTGTCATTGGAGCCGACCAGGCTGGTGCTGTTGCCGCTGCGCGACTCGATGTAGTCCTCTACCAGTTTGAGGCTGGTGAGGTTCGGTCGTGTGCTACCGCTCTCGGAATAGCCCCAGTACTCGCCAGTCAGCCCCGACGACAGCGAGCTGGCCGTATCCGCCACGTTGATGGTGTTGGTGGTCAGGCTGTCATGGCCGACGCCGCCGTCGACGATCTTCAGTGAAAGGTGCTGGCTGGTGGTGCTTGCGGTGCTGCCGTTGGGTTCGGTCGAGACGGCCTTGATGTCCAGCCCGACCTCGCCACGCACGTTGCTGCCGACTTGCAGCTTGGCAGTAGCCAGTTGCGCTGCGGTCAGGGAGACCACGCCGCCTACGGCTGCCAGGGTGCTGTTGCCGACCACGATGCTGGCGCCTGCAGGCAGACCGGACAGATCGTAACGCAGGCTTTCCGAGCCATCGGTATCGGTCAGCGCACCACTCACGTAGTTGGCCAGGGCGATGCTGGTTTTACCGCTTACACCGCCATCGCCAGCCACCACGCCCTGCGACGAGGTGAGCTCGATGTTGTCGATCAGCGCACCGCGACCGTTGCTCGTGGTCGAGGTGCCAGCCAGCTTGATGCTCAGCGCTTCGGTATTGCCGGTGCCGACGAAGCTGAAGTTGATGTTCTCCCAGTTCAGGCTGGTCTGGCTGCTGGTGGAGCTGTACTCGCCCACCAGGGTATTGCCCAGGTAGACGGCGATCTTGGTGTAGCTGGTGTCGAAGCCGAGACGACCGGCGTAGTCCATGGACAGCTCGTAGACCTTGCCGACTTCGGTGGCAACGTTGCGGGTGATACCCAGGGTCTGCGACATGCTGCCGCCAGCATCGTTGAGCTCCAGCGCGTCATTGTTGCCGGTGCCCGGCAGCTTGACGGTGATCATGTTGCCGGCCTGGTTTTCCATCTGGTCATTGTTGGCCCAGATTTCGAACACGTTGGTGCCGCCACTGCGTTTGTCGCCGCTGGTGACCAATGTCCAGTTTTCGAAGGCCGGCCCAGCGACATCCTGAGAGGTATTGTCGCTGTTCGGCGCCGATTCCCAGGTGGTGGTGAACAGCGTACTGGCCGCCGCCGACTTGACGCTGAGCGTCGGCACGTCGGCGACCGGCGTGATGTCGATGCTCATGGTGCTGCTGGTCGTACTCAGGCTGCCATCGCTGCCGCTGTACTTGAATTCGGCATAGGTCTGCTTGTTCACACCCACGCCAGTGCTGCTGAAGCTGTCGTGGCCGGATTCGTTGGAATCAGGCACGAAGCGCAGGCCACCGGCATCGATGACCGATTTAGTGACAGAGGCGTTGGTGGCAACGTTAGCCCAGCTGCCATTGACCAGTTGCTGCAGCTTACCTTCGACCGGCAGGCTCTCGATCTTGATCGAGAGGGTGCTGTTGGCATCGACGTCGCTGACCTTGAAGTCGTTCCAGGTGAAGACGTAGTTGTTGTCCTCGGTACCGGTCACGCTGGCGCCCGCGACGACCACTGGGGCCTCGTTGACGTTGTTGACCTGGATGGTGAACACCTGGGTGTTGGTGCTGCCATCGGAACTGGTCGCCTTGACGGTGATGTTGTGGCTGGTGGCGCTCTCGTAGTCGAGTTTGCTGCCATCGGCCACGGTCACCACACCGGTGCTGGCGTTGATCGCGAAGCGGCCGCCGGCGTTGTCGGTCAGCTCGTACTGGCTAACGGTCGCGCCGACATCGCCATCCACACCCCTGACAGTGAGGCCGACGGTGCTGCCATTGGCGGCATTCTCGTTGACCTGGTTGGCGGCGGTGTTGATGTCGCTGATGACCACGCCATTGTCGTTGACGTTGCTCAGGTTGATGGTGAACACCTGGGTGTTGCTGCTGCCATCGGAGCTGGTCGCCTTGACGGTGACGTTGTGGCTGGTGGCGCTCTCGTAGTCGAGTTTGCTGCCGTCGGCCACGGTCACTACGCCAGTGGTGGCGTTGATCGCGAAGCGGCCGCCGGCGTTGTCGATCAGCTCGTACTGGCTAACGGTCGCGCCGACGTCGCCATCGGTGCCGCGGACGGTGAGGCCGACGGTGCTGCCATTGGCTGCGTTCTCGGCCACGCTGTTGGCGGCCGGGTTGGCGTCGGTGATGACCACGCCGTTGTCGTTGACGTTGCTCAGGTTGATGGTGAACACCTGGGTATTGGTGCTGCCATCGGAGCTGGTCACCTTGACGGTGATGTTGTGGCTGGTGGCGCTCTCGTAGTCGAGTTTGCTGCCATCGGCCACGGTCACCACACCGGTGCTGGCGTTGATCGCGAAGCGGCCGCCGGCGTTGTCGGTCAGCTCGTACTTGGTGATGGTCGCGCCGACGTCGCCGTCGCTGCCCAGAACACTGAGACCGACGGTGCTGCCATTGGCGGCGTTCTCGGCGACGTTATTGGCGGCCGGGTTGGCGTCGGTAATGACCACGCCGTTGTCGTTGACGTTGGTGACGTCGACGGTCACGGTCGCAGTGGCTGGGGTCTTGCCGTCGGTGGCGGTGACCTGCAACTGGTGCTGGGTGGCGGTCTCGTAGTCCAGGGACTTGCCGCTGGCCAGGGTGATCACGCCAGTGCTGGCATTGATCGCGAACAGGCCTGCTTCGTTGCCGCCGGTGATGCTGTACAGCAGCGGCTCGCCGTCACGGTCCTGATCGGTGCCGGTGAAACGGTCGCTGAGGTCAGCGATGGTGCTGCCCGAGGCGATGTTCTCGGCGAAGCTGACCGTGCTGTTGGCCAGGGCAGGGGCGTCGTCCACGGCCGCGACCTGGATGGTCATGGTGTTCGGTGTGGTGGAGAAGGCACCGCTCTGATCCTGAACCGAGAAGCTGAAGCTGCTGTTGCCACTGGCATTGGCCGCCGGGGTGTAGACCAGGGAAGCGATCTGCGCCGCGGTGATGATCATGCCGATGGTGACGGCTTCATTGCCCAGCTTCAGGCTGCCGCTGGCCGGCAGGCTGTTGATGCGGATGGCCTTGAGGCTGTCGCCGGCGTCGACATCATTGAAGACGAAGTCGGCGCTGCTGAAGCTGCGCGGTACACCTTCGTCAGTGGCGACGGTCTGGTCCGCGCTGGTGGGCGCGTCGTTCACCGCATGCACGGTTACCGGCAGGTCCAGGCTGGTGCTGGCATGGTCGCCGTTGGCGCCTTCGGTGGCGGTCGCGGTGACTTTCAGCGTGAAGCTGCCGTTGGCGTTGGCCGGCGGAGTGATGCTCAGGTTATTCAGGTTCCAGCCGCTGACGTCGGTCGAGGTGGCGCCGGCTGCGGCGGTGAAGCTGTGTACGCCATCGCTCAGGGTAGCGCCTTGCGGGATCTGAGAAATCGATACGGCGAGGCTCTCCGAACCATCGGTATCGTTCAACGAGGCACTCAGGTGCGACAGCGGGATGCTGCTGTCCTCAGCCCCTTCGTTGTAGCCATAGACCTGGTAGTAGCCCTTGCCATCGTTACCTTGCAGTTCGGAGACACGGACGCCGTCCTGGTTCAGGTCGTTGGTGTCGCGGTAGAGCAGTACGTTGGCGCTGGACAGATCCTGCTCTACGCCGTTTCCGACCTTGACGTTGACGTCCAGGTTGCCTGGGCCGCTCTGGTTGTGCTGGTAGATGTCCAGGGTGTAGTAGCCGCTTTCCTGGGCAGTGAAGCTGCCGCTGAACTGACCGGTGGTACCGCCCCAGGTGGCGCTGGCCACGGTGGTGCCGCCCACGGCGACCAGCACGCTGTCGTCGCCCACGCCGCTGAAGGTGTAGGTTTCGCCCGCCTGCAGGTAGATCAGACCGGAGAGCTTGTTGGCCACGCCGGCATTGACGTTATCCAGGTGGGCGTCAGTGGCGGTGGTGCTGCTGGCTGGCGCGCCAGCCGCGTCGATGGTGGCTTTCAGGGTTGTTGGCGTGGCGCCATTACCGTTGCTGCCCAGAGCCAGGCCATTCCAGCTTTGCAGGGTCAGACCGGTCGCGTTCGGCGTTCCGGCTGGGGTCTGCGCGGCAAGGTTTGGAGCGTCTGCCACCGCCTGGATGGAGACCTGCACGGTGGCGCTGCTGTTACCGCCTTTGCCATCGGTGATGCTGTAGTTGATGGTGTCCGCGCCGCTGTAGTTGCCAGTGGGGGTGTACACCAGCTTACCGTCGACGACGCTGACGGTACCGTGCTGCGCGCTGGCAGCAGTGATGCTCAGGGTGTCGCCGTCGATATCGCTGTCGTTGGCCAGCACATCGATGGTGACCGAGGTGTCCTCACGGGTGCTCGCGCTGTCGTTGTTGGCGATCGGGGCGTCGTTGACCGGGTTGACGGTGATGCTCACCAGGGTATCGGTGACACCGCCGTTGCCATCACTGACGGTGACCACGAAGCTGTCCGGACCGTTGTAGTCGCCGTTGGGTTTGTAGCTGTACTCACCGGTATTCGGATTGAGCACCAGAGTGCCATTGGCAGTGCCGGTCTTGATTGCGTAGGTGAGGCTGTCGCCTTCGACGTCGGTGGCCTGAATGCTGCTGTTCAGGGTGCCATCCTCGTCCACCGAGACGCTGCTGTTCGGCGCAACGGGCGCATCGTTGACCGGATTGACGGTGACACTGACCACGCTGGTGGTGGTGCCGCCGTTGCCATCATCGATGGTGACGGTGAAGGAATCGCTGCCGTTGAAGTCTTTGCCCGGCTGGTAGGTGTAGGTGCCGTCGGCGTTCATCACCACGCTGCCATGCTGCGGGCCGTTGCCGTTGGCGATGCTGTAGGTGAGGGTGTCGCCATCCACGTCGCGGGCGATGATCTTGCCGTCGATCGGGGTGTCTTCGTTGGTGCTGATGCTGGACGGGCCGCTGACCGGTGCGTCGTTGACCGGGTTGATGGTGACGTTCACCACGGAGTCGGCATAGGTGCCGGACGGATCGTAGACGCGAATGGTGAAGCTGTCGGTGCCGTTGTAATCCTTGTTCGGCGTGTAGGTGTACTCGCCGGTCACGGTATTGAGCAGCAGCGAGCCATGGTCGACGCCGCCCTGGATGGTGTAGGTCAGCTTGTCGCCATCTACATCAGTGGCGACGATCTTGCCGCTGACGCTCTGGTCTTCGTCGGTAACCTTGCTCTGGTCAGCGGTGACCGGGATGTCGTTGACCGGATTGACGGTGACACTGACCACGCTGGTGGTGGTGCCGCCGTTGCCATCATCGATGGTGACGGTGAAGGCGTCGCTGCCGTTGAAGTCTTTGCCCGGCTGATAGGTGTAGGTGCCGTCGGCATTGAGCGTGACGGTGCCATGCTGCGGGCCGTTACCGTTGGCGATGCTGTAGGTGAGCGTGTCGCCATCCACGTCCCGGGCGATGATCTTGCCGTCGATCGGGGTGTCTTCGTTGGTGCTGATGCTGGACGGGCCGCTGACCGGTGCGTCGTTGACCGGGTTGATGGTGACGTTCACCACGGAGTCGGCATAGGTGCCGGACGGATCGTAGACGCGAATGGTGAAGCTGTCGGTGCCGTTGTAATCCTTGTTCGGCGTGTAGGTGTACTCGCCGGTCACGGTATTGAGCAGCAGCGAGCCATGGTCGACGCCGCCCTGGATGGTGTAGGTCAGCTTGTCGCCATCTACATCAGTGGCGATGATCTTGCCGCTGACGCTCTGGTCTTCGTCGGTAACCTTGCTCTGATCAGCGGTGACCGGGATGTCGTTGACCGGGGTGACATCGAGGCTGACCACGCTGGTGGTGGTGCCGCCGTTGCCGTCATCGATGGTGACGGTGAAGCTGTCCTGGCCGTTGTAGTCCTTGCCCGGCACATAGGTAAAGGTGCCGTCGGCGCGCAGGGTCACGGTGCCGTGCTTCGGTTCGTCGCCGCTAGCGATGCTGTAGCTGAGGCTGTCGCCGTCCACATCGGTGGCGTTGATCGTACCGTCGATCGCGGTGTCTTCATCGGTGGTCAGGCTTTGTGGGCCGGACACCGGTGCATCGTTGACCGGGTTGACGGTGATGTTCACCACCGCATCGACCACGCCGCCCTTGCCGTCGTCGAGGGTGACGGTGAAGCTGTCAGGGCCGTTGTAGTTGGCGTTCGGCGTGTAGGTGTACTGGCCGGTGGTGCCATCGAGCACCAGGGTGCCGTTGGTCGTTCCCGACTTCAGGGTATAGCTGACGGTATCACCGTCGGCGTCGCTGACATTCAACTGGGTGGAGAGACTCTGGTCTTCGTCGAGACTGACGCTGGGGTTGTTCAGCACGGGCAGGTCATTGATCGGATTCACCGTCAGGTTGACGCTGCCGATTACGCTGGTAGTGCCGTCGTTGACGCTGTAGGTGAAGTTGCCGACGTTGTTGCCGGCCTGGTAGTCAGCCGGGGCGTTGTACGTCAGGCCTTGCAGTTGGGCGCTGGTCAGGGTCTGGCCATTGCTCACGGCGCTGCCGTCGGCCAGGGTGACGCTACCCAGGGTCGGGAGACCTGTGACGGTGATGGTCAGCGGGTTACCGTCGACATCGGTCGGGGCCTGGAGGCTCAGCGGCGTGCCAACGGTTTTCTCGTCAACGGTCAGGCTGGTGCTGTCGACAACCGGTGCATCGTTGACCGGTTTGACGCCGACGGTGACAGTGGCGGTGTCGAACTTGCCGTTGCCATCGCTGATGGTATAGGTGAAGGAGCCGGTACCGTTGAAGTCCGGTGCCGGGGTGAACACCACCTTGCCATCGACCAGGGCCACGCTGCCGTTCACCGCGTTCTGAACGCTGACGATGCTGAGGGTGTCACCGTCGACGTCGGTATCGTTGCCCAGCAGGGTGGACGGTTCGATGACCAGTGCCTGATCTTCGTTGGTGGTCAGCAGGTCGCTGCCGGCCTGGCTCAGCTGAGCACCGCCGACCACGCTGTAGTTGCCACCCTCAGGGCGCAGTTCGACCTTCAGCTGGGCCTGGCCACCCTGATCCCAGTAGATGATCTGGATGTTGTGCGCGCCGCTTTCGGTGATGGTGAAGGTGTTGGATTCACGCGCAGTGGGGCCCTGGTTGCCGTTGAATTCGGCAACTACCTTACCGTCGATGACGATGCTGTAGCCGTCGTCCGCGGTTACGCGGAACTGGTAGGTGCCGGCGTTCAGGCTGATCTGGCCGCTCATCTCGATGATGGCGTCCGAGGTGTTGTCAGGGGCGGTGTTCAGCGACCCGGCATCGGCACCGAGGAATTTCTGCAACTGCTGGTCGCTGCCCAGGTTGCTGTTCACGCCGTTGCCGTAGTTCAGCTCGGTGGCGGTGAACGTAGCGCTGGGGGTACGACCGGCAATGAAGGCGGTGACGCCCGCGAGGTTCTCCAGGTTGCCACCATCGGTGCCTTCACGGTAACCGTAGTAGTTGCCCTTGAGACCGGTGATGACACCGAAGTCGTCGTTGGCATCCGGTGCATCGTTGACCGGGGTGACGCCCAGGGTGACCTTGCCTTCGACGGAGGTGGTGCCGTCGTTGACGCTGTAGGTGAAGTCACCTACGGGGTCGCCCGCCTTGTAATCGTCCGGGCCGTCATATTTCAGACCTTGCAGCTCGGCACTGGTCAGGGTCTGACCGTTGCTCACCGGGGTGCCGTTGGCCAGGGTCACGCTACCTACGGTCGGCAGGCCGGTGACGGTGATGGTCAGCACGTCGCTGCTGTCGGCATCGGTCGGTGCGGCGATATTCAGCGGGGTGCCGACGCTTTCCTCGGCGACGGTAACGCTGGTATTGGTGACCACTGGCGCGTCATTGCGGCCTTCGATGGTCAGCGAGGCGCTGGTGCTGACGACGCCGCCGTTGCCGTCGCTGACGTCGTAGCTGTAGTTGAGGACGACTTTCTCGCCGACGGCCAGATAGTCGTATTGGGACGGGTCGATCTTCAGGCTGTTGCTGGCTGCGTCGAAGGTGACGCCTGCATCGTTGCCTCCGCCCACCAGTTGCAGGTTGGCGACGCTGAGTACGTCGTTGGCATCTTCGTCGCTGGCGTTCTGCAGCAGGTCAAGGCTGTAGGCCGAGGCATCCTCGTGGGTCAGCGAGCTGAGCGCGCCGCTGACGATCGGCGCATCGTTGCTGCCGGTCAGGGTGATGCTGACGTCGCGGGAAGTTTCCGCGCCGCTGCTGTCGGTGACGGTGACGCGGTAGGTCAGAGTGACGGTCTCGCCTGCGCCGAGGTAGTCCAGTGCACCGGCAGCGACGCTGTAGTTCCATTGCACGTTACCCTGGCCATCGCCCGTGGCGGTATCGCTGATCAGGGCGCTAAGATTGCCAAGGGCGCTGACATTGTTGTCGTTGCCGTCTTTGGCGCTGACCAGTTGGGTGGTGACGCTGTGCGTGTTGCTCAGGTCGGCATCGCTGAAGCCGATATTGCCGCTGGCGGTCAGGCTGCCGGTGTTCTCGCCCGGTACGCCATCGGCGCGTTCGGCCAGGGTTGCGCTCTGCACGCTGCTGTCGAGCACAGGGGCGTCGTTACGGCCTTCGATGGTGATCGTGGCCGTGGTGGGGGTGACACCGCCATTGCCGTCGATCACGTCGTAGCTGTAGGTGAGCACCACTTTCTCGCCGACGGCGAGGTAATTGTAGGCGTTCGGGTTCACCTGCAGGCTGTTGCCCACCAGGGTCACACCGTTGGCGTTTGAACCGGATGTCTCCTGCAGATTGGCGATGTCCAGAACGTCGCTGGCGTCGACATCGCTGGCATTTTCCAGCAAGTCGACGGCGAAGGCGTTGGCGTCTTCATTGCTGCTCTGGCTGATGGCGCTGCTGACCACTGGTGCGTCGTTGACGCCGTCGATGGTGATGGTGGCGCTGGTGTCGACCAGACCACCCTGACCATCGCTGACCTGGTACTGGTAGACGAGGGTGACGCTCTCGCCGACGGCCAGGTAGTTGTAGCGGGACGGGTCGACTACCAGGGTGTTGCCTTGCAGGCTGACGCCGGAGGCATCGTTGCCACTGGTTTCACTGAGGTTGACGACGCTGAGCACATCCTTGGCATCGGCGTCGCTGGCGTTGGCCAGCAGGTTGATCACCTGACCGGCAGCGTCTTCGTCGGTGCCGAGACTGATGGCGCCGGTCACCACGGGCACGTCGTTCACGCCGGTGACGGTTATGGTCAGGGTGCTGCTGCTCGACAGCGCGCCGTCGGTAGTCGTGAAGGGCACCTGAATGACCAGTTCTTCACCTTCCCCGAGAGCCTGGTAGGCGGCATTGCTGGGGTCGAACGTCCAGCTGCCGTCCGGGTTCAGGCTGAAGCCGGCTGGAGCAGGATTGTTCAGGCTGAAACTCAGGCTGTCGCCGTCAACGTCGGTAGCGGCGAGTTGACCGCCGATGGCCGGCGCATCCTCGAAAGTGTCAGCACTGGTGGGGGCTGCAATCGGGGCGTCGTTCACCGGGGTGATGTTGAGGGTGACGTTGTCGCTGTCGCTCAGCTTGCCGTCAGTGGTGTTGATGGTCAGGGTGTCCTGGCCATTGTAGTTGGGCGCCGGCACGTACTTCAGGCCTTGCAGGGCGGCGCTGATGGCGGCCTGGGAGCCGGACAGGGTGATGCTGCCTGTGCCGTTGCCGCTGAAGGTCACGCCGCCTTGCAGCGGGCCGAGAGTCAGTACGCCGTGCTCGACGGAGAGGGTGGTGGTCAGACGGTCGCCGTCGACATCGCTGACGGCAATGCTGTTGCCATTGAGCAGGCTGAAGGTCTTGCTGCCATCTTCGGCCAGGGTTTGAGCACCTGGCGCGGTGTTGACCGGGGCATCGTTGACCGGGGTGATAGTGAAGGTGAGGTTGGCGGTGTTGGTGAGGCTGCCATCGCTCAGGGTGTAGGTAACGGACGGTACTGGGCCGTTGTAGTCCTTGGACGGAACGAAGGTGAAGTCACCGTTGGCCTGGATGGTCAGTTTGCCGATGCCGAGGTTAAGGGTTTCGCCGGCATTGGCGCTGACGAAGGGCAGGTTGGTCAGGCTGAATTTGGTGACGCTCAGGGCATCGCCATCCACGTCTCGGTCGTTGCTCAACACATTACCGGTGGCTGTGCTGTCTTCGTCGAGGGTAATCGAGTCGTTGACGCCAACCGGGCGGTCGTTGACCGGAGCGACGGTGATGGTTGCAGTGGCTTTATCGACGGAAGTGGCGCCGTCGTTGTCCACAGCGCTGTAGTCGAAGGTGGTGGTGCCGTTCCAGTCCTTGTTCGGGACGAAATAAACCGGGCCGCTGACGCTGTCGCCTGCCTGCAGGGCGGTACCACCGTTAGCGCTGGCGTACAGGGTGCCATTGGCTGGTATGGAGCCGAGGGTGAAGCCGGTAACGCTGCCGTCGACATCGCTACCGGACAGGTTCACCTGAATGCGTGCAGCCTGATCTTCATTGCCTGATGCGCTCACGGCGTTGGCCACCGGAGCGTCGTTAGTGCCGGTCAGGGTGATGGTCAGGGTGCTGTCGGCGCTGGCGCCATGTTCATCGGTCACGGTGACCGGAATCTCGAGAACCAGCTGCTCGTTGGCCTTGAGGTAATCGTAGGCGCTGTTGCTGGCGTCGAAGGTCCATTGACCGTCGCTGCTCAAGGTCAGGCCGGCGATGTTGGCGCTGGTGCTGAAGTCGAGCACGGCGCCGTCGTCTACGTCACTGGCGTCGATCTGGCCGCCGATAACGCCATCGCCTTCATTGGCTTGGGCCGTGGCAGCGGTAACCACCGGCGTGTCGTTGACCCCGGTGACGGTGATGGTCAGCGTGCTGCTGCTCGACAGCGTGCCGTCGGTAGCGGTGAAGTTGATGGTCAGCGTGGTGGACTTACCTTCGGCCAGGTGCTGGTAGGCCGCGTTGCTGGGGTCGAGCGTCCAGCTACCGTCGCTGTTCAGGGTGAAACCAGCGGGCAGGGTGCCCTGAGCGCTGTAGGTGAGAGCGTCGCCGTCGACATCGCTGGCGGCCAGTTGGCCGCCGATGATCGGAGCATCCTCGAAAGTCGCTTCGCTGGTCGGTGTGGCGACCGGGGCGTCGTTCACCGGAGTGATGTTGAGGGTGACGCTATCGCTGTCGCTCAGCTTGCCGTCGGTGGTGTTGATGGTCAGGGTGTCCTGGCCGTTGTAGTCCTTGCCCGGTACGTATTTCAGGCCTTGCAGCGCAAGGTTGATGGCGGCCTGGGAGCCGGACAAGATGATGCTGCCGGTGCCATTGCCACTGAAGGTCACGCCGCCTTTCAGCGGGCCGAGGGTCAGCACACCGTGCTCGACGGAGAGGGTGGTGGTCAGGCGATCACCGTCGACGTCGCTGACGGCGATGCTGTTGCCATTGAGCAGGCTGAAGGTCTTGCTGCCATCTTCGGCCAGGGTTTGAGCACCTGGCGCGGTGTTGACCGGAGCATCGTTGACCGGGTTGATCGTGAAGGTGAGGTTGGCGGTGCTGGTGAGGCTGCCATCGCTCAGGGTGTAGGTAACGGACGGTACTGGGCCGTTGTAGTCCTTGGCCGGAACGAAGGTGAAGTCGCCGTTGGCCTGGATGGTCAGCTTGCCGATGACCAGATCCAGGGTCTGACCCGCGTTGGCGCTGACGAAAGGCAGGTTGGTCAGGCTGAACTTGGTGACGCTGAGGCTGGCATTGTCGACATCGGTGTCGTTGCTCAGCACGTTGCCGGTGGCGGTGGTGTCTTCGTCCAGGGTGATGCTGTCGGCCACGCCCACAGGCCTGTCGTTGCTGCCATTGATGGTGACGGTGACGCTGCTCTTGGTGCCGTCGGCAGAAGCGACTTCGAAGGTTTCGCTGTAGGACTGGCCGACGTTCAACTCATTGAAGGCGGAGTTGGCGACGAAGGTCCAGTTGCCGGTCGCGTCGATGCTGAAGCTGCCGTAAGTACCGGCAATATTGCTCTGGGCGACGAAGGTTTCCGGGCTGTCGACATCGCTGATGGTCAGGGTGCCAGTAGCGGTCAGCGGTGCGTTGGTTTCAGTCAGCTGTACGTTGGCGCTGCTGAGTACTGCCGCATCGTTGGTGCCATTGATGGTGACGGTGACGCTGCTCTCGGTACCGTCGGCACTGCTGACCTTGAAGGATTCGCTGTAGGACTGGCCAACGTTCAACTCATTGAAGGCGGAGTTGGCGACGAAGGTCCAATTGCCGGCTGCGTCGATGCTGAAGCTACCGTAACTACCGGCCACGTTGCTCTGGGCGACGAAGGTTTCCGGGCTGTCGACATCGCTGATAGACAGGGTGCCGCTGGTGCTCAGCGGGGCATCGGTCTCGGTCAGCTGTACGTCGGCGCTGCCCAGAATGGCTGCATCGTTCACGCCGGTGACGGTGATGGTCAGGGTGCTGGTGGTGGTGGCACCGAATTGATCGCTGACTTCGAAAGGCACGCTTAGGGTCAGTTTCTGGCCCTCGGCCAGGGACTGATAGGCGACGTTACCGGCATCCAGCGTCCAGGTACCGGTCTGCGGGTTCAGGGTGAAGCCAGCCGGTGCAGTGCCGGTCACGCTGTAGCTGAGCACGGCGCCGTTGTCGGCATCGCTGGCCTGCAGTGTGCCGTTGACACTCTGGTCTTCGGTGACTTCGGCGCTGCTGGCGGTGGCGATGGGCGTGTCATTGGCACCATTGAAATTGATGGTGATGACGCGGGTATCGCTGGCCCCGGATGGGTCTTTGACCGTCACCACGAAGCTGTCGCTGACTTTTTCGCCATCCTGCAGGCCGTTCACGGCCTTGGCGTCCACGACATAGGTGTAGCTGCCGTCAGGGTTGACCGTCAGTTCGCCATAGGCGCCCGTGGCGCTGCCGCTCCAGGTCAATACGGTGTCGTCGACGTCGGTGGCGGCCAGTTGGCCCTTGATATCGGCGAAGGTATCGGCAGCGGTGCTGTCATCGACAGTGGCATCGTAGGTACCGGTGGCGACCGGTGCATCATTGACCGGGGTGACGGTCAGATTGACCGTCAGCGGTGTGGAGGCGCCGCGACCATCGGTGGCGGTCACTTCGAAGCTGTCGCCGCCGTTGTAGTCCTGCGCCGGGGTGTAGGTCCAGGTGCCGTTGGGATTGAGCACCAGCGTGCCATTGCTCGGCGCGCGGGTGATGCTCAGCGTGACCAGATCGCCATTCGCATCACGGGTGGTGAAGACGCCGCTGATCGGCGTGTCTTCGGCCGTCTGCAGGTTCAGAGGGCCTTGCGCCGCGCCGTTGCCGTCGAGAAACTCGGGTGCCTGGTTCGGCAGGGCTTCCTGGAACTGTTCGTCGGCGCGGGCGAAGTCGCCCAGTCCAGTGGTTTCAAAGCCGATCGTGGCTTCTACCACTTCACCGGTTGCATCGAGCAGCACGCAGCTGTGGCCACCTCCGGCGCCGCCCGTGCCGCCACCGGCCGAGCTTGGGCCTGCTGCCGTAGCCTCGAGGGCCTCGGTCGGATCCATGCCGGCCTCGATGGCCTGTTGCAGTTGCGCGACTTCGTCGCCGGGGCTTACGGCCTGCTGAGCAGGCTGAGCGTTCTGCGCCGCCACGCTGGTCTCGGATTCGCTCCACTGGCTGTCACGCCCCAGATCCAGGGTGCGCCCGTCGGCCAGTACCAGAGCGACCATGCCACTGTCGCCAGTGAGAACCTCCTCGCCCTTGAAGAGACGGTCACCTTCTACCAGAAGGCGACGAGAGCCATCTGGAGAAACGGCGAAGACCTGGCCAACAATGCTTTGGACGGTCGCAATGACACTGCTCATCGTGTGACTCTCCTGAGATGGTTCTCAACGTGCCTTTCGTCGTTCGGGCCGTCTCGATTCTGGGCCTGGCGCTAGGCTGGCAAAATAAGTATGTAAAGGTATTGAAACAAGATGGTCAATTTTTTGGCTAAATATTTTTGACGCATTGTTTTTCGTCAGAGTATTGACCTATTCGGCGGCATCCTAAACAATCGCCGCGTTGATGTCACTTTGATATTCGCTCTTCGTCTGGTGTTTTTCAATGTGATCTGAGTCACATAAATAGGTGCTCTTGGCGACTGGTTTTGTCCGGGCGCTCTAGGACGCCCACATCCCCTGTTGAGGAAGCTCAGTTTATGCGTTTGCGCCTGCCCCTCGTTCTGCCGCTTGCCTTGGCAATTAGCCTGCCTGCTTACTCCCAGACCCTCCCAGAAGCCATGCAGCATGCAATGGGCGTACACCCGGAAATCCAGGCAGGCGTCAATGGTCGCCTAGCCGCCGACAAACAGCTTGATGCCGCTCGAGGCGGCTATCTGCCCTCGGTGGATCTGCTGGCTGGCTATGGCCGTGAGGGCACTGACAACACTTCGACCCGTGCCAGCGGCCGTCACAGTTACGAGACCCTGACCCGCGGTGAGTCTAGTCTGCGTCTGAGTCAAATGGTGTTCGATGGCTTCGCCACCCAGAATGAAGTTGGCCGTCAGCAGGCCACTGTCAATTCCCGGGCCTATGCACTGCTGGGAACTTCCGAGCGCACTGCGCTGGATGTCGCTGAAGTCTATATAGATGTACTGCGCCGCCAAGAGATGGTGCGCCTGGCCGGAGACAACCTGCGCAGCCACGAGCGCATCTATGATCAGATCAGTCTGCGCAGTCAGCGTGGTGTCGGTCGTCTGGCTGACCAGGATCAAGCCGAAGCCCGCCTGGCTCAGGCGCGCAACAACCTGATCACCGAGCAGACCAACCTGGCGGACGCTCGTACCAATTTCTATAGCGTCGTCGGCCTCGATCCGGCTGAGCTGGTAGAGCCGTCCGGCCTGCCGGGGCAGCTGCCGGAATCGCTGCAGGACGCGCGTCAGGCGTTGGTGGCCAACAGCCCGATCCTGCGCTCCGCCGAGTCCGACGTTGCGGCAACGGAGAAACAGTACGAAGCAGCGAAGTCGCTGTTCTATCCGCGTTTCGATGCAGAGCTGTCGCGTAATGCCGACAGCAACATCGACGGCGTGGACGGCCACTCCAACGAATGGCAGGCGATGCTGCGCATGCGCTACAACCTGTTCGCCGGCGGTAGCAACAAGGCCGATCTGGAATCCAAGTCCTACCAGGTGAACCAGGCGCTGGACATCCGCAACAATGCCCTGCGTGTATTGAACGAAGACCTCGGCCTGTCCTGGAACGCATTGAAAAATGCCCGCGAGCAACTGCCAATCGCTCGTGAATACGTGGAATACAGCACGCGGGTGCGTGAGTCGTACCAGAAGCAGTTCAGCATTGGTGAGCGTACTCTGCTGGACCTGCTCGACAGTGAGAACGAGTTGTTCACTGCCGCACGCCGCCTGACCGACCTGCGTTACAGCGAGCTGTTTACTCAGTACCGAATCAAGGCGACCATGGGTGAGCTGCTGAGGAGCCAGGGCGTTGTGGCTCCGATCGCGACTGTTGTTCAGGCCGATCTCAAGCCCAAGGCGACTCTGCCCAGCCTGAACTGATCGAGCTACCTGAACGTGGATCGCCCGCCGAGGATGCGTCTATCCTTTGCGGGCGTTCCCGTTTATGGGATATGAAGTCGTATCCGAAGAATCATTGAAGAGAGTCCTGGTGTGGATCCACAAGCCAGTCGTGTTGAAAGCAATTCCGATCCGCGCGGGCAGCACGACGATCCGTTGTTGGACTCGCTCCTTTCCCTCTGCGTACTGCATCGCAAACCGGCCAATCGGGCCATGCTCACCAGCGGTTTGCCACTGCCCAAGCAACGGCTGACGGCAGAGCTGCTGCCTCGTGCGGCTGCGCGGGCGGGGTTGCAGGGGCGCTTGCTGCGCAGAAGCCTCGAGCAGATTCCCAAGATCGCACTCCCGGCCCTGTTGCTGCTCAAGGAAGGTCGTTGTGCGGTGTTGCTGGGCTGGAGCGAGCAGGGCGAAGCGCGCCTGCTTCTCAGTGAGAGCGATGGCGGCGAGATCAAGATCGCCCGAGACCTCTTGCAGGAAGACTTCAGTGGCCAGGTGTTCTTCGCCCAGCCTCAGCACAAATATGACCTGGATCAGGGCAGCCTGATTCCGCGTACCCAGTCCTGGTTCCGCGATACGCTCAAGCGCTCGCGCTGGCTCTACATGGATGCGATAGCGGCCAGTTTGCTGATCAACCTGATCGGCCTTGGTGCGCCACTGTTCGTGATGAACGTCTACGACCGGGTGGTACCCAACCAGGCTGCAGCCACGCTTTGGGTGTTGGCCATCGGTATTTCCGGTGCCTATATCTTCGACTTGCTGCTCAAGACCATGCGTGGCCTTTGTCTTGATCTGGCTGGCAAGAAAACCGATCTGATCATTTCCGCCACGCTGTTCGAGCGCATCGTCGGTATGGCAGTGAAGTTTCGTCCGCAGCGCGTCGGCAGTTTTGCCCAGAACATCCATGAGTTTCAGACGCTGCGTGACTTTCTTGCCTCGCTGACGTTGACCAGTGTCATCGACCTACCTTTCACCCTGCTGATCCTGCTGGTGATCGGCCTGCTCGGTGGGCAACTGGTGTGGATTCCGCTGCTGGCTTTCCCGCTGGCGATGGGGATCAGCTGGCTGCTGCAGAAGCCACTGGTAGCCACTATGGACCGCACCATGGCCTTGGCTGCCGAGCGTCAGTCGAGCCTGATCGAGACCCTCACGGGCCTCGATGCGGTCAAGGTGAATAATGCCGAGAGCGACCGTCAGTACCTGTGGGAACAGACTATCGGCACCCTGGGCCGTCTGGAACTGCGGGTGAAGATGCTGTCGAGTCTGGCAATGAATCTCACCATGCTGATCCAGCAGTTGGCCGGCGTGATCATGATTGTCGCTGGTGTCTACCTGATCATGGCAGGAGATTTGAGCATGGGCGGCCTGATTGCCTGCTACATGCTCAACGGCCGCGCGCTTGGTCCGCTGAGTCAGCTTTCCGGCTTGTTCACCCGTTACCAGCAAGCCCGCCTGACCATGATCAACGTCGACCAGATGATGGATCTGCCGCAGGAGCGTCACGAGGGCGAGCAGCCGCTGGTGCGTTCCAAGCTGCAAGGCAGTCTGGAGTTGCGTCAGGTCAGCTTCACCTATCCGCATCAGCAGACGCTTGCGCTCAGTGAGATCAATTTGATCGTCCGGCCTGGGGAGAAGATCGGCATCATCGGCCGTAGCGGTTCGGGCAAGAGTTCGCTTGCCAAGCTCATTGTCGGGCTGTACCAGGCTGACTCCGGCAGCCTGCTGATCGACGGTACCGATATCCGTCAGCTTGATGTGAGCGAGCTGCGCCACAACGTGGGTTACGTGCCGCAGGATATCCAGCTCTTCAGCGGTACCCTGCGCGACAACCTGATGGCCGGCGCGCGCTACGTGGAAGACGAGTTGGTGCTGCAAGCGTCGGAGCTTTCCGGTGTGCACGAGTTTGCCCGCTTGCATCCACAGGGCTATGAATTGCAGGTTGGCGAGCGTGGGCAGAATCTCTCCGGCGGTCAGCGGCAGAATGTTGCGTTGGCGCGAGCGCTGTTGCTTGATCCGCCGATCCTGCTGCTCGATGAACCCACCAGCTCGATGGATAACCCAGGCGAAGAGCGACTGAAGGAGCGCATCGGCGCGGTGCTCGCCAACAAGACGCTGCTTTTGGTCACTCACCGTGCCTCGATGTTGTCACTGGTCGACCGTCTGTTGATTGTCGACCGTGGCCGCATCATCGCCGACGGTCCCAAGGAGTCGGTCATGGAAGCGCTGAAGAAGGGGCAGATCAGTGTCGCTTAAGGCATTCGCGATGTTGCGTCAGTATTTCCAGGGCGGTGAGCAGTTATCTGGCGAACCGCTGCCAGAGGTGGACAAGGCGTTGGTGGAAGATGCGCCCCGTGTGGTGCGTCTGACGATCTGGACGCTGCTGGGTTTCGTCATCTTCCTGGGGTTCTGGGCTCACTTTGCCGAGATCGACGAGGTAACGCGAGGCGAGGGCAAGGCCATCCCGTCATCCAAGTTGCAGAAGGTGCAGAACCTGGAGGGTGGGATCATTTCCGAGCTGTTCATCCACGAGGGACAAGTGGTGGAGATCGGTTCGCCGTTGCTGCGTCTGGATCCCACCCGCTTCCAGTCCAATGTCGGTGAAACCGAGGCTGACCGCACCGCCATGCAGCTTCGGGTAGAGCGCCTCAGCGCCGAAGTGGATGATCGCCCGTTGATGATTCCTGAGGAGCTGCGCGCGCTGGCGCCTGAACAGGCCGCCAGCGAGGAGGCATTGTTCCTTAGTCGTCGCCAGCAGTTGAACGATGAACTGGGTGGTCTGGAGCAACAGATGGTGCAGCGGCGCCAGGAACTGCAGGAGTTCATCTCCAAGCAGGCACAGTTCCGCAATAGCCTGCAGTTGCTGCGTCAGGAAATCTCCATCTCCGAGCCTCTGGTCGCCGAAGGTGCCATCTCTCGTGTGGAGGTACTACGTTTACGTCGTGCCGAGGTCGAGACTCGTGGCCAGCTGGATGCCACTTCGCTGGCCATTCCTCGCGCTGAGTCGGCGATCAAGGAAGCGGAGAACAAGATCGCCGAGGCTCGCTCGCGTTTTCGCAGTGAGGCACTGGGGCAGTTGAACGAGGCGCGTACTGAGCTCAAGAAGGCCAACGCCACCGGCAAGGCGCTGGAGGATCGGGTCAAGCGTACGTTGGTCACTTCGCCGGTGCGTGGCATCGTCAAACAGTTGCTGGTCAATACCATCGGCGGCGTGATCCAGCCTGGCAGCGACCTGGTGGAAATCGTACCGCTGGACGATACCCTGCTGGTCGAGGCGCGCATTCGCCCGCAGGACATTGCCTTCCTGCATCCGGGCCAGAAGGCCATGGTCAAGTTTACCGCTTACGACTTCACCATCTATGGTGGCCTGGAGGCCGACCTTGAACAGATCGGTGCCGACACCGTCACCGACGAGGATGGCAACAGCTTTTACCTGATCAAGTTGCGTACCCGCCAAAGTCACCTGGGTAGCGAAGAGAATCCGTTGTTGATCATTCCCGGCATGGTGGCCTCGGTCGACATCATGACCGGCAAGAAGAGCATCCTCAGCTACTTGCTCAAACCGATCATCCGCGCTCGCGCCGAGGCCTTGCGCGAGCGTTGAGGTGTGGGTGGCGAGCGCTGCTCGCTACCCCATTCAGACGAACAGCTGCTGCACTACCGAGAAGTCCTGCTTGCCCTTGCCCTGCTTGAGCAGCAGGCGGTAGAGCTGCAGTGCCAGAGCGCCCATGGGGGCGCTATTGCCGTTATGGCTGGCGGTTTCCTGGGCCAGGCCGAGGTCCTTGGCCATCAGCTCGGCCATGAACCCGCCGCTGTAGCCCTTCGATGCCGGTGCGTTCTCCATCACCCCAGGCCAGGGGTTGTACTTTTCCAACGTCCAATTGCCGCCCGAACTCTGCCGCATGATTTCGGCCAGCACCGCTGGCTCCAGGCCGTTGGCCACGCCCATGGCCATGGCCTCGGCGGTGGCGATCATCTGCACCGCGAGCACCTGGTTGTTGCACACCTTGGCGACCTGGCCGGCGCCATCCGGGCCGGCGTGGAAGATGTTCTTGCCCATGGCAGCGAGCAGCGGCTGGGCTTTTTCCAGTGTCTGGGCATCGCCGCCGACCATGAAGGTCAGGGTACCGGCCGCCGCACCGCCGGTACCGCCAGATACCGGTGCATCGAGTAGGGCGATGCCGCGCTCGCGAGCGGCGGCGTGCACCTTGCGTGCGGACTCCGGGGCGATGGTCGAACACTCGATCACCAAGGTTCCGGCCGCGAGTCGATTGAGCAGGCCGTCCTCACCCAGATAAAGGCTCTCAACATGGCGGCTGGCGGGCAGCATGCTGATCACCACCTGCGCCTGATCGATGGCGTCGGCAGCGCTGTCAGCTGCCAGAGCGCCTTCGCCAGCCAGGGTGTCGACGGCGCTGCGCACCAGGTCGAACACTTTCAGCGGGTAGCCCGCCTTGAGCAGGTTGCGGGCCATGGGTAGACCCATGTGGCCGAGGCCGATAAAGGCGATTTGGGTCATGACGGCTCTCCTTTCTGTTGGCGCGCGGTGCGTGCCGATTGTCATTGTTCGAGGATTGCTGTTGGGTGGTCCCGACGTGTATCCGGGCTGCATGTGTAGGGTGCGCCGTGCGCACCGAGTCGGCGCAACTTCCTACAGATCCGCCAATGGATGCTCACCATCCCAGGCCGGGGCAAAGTGCGCGTCGATCACCGCCGCCGGAATTGCAGCTACATCCGGCCAGTGCCATTTCGGTGTCTGGTCCTTGTCGATCAGGCGGGCACGGACGCCTTCGGGAAACTCAGGGTGGCGGCAGCAGTTCAGGCTCATGGCGTATTCCATGCGGAAAACTTCGGCCAGCGACAGATGACGCGCGCGGCCTATTTGCTGCCAGACCAGGTGCGCAGTCAGTGGGCAGCCCTGGGCCAGGGTCTTGGCGGCGCGGGCGAGCAGGGCGTCGTCATCCTGTTGCATGGCGACCAGCGCCTGCACTGCCGCAGGCAGATCGGCAACGTCAAGCAGCTCATCGATGCGCTCGCGGCGTGGCAGCCATTGCGCTCCAGGCAGCTCCGCACGGGCCTCGTTTTCCAGCGAGCGCAGCAGGCTGTGCAGTTGGGCGGTGGGTTGCTCGCGCCAGTTCAGTTGCACCAGGCCGCTTAGCAGCGCGTCCTGCTGGTCGTCGCGCAGAAAACGGTCGGCCAGGTTCAGATCCAGTGCATCGCGGGCATTGATGCTGGCGGCGGTGAGGCCGAGGAACAGGCCCAGGCGCCCCGGCAGGCGGGCGAGGAACCAGCTGCCGCCGACATCCGGATACAAGCCGATGTTGATTTCCGGCATACCCAGGCGGCTGCTTGGCGTGACGATGCGGATACCGGCGCCCTGCATAAGGCCCATACCGCCGCCCAGCACATGGCCATGGGCCCAGCAGATGAAGGGTTTGGGGTAGGTATGGATGCGATGGTCGAGGCGGTATTCATCGGCGAAGAAGCGCCGGGCCAGAGCCGGTACTTCGCCTGGTTGCTCACGACACTGATTGACCAGTTGCACCACGTCGCCGCCGGCGCAGAAGGCCTTGGGGCCGTTGCCGCGCAGCAGCACGCAGGCGATGGTCGGATCGTCGGCCCAGGCCTTGAGGCGTTCGTCGAGTGCTTCGATCATCGGCAGGGAGAGGGCGTTGAGGCTCTTCTCGGCGTCGAGGCTGGCGATGCCGATGCGGTAGCTGTGCAGGCTGGGACGTTCTTCGAATTGCAGGTTCATAGGGGTTTCCTACGTAAGGTGGATGGCGCTTTATCCATCCACCTTACGGTTTCATGTTGGATGCAAAAGGCGACGTCCACCCTACGGGGCTGTAGGAGCGAGCTCTGCTCGCGAAAAGATGGCGTCGTCTGATTCGCGAGCAGGGCTCGCTCCCACGGTTTATTTGTTGCGCCACTGCGGGTCGCGTTTTTCCAGAAAGGCGTTGACCCCTTCGCGGGTGTCGTCAGCATCGAACAGGTCGACGAAACGCTCGCGCTCCTCCGGCAGCCAGGTGTTGGAGCCACGCTCGCGTGCACCCTGGATCAGCGGCTTGATGGTGCGCACTGCCACTGGGCTCTGCCGTGCGACCTTGGATGCCAGCAGCAGGGCGGTGCCGCGTGCTTCGCCGGTGTCCACCACCTGCTCCACCAGGCCAATGCGCAGGGCGGTGTCTGCGTCGATGCGTTCGCCGCAGAGGATCATGCGCTTGGCCCAGCCTTCACCCACCAGCCAGGGCAGGGCTTGGGTGCCGCCGGCGCACGGCAACAGGCCCACGGAGGCTTCCGGCAGGGCCATTTGCGCCTGGCGTTCGGCGATACGGATATCGCAGGCCAGGGCACACTCCAGGCCGCCACCCATGGCGTAGCCGTTGATCGCCGCGATGGACACGCCGCGGAAATCACGCAGGGTCTCGAAGGCTTCGCCGAAGCGTCGCGCCATCTCGCGGGCGCGGGCCTTGTCGCCATCGGCGAACATGTTCAGGTCGGCGCCGGCGCTGAAGAACTTCGGCCCCTGGCCGGTCACCACCAGGGCATACACCTCGTCGTCACGGTTGAGGTGTTCGATCACCTGCTTTAGGCCGATCAGCGAGTCGCGGTCCCAGGTGTTGGCCGGTGGATGGTTGATGGTGATCAGCGCGGTGTGGCCGTGCTTTTCCACGGTGAGTTTGTGGGTCAGGTCAAAGATGCCGGGTTTGTAGGTTTCCAGTGCAGTGCTCATAACGATCCTCATCAATGACTGCCCCTCTCCCATTGATGGGAGGGGGTATAAAGCGCTTACAGCAGGCGATCGAGCATGCCGCCCTGCGGGAGCAGACGGCGGGCAATGATCACCCGCATGATTTCGTTGGTGCCTTCCAGGATCTGGTGCACGCGGGCGTCGCGTACCCAGCGTTCCAGCGGATAGTCATTCAGATAGCCATAGCCGCCATGCAGTTGCAGGGCTTCGTTGCACACGTCGAAACACTGGTCGGTGGCGAAGCGCTTGGCCATGGCGCAATACAGGCTGGCTTCACCGTGGCCATGGTCGAGCTTGTGCGCGGCCAGGCGCACCATCTGCCGGCTGGCAGTGAGGGCGGTGAGCATGTCGGCCAGCTTGAATTGCAGGGCCTGGAACTCTCTGAGCGCCTTGCCGAACTGCTTGCGTTCTTCTACGTAGCGCAGACTTTGCTGCAGCGCTGCTTGGGCAGCACCGAGCGAACAACTGGCGATATTGAGGCGGCCACCATCGAGGCCTTTCATGGCGTAGACGAAGCCTTCGCCCTCCGGGCCAATGCGGTGGCTGGAAGGGATGCGCACACCTTCGAACGTGATGGTGCGGGTCGGCTGCGCCTTCCAGCCCATCTTGTCCTCGTTGCGCCCGTAGCGCACACCCGGCGCATCGGCCGGCACCAGAAAGCAGGAGATACCCTTGGCGCCGTCCTCGCCGGTACGTGCCATGACGATCAGCACCTGCGTGCTTCCCGCACCGGAGATAAAGCACTTGCTGCCGTCGATCACATAGTCGTCGCCGTCGAGCCGCGCACGCGTGCGCAAATGGGCTGCGTCGGAGCCGGCGTCCGGCTCGGTCAGGCAGTAGGAGGCCAGCGTCTGGCCGTTGATCAGCCCCGGCAACCAGGCGTCCTTCAGCGCCTGGTCGGCGAAGCTGGCGAGCATCCAGGTGGCCATGTTGTGGATGGTCAGGTAGGCGGTGGTGGCGACGCAGCCGGCGGCCAACTGCTCGAAAATCAGTGAGCTGGACAGCCTGGATAGGCCCAGGCCGCCGTCTTCCTCGGCGATGTAGAGGGCCAGGTAGCCCTGTTCTGCGGCCCGGCGAATCACCTCAACAGGGAAGTGCTGCTCACGATCCCACTCGGCGGCGTGGGGCGTCAGCTCCCGCGCGGCGAAGGCACGGGCGCTGTCGGTGAGCAGGCGTTGTTCATCACTGAGTTCGAAGTCCATGGCATCTCATTGCAGGGTTAGGGGTTGGCCGCCGGCGCGGCGCTCGGCCTGCCATTCGGCGAGGCTAGGTAGCGCACTATTGGCATCGAGGCGGTCGACGATTTCGAAATAGTCCTGTTTCAGCGGGTCCTTGAGCACCTCGTCACGGGGCTTCACCTTCACCGCGTACACCGTCTGCAGGTTCTGGTGGTCGAAGGCGCGCCATTGCTGTTCGTCCTTGAGCAGGGTGTAGCGATGACCTTCCAGTGCCTTGATCAGTGCTTCGCTGTCGAGGCTATTGGCGCGCTTGGCGGCATCGGCCCACTGCTGGACGATGCTGTAGGCTGACGCGGCCGAACTAGAAGGGTACATCTCGTAGCGGCTCTTGAAGGCTTCGACGAAGGCTTCGCCGCGGGCGGATTTTTCCAGCGCCGGCACGCGCCAGGTCCAGGGTTCGGTGCCGATCACACCCTGCATCAGATTGGGACCGGCCTGCTCGACCATGCTCTGGGTCAGGTTGGGCGCGACGATCTGCATACGTTCGGTCAGGCCCAGGTCCTTGGCGACGCGCATGGCGCGCACCAGGTCCTCGCCGAACAGTACCAGGGCGAGAATGTCGGCGTTGCTGGCGGCGGCCTGGGTCAGCGCGTCTTGATAGTCGGCCAGGCGCGCACCTGGGAAGGGGATGCGTACGCTGGCGTGCTGGGCGGCATTGTCGGTGGCGGTGGCCTGGCGCAGCGATGCCTCGCTGGTATGGCCCCAGGTGTAATCGGCAGTGACGTAGAAGTAGCGCTTGTTCGGCAGGGTCTTGCTCAGGTATTGACCGAGTACCTTGGCGCTCATCCAGGCGTTGTTGCACTCGCGAAACATGTAGCGATGGCCATCCTTGCCGGTGGTGTCGTTGGAGTAGGTGAGCGTGCCGAAGTACAGCAGGCCGTGCTGCTTGGCGCGCTTACTGGCGGCGATGGCGACTGCGCTGGAGGAGCCACCGAACAGCATCGCCACGCCCTCGGCGGCGAGCTTGTCGACGTTCTTCTCCGCCTTGGCCGGCCGCGAGGCGGTGTCTTTGCTGGACAGGCGCAGAGGCCGCCCCAGCACGCCGCCGGCGGCGTTGATTTCATCGATGGCCAGCAGGGCTCCACGCATCTGCGCCAATCCCTCCTCCTTATATGGTCCGGTGCGCGGGTAGTTGAGCCCGAGACTGATGGGCTCGGCAGCCTGCGCACAGGCGGTGATTGCGGCCCACAGGGCTAGCATGGCGGACAGTTGGCGCATTGCAGTTCTCCTTGTTTTTGTTCTGCAAGGAGTCTTTTTACGCCGCTTGTCCAGATCGAGTGATCGTCTATTGGTCTAAGGGTGCGTTACCCCGTTCTCATTTCAGTGAAATGGTCATATTCGGCCCGTCTCCCAGTGGTGTGTCATCGAACCAGCGGCTGGTAACCGTCTTGGTCTCGGTATAGAAGCGCACCGCCTGTTTGCCATAGGCGTGCAGATCGCCGTAGAACGACCCCTTCCAGCCGGTAAAGGAAAAGAACGGCAGCGGTACCGGGATCGGTACGTTGATGCCCACCTGGCCAACCTCCACCGCGTGCTGGAAGTGTCGCGCGGCGCCGCCCGAGCGGGTGAACAGGCTGGTGCCGTTGCCATAGGGGCTGGCGTTGACCAGTTCGATGGCTTCTTCCAGGGTCGCAACCTCCATGCACACGAGCACCGGGCCGAAGATTTCCTCGCGGTACAGGCTCATCTTCGTGGTCACGCCACGGAACAGCGTCGGGCCGATCCAATTGCCATTCGGATACCCCTCCACGCTGCACTGCGAACCATCGAGCAGGCAGTCGGCGCCTTCGGCCTTGCCTTGCTCGATCAGGTGCAGCACGCGCTGGCGTGCCTGCGGGCTGATCAGCGGGCCGTAGGCGGCGCCACTGTCTTGCCAGTGGCCTGGGCGCAATGCGGCCATCTGTTCGGCCAGCTCGTCGATCCACTGCTTCGACTCGCCGACGAACACCGCCACGCTGATCGCCATGCAACGTTGTCCGGCCGCGCCGCAACTGGCGCCGAGCAGGTTACTGATCACCTGGTCCTTGGGCGCGTCGGGCATGATCACCATATGGTTCTTGGCGCCGGCAAAGGCTTGCACACGCTTCAGGTGCTGGGTACCGGTGCGGTAGACATGCTGGCCCACTGTCACCGAACCGACGAAGGACACTGCGCGCACCTGCGGATGCACCAGCAGCGCATCGACCTGCTCGCGCCCGCCATGCAGAACCTGCAGCACGCCGGCCGGCGCGCCGGCTTCGATAAAGAGTTCGGCCAGACGATTGGGCGTCATCGGGTCCTGTTCGGACGGTTTCAGGATGAAGGTGTTACCGCAGGCGATGGCCAGCGGAAACATCCACAGCGGGATCATCGCCGGGAAGTTGAACGGAGTGATACCGACGCATACGCCCAGCGGCTGGATCCAGCTGGCGGTGTCGATCTCGCGGGCGACGTTCTCCACCGTCTCGCCCATCATCAGGCTGGCGATATTGGCGGCATGTTCGGCCACTTCGATGCCGCGCCAGACGTCACCCTTGGCATCGGCGAAGGTCTTGCCGGTTTCCTGGGCGAGAATCTCAGCCAGCTCGTCGTGGTGCTCCTTGAGCAGGTGTTGGTAACGCAGCATCAGGCGCGCACGCTCCGATACCGGCACTTCGCGCCAGGCAAGGAATGCCCTCTGCGCGCTGGTCACTGCGGCCTCGATTTCCTCGGCGGTGGCCTTGGGGGCGAGGGCGATCACGTCCTGCGTGGTCGGATCGGTGACCTCGATCAGCTCCTGAGCCTGACTGGTTTGCCATTGGCCATCGATCAGTTGCGGCAGTGTGCGGGGCATGCTGGCCTCCTGTTGTTCTTGTCTGAGGTCTTTTATATCCACTGGATAGCCGTTTGTGGATTGACGATCTTGGGCTTGGGATGGACGATCTTGTCATTCGGATTTGAATGGCAAGGGGTGGTGCAGTGGGGATGCGGGTGGAAACCTCCAATTGGCCGTTGCCCGTCGGTGGGCAGCGCTTCATCACGCCACCGCGCCTGCGTCGCCTGCTGGCACGCCATCCTTTAAGCACTGGATGCTATCCATTGGCCATCGGTTTCTACCCTGATGCGGTGGGCCACCAGATGCGTCGCACGCAGCCAGATGACCATCTGCTGATCTATTGCCGCTCAGGCAAAGGCTGGCTGGAAACCGCGGATGGACGATTCGATATCGTTGCAGGTGATCTTTTACTGCTACCCAAGGCTGCGGCGCATGCTTATGGTGCCGACGAGCAAAGTCCCTGGACGATCTACTGGGTGCATTTCGACGGCAGCTTAGGCGAAGACTTCCTGCATCTGCTGGGCGCGCAAACGTTGCGGCGCATCGGCGTTCAGCCCAGGTTGATCGGCGATTTCGAGGCGTTGCTGGGTTTGCAACGCCAGGGCCTCAACGTATTGCCCTTTATCCACGCTGCGCACCGTTTGCAGGCGATGCTCAGCTCGCTGGCCGTGCTGCCGGCGCGGGTCAACCTCAAGTCTGGTCGTGTGCTGGATATCGAGGCGGTGCAGGCGGTGATGCGCGAGCATCTGCACGGTAGCCTCAACCTCGACGAGCTGGCTGCGCAGTTCAAGCTGTCGCGCTTTCATTTCGCCAAGACCTACCGCGCACTGACCGGCCATGCTCCGATCCAAGACTTCATCCAGTTGAAGATGGCCCTGGCCTGCCGTCTGCTCGACCGTGGCGATGCCGAAGTGCGCCAGGTCGCCGAGCAACTGGGCTACGACGATCCCTATTACTTCTCACGGCTGTTTCGCAAGGTGGTGGGCATGGCGCCCAGTCATTACCGGGCGTTGCATCTGGGGTAGGGTAGGGCCCGGCATATCTCGCCCGCGGTAGGGTGCGCCATACGCACCGCCTGGTCGGTCCTGCTTGTTGTAGCTGCGCGCAAAGGACGTGCGCGGTACATCGATCGTAGGCATTCAAGCCAGCATACGCAGCCACAGCTGTTGTTCGGCCAGCAGCTCTTCGCGCAGGTTGGCCAATGGTTGTTCAAACCCCAGTCGGCGCTGTGCTGGCAGAGGCTCTGGCAGGTTCGATGGCTGCAGCTGCAGAGCGCTGGCCAGCAGCACCAGGTCGACCAGATCGGCGGCGCCACCAGGCTCGTGCTGCCATTTGTTGCGCTGGCGAGCGCACTCGATCAGCGTGGTTGGCACCTGCCAGCGTGTCAGTACCAGGGCGCCGATATCGCCGGACAGGTAGTCGCACAGACCATCGAGTGACCCTGCATCGCGCGAGAAATCTGGCCAGTGCTCCAGCTCCACCAGCAGTGGCAGGCTGCCAATATCCTGCAGCAGGCCGGCGAGCATGGCTTCATCGAGCGGCTGGTTACAACGCTGTGCCAGGGCAGCACAGAACGCGGCGCGTTCACGAGCCTTGCGCCAACGCTGACGAAAGGCCTGTTGCAGGGCTTTCTCGTTGCTGGCGAAGAGATTGCGCGCGGTGAATCCCAGTACCAGGGTGCCGAGTTGGCGAGTGCCGATTCGGGCGAGCAGGTCGCGCATCGACACACACGGCCGCGCACCACGAATTAGCGGGCTTTCGGCGAACTGCATGAGATAGGCTGCCAGCGGCGGATCACTGTTGATCACCCGTGCCAGTTGTTCCAGCGAGGTGCGTGGGTCGTCCAGCAGTTGGCGAATGCGCATGGCCGCTTCCGGCATTTGCGGCACTTTGGCCTTACCTTTGAGAAAGCGGGTGAGCAGGGCGAAGCGGATGGCTTCGGGGGACAGCGACATGGTGGCGGGGGCTTCCGTGGAACCGCAGCGGCGTATTGAGATGCTAGCAGAGCCTTGGCCTAAAGCCGATGCACAGCTGTTGCCTTGACTTGCCCGGCCCCCTTCACTAGCGTGCCTGCACTTGTTTTGACCCTGCAGGAAAACCGCATGACCGACGATCGCATCAAGCTCGAAGCCAGCTGGAAACACGCGCTGCGTGAGGAGTTCGACAAGCCTTACATGAGCGAGCTGCGTGCGTTCCTGCAGGCGGAAAAGGCGGCCGGCAAGGAAATCTATCCGCCAGGCCCACTGATCTTCAACGCGCTCAACTCCACACCGCTGGATCAGGTCAAGGTGGTGATCATCGGCCAGGACCCGTACCACGGTCCTGGTCAGGCCCATGGCCTGTGCTTCTCCGTGCAGCCGGGCGTGCAGACGCCGCCGTCGCTGGTGAATATCTACAAGGAGCTCAAGCGCGACCTGAACATCGACATTCCAGCTCATGGCTACCTGCAGAGCTGGGCTGATCAGGGCGTACTGCTGCTCAACACGTCGCTGACCGTCGAGCGCGCCAACGCCGGCTCGCATGCCGGCAAGGGTTGGCAGTTCTTCACCGACCGGGTGATCGAGGTGGTCAGCGAACATCAGCCCAAGCTGGTGTTCCTGCTCTGGGGCAGCCACGCGCAGAGCAAGCAGCGCCTGATCGACCCGACCAAGCACCTGGTGCTGCGCTCGCCGCATCCGTCGCCGCTGTCGGCGCATCGTGGCTTCATCGGCAATGGTCATTTCAGTCGCTGCAACCAGTTCCTCAGCCAGAACGGCATGAGCCCCATCGACTGGCGCTTGCCGGCGCTATAGCGATATCGCGTCGTAGGGTGCGCCGTGCGCACCGGCTTACCTGGTGCGTACGGCCTGGGTAGCCCCACGACTGAGTCTATCGGCTGCCGTTGTTTCAACGACTGACTACTGACTCGCCCCCCTGGCACTGCTGCGCAGCCAGGTCGGCATGAAGGCTTTCCAGGTGCTTGTCAGCGCGCTCCATCTGGCGTGAGTCTGCCTGCTCGACCAGATCGACAATCATCTCGGCCATGGCCTGACGGTTGCTTTCATAGCTGGCCTGATAGGCGCTGGTATAGAAGCGCTCGCGTTGTTGCAGCAGGGCGGTCATGCGCGCAGTGAAATCATCGCCACGGCGTACTTCCAATGCCTTACGCAGAGCCTGTTGCCAGACCATGCGGTTTTCCAGCCAGATCTTGTTCTGTTCGCCCAGGCCCTGTGCCCAGCTCTGCACCCGCTCGCGCTGTCCGGCGTTCAGCGTGCCAAACCAGGGCTGCAGGCGCTCTTCCATGCGCTCGGCGCGCCGACTGACCTGCTCCTGCACGGGCGGCTCGAGAAACTCCTCACGCAGCTTGGCGTTTTGCTCATCCATTGCCGCCAACAGCTGATCGACCTGACGCGGGCTGAGGCCGCGCAGCAGTTCGATGGCGCTGGGTGTGATCTCCACGGCGATGCGCTGCATGGCTTGCTCGAAGTCGGCCAACTGGCTGGCCATCAGCTCGCTGTCACGGCTGCTCAGCGCCTGCTGACTGCGTTGCAGCCAGTCGAGATAACGCGGCAGCTCGACGCTGCAGTGCCAGGCCAGGTGTTCCTGCAGTTGGGGTTTGAGCCAGGCGCTCTGCTCGCTGGTCAGCGCCACGTAGTCGCCCAGCTTCCACGGGATCAGCCAATCGAGGTTGCGATAGGCCAGGCCGACACGGCTGCAGGCGCTCAGCAGCAGGGTGATGGCCAGTAGCAGGAGCAGAGGCTTGCGCATGAGCGGGACTCGCGATAGTAGAGCTGTTGAGACTAATACTCGTCGAGGCTGACGCAAGAGGGCGGAAATATTCGCTTAAGAGTTCGCCGTCCGGCCATGATCGCCGGCAAGCCGGCTCCTAAAGGAAGCGGCGGTCTTACTGTTTGTAGGAGCCCGCTTGCGGGCGATCCAATGTGGACCGTTGCGCTCCCGCAGATAAAAAAAACCGCCCCGAAGGGCGGTTCCGATGGTGCAGGTTGCGCTTAGCCGCCGAGGTAGGCGTCGCGCACCTTGGGATCGTTGAGCAGCTCTTCACCGCTGCCCTGCATGACGATATGGCCGTTCTCCAGCACGTAGCCACGATCCGCCAGCTTCAGCGCCTGGTTGGCGTTCTGCTCGACCAGGAACACGGTCACGCCGTCTTTACGCAGTTGCTCGATGATGTCGAAGATCTGCTGGATGATGATCGGCGCCAGACCCAGCGACGGCTCGTCGAGCAGCAGCAGGTTGGGCTTGCTCATCAGTGCGCGACCGATGGCGAGCATTTGCTGCTCGCCGCCGCTCATGGTACCGGCGCGCTGGGCGAAGCGTTCCTTCAGGCGCGGGAACAGGTGCAGCACCTTGTCCAGTTGCTCCTGATTGTCCGCCTTGTTGCCGAAGAAGCCGCCCATGGCCAGGTTTTCCTCGACGGTCAGGCGGGCGAACACGCGACGGCCTTCCGGCACGATGGCGATGCTCTTGCGCATGATCTCCGGGGTGTCCATGCCCACCAGCTCTTCAC